>OHWC01000053.1_pt1 | contig 67453 bp, 78 predicted proteins | sample 1579541 | NCBI WGS metagenome assembly OHWC01 (sample SAMEA3882551, study PRJEB24775) | human gut metagenome | biome: human-associated habitat; feature: intestine environment; material: feces | place: Netherlands | collected 2009/2010
TCGTTTGTTTATTGGGGCTTACAGAGTTTGTCCCAAGGTTGCGGATGTGTATGCCAAGGTTGGGGATTTCTATCCCAAGGCTTGGGATAGACAAACCAAGGGCGAAGGTAATTCTTTATCTCTATACTTGCAAACTTTACTATTAGTAGTTAGGAAGTTTTTTATTGGTAGTCGGGAAGTTTTTTGTTATAGGTTTGAGAGAGGAATTGAAAAAAACGTTATCTTTGTTACATAAGAGAAGTGCATGAATGATGAACAAAACTAAAATTAAGCGATATATGAAATATTATCCGGACTTATTATTGTTGTTTACCTTATTGTCCGTTACCACAATGATTAAAGCACAAATATCGATAAGACCTTATAGCGAATGGGAAGCAACCCAGTTTGTTGCAGTGAACGGACATCAGCCCGAAGACTATGTAACGCCAGATAATAATTGGGAAATACTATACAATTTACGGACTCCACGTACTCAAGCCGAACTTCGTGAAATGGGTATTAAATGCTCTGATAGCCAATTATTGTTATTGGAAGTAGGTGGACTTGTCAGTAAAACAAAAGGAAAATGGAAAGCTACTATACCCATTCTCGACAAAGAACAGACCAATTCTCTAAGAAGCTTAAGTAAGGAGATTGCTGAATCCATGTATGTCAAAACAAAGGCAGACTTTATATCATTGGCACAAACTATCAGTGAAATGGGATTCAAGAACAATGTACTCTCACTTGTTTTTTCATACCTTCTGGATGGAAAAATGTGGACAAAGTTAGTCTTGTTTGAGGATGTTGACAATTATACAAGCTGGAGTGGCTGTTACTGGGTATTATACGAATCAAGAAATGGCTTTGCATGCGGTACGAATGGTTTCGGAGAACAGAATTTGATTTTGACTTACATCAATAGCGGCATTGCTCCTGACAACGACATTATGGACCATTGTGCTGATGAAATAGCACAATTCGGAAAAGTAACAGATGCCAAACTCGTTTCTCAGTTAAAACCTTATGGGCTGGTAGATGATAATGGAGATGTATTATTTCCTATTATAAAGAAACGGCAAGACCGCTTTCATCAAATAACTGAAAAATTGGTAAACTCTATCAGTGCGGAACTAAAGAATAATTGTGGCTCCTTAGCAAGCCAATATGGTATTGACAATGAAAAAGTGGCAATGGTGATGCTGTACCATGAAGTCATGTGGGATTTGGTAGATAATCTGATTCAAGATAGGATAATCTTTACTCCAGCTATTTTCAAAGATGAAGAATCGAATAAAGAACGATTGAATGAAGTCGTTTTCTTCATAGAAGGAGGATTAATGCAATAATAATTCGATAGAGAAAAGGACATTTGACTTTGAAGAGTTTTCTGTAAATGCATTTCAAGTGCATAGAAAATAGCCAATTAAAAATAAAGAATTATGTACGAATGGGCCAATGAAATGAACTGTGCCGTAACTGTATGCGACACAAAGGGAATCATCCTATATATGAACGAGAAAGCATGCCGTACGTTTGCCAAACACGGTGACCTGATAGGCAAGAATCTCTTTGATTGCCACAACCCGCAATCGCAAGCCAAGATACGCGAACTGCTGGAGACGGGGGGAGTGAATGCCTACACCATTGAGAAGAACGGTGTCAGGAAAATGATTTATCAGACGGCATGGAAGCAGGACGGAGTGGTCGGTGGCCTGGTGGAGATTTCGATGGAAATACCCGGAGAGATGCCACACTATATGAGAAAATAACAAAATGATATATGATATGAAAACACTTTCTAATTCAGAACTGACAATTAAAGTCTCCCCACATGGGGCCGAGTTATGCAGTATCTTGCATGATGGAAAAGAATATCTTTGGCAGGCAGACCCCGCTTTTTGGAAACGGCATTCTCCGGTGCTTTTTCCCATTGTAGGCAGCGTTTGGGAGAATGAATACCGCCACGAAGGCGTTTCCTACGCATTGACGCAACACGGTTTTGCCCGCGATATGGATTTTGAATTGATGCTTGAACTGGAAGATGAGGTACGCTATCGACTGGTTGACAGTGAGGAAACACGCAAGAAATATCCTTTCCCGTTTTGCCTTGAGATAGGCTATCGGATAGAGGGAAAGAAGATTGAGGTGCTTTGGAAAGTCATCAATACCGGAACACGCGAAATGCACTTCCAGATAGGGGCCCATCCGGCTTTCTATTACCCGGACTATGATACGGAGACAACGGACCGTGGATATTTCGGCTTTGATAAGACGGAAGGTTTGCACTATATCCTTATCTCCGAGAAAGGATGTGCCGCTCCGGATAAGGAATATTTGCTTGAGTTGACAGATGGCCTGCTGCCTTTGGACATCCACTCCTTTGATAAAGATGCCCTGATTCTGGAAAACAGTCAAGTGAAAGAAGTTACATTATATAATAAGGAGAAGAAGCCCTATCTCAGTCTGTATTTCGACACTCCGGTGGTGGGGTTGTGGTCGCCTCCGGCCAAGAATGCTCCGTTTGTCTGCATCGAGCCGTGGTACGGGCGTTGTGACCGTGCCCATTATAAGGGCGAATATAAGGATAAGGACTGTATGCAGCACTTGGCGCCGGGAGGAGTCTTTAAAGGTGGGTATACAATTGATATAAGATAAAAAATGAAGAATGATACTGAAAATAATTCGGTATCCTTTTTATTTGGAGAATGCAATGTCATTATCTTTGCGCCCGGTAAAAAATATAGGTTGTTTTTTAAGGTATGAAGAAGAGTCTTATTGCATTGGCGTTCGGCACATTGGGGCTAGGGATTGCCGAATTTACGATGATGGGTATTTTGCCCTATGTGGCTACTGATTTGGGAATCAGCATTCCCGTGGCCGGTCATTTCATTTCTGCGTATGCGTTGGGTGTTTGTTTTGGTGCGCCCATGCTGCTCCTGGCCCGTAAACGCCCGTTGAAGCAGATTCTGCTGGTCTTGATGGCATTAATGATTGTGGGTAATATTTGTGCGTCTATGGCACCCAATTATTGGGTCTTGCTGTTGGGACGTTTTGTTTCCGGACTTCCTCATGGCGCTTATTTTGGGGTGGCTTCCATTGTTGCGGGAAAATTGGCTGATAAGGGGAAAAGCTCGGAGGCGGTTTCAATTATGATAGCGGGAATGACTGTGGCCAATCTGTTTGGGGTGCCGTTGGGTACTTCGTTGAGCCATACACTGTCTTGGCGTGCCACGTTTCTGCTGGTAGGTGCCTGGGGATTGATAACACTGTACTACATTTGGCGTTGGGTACCGCAGGTCGAAGGACTGAAAGACACGGGATTTAAAGGACAGTTCCGTTTTTTGAAGAAGCCGGCGCCGTGGCTCATATTGGGAGCTACGGCTTTGGGCAACGGTGGCGTATTCTGCTGGTATAGCTACATCACCCCGTTGCTGACTGAGGTTTCCGGTTTTAGTGCGGAAAGCATTACGGCGCTGATGGTACTGGCAGGATTCGGAATGGTTGCCGGCAATCTGGTCAGTGGGCGCATGTCCGACCGGTACACTCCGGGAAAGGTAGGTACGGTGGTGCAAGGGATGATATGTGTTATTTTATTATTGATATTTTTACTCTCGCCCTATCCGTGGTGTTCGGCAATATTGATGACACTCTGTACGGCAGGTTTGTTTGCCGTCTCCAGTCCGGAGCAGGTGTTGATGATTCGTGTGGCCCCTGGAGGAGAAATGTTGGGAGGCGCTTGTGTACAGATGGCCTTCAATTTGGGGAATGCTATCGGAGCCTATATCGGAGGTCTTGCCTTGAGTGGAGGATACCGTTATCCCGCATTGGCAGGCGTACTGTTTGCACTGATGGGATTTATTTTATTCCTTGTCTTCTACAAGAAATTCCAGGCTAAGTATTAAGTGTTTCATTTTTTTTGTGTATGTTTGTCCACAAGTATTAACTAAACTCGATAACTTATGAAGACTTTGAATTATGTGAAGATATTGCTGTTGTGTGTATTTACGATTGGACTGGCGTCTTGTGGGGATGATGTGTATTATACTATGCAGAATAGTGACGACAAATTGTGTGAAAGAACATGGGTTGAAGATTACGAAAGTGATGGTGTTGTGACTGGTGCGTATCAACTAAGATTTTATAAGAAAGATAACAAGGGGCAGGAAGTATCCACAACTTACACTACGGACGGTAAAGTGACTTATGATCGGGAGTTTAATTGGCGTTGGACAGATGATAGCAAAGAGACTTTGAAGTTGACTTTTGCAGATGGTAAAGTGAAATACTTTGAGAATGTATGGGTGCGTGACCATTATCTTTCCGGTAAGATAGAAGGAAAAGTTGTGATGTTGACAGATGCAAATTATATAAATAAATGAAGGTTATGAAGTTTTTTGTGCAGTTGTTCTTGCTGTCTGTCCTATGTATAGGCTTGTCTTCTTGTGAAGACGATCAAGATGTAGTGGATTCTACTATTATCGGTCGTTCATGGACAGGCGATGTAGGCATGTTGGATGACTTTGGTATGTCGGTGATTAGTACATTTTCTTTCGGGGCAGATGGTTTCGGAGAAGAAGTTCAACGTTATCGCAATGGGGAATATTGTGATTCATTCCGTTTTCAATGGTGGTGGGAAGATAGTTATAGTAGAAACCTTGTATTAGATTATGGCAGATATGGTGGCATTTCTTATATGGATGATGTCAGAGTCAGTGGTAATCAGCTATGGGGTACATTCTTCTTTTCGGATGATTCTCCGGGTTTTAATTTCACATTATATATGGAATAAAAAAATAGGATTATTTGTATGTTCCCTATACTCATTGTATAGGGAACATTTTTTATAAGAAATCTTCTACTTATTCTTCAAGACCAGCTTCTTGAACTCTCCCGGATAAGGTGTTTCAAACCGCATCAGCTCTCCCGTGACGGGATGATAGAAACAGAGTTTGAAAGCATGCAGGGCCAAGCGTCCGATAGGATTTACGTCTTCCAGTCCATAGCGTCCGTCGCCGATAATGGGATGCCCCAAATCCTGCATGTGTACACGTATCTGGTTTTTTCGTCCCGTTTCCAGGTTCAGTTCAACGAGAGAGTATCCATTGGCTCGTTTGATGGTACGGTAATGCGTAATGGATTCTTGTCCCCCGTCATCTGTCGGGCTGGAGTATACATACAGCTTACGGTCTGTCAACCAAGAAACCACGGTTCCTGCATCTTTTTCCATCTCGCCGACCACTACGGCTACGTATCGCCGGTCTGTTACAATGCCATGCCAGTTATCGCGTAGTGTACGTTGGGTCTTCTCGTCTTTGGCAAACATCATCAAGCCGGAGGTGTCACGGTCCAGGCGGTGCACGATGTGTACACGGTGCTGCTTGCCCGAGCGTTGCACGTATTCATTCAAGATGGTATAGGCGGTACGTTCCTTTTGCCGGTCAGTGTTGACGGACAGCAAACCCTGCATCTTCTCTATCACGATGATATAGGCATCCTCGTATACAATCTTCATCAGTTTATGGTTGAACTCTTTACGTCCCTTCTCACGGCTGATTTGTACTTTCATACCCGGTTTCAGGGGAAAATTGTATTGTGTAGTGATAACGCTGTCCACATATATAATGCGTTTGCTCAGCAATGATTTCAGCTTGGTGCGGCTGGCGTCCGGCATTTTAGCTGCCAGAAACTCCATGAGCTCCATCGGTTCCTTCACCATATAGTCCGTATATTGTGTGCGGGCTCTTGCTGTAATTTTTTCTTTTGCCACGACTGGTTTTAATTTACGATTAGACAATTTACAATTTACGATTGAAAACTACTTGGACTTTCAATCTTTTAATTCCAATAATACTACGTTTTCCACATGGTGGGTGTGCGGGAACATGTCTACCGGTTGAACGGCCTTCACTTTATATTTCGCATCGAGCAGTTGCAGGTCGCGCGCCTGCGTAGCCGGATTACAGCTGACGTATACGATGCGTTTGGGTTCGGCAAACAGAATGACATCCACTACATCCTGGTGCATTCCGGCACGGGGAGGGTCGGTGATGATGACATCGGGACGGCCGTATTGGTTGATGAAGTCTTGTGTCAGCATGTCTTTCATATCTCCGGCAAAGAACAATGTATTTTTAATTCCGTTAATCTCGGCATTGACCTTGGCGTCTTCAATGGCTTCGGGCACATATTCTATGCCGATTACCTGGCGTGCGTACTTGGATACGAAATTGGCAATGGTACCCGTGCCGGTATAAAGGTCATAAACAAGCTCGTTACCGGTCAGTCCGGCAAAGTTGCGCGCTACTTTGTAGAGGTTGTAGGCTTGTTCGGAGTTGGTCTGATAGAAAGATTTGGGACCTACCTTGAAGCGCAGTCCCTCCATTTCCTCGAAGATGTGGTCTTTTCCCTTGAAGGTGTGTACCTCGAGGTCGGTGATGGTATCGTTGCACTTATTATTAATAATGTATAGCAGGGAAGTGATTTCGGGGAATGTATCTGCTATGTATTGCAGCATTTGCTTGAACAGAGCCATTTCCTCCTCTTTCTCTATCTTGCAGATGAGGATTACCATCAGTTCGCCGGTGGTAGAGGTACGCACAATCATATTGCGTAGCATTCCTTCATGCGTACGCAGGTTGATGAAGGAATAGTTGTGCTGGTAGGCATAGTCGCGTACCGCATTGCGGATGCGGTTGGATATATCGTCCTGCAACCAGCACTTTTCTATGGCAAGCACTTTATCGAAAGCATTGGGAATATGGAAGCCTACGGCATTCATCTGTTCGTACACTACATTCTGCTGAACCTCTTCTGTCGTCAGCCAACGTTTGTTGGAAAAAGTGTACTCCAGTTTATTCCGGTAGAACTGAGTTTTTTCTGAACCTAATATCGGAGAAATTTCCGGCAATTCGATTTTGCCGATGCGGGTGAGGTTGTCCGTTACTTGTTTTTGCTTATACTTGATTTGCTCGGAATAGGGGAGAACCTGCCATTTACAACCGCCGCATACACCATAATGTTGGCAGAATGGAACTGCCCGTACTGCCGAATATTCATGGAATTTCACAGCCTCGGCTTCAGCATAATGATGCTTTTTTCTCTTAATTTGCAGGTCAACTACATCGCCGGGGACGACATATGGTACGAAAATCACCAAATCATTGACTTTTGCGATGGCTTTTCCTTCGGCAGCCACATCCGTAATTGTCACCTTCTCCAGTAGGGGAAGTTCTTTTCTCTTTCTTGCCACTTTTACACCAATCTAATAAATTCTTCGGCAAAAATAGACATTTTTTCGGGATTTCTCTCTATGAAATGAAATATTAAAGATTGCAATGTCGAAATTGCATTTTGATAGAAAGTTTTTTCTCAAAAAGTTTTCTAGTCTGCGAAATATACTTAGATTTGCGAACAGAAAAGAGAAATCACTATCAAAAACTTTAAATTTATATTATGGACAAAAAAAGAGTTTATACCTTTGGTAACGGCCAGGCAGAAGGAAAGGCCGATATGAGAAACCTTTTGGGTGGGAAAGGTGCTAACCTTGCAGAAATGAACCTTATAGGGGTTCCGGTTCCTCCGGGCTTTACAATAACGACAGAAGTTTGTACGGAATATTATGAAATGGGGCAGGATAAAGTCGTTGCTCTGTTGAAGAACGAAGTTGAACAGGCCATTGCCCATGTGGAGACGCTGATGCGTTCCAAATTCGGTGATGTGGAGAATCCGTTGCTGGTTTCCGTTCGTTCGGGTGCACGCGCTTCCATGCCGGGCATGATGGACACTATCCTGAATCTTGGCTTGAATGACGAAGTGGTGGAAGGCCTGACGCGTAAGACGGGCAATGCACGCTTTGCATGGGACTCTTACCGTCGTTTCGTGCAGATGTATGGCGACGTGGTGCTGGGTATGAAGCCGGTGAACAAGGAAGATGTAGACCCGTTCGAGGCTATTATAGAAGATGTGAAACATGCTAAAGGCGTGAAGCTGGATAACGAGCTTGAGGTGGAAGACCTTAAGGAACTCGTGAAGAAGTTCAAGGCTGCGGTGAAAGAACAAACCGGAAAAGACTTCCCGACTTGTGCCTACGAGCAGTTGTGGGGTGCCGTTTGTGCCGTATTCAACTCCTGGATGAACGAACGCGCCATCTTGTATCGTAAGATGGAGGGAATTCCTGACGAATGGGGTACTGCCGTAAGCGTTCAGGCTATGGTATTCGGTAATATGGGCGAGAGCTCTGCTACGGGTGTTTGCTTCAGCCGCGATGCTGCTACCGGTGAAGACCTTTTCAACGGTGAGTATTTGATTAATGCACAAGGCGAAGACGTGGTTGCCGGTATCCGTACTCCGCAACAGATTACAAAAATCGGTTCTCAACGTTGGGCTGAATTGGCCGGTGTAAGCGAAGAAGAACGTGCCAGCAAGTATCCTTCCATGGAGGAGGCTATGCCGGAAATCTATAAAGAATTGGATGCTTTGCAGACGAAGCTCGAAAACCACTACCGTGATATGCAGGATATGGAGTTTACCGTACAAGAGGGTAAACTCTGGTTTCTCCAGACCCGTAATGGTAAGCGTACCGGTGCCGCTATGGTGAAGATTGCCGTAGATTTGCTGCATCAAGGTATGATTGACGAAAAAACCGCATTGATGCGTTGCGAGCCCAATAAGTTGGACGAATTGCTCCACCCGGTATTTGACAAGACAGCGCTGAAGCAAGCCAAGGTATTGACCCGTGGTCTTCCCGCTTCTCCGGGTGCCGCTACGGGACAAATCGTATTCTTTGCCGATGATGCTGCCGAATGGCATGCTGCCGGCAAGCGTGTGGTGATGGTACGTATCGAGACTTCTCCGGAAGATTTGGCAGGTATGGCAGTTGCCGAAGGTATCCTGACTGCCCGCGGTGGTATGACTTCGCATGCGGCAGTGGTTGCCCGTGGTATGGGTAAGTGCTGTGTGTCCGGTGCAGGTGCCTTGAACATCGACTACAAGGCGCGTACAGTGGAAGTGGATGGTGTACTGTTGAAAGAAGGTGACTATATCTCCTTGAACGGAAGCACCGGTGAAGTATATAAAGACAAGGTGGAGACAAAAGCGGCTGAGCTGTCCGGTGACTTTGCGGAACTGATGGATTTGGCAGACAAATATACGAAGCTGCAGGTTCGTACCAATGCGGATACTCCTCATGATGCCGCAGTAGCACGTAATTTTGGCGCTGTGGGTATCGGTCTTTGCCGTACGGAACACATGTTCTTTGAAGGCGAGAAGATTAAAGCCATGCGCGAGATGATTCTGGCAGAAAATGCAGAAGGGCGCCGCAAGGCTTTGGCTAAGATTCTTCCCTACCAGCAAGCTGACTTCAAGGGAATTTTCAAGGCAATGGAAGGCTGTCCGGTGACGGTGCGTCTGCTTGATCCTCCTTTGCATGAGTTTGTTCCCCATGACCTGAAGGGACAGCAGGAAATGGCAGATACGATGGGCGTGAGCCTCCAGTATATCCAGCAACGTGTTGAGGCACTTTGTGAGCATAATCCGATGTTGGGTCATCGTGGTTGCCGTTTGGGAAATACATATCCTGAAATTACACAGATGCAGACGCGTGCCATCCTGGGTGCTGCTTTGGAATTGAAGAAGGAAGGTGTTGAAACCCATCCTGAAATCATGGTGCCTCTGACCGGTATCTTGTATGAGTTCAAGCAGCAGGAAGAAGTGATTCGTGCTGAGGCTGCCCAGTTGTTTGAAGAAGTGGGTGACAGCATCGACTTCAAGGTAGGTACAATGATTGAGATTCCGCGTGCCGCCTTGACTGCCGACCGCATTGCTTCCTCTGCCGAGTTCTTCTCATTCGGTACGAACGACTTGACTCAGATGACATTTGGTTATTCACGCGACGATATCGCTTCCTTCCTCCCGATTTATCTGGAGAAGAAGATTCTGAAAGTAGACCCGTTCCAGGTACTCGACCAGAATGGTGTAGGACAGTTGGTGCGCATGGCTACTGAAAAGGGACGTGCTATCCGTCCGGATTTGAAGTGCGGTATCTGCGGCGAACATGGCGGTGAGCCTTCTTCTGTGAAGTTCTGCCACAAAGTTGGCTTGAATTATGTCAGCTGTTCTCCGTTCCGTGTGCCTATTGCACGTCTGGCTGCGGCGCAGGCTGCAATCGAGGATTAATCCTTAGTAACTGAAACCAGACAATTAGGTCGTAACACCTTGCTTTGCAGGGGTTACGGCCTAATTTACTCTTAGACCTCCCGCTCATTCCGACACGCTTTCCGAGCAGTTTGAACGGAAATGTTTAGAAATTGCTTAGACTTTTTACCCCCTCTGCTTAGAGCGTGTTTAGAGCGATGTTTAGAGCGTTTAATCAGCCGTAAATCTCTGATTAATAAAAAAAAGCCCACAGGCATCAAATATTAATCATATATCAAACAAGAGAGTTATGGCAACCCTAAGACCATGCGTTCAGAAGCAACGCTCAGACGGGTACTATCCCGTCTACATCCGGGTCATACAAAACAGAAAACCCGGGTATATCAAAACCGACAAACTAGTCGCACCCTCCTCGGTGACCAAGACCAAGGAAATTCGCGACAACGAAGTACTACGCTACTGTACTCAGCTCATCTCCGACTATACACGTCGTCTCAATCTTCAGGATACGTCTATCTGGACTGTTCAGGAAGTTGTGTCATTCCTACAGACGAAAGAGAGCGATGCGAGTTTCACAGACTACGCGAAGCTCCACATCAACCGAATGATCAATTCAGGTCACGAGCGCAACGCCAAGAACTACAAGATGGCTGTGCAGAGTCTGGAACGATACCTCGGCACCAACCAAATCATGTTTTCGTTCCTTTCTTCAACAGTACTCCAGAAGTGGATAAAGTCGCTCATGAACAAGGCGCGTTGCAAGGAAATGTACCCCGTCTGCATCCGTCAAATATTCAAGGCGGCTATCCTTGAACTGAACGATGAGGAGAAAGGGATAATCCGTATCAAGTTCAATCCATGGTTGAAAGTCTCCATCCCAAAGGCTGACAAGGCAGAGCAAAAGGCAATCAGCGCTGAGGAGTGCCGCGAGTTCTTCAACCGTCCTCTGCCAAAATCAAAAATGCTGTCCCCTCTGCCGGAGTTCGGACGTGACGTGGCGAAACTTGTACTTTGCCTCGGCGGCATCAACACAGTTGATCTCTACAACATGAAGAAGGTCGACTACTACAACGGCATCCTTCATTACAAGCGAGCAAAGACCCGCCACAGTCGTTCCGACGAGGCGTATATGGAAATGCGCGTCGAACCGTTCATCCAGCCTATATTCGACAAGTATCTCGCCGGAGAAGATGACGAATATCTCTTCATCTTCCATCAGCGATACTGCGATTCCGACAGCTTCAATGCCAACGTCAATTCCGGAATAAAGAAGATTTGTACGGATATGGGCATAACCGACAAGAACAAGAAATACAGCGGCTATACGTTCCGTCACACATGGGCTACCATAGCCCAGAACGACTGTGACGCGAATCTGTTCGAGGTAGCGTTCGGCATGAACCATAGCCACGGTTTCAGAGTGACCCGAGGCTACGTCAAACTCGACTATTCTCCTGCATGGCGGCTCAACGCCAAGGTCATCGAGTTCGTTTTCTTCAGTGACCAAAAGAGCAAGCAGGGAAAAGCCAAGGACTTTGAGGAAACAGAAGACAAGCTCTTCCGTATATCAAAGAAGATGATGATATATGGACGTGCCTACTTCAAAGGCAAAGTCATCGCTGAACTTACAGACATAGGCTTCGGCACAGTCGATTCAATAATCAAGGCTCTCGCAGCCCAGTTCCCTGACGATATTCCGGAAGGCTGCGCCGTACAGTTCCGAATCACCAACTGCGATTCACAGAAAGAGGTGGTTTACGAGCGAACCAAAGGAAAAGGCTTCTGAACCTGCCAAGCCCGAGTGAGAGCGAGCTTCAAAACTCCACATTAGGGAACAGACCCAAAACATCTCCTTGCCTGCCGTGCCGGTCGTATTGACTGGCATGGTTTTTTTATTTCCCTAAAGTCGTAGTCTTACGGTGTCAACTGCCGAGAATACCGGGTGCGATAGTGCGTAAATCCCTTTCTCCATCCCCATGCAGCCACTTTGGAAAGCTGACGATAAAGGAAGCGGATGGCATAGATTATAATTTCTATCGTCCAACGGAATATGAAGAGCGCAATGCGGAACAGCGTCAATACTATCCAGCAGACACCCTTGAACAGCAGGTTGAAAAGAGTGAGATATATGACTAATAGAAGCTCGGGCATAATCGTATTCTTTATGGTTTCCGAGGGAGTATCCCTCATGCAAATATACTAAAAATCAGCGAGTTGAACAAATTTTCAAGTCAATAAATCACACGAAATCAAATGATTAATTTATTGGCGCTGACATTCTCGTTTCAACAATGATATTGCATCCTATTGAGTGAATTTAGAGGCTTACGAAAGCTCTTTTATTCCCTTATGCACCGTCAAAACAAATGCCATGAATTGATACATAAAACACCATGCTTTAAAGATTATGATTTTCAAATCCCCGTTATTTAAGTTATAAATCATCGAATCAAGGCTCATGCGACATTACCACATTAACTCATGTTCCATGAAACGTGATTTTGCGCATCGCTAAATTCCATACGATAATATGTGAGATTTTGATATATGCAAAATGATGTATTATCCTATGGGATATGATTCAAAGTCCATCGTATCATATCGCATAAAGTTTCGTGGTATTGGGTTATATCCCGGTGACACTTGAAACATTATGTGAATGTTCATATTGCGACAAGGCATTATGTATGAAGTATAAATCATGCCTCGCGGTCTTTTGAGAAAAGTGTTGTGCATTTCCATGGGAGCAGGCCGGAATCGGTAGATTTGCTCCTGAGAACCTTGTGGGCATATGCCGTTTTCTACAGTTTTTGGGAAGCAAGTTGTGCTTTTCGCCGTACAAAATCCTGCCGGATTTCGCCCTCTGAAAAGCCACTTGCCGACCGCTGCGCGGCGGTGGAGGCTGCCGCCTCTGTTTCGCCTCAGGCGAGAATCCGATGGATATGGCCCACTGTAAACAGCAATCACAGTCAAAATGAACCGTAGAATCAAGAGAATCGAACTACGCCTTACGGAAGCCGAGGCGCAGTTTATCAGGGAGAAATCAAAGGGCTACCGCTCTGTCAGTCAGTATATACGGGATGCCGTAGCAGAGTTTTCAGACACAGATGCCAAACGACGGCTGGAGCTGATCAATGAGCTTGGCAAGCTATATCGCGAGTATCACAACGAGCTGTTCCATCTGTCCGCCAATCTCAATCAGGTGGTCAAGAGAGCCAACGAACTTGCCGTTGCAGGTCTGCTGAGTAAGTCGTATCTGGAGAAAACAGTCATTCCTGCGGTACGCGGTATCGAGGGCACGGTTTCAGCCATCAGAAGCGCACTTCTTGACGTAACGAAACAAGCCACATTACTTCATCGGGGCAAATAATATCGCACCATAGTCCATAAATTATGATGTTCCGGGACGTGATGTAGAATTTTGTGAAATATGATTCTTGTCGCTGCATTGCATGAAGTATTATTCAAGGGTATAAACTTCATGGCACAAGAGATATTCATTTATAAATTCAGGCTTCATGCTTGAAAAATCGTGCAACATGATTTTATGAGTTATAGCCCATAGAGCCATATCGCCACAAGACGTGGAACCAAAACACATCAGTCGTAATGAAGAAATATATGATTCATACCTCATAATTCAAAGGGTAATAAATCAAAGTACAACATTTCACGAACCATGATTGCAACAATCCTTCCCGGCAGTCCCAACTTCCATGCCGTTCTTTACAACGAGCGCAAGGTAGCCAAAGGCACGGCTCGTCTTATCGAGATAAAGAACTTCGGGATTCTCGAAGACATAGACAGCTTCGGTAAGCCTGCTCCTGAAGAGCTGCGCTCTTATCTCCAGACCTATTCAGAACGGAACGGGCGGATCCGTCAGACCCAATTTCATCTTGCAATATCCTGCAAAGGGAAGGAAATGACAGAAGACGAGTTGCTCGACTTCGCCCACGCCTATCTCAAAGAGATGGGGTATGGTCAGGAGGGTCAGCCGTTGCTCGTATATGCCCACCGCGATACGGAAAACAATCACATTCACATCGTCACATCAAGGGTCGCACCTGACGGAACCAAGATTAACGACAGTCAGGAGCGGATACGCTCTCAAAGGGCAATCGACAGGATTCTCGGCCAGGACGCACGGAAGAAAACAGAGAAGGATTTGGAAAAAGCCAAGGGTTACTGCTACACCTCGATGGCACAGTTCAAGGCTCTCCTCTCCTCCCTCGGGTATGAGAGCTATGTCAAGGACGACACATTATATATAAAGAGGCAGGGAACCGTCCAGATGAAGGTTGCTGTCTCTGGGATTGAAGATTCCTTCCCGGAGCGCAGACGAAACCGTCAGCGACAGCGAGAGATAAAGGCTCTGCTGTTGAAGTATCGTAACGTCAATACCGATGTAAAGGGACTACAGGCAGACTTGAAGAAGAACTTTGGCATCGACCTTGTTTTCTTCGGGCGAAAGGACAAGCCTTATGGATATATCATTATCGACCATAATAGAAAGGAGGTGCTACATGGAGGGCATGTTCTCAAAATGGAGCTGTTGCTCGACTTCGCCACCGCGGAGGAACGTTTGGATCGCATAGATGCTTTCATCGACAGCGTTCTTGCTGCTAATCCGAAGGCAACGACCTTCGACATCAACGAAAAGCTGCGTCGCTCACACGCCTATATAAAAAGAGGTGTTCTCTATTATGGGGATGAGAGCCGGAATCTCAATCCACTGTTGGCTGAGACAATTCTCCGGAATGACAGAATCGGCAGAATCGAGAGTTTCGGGGCGGTCATCGAAGCTGAACTTAACCGCCTATGCCAAATATATAAGGTGGAGCGCAGAGACCTCATTTCCCTCATGTCCGAGAGAAAACCGAGTGCAGCCCGGGCTGTGAATCAGCTTCGCGGTATCTTCGATAATACTACACTTGATTACAAGGATTTGAAAAGTGCAATCAGGGAATCCGGTTTTCAGATCCATCGCACTGAATCCGGAGATATTCTTGCTGTAAACTTCAACGAATATATCATCATTGACCTCAGGGCCGAGGGCTTCGACCTGACAAGACTCGACTACAAACCTCAAAAGAAAGAGCAGCCAACTGTTCAGAAACCAAAGGAACATCAGTCTCAGCCCAAGAAGTCCGGCATCCGTCCTTTGCAAGATGCCGGAGGCGGTGCCTCGGATTCCAACCGCGAATGGGAGGTCGGCAAGAAACCCGACTACGATGATATTGACGATGGCCGCACATTGAAGATGTAGCGATTATGGAGGTCGCGGACTTTCTCACGTAACACTTCCGGACGGTTGTAATATGTTTCTAAGAATTATGCCTCTTAAGTTCATGAATGATGTCTCTAAAATACATGATTAATGTTGTGCATTTCGTTTCCCGCCTTCCGCCCTTGGTAATTTTGTGAAAAATAAAAATAAACACGCCTTTATGATACAGTTTCCAGTCATAGTCACATTCGCCAACCAAAAAGGAGGCGTCGGGAAGACAACCCTATGCGTACTCTTTGCCCATTACCTTGTGGCAAAGGGCGTAAAGGTCCGTATACTCGACTGTGACCGTCAGATGTCGGTTGTCAGACGGCGCAAGGCCGACATAGACCGCTATGGAGAGGAAGCGGTACCGTTCCCGGCTGATCCGGAAAGAGTCAGCAACGCCGAAGAAGTCTATGACATGGTGGAGAAAATTTTCGGGAATCAGGATTATGAAGTCACGCTCATTGATACCCCCGGCCTTGTACTGAACGAACCCAACAAGCTTATTCTTCAGAACTCCGACCTGATTGTAACTCCTTTCCACTATGACAAGATGACGCTCTCCTCTACGTCTACCTTCATCATATGCCTTGACATGATGAAGCGCACTCTTGGTCAGGAAATGAGAGCGAGGCTCTACCTCATACCCAATCTCCATGACGGCAGAATCGGAACAAGAAGCGAGCTGATGCTTTGGGAGGAAGCCCGTGATATTTTCAGCAGATACGGTATCGTCACTCCAAAAATTTCAAGGGTGTCCTCGATGGAAAGAATAAGCACCGTAATGCCGCTCGACCAGCAGTTGAAACTCGTCACTCCGGCCTTCGACAAACTGTATCTTGACATCTTCGGCAGTCTCGAACAATTCCGCATGTCTCCGAAGTCCACCATAGAACAGAAGACCACTGAGAAACCGGTCATCACAGAGATGATACCCGAACTTACGGATACGGACGCACCTTCCGACCTGAATTTTGAAACCGACAATAATACAACCACAGATGGAAAACCAGAATAATACTACCCAGGCCACGACACCCGTTCCCGGCTTCACACGCAAGACCGTGTTGAGACCAAAGACAGAATCCTCGGCTCCCGAGACAAAGAAAGAACCGATACAGGAGGCTGACAGTGATTTTACGGAAGCCGGTAATATAATCGCAAATAACGGGGAGGAGCCGACAGCCTCTGAAGCAGAGACAGCAGAAAGCTCCCACGGCCCAGACATGGAGGAAACAGACGAATGGGAATCCTTCATGGAGAATCTCCGTAACTATGAATCACGGGGCTGTCGTGAGAACCGCACTTACTGCCGCCTCGACAACGATATAGCCGACGCTCTTTACGAACTCGACATCAACGGTTCGAGCCGTCCCGACATCGTAAGCGCCGTAATGCGCGGATTCCTTCTTCGCAACAAGGAGCGTCTGCTCCAACTGCGCCGTGCGAGGAAAAGCTTTTTTGAAACTATATAAGACCTGTGATATGAAAAGACAATGGACTGACTCCCATACTGAAATGCTACGTGAGCTTTATCCGGTCGAAACAATCGAGCGGACAGCCGAGATTATCGGTTTCAGCCGGACAACCATAAAGGTCAAGGCCCGCAAATTCGGTATTGTCAAGGGAATGAACGTGGAATGGCTCGACAAGGCCACGGTAGTACGTAACAACTTCGACAGCCATTCATTCGCAGAAATCGCTGACATGATCGGGGCTACCAAAACTACAGTGGCAAGAATTGCCGGGAAGCTGGGGCTTAGACGTACCCGGAAGGAAAACAGGCACATCCGTTCGCGTGTCCGCAAGGATATGGTCAAGCGCGAGAAACGGCGTGTCATATTCGGCTTTGACCCGGTTACACGCATAAAGGTCGTGACCAACCGTAGGAGAATCAGGCTTCGTGCCGAGCTTAAAGCGGCGGGATATATCGTGGAGAGGATGGCAAACATCCTGTATTTCAAATCCGAGGACTGCCGCAATCTGAACAAGGAGAACATAGCCTCACGTCACGGTCTGCGTTTCGCCCCGTGGCCGTATGAGGAAGAACCATTAGTCAACGCAATATAACACCACACAGCATGAAATTCGGAGACATATTCCCCCTGCTGCTCGTACTGCTGATTCTGTACTACGCGGCAATGATAGCGATGGACTTATACAAAGCCAGACTCGAAAAAGAGGCCGAGAAGGAAAAAAACACCGAGGAGGAAATCGACATTTCTGACGAAGCCGCCACTTTCCAGCCTATCCGCATAAGGCGCGACGATCCAAAGAAGCCTATCGTACCTGCATCGGCAGAATCCCCAAGGAACGAGACAGAAGACAAGAATAAGGATAAAGCCAATACCGATGCACCCTCGAAGAATGAGGAAAAGAGACCGGAAGCTCCTAAGGACAATGAGCCTGTGCAAGAAAAAGATAAAGCAGATGAAACGCCGGAGACGAAGACAGACCCATTCGATCCTGAATCATACAAAATCCCCGATGAAGTTATTGCCGAGCATCGCAAGGAACATACAGAAACCGCGGACGAACAGGTACCGCATTCCGAGCCTTCTCCATCATCTGGTCCACAGCCATCGAATCAAAGGAAAAAGCCTCTTCGTGGGCCGGTAATGACCAATGGTATTCCTGCGGATGACCTTGTTTCCTTGATTGAGGCCCAATCCAATGGAATCCCTTCCGACTTGCAGAATTTCGCATACAAATGTGAGTCCGCTTGAACACCGACTCTACCCCCTCTCCTCCCGTTGCCTTTATCGAACACCGCTGCCTTTATTGAACGACGTTGCCTTGAATGCCCATTTATGAACATCCAACAAACTTCAATATGCAGAAAATCAAAAAACGCTGCCTCCGTGCAGCAGCCCGTTTCAAGAACTCAGGCTTCGCCCGCAAGGGTGTGCTCGCGCTCGGCGCCCTCACCCTCACGGTAGGCGACATGATGGCATCAAGCAAGGGTGCCGCAGGTTTCACCAAGGCCACCACCGAAATATCGTCCTACCAGACACCGGTCTCCAATCTGATGAAGGCAATAGCAGCCGTCATCGCGCTCGTCGGCGCTTTTAATGTTTATTTCAAAATGAGCAACGGCGACCAGGATGTGAAAAAGACCATCATGCTCACCATCGGCGGCTGTATCGCCTTTATCGCTCTGAGCGAGGCATTACCGCTTTTCTTTAAGTAATGCACAACTATACAGACAATTAAGCATTACGCATTAAGAATTCATAATTGAGTAAAGTGGCGATGAATCTCAATGGCTACCCTGTTTTCAAAGGGTTACAGAAACCACTGGAGTTTATGGGAATCCGAGGACGTTTCCTTATGCTGGCCGCTGCCGCGATTGGTGTATCATTCGTCGGGTTCATTGTATTCTCGATAGTCTTGGGCAAGCTTGCCGGGTTCATTGCCATGCTCATTATGGCGGCGGTCGGCATAGCGACCATCTTCATCAAGCAGCGCGGCGGTCTGCACAACAAGCGCCGTGACAACGGAATTTTCATCTACAAAAACATTTTCAAACGATAACACAGATGGCTAAGACAAAGAAACGCATATTCGACGGCTTGTACGCCCAGTTGGAGGAAACTGACGGCTCCGTGGTTCTATTCTCCGCAAAGGGCGAGCCGTCTGTCATATTCTCCATGACCAACCCGGTGCAGCAGCTCTGCACCGATGCCGAGCAGTACATGCTCTTTCAGGATGTGCTGTCGAATATCGTTCAGACTCTCGGCGAGGGGTACGCCCTCCAGAAGCAGGACATACTCTGTAAGCAGGCTTACCGACACGATGTGCCGGAAGATGCAGAGTTCCTGACACGCAGCTATTTCAAATACTTCGAGGGAAGAGAGTTTACGGAAATCACCACATATCTTATTATAACGCAGGAAGCACAGCGAGGTCAGTTCGTGCAGTACGACCCGAAGAAATGGCTCGACTTCCATGCAAAGGTCTCCAAGGTAAGCGACATTCTCGCGGAAAAGGGAATCAGACATAAGAAGCTGACCAAAGCCGAGGTCAGCGAATACTGCCACCGCTTCATGGCGTTCCAGTTTCGTCACGGCCCGTTCTCGATGACCAACTTCAAGGCTTCGGACGAATACCTGAAAACCGGTGAGCGTGTAATCCGCTCATACCCACTCGTTGACATCGACGAAATCAACCTCCCATCTGTCATACAGCCTTATACCAAGATTGGTATCAACGGATACGGCATTGCTACCGATTTATTGTCGTTCCTTACTTCCGTGCCACATACAGATTGCGTGGTATTCAATCAGGTGGTTCAGATACCCAATCAGAGAAAACTTCTCCGGAAACTTCAGGCGAAAGCGAAGCGTCATGGCTCCATGCCCGACCCGAGCAACAAGATTGCGAAAGCAGACATCGAGGAAGTCTTAAACAGACTCGCCGTCGATACCTCCATGCTGGTAAATACCAACTTCAATATCCTTGTGAGCTGTCCGGCTGACAAGGTGACTCCCGTTACGTCCTATCTGGAGACCAAGCTATATGAGTGCGGCATAATGCCCTCGCGCACCGCTTACAATCAGCTCGAACTCTTCATTGACTCGTTCCCAGGCAATGCCTATTCCTTCAATCCGGACTACGACCTCTTTCTGACATTGAGCGATGCGGCTCTTTGCTTCTTTTTCAAGGAACACCTCAAAGGGTCGGAGACGACACCGCTGACCACATACTACACCGACCGCCAGGGGCTTCCGGTCTGCATAGACATAACCGGCAAGGAAGGCAAGGTCAAGATGACCGACAACGCCAATTTCTTCTGCATCGGTCCAAGCGGAAGCGGCAAGTCGTTCCACATGGAGTTTCGGAGGTCAAAACGGCGACAAACGGCTGCAAAAATCGGCGTTATAATATCTTGATTTTCAGCTAATAGATTTTAACAAACGAGATTTTCGCCTGTTGGCGATTCGTCCTTTTCGGAGTATTTTTGTACCGCGATTGTACCACGCGAGAGGGGTCACACGGCACGACTTCCTTTCAGCAGCGTGCAACAGCTTTCAAGAGCGTGCAACAAATTTCTTCGATAATGGACCGTCAAAATAAACACAATTTAACAGGTCAGCCCGGCTATGACCGGGGCATGACCGACAAGCCTTTCCTCACCATCGGGGAAGTGGCGGACATCCTGCAAGTGAGCAGCCGGACAGTGTATAACCTCATTTACAAAGGAACTCTCCGGGCTTGCAGACTGACATACCACATCACAATCATCACAAAGGAGGATTTCTTTCTGATGATTAGAGAGACAACCTACTGCAAGCGGAGCGTGTCAATCTTCGCCAGGCAGGGTAAAAAGACCAAAAAGAAAATGAACGAAGATACACCGAACACCGAAAAAGACCTTTCCCAAAAGGAGGGAAAGAAGAAAGTGAAGGGCAGCCCGAAACGGCAGCTCATTCCGGCGGCTAACTACAAACAGTCCGTGCGCGACACGTTCACGGACATGGAGAGTGCCGGAGGCGACCTTTATACGATGGCTGAGATATGCCAAAAGTACAATTATACCTACGGGCGATTTTACAATCTCCGTATGCGCTACTCGATACCCTGTGTCAAAGCCAATGCCACCAAGTGCTTCCCGAAAGCCGAGGTTGACAAGGCTATGGCACAGGAAGCTGAACGGCTGGGAAGCAACCTGTCGGAACATTGGTATTCCTGTTTCGACATCATGCGACTGTTCGGGCTGGGCAAGACCCAAGTCCGCAGGTTCGCACTCACTCACGGTGTAAGGACGAAGCGCATACACGGCAACCGCTTATACTACCTAAAAGCTGACTGGGACGAGGCACGGAAGGTGGCGGAGCGAAAGAGCGCAAGCACGAAAGCCAAGCGAGAGCCGGACAATGAATCAGACAACAATTAAAAATCACAACCGATATGACAAACATCTGCACGAAAGTGACGGTCAGGAAACGACCCATCAAGAACGGTCAGGTGTCTCTTTACCTTGACTTCTACCCGGCTATACGGCATCCCAAGACAGGCAAGCCGACAAGACGGGAATATCTCGGCATATACATCTATGCCGAACCGAAAGACAAATTCGAGACAGAGTTCAACAAGACCATGCTCCGCAATGCAGAGCTTATCAAGTGCCGCAGAACCGAAGCCATCATCAACGAGGAATACGGCTTCCTCGACCGCAACCGTGGCAAGGAGAGCTTCCTTGAATACTTCCGCTCAAAGATGGCGGACGACGACAATTTCAGGAACTGGAACACCGCCTACAAGCATTTTGAAAAGTATTGCTGCGGAAGCTGCACCTTCGATGACCTGACACTAGAATACTGCCAGGGATTCCTTACTTACCTGCTGTCGCTCACCACCCAGACCAAGGGGAAGATGATGGCTTCGACCGCCAACAACAACCTTAACAAGCTGAAATGCGTCCTACGCATCGCCTACGAGGAAAGACGTATCAAGGAGAACATCGCCCCACGGCTGAAACACGCTAAGGAAGACAGCACAAGGCGCGAGTTCCTGACGCTTGAAGAGGTGAGGATGCTTGCCGAGACCCCTTGCGAGAAGCCAGTTATACGGAGTGCCGCCCTGTTCTCCTGCCTCACGGGTCTGCGCATCAGCGACATCATCCGTCTGCAATGGGAGAATATCGTCAAGGGAACGGACGGCGGCTGGTGCATGCACATCGTCACCAAGAAGACACGGACGGAAGCCGTGCTGCCGCTGTCTGATGAAGCCCTATCGCTGTGCGGCGAGCGCGGCGAGGGGCAGGTGTTCAAGGGGCTGACGCAGACCATCCTTCCCCTCTATCTCAAAGACTGGATCAGGTCTGCCGGGATAACGAAGCACATCACGTTCCACGGGTTCAGGCACACCTACGCGACCCTGCAACTCGCCGCCGGAACTGACCTTTACACCATTTCAAAGATGCTCACGCACAGCAACGTGGGAACGACACAGATTTATGTCGATGTCGTGAGCGACCTGAAGCGCAAGGCATCCGAACAGATTACACTCAAACAGCAATAAACACACAACAGTATATGAACAACATAACATTTGAACAACTGCCGCAGGCGGTTTCCATGCTGATTGAAAAGGTGGGGCTGCTCACCGACAAGGTGGAAAAAGTGCTCGGCATGACACCGCAGCAGCATGGCGAGTGTCGCACCCTGCTCACCCTTAACGAAGTCGCGGCACTTCTCAGCAAATCGGCATCCACCATCTATGCCATGACTTCCGACAAGCGTATTCCGTACCACAAGCGGGGCAACAAGCTCTACTTCTTCCAGAATGAAATCATCGCATGGATTGAACAGGGAGGGACATCGGGAGTAGCCAGCGAGAGCGAGATTGAAAGACGGCTTGAGGAACTGCGCAACAGTAAGAAGCGCAAGCCGGGAGCGTTGACGGACGGCAACAGCCGGATGTCCGCAGTAGCACCATAATGTCACAGTCTATGAGCAACGAGATACAGAACATACACTACTGCACCATACTCTCAGCCGGACAGTGGAATTTTCTTTTGGAAGGCAGATTTTCCCCTCTCAGGCAAAAGTGCCTTTACCGACTGATGAACGGTGCTGTGCGGACAAGAACCGCTTACAAAATCAAGGGCATTGATATTGTGCTTGAGGTGGGACAGGTGGCGGCTTCCGATGTGGAACTGGCAGAGTTTTTGGACTGCAACCGCAAGACGGTCGGCAAGCTCATCGACAGCTTCAACCGCCTCGGTATGCTGACCACCCGGACCAACAACCGCACTTCCGTTCATTCCCTGCATTTTCTCACTGGCTGGTATGTCGGAGGTGTCCTTGTCACCAATCCCCATTATGTCAGACCTTCGGCTGCCGCTAAAGGACAGACGGGCGATGTGCGGACACCTGTTTCCGGCAGTCTGTCGTCAGGGGATGAACCGGGAGGCGCAACCGATAACAGCCACACTAAAGGGAAGAAAACGGACAGCTTGGCGACAGGCGCGGCATCCCTTTCTTCTTCCCTTCTTTTGTCTGGCAGTCCCAATCCATCAGCCGATTTGCAAGACAGCGACAGCCATAATCCGCCGTCCGATATGTTCATGGCGGACACAGTCGCAATTCTGCATATCATAGATAGCGGTAACGAAGCATCCGGCAGGAACGGCGCAGGAAGCCACAGCGAGGCGCAGGAAGCTGCCAATGACAGCGAGGGTAATCCGGCATAGGTGCGAGAACCGAAAGCGCGGAAAACGGCTCAAATCGGGATTCCGTTGGTCGTGAACGGGAACAAGGGCTTGCCCTGTATAGCCCACTATAACTACACGCTCCGCTTCCGTAGTTGTGGGCTCTCCCGAGGGGCTGGGCTTTGCCCCGTCCCACTCATGGCTCTGCCCTAAGAACCCGGTCGGATGGCTGTCAGCCCCCGACACCCCTGACCAAAGAGTGACCCTCTCTTTGGAAACTCCGCCCGGAGGTCTCGACCCCTGGGAACCCCGAGCAGGAAGTGACCCTCTCCCTGCACCCTCCGATTAAGGTTCCGCCCTAATGACCCTTTCCCTATTGTAAATCTGTAAACATCATCATGCCTATGGCACAGAAGACATCAGTCAACATCAAGCCCTGCAACATCGGAAGCAGCGAGGAACACAACAGGCGGAAAGCCGAATACCTCGCCCGTGTCAATAAGGAAAAGCTCTACATCCGTACCGACCTCATGACCCGAAACGAGGCATGGGTAGCACCTGAATTTGAAAACTCGACACTGACCGACCGCTACAATCAGATAGCCGCGATGGTAAAGGAAAAGACAGGTCGGGCGATGCAGACCAAAGACCGGGAACGTGTGAACAAGAAGACCGGGAAGGTGACCGTCGTGCGCGGCAGCACTCCGCTCAAGGAGGGTGTCGTGGTAATCAAGGATGATACCACGTTGGAGCAGTTGCACCGTTTCTGCGAGGTGTGTAAGCAGCGGTGGGGAATCACAGCTTTGCAAATATTCATCCACCGTGACGAGGGGCATTACAGCACTCCCGGAGAGACCGCCACATGGAAGCCCAACCTTCACGCCCATATCGTATGGGACTGGATGAACCACGATACCGGGAAATCCTGCAAGCTGGACGATAAAGCCATGAGCGAGATGCAGACGCTATTGGCTGAGTGTCTTGAAATGGAGAGGGGCACCTCGAAGGAGGTGACGGGAAAGGAGCATCTTGAACGCGCCGACTTCATCATCGCCAAGCAGAAACAGGAAGCCGAACAGGTAAAAGCGGAAAAGGAAGCAGCCGAAGCCGACAGGGATGCCGCGATCCGGGAGACGGAAAATGCAAAATCCGAACATGAAAAACTCCAGATCGGGAACGAGGAGAAGCGGCGGCGCAGCGTGGAACTTGACAGCGAAATCACCGAAAAGGAGGAACGTGCGAGAGAGGTTGACAGGGAGAACACGGACAGCATAAAATCCGGCATCGCCAACCTTTTCGGCAAGGGCAAGTACGCAGCAATCGAGCAGGAGAACGCAAGACTGAAAGCCGAGAACGAGAATATCAAAGAATCATTCCCCGATGAAGTCAGGAAAGAGGTGGCGAAGCGGACAAAGGCATTGACCGAGGCGAAGCGTGCGGTCGAACTGGAACGGGACAGTGCTATGGCAATCGCTGACACTTTTGAGTCCGAGAGGGACACGGCACTGCGGCAGCTTCGGGAGCAGAAGACTGGGGAGCAGCACCGCATCAGCATGGCGGTAAGCCGGGCAACGGAGGAGAAGGACAAGACCATAGAACGGTTGCAGGGCGCGCTGAAATCGAGCCGGGATATTCTGAACATCATCGCTGATATTCTCTACAAGGCAAGCGAGGTGTTTCGGCGAGCTATTGAAGCGATTATCCATTTCGCCACGGAACGGCACAAGTCAATCTTCTCTTTTTCCGAAGCCGCCGACATCAAGAGCGTCATGCAGAGCTACGGCGAGACCACCAAGCAGCAGAAAGCGGTCGGCGCATGGCTCTGTGACTATGCGAAACACCGACAGCCCTTTGATGAAATAAAACATCGCCACACACTCAAGGAGGTTGGCGATGTCGCAGAAGGGGCGTATGATTGGAAGATTGAGAGAGGACGAGGCGGAATGTCTCTCTAAATGAATTTAGATTATCTATTAGGAGATTCCCACAAGTTTTGGTCGCAATTAGAAGCACAATTCCCTCTTATGCCGGATAATCTTAATCTTACTTAATGCTTTGCCAAATTTGTTACATATTGGACAAAACTAGTCTTTGCGCCCGTGTAGCCATCGCGATTGTTTCTATATTCCGGCAACAGTGACAGTTTTAACTTTTCGTATTCTTTGGCTACCTCGGGATTGCCGATAAGATAATTGCGGAAGACGATTTCATCGTTGTCGCCAGATTTACGTAAGTGGATATGAAACACCCTGTCGGCATATCCCACAGACGTATATCCTTTATTGAAGCTCATGCGGGTTTCTGATTCCGACATACAGATATAGCCGTTGCGTTCCAATATGTCTTTTAAACTCTGCCATTCAATGTCAGGAGAAATCTCTACAAGAATATCCACTATCGGCTTGGACTGAATGTCAGGAATTGCTGTACTGCCGATGTGGCTGATGATTGGGTGATATTGAGCAAGAAGTGATGACAGCATTCTCATTTCTTCCTCTGCCCAAACTGACCATTGCGGATTATGCGGAGACAGGACTATCGGAAACAATTCCCACAGTTCTTCCAACGTCATATCTTGTAATCGGTTTTCTTGCATGATATGTAGGACTATTGTTGCGGAGTGAGTAGTAATTGCAATTACTCTATATTTATCAGTTTACACATCAGTGCAATGTCCTCTGATGCCATTTCAAATTTCGACTTTTCAATGAGAAGGTTTTGTCCTGTCATTATATACGAAGGCAGTATGCGCCATCCTTTATGGAAAATCTCAGTGTTACGCAACTTGTAGGTAGATATACTTGGAACGGCATTTTTCTTGGTTGCCTTTTTGCCTATCATGTTAAAGGCTTTTTTCGCCACATCACCCATCAGCATGACAACCTGAAGATTGGGAAACAGCTCAAGCTCCTTTTCAAGATATGGCAGACTTTCGTCAATGCTTTCCTTTGAAACCGCATATTCCGATTTGGGCGTTTTGACGGCATTGGTAATGTAGATGCCGAGGCTCAATATATCCTGAATATTATTTATTTCTAACCCGGCTTTTCTGAACAGGGGGATTGTCGTTGACATATATGCGGAGTCAGGCTTTCCGTAGAAGTCATCGTCAGGATCAACCGGGACAACTTCGTTTATCATGATAGCCCGTATCTTTTCCGGCTCGATATTTACGTCATTAAGCCGCAAATTGGTCTTGTTTTCAATAACCCGCTGCAACTCTGCCTTTACATTCATAATCTGATTTTTTTAAGGACAAGACTCATATTTTTGCCGAGGTTACGCATATTTGCCATGCCTTCCTCATCATTGAGAACATCTCCGATATTCTTTCCATAGACCATATTCCAATAGGTGGAGCCAACGACAATCATCTCTTTGTTGAGCATAAAGTGATTCATGGTGTCAACGGTAGTCATGCCGCCACCGCGACGCACTGCGGCAACCGAGGCTCCAACCTTATGGAGAAGAAGCCCCGGATTGGTTGCAACGACAACGCCACCACGCTCCAGAAATGCTTTCATCTTTGCTGATACATCTGCCGAATACACCGGTGAGCCGAGTATTATGCCGTGGGCCTCCACCATACGACTAAATATCTCCGCAAAACCGTCTTTAGCAAACGCACAGTTGCTACGACCTTTACAGGCGAAACATCCTCGGCACGGTTGAATATCATAATCAGCCAATTGTATCAGCTCTGTTTCGATGTCCTCTTTATTGAGTTCTTCAAAGACTTTGCCGATAATCAAAGCTGTGTTGCCGTCCCTCTGGGCACTTCCGTTGATTCCGATTACTTTCATAGCCCTTTGTATTGTTCCATCTCGATGCAGTTCCAAGTTTCGCCCAGACATTCGTAACTTTCGATTTCAGACAGTGATACGCGATGAAAACCGGCGGACTCATAGCAATGGATGGCGGACGGATTATTTTCAAAGACACCGAGTGACACTTTCGTGGCCCCAAGAGTTTCAAAAGCATACTTGACTGCCATGGAAACAAGAGCTTTCCCTAAACCGCGTCCGCGCTTTGAATCATCGACGATGACAAATCCCAATCGTTGCTCCGTCGGGTCATCTGCGGGTATGCGAAGTGTGATATATCCGACAATATCATCGCTATCCGTCATTGTCAAGGCGAGTGAGCGTTGTCCGTCAATATTCCTCTCGTGATATGTGTTCATTTCTTCGGGCGTGACTGGATAACGCTCGTATCTGTCGGCGCACCATTGACGCATAAGATACTCGCTTTTGAGCCATGATGTAATCAACGCGGCATCCGAAGATTGATATGGGCGGATTGAGATACTCATTGATTATTTTTTCTTTTGTTTTTGAAAAACTTGATTCGCTTGACAGTGTGTCCTATTGCAATGGCAATGAATATAAATCCTATTTTGCCATGAAGTCCCCCAATCGTAGAATGAATGTACGAACCGACCCAATGAAAGAAAGCTACGAAAGCACTAATGATTGTCAGCAGTGCAAAAATGGCAAGCCATCTTGTTGCAAGTGATTTCTGTTTAAGAAACTTCCGTAACCACGATTTCCAGCCGAAATGCAAATACAGGTGCCAGATAATACCTGCAAAGAACAGGCATCCTATGATTATATGTAACCACACCCAAATAACGGCACGACTTCCTGTAGCTTCAAGCTGTATGCTTGAGGCAAGCATCACAACTGTTGCCACGAGCAGCAACCAGTCACATGTTTTTAATTTCTTCGCCTTTATCATGGGTTGTAATTTCGTTTAATCTCGTCGATTGATTTGCCACCGATACCGAAGTTCTCATCGGGAAGTTCCTTGATGGCGACTGTGAAGAACTGCTCCGGAATATGGGTTATTTCGGAGGCTGTGGATGTCAGCCGCTCAATCAGCTCTTTCTTCTGTTCAGCGGTCAGTTTGCCGCTCTCTATTGATATGTATGGCATATTAGTCGTCTTAATGTGGAATTTCCTTCAGTATCTCTGATGGAATTTCAATGTTAAAGGTTTCACAAATTTTTAAAACATCCTTTATGTCATTATCGTCACGCTCATAGCCTAAATGGAATTGTACTTGATATTCGGGAGGTATACAAACTACATCTATATCCCCGATTTTCCCTTTTCCAGAGAAAACCTCTCTTGGATATTCCTGTCCTTCAAATATAAAATTGAGATTGGAGCTATCTGAAAATATATGTAAATCGATGAGGCGATCTTTCTTGTCTTTCCAAACGGAATGATCCGAAGTAGTATAGTCCGTTTTTATTTCCTTATATCCATTGGCGTATAGTATTTTGAGTGCGCTATCTTTATGGGAAGATTCTATAAATATATCAATATCATTATGTGCCCGGGATTGATAGCCAAGCAACGCATCGACTCCCCAGCCTCCATCAATAAACACTTTGATTCCTGCATTCTCAAGCGCAGATATTATTTCAACAGCATCCTCTAATTTTACCATATACCACCAAATTCAATAAGGAAATTTGAAAGAACAGCGTCGCAGAACATTGTCGGAGTAAACTCCACAATCTGATAGTCGGCGATACCGTTAACATTGAACGGATCTTGTGCGATAATAGAATCAACTGCCGCACGGCATTCGGTCTTTATCATTATCACGCCGCCAACGCGGGGAGTCTGCGGACCGGATGCGATGAAATCGCCTGCGGTATAATGCTCCGCAAGATAGTCGCGATGCGCCTGAAGGAAGCGGTCAACTTCTTCAAGCGGTTTCTTATATAAGTCCATATGTTTCCCGTTTACTTGTGCGTGGAGCACGTTACCGAGCAAATTGTAGGAGATTTCCACTTGTCGGGATGTTGACAGCCGCGCGGTGATTTTACATATCGTAAACATTATAGACAGAGGTTGCAGTATCACCACTTGGCATCTTTGGAAACTAAAAACTCAACCGGGATGTCAATATCATATAACCACTGAAAACCATTCATCTCGTTTATTAATAACTGTTCTATTAAATTAATTGCGTTCTTATAAGCTGATGCTGACAGATTGCATACAAAACTCATTTCGTTTTCTTGAGATATCCCATAATCCTTATTACTCAACCTTAGTTCAAGTCTAACCTCCTTATAACAGATATAAGCCTGTTCTGACAAAACGATAACATTTCCTTTTTGAACGTCCTTTAGTGACTGAATTAACATATGTAATTCAGCTTTAGAAAAGTGTGATAAACATATAATTTTGTCACACTTGTAAAAATCAGAACAGCTATCAAATAAAAGAATATTCATTTATGTAACATTTAAAAATTAACTTATCACACTTGTTTTATCTGTTATGTCTACTGTGATCTGCCACCTCTTTATCTTATTTCAACAATTTTCTATCATTGTCGCCGCTTTCCAGTACACTCATCTGATGAATGGCTATCTGGTTCAGTTTCACAAGCCGCTCGCCTTGCGTCATTCCCTGCTCGATGAAAACCGCATTGAGGTTTTCCATATTCGACAGACAGATAAGTTCGTTGATTGTGGCGTAATCGCGTATATTGCCTTTCATGCCGGGGTGAGCATCACGCCATTGCTTTGCCGTTACGCCAAACATCGCCACATTCAGCACATCGGCCTCATTGGCATAGATGATGCTTGCCTGTGCCGGTGTAACCTCCGCAGGGACAAGGTTCTGCCTTATGGCATCGGTATGTATGCGGTAGTTGATTTTCGATAACTCACGTTTCGCCGACCAACCTAATAACCGCTGTTCCTCCGTTTTGAGCCGCTGAAATTCCTCGATAAGATAAAGTTTGAACGGCACACTTATTGCCGAACCAAACTCAAAAGCTATATCCTTATGAGCATAGGTGCCTCCATAGCGACCTTTCTTCACCATTATACCGATTGCATTTGTGCGCTCTATCCATTCAGAAGCACTCAACACAAAGGACGGCAAACCCGCACTCATTCTAAAGTGGTCAAATTCGACCACTTTGAAATCAGGATTATGAATCACCTCCCAAGTACCAAGAAATTCAATAGTGTAGCGGTTTCGCAACCAGTTCTTGATTATATCGGCAGAACGGTTATCGCCCTCTTTGGCAGTTGCCATATCTGTGAGGGAGATATAATCCTGTTCCTCTAACGAGAGGACAGTGATAGGTGTATTTTGAACGATAATTTTAGACATTGTTTCAGATATGGCGTATATGCCAATATGCAAAGTTACACATTTTCGCTGACATACAGCGTATTTCCTTGAATTTTAGTGTCTCTTTACTTTTAATCCTAAATCATAAAAATATCTATCAACCGTTAAAATATAGTTAAATACTTCATTCAGAACACACGCTTTTTCTAATCCATTCACTCCCTCAAAGCAACTTTTTCACTTCCTCTTTTCATTAACGGATAGTTGTACCGTTATTTTCTTATATAGCTGATTATCAGCAGTAAAAGTCATTGAAAATCAATTCCACATGAACAGCGTTGTGCGTCAGTTGCTAGAACAGAATACTGACGTGGTTATGGTAGATACCGGAGACTCATACGAGGGTATCTGCGGCTATTTCGGTGGTACCTATATCAGCTACTCCAAGGAGAAGCCTATATCCATGAATCCCTTCAAGGTGACAAGAGAGGAATACGATTTGAACTTCGGTGAGAAGAAGAACTTCCTCAAATCCTTGATATTCCTGATTTTCAAAGGCAACGAGCTACCCTCCAAAATCGAGGATATGCTTGTGAACCAGACTATCGTGGAATATTACGATGCCTACTTTCATCCGTTCGAGAAGTTTACCGACATTGAGCGTGACGGTCTGCGTCAGAAATTACTTGTCGCAGCCAAGATGGATGACGAATACGAGAAGTATGCCCATGAAATGGAGGGTATCGACGAACAGATACAGCAGCCGCCTGCGAAAGAGGAAACGAAGGCTCTCATGCTCCCCTCAGAGGAGCGGAGGTTAAGGCTGATACGCCAATGCCGTGCCTTCCAAGCGGTCGTGCTGGACAAGGCGGCGACTGATTCGGAAAAGGAGAAGGCGGCTGCTAAAATCGAGCTGTACAAGAAAGAGCTATACGAGACCTCAATGCTGGTAAAGATTGACAAGCAGATTGACCACATGGAGGAGCAGAAACGCCGTCTTAAGGTCAAGGAGCTGTCATTCAACAGCTATTACGAGTTCGCCCTTGAACGCATACCGCAGATTACCTCTCTGGAGAAAATCAAGTTCGACATCCGGGATTTCGCAGCCATTCTCAAACAGTTCTACCGTGGCGGCGAACTGGAAATGACGCTAAATTCAGACCTCGATGTGAATCTCTTTGACGAGAGGTTTATCGTTTTCGAGATTGACAAGATTAAGGATGATCCGGTTCTTTTCCCTATCGTCGTGCTGATCATCATGGACGTGTTCCTACAGAAAATGCGTATCAAGAAAGGCCGCAAAGCCTTGATAATCGAGGAGGCATGGAAAGCGATTGCCTCGCCCACCATGGCAGAGTATATAAAGTATCTTTACAAGACGGTCCGCAAGTTTCACGGCATTGCAGGTGTTGTCACTCAAGAACTTAACGACGTGATTGACTCCCCGATTGTCAAGGAGGCAATCATCAACAACTCGGACGTGAAGATACTTCTCGACCAGACAAAGTTCAAGGACAGGTATGAGGACATCGCCGCAATTCTCGGTCTTACCCCGATTCAGCGTCAGCAGATCTTCACAATCAACGCCCTGAACAACCATGACAACCGCAATTACTTCAAGGAGGTATGGATATGCCGGGGTCAGCACTCGGATGTGTACGGTGTCGAGGAACCGCCGGAATGTTACTGGGCATACACAACCGAACGGGCCGAGAAGGAGGCGTTGAAAATATATCTCCGTCACTACGGCACAATGCAGGATGCAATCACCCACATAGAGATTGACCGCAAGAAAGCCGGAATCAGCAAATATCTCGATTTCGCGAGACAAGTCAACAACCGTCAGAAAGTAATGTCATTATGGTAGGATTAAGATATATAATCCCAATCATTGCAGTCACTCTCATGGCTGAGAGTGGATATGCCCAGTGGAAGATTGTCATTGACCCGAAGACAATCGAGCAGGTCGGCATCAACATGGCCTCGCAGAAGGCAATCGAGGACGAACACAACAAACGTCTCGACACCATCGCCTCGAAGCAGAAGAAGCTGGAACAATACACCATAAGCATGGCTACCATCAAGGAGATGTACAAGCTGACAATGGAGAATGTATCCGGCTTCGGCACTGAGAGCAAATATTATGTCGAGATAGGACGCTGCGCCCTCGACATAATCCTTGACGTGCCCGAACTCATCAAGGTGGTCAATGGCGCCAAGTTCACAAACAAGTTGCTGTGCCTTAACGAACTCGGCAACATCGTCACCGAGACCCAGCAGCTTGTAGCTGACTTCGTGAATATCGTTAACAACGCCAAGGTCAGGAATCCGCTGAAAGGTCAGGCTACCGCCGAGACAAAGAGCGACGGCTACAATCTCCTTGACCGATACGAGCGTCTTACTCTCGCAAACCGCATCTACTCCGACCTGATGAATATCCGCTACAAGGTTCAGGGAATGATGGCGATGGCGCAGTATGCCACAATGAACGACCTGTTCTTTGCCATAGATCCGGAGGGATGGGCGAATATCGTGGTGATGACAAATCAGGTCAACGGCCTTGTCAATGATTGGAACGGACTGCATAAAATCGACAAGCTCCAGATTGACTATGACAAAATTGACATTATCAATCAGTTCAAATGGGGATTCTGATGGGACAGGTATTTAGGAAAATAATGCCGGTATTTCTCGCTGTATCATTGCCCTTTAGCGCGTCAGCGTTTGACTGGCCGCGAGACCTGCCTACATTCGAGGCTCTGATGGCACTTCACAAGTGCGTGAAGAAGGACGAGGACGCTGCACTTACTCGTGTCGCAACCAGTTTCGGCGAGCAGTCGATTGTGACCAAGGGCGCGAGGAAGTTCAACGATGTCCGGACTACGCTCGACACTAAGCTCAACAACGCCTATTCTTACGTTGTGCTGGCCGGAGCAATCTCAGCTACCGCTTCATCGCTCTACCGGCTTGTAAACGAATACAGCAAGTTCACATCCAACACTTTCAAGTATGTCAGCAAAAAACCGTTCGTGGCATGGTATTATACCGAGGCAAACGTCGCCATATCACGCGAGGTCAAGCACTGCTACAACCTCTATGCGGCGGTGGCGGCCTCCGGAATCAATCTGATGAAGGCCTCGATGGACGAGAAACTCGACCTCGTGATGACTCTCAAAACCTCCATCGACCGCGCCCAGTACATCATCGACAACGCCAATCTCTACTGTTATCTCGTGACAGAATGCGGTTGGAAGCCTGACTACATCTGGGAAATCCTTACCTCGGAGGTTAAGGATGAAATCGTAAACATCGTAATCAACAAATGGAACAAAGGATATGGGAACTAAGACAATTATCGCAATTATGTTTTGTACAGCCCTCATGGGGATGCCTCAAGCTCTTTCAGCCCAAAGGGTCGTGCATGATGACCAGAAGTTCAAGCAATGGAGGTCGATGGAGAACGGCCCGTGGGATTTCGCCCCCGACTGGTACTACTACTTTCTGCACAAGAATTATTCGGGTGCTGAAATGTACTGGAAATGGGCGGGGTTCAAGTCCGGCTACCGTGTCCGCTTCAAGGAGGAGAAATCAAATGTCAAGCGCATCATGCCTGTGCGCATAACCGCCGAAGAGACACAGCGGCAGAAGGTCAGTCAGGTCGAGAAGGAACGTGCCCAGATCGAGGAACTTTACAAGGAGGAACTTGCGAGAGAGGCCGACCGTATCGTCGATGTCACATACGTTTCCTACAAGGATGAGTTCAACCGTATGCAGGACTGCATCACCGATGGGCTTCTCTACTGCATGAACAAAAGCAACGGTGCACTGGAGTATCAGGTGAACGAGATTTCCCGGCTGAATGAAGTGCTGTGCGCAGACATCGCTTATATCCATAAGACCGGCCCGGGCTACGAGCTTGAAAACGCCAAACGCCGTCAGGCTTACGAGAATGCCAAGACAAAGATGGAGGAGCTGGTAAACCGTACCGCACACCTTTGCGCCGTAGCCGCCACACATTATTAAACTTATTATCAGGATATATATGACTTTACTTTCTATTCTTTGTACCATGGGGCTTCCCTCCATCGATGACAGCCTCGACAAACTTCTTGTCGCTATGGAGACGTTCCCGAATGTGGCGGTTCTCGGCGATGCCGTGAGCCTCGCACGGATTATCGGACTGTTGCTGGCACTTTGTGTCGGCTCATACGAGTGTTGGATGATGATGCTCGGCAGACGTGGCATGGACGTGATGAAGCTGCTTCGCATTGTCGGTATCTCTATATGCATTTCATGCTCTTCATATATCTGTTCCGCGTTGCAGACCCCGGGCAAGGGGCTGGAGGCTACAACAAAGGCTATGGCGAAGTCCAAGAACAAGGAGGTGGCGGCTTTCGAGTTGAAGGTGGCGCAGAAGCAGGGTCAGTATCTCGAAAGGCTACGTGCCGTGCAGGACTCCATCGCCACGGCGCAGCAGGTGGCCGCCATTGGCGAGGATGCCAACTGGTGGGACAAGCTCATCTACAATGTGGAGAATCTCGGCAATACCATCAACAACTATGCCCAGCGTGCCGCAGTCGCCGCAGAGACCAAGGTCAGCGAGTGGATTAACGACGTGATCAGATTTGTCGGTGAACTGATTTTCCAGATGTCGTACTACGGTATATTGGTGGCACAGAGGATATTTCTCGCTATCATGGCTATATTCTGTCCGATAATGTTCGCCATGTCGCTCGCTCCGCCTTGGAACTCCGCATGGAGCCAGTGGATGTCGAAGTATCTCTCTTTGACCCTATGGGGGTTCATCACATATATGTGCCTGTACTACATCGACTTCATTCTCCTCTACAATCTCCAGCAGGATATGATCGCCTACGAGCATCTGCTCAACGGCTCGGTCAACTCATGGTCGCAGATCGGGGCATTGGGCCTTCAGGGCATAGGCTCCAACTGTATGTACGCTATGGGTATGCTAGTCGGCGCATATATAATACGCTATGTTCCGGAAGTCGCTTCATGGCTCATCCCCGGAGGTGTTAGCAGCGGTGTCGCAGGTTCGTCAGGCGCATTCGCGATGGGTGCCGCTATGACAGCCGGGTCTGCCGCAGTCACAGCCACCTCGATGGTGGCAGGTGGTGCAGGCAGCGTTGCAGGAACACTCGGAGCTATCGGTGAAAACAATCTAAAACATAAGAATTTCGGTAATCTGGAACAATAACAACCTCAGACTATGCTCATACAATCATTAGCACAGAAGACACGACTGGCACTGCTCACGGTGGTTGCCGCTGTCGGGGGCTGCGTCCTGATATGCGGCTTCACACTTTGGCGTTGCATCGCACTCGTCACCGAGGAGCGCCAGCAGATATATGTCCTTGACGGCGACATCCCTTTTCTCGCGCAGCGGGCCCAGCTCGAAGCGAACTTCACAATGGAAGCTCGCGCGCATATCCAACTGTTCCACCAGTACTTTTTCAACCTCCCTCCAGACAACGACTATATCAAGTGGACTGTCGGAAAGGCTATGTATATGGCTGACGGAACCGCGTTGAAGCAGAAGCAGGCTATGGACGAGAACGGATTCTACTCGGATATAATCTCTTCATCGGCAGTCTGCACAATCATCTGCGATTCAATCAACTTTGACGAACATGAACGGAAGTTCACCTACTACGGCACTCAGTTGATCAAGAGGCGAACCCGTGATTTGAAACGCTCAATGGTGACTTCCGGCTACATCGAGAATGTCCCACGAACGGAGAACAACCCCCATGGACTGATGATTACAGGCTGGAGGACAATAGAAAATAAGGATTTGGGCTACTAACCACTTCACTATGAAATCAATAAATAAGACAATCAAAGACAACCGCATTAAGACGCATCAGGCTGTCTGCGGTTGGCTGAAGCCGAGAATGAATGCCGTCGGAACCCGATGGCGAATCGCGGCACGAATCCGTCTCGCAAACTCATGGGCCACGAAGAACCCGAAAAAGACTTTTGGCTATGTGGTCGGCACATTGCTCATGGTATTGTTGGTGGATGTCGCATTCACAGGGGCAAGGGCTGAAATGAACAATCCGGAACTTGCGAGAATAGCCAACGTCGAGCCTATATTCAACGGCTTCCGTACCATTCAGGCAAACAAGGAGGCCCACCGGAAGACTATACTCGAACTAACCTCGCAGGGTCAGAGCATAAGGCAGGAACTCGACTCCATGATCCGTATCCCGGTCAAATCCCACGCTGATTCCATCGGCATAATCAAGAGATACAACAGTCTCGAAAACATCGTCAAATCACTTAAACAGAACGATACCAATGACTAAAATCAATTTCAAACACCCCAAGTATATCTTTCCGGTGGTGATATTCATACCGCTGTGCTGTCTGGTATACTTTGTCATGCAGACCTTCTCCGGCGGTGGTGACGATGAGAAGGAGCAGGTGGCGACAGACCGCATCAACACCACTCTCCCCGAAGCCAAGGCCGAGGAGGCCGGCAGCAAACTGTTCGAGATGTCGCGTCGCTTCGATGACGAGGATGCCTTTACCGCAGTGGGCGGCATTGGTGAGGATAAGGAGGAAAACGAGAAGCTCGACCACGGCTATACCGAGGAGGAGCTGAACCGTCTCGATGCCGCAGAAGCCGAGCGAATCCGTCAGCAACGGGAGATGGAGGAGCTGGAACGTTCTCTCGCCGAATCCCGGCGTCATATCAACTCCTATGCCTACGATGACCCGTATTCAAATTCCTATGGCGGCAATGGCTCTTCAAGAGATGATTTTGCCTCAGAGCTGGAGGAGATTCAACGCCGGAGCTTTGAACGCCAAAAGGCTATCGAGGCAGGTCTCGGCTTCGGTCAGGATGACGAGGAAGAGAAATTGAAAAAGCAGCGAGCCGATTCAATCGCTCAGGCAAAGCGTGAGGAAAAGGAGCGCAACCGCCCAAAGCTCGTTATCAAGTCACAAGATACAAATGCCGAGAAGTTCAACACTGTCGGTTCTGAATCCGAATCAGCCGATGCCACCCTCATACGTGCCATGATTGACAAAACCACCAAGGCGCATGAGGGGACTCGCCTCCGTTTCAAACTCCTTGACGACGTGACTGTAAGTGGTACCCGATTGAAGAAGGGAACGTATCTCTACGGTACTGTCACAGGCTTCGGACAGCAGCGTGTACGAGCAACTATCACAAGCATCCTTGTCGGCGGCAAATTCATCAACGTCAACCTCTCGGTATTCGACAATGACGGCATGGAGGGTTTCTATGTTCCTGAATCAGCTTTCCGTGACTTCATGAAAGAGGCCGGGGCCAACACCGTCCAGCAGAACATCAGCTTCGAGTCGGAAAGCGGCTATGGTTCCGGCATATCCGGCGAGGCCATCGCGCTTCAAGCCTTGCAGAATATGTACAATTCCGCGACTTCCGCCGTATCGGCAAACATCCGCAAGAACAAGGCAAAAATCAAGTATAACACAATCGTTTATCTCATCAATTCTGACGAAGCGAGATAAGCGCATAAATAGGTAAACTATATTACGAATAATAGAACATACAAATAGGATAATCATCTAACACACCCAATATGAAATCGAAGATTCTCACAGCCATCCTCTGTGCCGTCGGCATTGTCGGAGGCGCATCTGCCCAGATCACATTCAAGGAGAAAATCTACGTCAATCCTGACGTGACCACACATATCGTCATGCCGGAGAACATCAGGCTTGTCGATATTTCGACCACTAAGATTGTCGGCAACCAGTGCGCCGACAACATCGTCCGCATCAAGCCGCTCTCCCCGGATGACATGGAGGCGGATTCGCAGCCGTTCCGTGAGAACGAGCTGCTTGCCACGCTTACACTCATCGGTGAGCGACACATGGCACAGTATGATGTGGTTTTTGTCTCGTCCCCCTCCCGGGCCGTATCAATCCACAACGTGCCTTACCGCAATATGCAGTCTTACGTCAACCCTGAGGTGTCGATGCCGGAATCGGAGATGGCGCGTTACGCCTGGGCTGTCTATGGCAGCAGTCGCAAATATAATCAGGTGGTGTCATCCAAGCATGGCATGAAGGCAGTAATCAACAACATCTACTCAATCGGCGACTACTTCTTCATCGACTATTCGCTGCAGAACAAGACGAAGATTCCTTACGACATCGAGGAACTGCGTGTCAAGCTGACCGACAAGAAGGAGGTCAAGGCAACCAACTCACAGACTATCGAGCTGACACCGGCCTATTCGCTAAATCTCGCCAAACGCTTCAAAAAGCATTACCGTAATGTGCTCGTCCTGCCGAAGCTGACTTTCCCTGACGAGAAGGTGCTTCGCCTCGAAATTTCGGAGAACCAGATAAGCGGCCGCGTCATCACGCTTACAATCGAGTATGAGGACATTCTCAATGCCGACGGCTTTGACTCCGACATACTCAAAAAGATTCCTTATGGCTATCAGCCCCACATCTATAAATAACCCGCCACTATGAAGAAGATAATCCTCGCTCTCATATGCGCCGTCGTATCGGCTGGCGCATACGCCCAGGGAAAACTGACCGTCAATACCGGATTCCTTTCCCCTTCAACGCTCAACGCTACCATCGGCTATGAACACTCGTTTTCCTACGGCAACGCGGTGGAAGTGTTCGGTGAAATCGGCAACCACTGGCGCACGTCCCCCGGTGAGTTCTGGAAAGGATACTACTGGGATGGCGGCATCCTCTACAAGCATCGTCTTGCCCGATATAAGAACGGCATGTTACGCTTTCGTTTCGGGCCGCAGTTCGGAGCCGTCGAACGAAAGTGCTTCCTCGGCGCGGAAGCCGGGTTTGAATACAATTACGTCTTTCAAAACGGTTGGGAGTTCTCGCTGATCCAGAAGAACAACGTCAACTTCCTGCACGGCGATACGTTCCGGAACGGTCTGCTCATAGGTTTGAAGATTCCTTTCTAACTATACAGGCTATGGCTTTTGAAGAAACCAGGGAACAGCAGCAGATGTACAACTACTTCCGTAGTTGCATCTATGTGTTCCTCATAATAGAGATTGTGATGAATCTGCCGATTACGGCGGACAACCGCATCACGCAGTTCATCCTTGACCTGCTCGGACGTTTCAAGGTGTTCAACTCCGTGGCAGGCTGCAAGATGATTGAGCTTGTATGCATCTGTGTGGTCTGCATCGGAACCAAGGCGAAAAAGGCGTTGAAGTTCAATGTCAAGACCATGGTCATCTATCCCGTCCTCGCGGGCCTGACACTTGTCGGGCTGTGCTTCATTTTCCATGGCGTTCCTCTCGGAATGGAGATGATGGGCTTCCCGGCAAACCGCATAATATATGCCTTCTGCTCGATAGCCGGAACGATGCTTGTCCATCAGGGGCTTGACGGAATAGCCAAGTATTATAACCACAAGGTCGGCGAGGACCGTTTCAACTTCGAGAACGAATCGTTCCAGCAGTCTGAGAAGGAGGTCAATACACCTTATTCTGTGAATATCCCGATGATTTACTACTACAAACGCCGTATGCACGACGGGTTCATAAATATCACGAATCCTTTTCGCGCGACTATCGTTCTCGGCACACCGGGTTCCGGTAAGTCTTTCGGCATCATAGACCCGTTCATCCGCCAGCACTCTGCGAAAGGTTTTGCGATGATGGTCTATGACTACAAGTTTCCGACCTTGGCAAAGACTCTATTCTATCAGTATTGCAAGAACAAGAGGAACGGCAAGTTGCCGAATAACTGCGGTTTCCGTATCGTGAACTTCACTGATGTAGAGTATTCCAACCGCATCAATCCTATCCAGCGGAAGTATATCCCTGACCTTGCGGCTGCTTCGGAGACTGCGGCGACACTGCTTGCCTCGCTTAACAAGGGTGGCGGAGAGAAGAAAGGCGGCTCGGAGGCGTTCTTCACTAATTCTGCCGAGAACTTCCTCGCGGCAATCATATATTTCTTTGTAAACCTGCACCCGACGGGTTTCAAGGACGGTAAAAAGCTGAAACGCTTTATCGCCTACGAGGGAAAGAAGTTAGAGATTGTCATACGCAACTGGTTCGACTACAACGCCATCGATGACAAGGGCGAGGTCGTGCTTGACTTCATAGATGACCAGAGCCGCAACCATTCGATTGACGAGGACGGGATGTTCGTTGACCTTAACGGCTATTCCTATACCAAGCGCACCGGCGAGACTGTGAAAATCGACCGTTGCTGGTATGAGGACGAGCACGGCAACGAGGTGGAGCCGGACACCATCACCGGTGAATTTTCCGATATGCCGCACGTCCTTTCATTCCTCGGCCACGGCTACAAGGAGATTTTCGATATTCTGATGCAGGATGACAAGATAGCCTCTCTCATGGCACCTTTCAAGTCAGCCTTCGAGAACAAGGCGAACGATCAGCTTGAAGGTATGGTGGGTACTCTCCGTGTCAATGCCGCCAGACTCGTGTCTCCGGAAGCCTATTGGGTGTTCACCGGTGATGATTTCGACCTCAAAATCTCCGACCCGGAGAATCCGAGCTATCTCATCATCGCCAACGACCCGGAAAAGGAGCAGGTAATCGGTTCTCTGAACGCCCTTGTGCTCAACCGCCTGATTACCCGTGTCAACTCCAAGGGGAACATTCCGGTCAGTATCATCGTCGATGAGCTGCCGACGCTCTATTTCCACAAGATAGACCGACTTATCGGAACAGCCCGAAGCAACAAGGTTGCTGTGACTCTCGGGTTTCAGGAGCTTCCTCAGTTGGAGGCCGATTACGGTAAGGTGGGTATGCAGAAGATTATAACCACCTGCGGCAATATCTTCATGGGAGCCGCCCGAAACAAGGAGACCCTCGAATGGGCGCAGAACGATGTTTTCGGAAAGGCGAAGCAGACCTCGACCTCGATAACCATCAACGATTCAAAGGTATCTACACAAATATCCGAACGGCTCGACTTCCTTGTTCCGGCGGCGAAGATTGCGGACATGGCGACAGGCTGGCTCGCGGGTCAGGCGGCACGTGACTTTACCGCAACCGACAAGAGCATGATGAGCCACTTCGACATCGAGCAGTCGGAGGAGTTCAAGACCACGAAGTACTTCTGCAAGACGAACTTCGACATGAAGCAAATTCACGACGAGGAAGCGCATTATGTGGAACTGCCCAAAATCTATGAGTTCAAGGACGAGCGCGAGAAGGAAATCATGCTCAATCGTAACTTCAAACGTGTCAATCAAGAGGTCGAGGAGATAATCCGAGTCCTCGCAGGAAAAGGATAATTCATCTGGAACATGAAAACAATAACCACCAACCCCATACCATTTTCAGTACCGCTGTCGCTCAGATTGAGCGGCAGCGCACTGAAAGTCATAGCCGTCCTCTCGATGCTGGCTGACCATTGCGCCTACTATCTCATGGAGCATGGTACTCCGGCATACGATATGATGCGATGCTTCGGTAGAATGGCGTTCCCGCTATTCGCTTTCCTTATAGCCGAAGGATTTGCGAATACCCGTAACCGCCTACGTTATCTCCTGACTATCCTTGGCTTCGCAGTCATAAGCGAACTGCCATGGTATCTGCTTAATGGAGCCGACGGCACCCACAACGTCATGTTCACACTCGCCCTTGGTGTCGTGGCACTCGCTGCTTTTGACCGACTGTGCGAACACGGTTCTATATGTTTTGTGTCAGTAATGCTTGTGGCATCATTGGCATGGCTGGCCGGTACTGATTATGAATGGCAGGGAGTGGTTATGATCACTATATTTTACATACTTCGCCGTCAGACCATCGAGCCGTGGCAACCCCGCAACAGGGTCAGTTTTCCGGCCCAGTCACTCCGTCAGGTCATCTTCACCTTCCCCATCATGGCAGCATATGGACTGACCGGAGCAATCCTTTCGTCAGCCATCATATTCCTCTACGACGGCACCCGAGGCTGCATAAAAGGCGCAGCCGCCAAGTATAGCTTCTACGCCTTCTATCCGTTGCATATTTGGATTATCAGTATAATAGCGGCTTTGTCTTAGTGAATCAGTAAGTTCGCAATATTATTATCATGGCAGAATGAGCAAAAATCAGTTAATACAGATATTGCCGAATCCTCATCCATGAACAATTCAATAGGAACTGAATAAAGCCCAATAATACTGTCACCTTCATGCCTTATTGAAAACGTATGATTGCTGGAGGCATATTCCTTACTATATAATTATTGCTTTAGTATCCCACCACCATGGACTGGTTTGAGGTTTTACTTCAATTAGAAACAAAAGTTTTGAAGCGGATTCTTCTTCTGTTGAAAACGAATTAATATTGGTCCGAGTACTATGGAGGCTGTCAAAAAATCCCGTGTCAGAGTATTGAATTACACTTAACGCATAATCCATTATTCCATCGGGACTCTTCTTTTCTCCCAAATAGTACTCTAAAAGATAACTATATATATAATCCCATGCCCATGTACCACTGGAGATTCTCTTTGAGGCACCATTAGAGAACCATTTATACCCTTCACATACTGGGAAATCCAATTTTTTGCCAATAAATCTTACAATACCCATCATCCTTTTTTGATAGGCATAAATGATTCTGTGAGCTTTTCTTACATCACACAACGCATCTTTAATCGAATCTATATTTGCCATATATTCTTGTTCTTAGTTAAAAGTGGTTTACTTGGTTTGTAAAATCTACTGAAAGAGTTATTATGTGACAATACATCTATTGTATTTGTGTCAAAGCTACCTGTTTCCAATGAATCCAACCATTCGATATTAAAGAACCCATGGATTTCAAAAGCATCTACTATGTCATCCAAAATTCTTTTAATATGATTGGGCAAAGGCTCATTAATCAACTTTGATACGGAATTTAGAATGTTAAACCAACTTGCTTTATATATAGGACACGAGAAGTTATTAATAGTCACCTTATTATGTTCGAGAGTAGTATTCCCGCCAAGAGCCAAGAGCACCACATTCCTATTATCCAATTCGTGAGTATTTAGAAATGCTTTAATCTCGTTCCTCCATTGTTCATAATACTGCCCTGACTCGTCACTTTTCTTAGCTTCTATAATTATTTGATATTTATTAGTGCATATAATGACATCTGGTTCTACAATCCTTGCATTTGAAGTTTCAGCGGCATCCCAATGTTCCCAAAAGCCGATATAATCAACATATCCTATATCATTTGGAAAAGGGCTGTTGATTCCACAAGATTCTTTAAGAATTTTATTGAAAACATATGGTGGAAGATACTGCATCAAGCCTACTACAGAAGACGTAAGTGTATCTTCTGACGGACGAAAGGTAGGATCTGCAAAGGAAGCTTTTAACTTCTTATGTAGTAAGGCTTGTAACATAATGCAAAATTACAAAATAATTTGAAAACAAGCAATCTACAGTTGTTTCAGAACCTTTATGATGGCGTGGATATAGCCGGGGTCTTCGGCATAGCCGATGTCGCGTAGCCAAAGGAGGTAGTTGCCGCCCTTGTAGCGGTACTGGACTTTGGTATAGTAGGCACGGACACTTTCGGTCCAGTGGTTGAATTCGTAGTAGGTCTTGGTGCGCGGGTTTGTCAGGCCGAAGAGATTGTGTTTGTTGCGGCAGACGGAGGAACGGAACCAGCCTGTCTCCAGTATTGCCTGTGCCAGAACTATGTTCGGATGCCGGATGCCGTTGCGTTTTATCTCCGCGAGGAGATTGGGGATGGTAAGTTCCGGTAGGCTGGCGATTGAATCGGGTGTACTCCTATTATATAATGTGTTTCTGGTGGTATGTGTAGATGGCTTGGCGTCGTACTTGTTCACGTTCCGTTTCCGGTCAGATGGCGCAGGGGATGTTGTAGCTGTGATTGAGTCGGAGTTGGAGGTAAAATCAGTTCCCAAAGTCTCTTTTTCTTCTTTTGACTCCTTATTATTAACGGTTTGCATATATGAGACGGCTATTTCGCGCCCGAAATTGCCGTCTAAGCTGATTGTGTTGAACTGTGCCTGCGCGTTGACCGGGACGGCCAGTAGCAGGTATATGGCGAGAATAGTGTCGTGCATTTCTTTTCGCGGTTTGAAGTGAAAATAATTTTGTGGTGTTCAAGCGGTTCGCATCGCAAATTTAATCCACCAATATCTACCGAATGGAAATAGACAACAGAAATCAACAGACTCAGCTTCCTTACGAGAAACTGGCTCTCCTCGGCATTGACCGTGAGAAAGCGGACAGATTGCCGCAGGAGTTCCGTCAGAAGCTCGTTGACGGTGAAGTGACACCTCTGATGCAGGTCTCCATAACTGCCCGAAACGGGAACGTGATAACGTTGCCCCTGAAATTGCAGATGGCGCTCGACCAGACGGGTCAGGCTGTCCTCATCGCTTATCCCGTCAGAAAGGCCCTCGACGAGGAGAAGGTGCGCGAGCTGAGACTCACCACAAACGAGGCAGAACGTCTCCGCAAGGGTGATGTACTTCAGAAAGCCATCGACATCAACGGAGAGAAGACACAACATTATCTCCAGCTCGATCCGGAAACGAAGTCCATAATCCAACGCAAGGTAAACGACATAAAGGTCGAGCAGCGCATCAAGGATATGGAGAAAGTCAACGACATTGAGCTTGGCACCCAACAGAAACAACAGGTGCGCGACGGCAAGCCTGCCGAGCTAAATGTGGGAGGCGAGAAAGTGACAGTCGGCATTGACCTTAAAGAGCCGCAGGGTTTCCGCGTGGTCAAGGGTGACATGAAGGAATGGGAACGACAGCAGAAACTCCGCTACGACGAGCTGCATCCCGAATATATCGGCCTGGTTCAGACCGATAAAAATGCCTGGGAGTATAAGCAGGTTGTCGATAGACACTCAACTGAACGAGCCATCAATCTCGACCCTGACAGGAAGCGCGACCGAAATTCCGGAATGAAGATGTAGCCATGAAGCAAAAGCCTGAAAATATCGACGGTATTCTCGACCAGTTCGTCAAGATGAAAGAGAAGCACCCGGACGCATTATTGCTGTTTAGAATCGGCGACACTTACCAGTCGTTCAAGCAGGATGCGGTCAAGGCTTCGACCATTCTCGACATCGAGACCAGGGAGAAGAAAGTGGACGGGAAGAAGGTCAAGAGCATTGGGTTTCCGCATCATGCCCTCGACACCTATCTGCCAAGACTTGTCAGAGCCGGAATGAGGGTCGCCATCTGTGAACAGCTCGAAAAGCCGCAGAAAATCGAAAAAGAGAAATCACAATCAACCACCAACGAAGCAGATATGCCAAGAAAGAAGAAAGAACAGGCCGCGCAGGAAGAGCCTGTCAAGTCCGTAAAGGCTGACAAACCTGCCGAAGAGAAGAAAACCGAGGTCAAATCTGAAGCTAAATCAGAACAAAGCCAAGAGGCCAAGGCGGAGCGCAAACCGCGCGAGCCGCAGATGGTGACTGTCAACGGTGATAAGGTGACCCACGGACACGCCTATCAGAGCAAGACCAATCCCGAGGACTGGTACTTCACAGCCAAAATCAACGGCGAGCAGCTCAAACCGCAGAAGATGGATCCCGCTGACCTCGCAGCCTATCAGAAGAAGGAGATGACCGTGCCCCAGCTCATGGAACGCTACTATCCCACCAAGCTCATGCAGCGTGTGCCGGACGTGGCGTTCCAAGTCGCCAACGTGGTGTCCGGTCCCGAGCAGCGACCGCTGACAGTCGATAAGTTCAACGTCTACAAGGAGAAGGACGAGCAGCGCCCCGACTTCGGCCGCTACAAGTTCTACGCCGAGGTGGACGGACAGAAAATGTCAACCGTCGCCTCGCGCCAGGACCTTAACGCTTATTTCGACCGTGTGCAGACCCCGGGGCAACTCGTGGAGAAGAATTTCGGCGAGCGTCTGCACCTGCCGAGCCATTACCAGCAGTTCCGGCTGCCTGAGGGTGTAGAGGCATCTGTTGTGCGGATCGCGAAAGACCGCTCCGACAACAAGTGGAAGGTGTCTGCCGACCTCGGCGAGCACGGGCGCACCGACAAGAAGGAAATCTCGTTTGATGACGGCTTCGCCCTGTTCAAGACCAAGACCGCCACCCGCGAGCAGATAGCCGCCAAGTATCTCGGCGAGGATATAAAGACCATGCTTAACGGTCCGGTCATGAGCATGGAGAAATCGCAGTCAATGAAAATGTAATCCGGCCATTCCAACATTTTTAATCCGATAAATCAGAAACAGAATATGTCAGTAATGAAACATGAGGAGCTTGTAGAGCTTCTTCAGGAGGGGCGCATCGGCCACCTCCAGTTTGTGATGAACGGCGAGAACGCGCAGGACTATCTCGACTGGTGCCGCAGCCACGGCACCGACCCGAGCGACGATTCAGCCGAGTTCTTCATCGAGCAGACCGAGATCGACGCGATGGAACGTCAGCTCATCGACGACGAGGAATATGGCCTCTGGTTATAAGCCGAAGTCCTCAGGGCAGCAGACGGCGGGTGCGGGTCAGGCCGCGCTCGACCGTTTCACCGAAATGATGATTGGGCGTATGGAGCAGATGAAGGCATCCGACTGGAAGCAGGGCTGGATCGGTGGCGCCAACGGCTACGCCGGACTTCCCCAGAATGTCAGCGGACGCAATTACTCCGGCTCCAACTCCTTCTTTCTTCAACTCTATTCTGCCGAGAAAGGATATGAGATGCCTGTCTATCTGACTTTCAAGCAGGCTCATAATCTCAAGGCCCATGTGCTCAAAGGTGAGAAGGCATTCCCGGTTGTCTACTGGGACATGATGGTAAAGGACAAGGACGGCAGACGCATCAGCTCGGACGAGTACCGCGCGATGGACAAGGATATGCGCAAGAACCTGGAGGTCATTCCGTTTGTGAAAGCATTCCCTGTCTATAACATCGACCAGACGAATCTGCGTGAGGCTCAGCCTGAGCGTGTCCGGAAACTTCTTGACAGGTTCAAGGTGCCCGGGCTGCGCGACACAAAGGGTATGTACGCCCATGCCGCACTCGACCGCATGATTCAGCAGCAGTCGTGGCTATGCCCGATTCAGGCGGACAAACGCGAGAACGGAGCCTACTACTCTCCCTCCCGGGATATAGTGGTGCTCCCGATGAAAGCCCAGTTCAACACCGGCTCGACACCCGAGGAGGTCTATCGCGACGGCATGGAGTTCTATTCCACCATGCTTCATGAGATGACCCACTCGACGATGACCCCCGAGAGGCTCAACCGGGAAATGGGCGGTAAGTTCGGCGACCCGAAGTATGCCAAGGAGGAGCTTGTGGCGGAGCTGACTGCAGCAATGATTTCGCATTCTATGGGGTTTGACCCGAAAATTACCGACAACTCGGCGGCATATCTCGACTCATGGATAGCGACCTTGAAGCAGGAGCCGAAATTCATCGTTTCGGTAATGGCTGATGTCAACAAGGCGTCCGATATGATTCTCGACCGTGTTGACGCCCAGCGTCTTGTTCTCGGGGAACAGCCTTATCTGGCGAAGAACGACCCTTTCGTCACTCTGTCTGATGAAGAGATTCCGTTCAAGAACGCGGCCATTGTCAAGACACGCTCCGGCGACTATGCAATCAGAGCCACCTACGACGGTGTTGACCTCGGTCTGAAGCCCATAAAGAAATCGACAGCGACAACCTACTTCCAGCTCACCGATATAAAAGACAAGGACGCTTTTCTCATAATGACAGCGAGAAAGCAATATGAGCCGGAAATTGCCAATCTCGGAAAATCGCGGGAAAAATCGCCGTCACTAAGCATTTAATGACCACAAGGGTATGGGAGAATACAAAGTGAATTTCAAAAACTTGAAATCCCGTGTCGGTGTCGATGACATCGCCTACGCCCTCGGCTACCGTCTCGACCGCAAGGCCGGCGTCGGCAAGTACATCGAGCTGGTGTTGGGTGACGGTGCCAACCGCCGTGACACAATCATCGTGAGCAATCCACGCGACAAGGCGGCTCAGACCTTCTTCCGTCGTGATGGCAGCAAGGGTGATGTCGTGACACTGATCCGAGAGAATCTCGGCTCCTTCTTTGTCACCGGTAAGGACGAGTGGCAAAAAATAGCCAAGGTCATGGCCCGATTTGCCAATATGCCGGAACCGGAGTATAAGGAAGACCGGGAATATGTAAAGTCGGCATCGGTCAGCCATACTTTTGACAGTACGCGATATGAGGTGAAGCCGGTTGACCCCAACAGGATTCCACGGCTCTTCTCCCTCAGAGGCATTGCTGATGAAACGGTCAGAAGCCTCTCTGAACATATAGCACTGATAAGGGACAAGAGGAACGAGAATTTTGACGGCTACAATATCGGCTTCCCTTATACCGAGGGATTGGACTCTTCGGTAAAGGGCTATGAAATCCGTGGCATGGGTGGCTACAAGTCAAAGGCTGCCGGAACGAACTCATCGTCAGCCGCATGGATTGCTGATCTTTCGGGCGGCAATAACGGGCTTGTCAGGAATGTCTTTTTCTTTGAGTCGGCTTTCGACGCTATGGCTTTCTACCAGATGAACCGCGCCCAGTTGGGCAACAACATCGCCCTGGTCTCCCTTGGTGGCACATTTTCAGATAAGCAGGTGACTAAAACAATGGAAAGATTTCCCAATGCCCGGGCGTTCGACTGCTTCGACAATGACCTTGCCGGACGTGTCTACGGTCTGCGTATGATGGCTCTGTTGGAGAATATTCCCCTTAAAGTCACCAAGACCGAGGACGGACTGAAAGTCGAGGCAAAGGGTAAGTCCATAGATGTCGATACAGGACGCTCTATCATACCGCAGGTAAGTTCGGCATTGTCGCTCCGCTACCGCATGGGCCAGTGGCCACCTCCCAAGGCTTTCAAGGACTGGAACGACTGTCTGCTGAACAAGCCGATGAAGCCGGAGATTTCATCAGACAAGAACGACCGCGACATAAACCTCGCGGAGCAACGCAAATTATCACTCAAAATCTAAAGAAAATGATATGCCGTATGAAAAAAGGTGCTGTCGGCCTCGCCATATCTCTGAGCTGCTTGACGAGTGGCTTGCCACTATGCGCACAGCAGACAGACCCGACGCTGACGGCCACTGTCATTCTCCAGACCGAGGAGCTGAAAAGCATCCACAAGAAACGGAAGAAGACCCAGGAACAGATAATCGCGGCTGAAGCTGCCGTGACTGTCGCCCTCGACCGCGTTCATGCCGTGGAGAACAAGATGCTTGAATATCTCTCGAACGCCCAGGGTGCGATGCAGAATCTATATCAGATAAAACGTGCCGGCGAACTGGTGCTGACCGAGATTCCCAGGAATACGGCTCTGCTAAAGAACTCGGTAAAGGGTAATCTCAAGGGAACGGCGATAGCCCTGCTTGTTTCCGATGAAATCAGTGATGCCGCCGCCCAGATGGCAGCACTTTATCCTTTCATGCAACAGCTTGTTACCTCCGGCTCATACAATGTCACCGGGGATGACGGCAAAAAAGAAAAGCATAAGGTGAATCTGCTCAATTCGGCCGAGCGGTACTATATCGCCAATGAGGTGGTATCGAGGCTGGAAGCGATAAACACCGACCTCTTTATCCTCGCATGGCAGGTCAGGACACTTTCGTGGGATGCCCTGTGGTTCTCTCTCGACCCGGAGGGCTGGGCCTCGGTTATGTCGGGCAAGGCTGTGGTTAACGGTCTGATTAATGACTGGAAGTATATCAATTATTGAAACAATCAACAATTCAACCATTACAGATATGGAAAACGAAAAGAAAATCATAGGTCGCTGCCCTGTGTGTGGCGGCAACGTGGTGAAGACCTGCAAGGGTTATCGCTGCGAGAACAATACCGGGGAGGCTCCAAAGTGCGGGGTCTTCATCAACGGTGTAATCGGCAACCGCAAGATGACCGATGAAGAGATAGCCATCCTGTTGGAGAAGCGTGAGATTATGCTCGACGGCTTCGCCACAAAGGAGTGGAAGACATTCCCGACCGTGCTTGTACTTAACGACGACGGCTCTGTGGATATGCAGTCCATCATTGGAAAGTGTCCGAAGTGCGGCGGCGACATCCGCGTCGGTTCCAAGGCGTTCAACTGCTCGAACTACAGCCATCCGTCCGCGCCGTGCAACTTCGTCATCTGGCGCAACATCGGCGGTCATCTGATCACGCTCGACGAGGCACGTCAGATATGCGCCGACGGCATCACCGCCAATCCGGTGGAGATGTACCGTGAGGACGGCCAGCGGTTTGAAAAGAAACTCGGTGTCTCACCCGACAAGTCACAGGTCATAAGGGTATGAAGCCGGGAATGAAACTCGCAATCCTTCTCATAGGAGGGTTGCTCGTGTGGGGAGGAATATTTTTCCTCGCCTGCCAGCGTGAAGACCCGAAGGAACGTGCAAGAGCTGTGGCGGAGAAGTCGCTGTACTCCTGTGTGGACTGCCCTGAGTCTGTGAACATCAAGGCGGTAAGCAAGGCTGACTCAATCTTCGGCCGCGATTACGTCACTACGGAAGAGAGCATGAACATAGCCATGGCCATGCTCAAAATCAACGAGAAAGTGATGCAGGCCACCGACAATATGGAGAACTTCGACTTTGAAGACCGCTCTACGTCGGCGCTCATGGAGCGTCAGATGTCCTCGCTGTCCGCACTGCGCTCGCTCGTCACAGTCAAAGACCCCAATGACAAAACGCAGAAGCCCTTTAACGGCTGGAAAGTCAAGATTGAGTATGAGGCCAAGAATGAGGACGGTACACCGTATCACTCGGAATACTGGTTCATACTCGACAAGGAGGCGACCTGCGTTGTAAACTCCTTTGAGATACCGCTTTTATAAACCGTCAAATATCACTATTTCAACATGAAAGACCTTATCGAACAGATTTCAGTCAAGGCGGAAGCCTTTCTGATGGACGCCAATTCCCAGCTTGAAAAGGGAAACAAGGCGGCAGGTCTCCGTGCCCGCCGCACTTCGCTCGAACTTGAACCGCTCCTTAAGCAGTTCCGCAAAGTCTCTCTGAAAGCATCAGAGAGGAAAGATTGATCACTATGCCGCCCCGGCACATTCGCTTGTGTCGGGCCGGCTTTATCTAACATTATCTCATGAAGCCGAAGACACCGTATCAGAAAAGAATCGTCGAACTCAACAAGTCGGTTGGAGCCATATCTAACAATATAATCGAATGGGCCAGAGAGAACGCCATAACTCACCCGGCGGTCAGACGCACGAACAATGTCACCGTCTGCCCGATGTGCGGCAATGCAATGGTATATGCCGGAAATGCCCGAAAGGTGAAGTGTCTGGAATGTGAACGGACACTTCAAGTTATCGAAGCCGATACATGGAAATCCATCAAGGGAACACTAAAGGGATGGTTTTCGACACTCGGTGTCATCGACGGATTGCAGGTGCAGCGCACCTTTGAGATACGGTGCCGCTATTTTATGAAAGACCGTAAGCGCGAATACTCCATCCGCGAGCTTTGCCGTCACTGGCTTTCGCCTGACGGTTCCATCGCAATAACAGCCTTGCCCCGGCTTATGGGTCAATTCATAGATTCATTCCCTTTCAACGGTAAGATCGAGCTGCGAGGCTCGTCGCAGATGGTTTATGACTACATCGCCGACAATGCCGAAGTCTATCCTGAATATCAGCTTATACCACTCTTGTCTCACTCCCTAACTCTTGAAGACATATTCGGCTACGGCAGGCAGACAACTTTGCAAAAGGTTCTGAAAATTGCCAATAAAGAATAATAGAACAATAGATTGCTATCAAAACAAATCCACTGAATTTTTCTTTTGCCATTGTATGTAGGAATGCCCGGTGCGTGAGCATCGGGCTTTCTATTACCCTGTTGCACCAGAATACTTCACGCATCCGAGAATTTTTCGCTACGAAGTTACGGAGGGCAGTGCCGACTGCAAGTGACCGCTTCGCTTGTCTGCGATGAAAATGCCGACAGCCTTCCGCAAATCATAGATTTGGGTATTCCGTCATTTTCATCTTGCCGCACTTGCCTTACGCCACCTCATGCCCTCCGTCTGTCTTGCATCGAAAAATTTCCCCGGACGCGAGAAGCCATCAGGCTTCGACCAAAGGGAGAAAGATTAGGACACTTCATAAGGAACAGACTATGGACAGACAGGAAAAAATCAAGGCGTTATATGCCTCGGTATCGAAATCGAAGGTACACCGCGAGTACCGCGACCGCATCAGTTTCATGCGAGGCTGGAACGGTCAGAAAATAGCCGCCACTCTCAAAAAGGTATGCACATACCACATCGACCATCCCGACACGCCCCTCGGACTCATATACGCCCAGGCGTTCAAACTCAAAGTAAATGGCTCAATTCCCTCAGTAGCAAACTTCTAATCTCCATCGCCATGCACAGCACAATATTTCAAATCGCAGAGCAACCCATCGGCACCGATGAATATGTAGGCATCGACCACGTTGAAGCCGGAGAAATGACCTCTATCGACTATTGTCGTGAGGTCAGCCAATCAGAGAGAGCCAAACTTATCAAGACTCTTGCTCACCGCATTCTTCCGGCAGGTATGTTCAGCGTCAATCCCGATGGAGAGACGCTGACCTACAAGGGAGGTTTCACTGAGTGGAGCAAAGAGTACACCGCCTCACTGCATGAAAAGGCAGAGGCAATCATCGAGACCAACGTCTTCAAGTGTGCCGGACCCGCTTACCGACTTCAAAAGGCTATCGCCAATCCGCTTGACACCGACACTCTCTTCATCACAAACTATACGGAGGGCATGGGAGTCGCAGAAAGGTCACGTCAACTAATGCGCCTAATCGGCAGTCTGCAAATCGGAGCAAAACTATATATCGGAGCAATCCTTGACTATCACTTCTAATAATCAGCACTATGGAATTTTCAATAGAACCAATACCCGTATGGGCCATGTGTTACTTGGTTAACGCAGACACCGAGGGCATAACAGACGAGGAGAAAGCCATCATCGACAAATGGTGGGAGCAAAACAATGTCGTGACGGTCAGTCCGGCAACGGACGAGGAAGGGAGCAGCCATCCGTATTTCAGCCATTTCCCAGCTTTTGGACTTGGCTCAGACGTAATCGACTGCAATGTAATGATGATGAAGTAATCAGCAGGTAAAATCAGTCGCTCCGACAACACAGGTCGGAGCGGCACAACACCCAATACACCTATGGAATATCAGGAAGCAACCGCTATCGTCGGAAAGAAATCCGGCTTATACGACGTGACCACTATAAACGGCATCCATCAGCGAAGACTCTTCATGTCGCAGGACGGACGCTTGTGCGAGTTCGCACCACGCTCACGAACAAAAGGTTTTCCTATCGGGAGTCAAGCCGTTGAGCATTGGACAGCACTCAATCCGGCAGAGCCGAAGACAACCAACATCGTCAGAAAGTTCCAACGCTATGCAGCCAAGGCAGACTTTACATCGCCGTTCATCAGAAAGTGTCTTGAGGCCGACCCCGAAAAAGACTGCTACGCCAACGGACTTACCACCGGCACACATATCGACGGAGAAATCATCTCCCTACAAGCCATCGCCCGATATGACGACTGGGCGGTAAGCCAGTTCCGCAAGGCTCTCCGTGAACGGCAGAACTACCGCTCATGCCGCTTCGACTTTCGAGGCTACGACGGCGCCCTGTGGCTTGAAGTCGTGACCGAAGACACAAAGTACAGCCGTAAGGGAGACATCATCGCCGGATTCAGCAAGGAGTATCGAGGCTGCGGCAACGGCTACTACTACACCCTCATCGACAACGAACACTTCATCGGCACCGACATCGACTGAAAGCGTTTGTGACATGAAGCCACCCCGACCGAGGTAAAATCCGGTTGGGGCGGTTTTACTCCGCAAGCTCCGCAAAACCGCCCTGTTGGGAAAACAAAACTCATTGGAATAACTATGTCTTAAAGTGTCGGTCGATGCTTCCGATTGACCATGTTGCACGTGGCGCCGGGTGCATTACGGCCTGTCTTTGAAGACTGCCCGACCGCCCGACTCCGTGATTCTCACCGAATCGGCGCTGTCGATGTCATTGATGGCAATAAGGGCTGGTGCCGATACGTCAGCCATGCCGATATGACATTGAGGTTACGCCGTTGGCTTCACTTCAAAATCATATCCGCATTGCTGACGGTCTTTGAAACCATGTCTGAAAACGGAGACTATGCCAACGCCCCATACTCAAAACCTGCGGCAAAGAGTCTGAACCGTTGCTGTTTTGGAAGATAATATGACGATGCCTATGCAACCAATGGCAAAGAAATCGTGTCTCCGACTACGCTCCGCACGCTTACATTGCCATTGGTTGCTGTCTTGTGAAAACCTTTATCCAGAGGTGACTACGAAAATATTTGGAATCTGTTTTTGAAGACGCTTTGAGCGTCATGGCCGGAGACGTTTTCTGTGCAAAGGTACATCGGTCGGGAGGAACATCAAGTGCCGCTGCGCTTGCGGTCGGAGGGCTTGACGGCAGCCTTCCGCAATTTTTCTGCCAAAAATTGGGTATTCCGTCCGCGCCCTCTGACTGCACACTTGCCTTATCCACCCTATTGGCCGCTGAATCACTTGCACGAAAACGGTTCTCCCGACCGATGAAGCTCAAACGAGCTTCTAACAAAAAGGGAAAAGAATCGAACTCACAAACATAAGGAACTATGATGAAAGGAACAGAACATTTCAAGCAGGTTATCAAGTCATATCTTGATAAGAGAGCGGAGAGCGATGAACTCTTCCGTGCCAAGTACGAAACCACCACTCGCACTATCGAGGACATAGCGACATACATTCTCAATGAGGTCAAGGCATCGGGATGTTGCGGTTTTACCGATGATGAGATTTTTTCAATGGCGGTACACGTCATAGATGAGCCTGACATCGAAATCGGCAAACCCATGACATGCGGTGTAGTGGTCAACCACCACATAGAGCTGACCGAGGAGGAAAAGGAAGAGCAGAAAGCCATTGCCCTCAAACGCTTCCAAGATGAAGAACTCCGCAAGTTGCAGTCACGCAACTCCAAGCCCAAGGCGGTAAAACCGCAGGAGAACAAGCAACCCGAATTATCACTCTTTGGCGATGATTTTTAAGCCATGAAAGCACGTACATCATTCGAGAAGCAGGTGGCAGCCTCAAATGTGAGGCTGACCGCCATTGACCCCAAGGTTACAGAGTGGGGAGTGAAAAATCTGTTCAACCATCCGGCTTTCAGAGTGCCGAGCGGTCTTACCACTTGTGGAGACTGCGGTCATAAGTTCCGACATGAGGGAAAGGGCAAGTATGTCGTATGCCCTCACTGCGGACACAGACTGATGATAAAAGACACCCTCAATCGCACTCATAAGGAAAGCACATACTTTGCTGTCCTTGACACTATCGACGGTTTGCAGGTGGAACGTGTGTTTATTCTGACCGTGGAGTTTAAGAAAAGTCAGCCGTTGAACTCTTATAATGTGGAGGTGTGCCGTCTATGGCTCAATGCCAAGGGGCAGACAGCACTGACATCAAAGGCAAGGACAATAGGATATTATCGTGATTGTTTCAACTGGGGTTCGGAGATAGAACTCCGGAATATGTCGGACGTTCATCACATCATAGCCAACACGTGGCACTATCCGAGATACAAGGCAATTCCGGAACTGAGGCGAAACGGCATGAAAGGTGCATTGCCCGACTGCCACCCATTTGAACTGATGAAGGCTCTTCTGACCGACACAAGGATTGAGACACTTATGAAAGCCGGAAACCATAGAGCGGTAAAGTATTTTCTCTCCAACAAGTCTATGCTTGACAAGTGCTGGAACTCACATAAGATTGCCATGCGCAACGGCTATCAGATTAAGGATTACGGATTGTGGTGCGACCTTATCAAGCTACTTGACAAGGCAGGAAAGGACACACGCAACGCCAAATATATCTGCCCCGTAAATCTAAAGGTGGCACATGACCTTTGGCTCGACAAGGTAACTTCCGCAGATGAGAAGCGCAGAAAATCCGAGGAACTTGCCAAGGCTAAAAAGGAGGAAAAGAGGTTTTATCAGACCAAATCATGCTTCTTCGGCATTGTCATCAGGGACAAGGACATCGAGGTTTCAGTTCTTGACAGCATAGAGGCTTATCAGAACGAGGGAGAGGCTATGCACCATTGCGTGTTCAAGTGCAATTACTACAGCCGTGAGGACTCACTCATTCTGTCGGCTCATGACAAGGACGGCAACCGCATCGAGACCGTCGAGTTTTCACTTACGGAGAACAAGGTCATTCAGAGCCGTGGGGTTTGCAATACCAATACCGAACTGCATGACCGCATTGTGAAACTTGTTAACGCCAACGCCCACCGCTTCATCAAGGCGAGGGCTTCAGCATAATAGTTCCTTATAAATTCCAAATCCGTCTTCTGCCGTGAGGCAGGGGCGGATTTATTCGGAATAAATAGGTAAACTAAAAATATTATACTATAGTAACTAAGTATCAAAAGAATTTATTAACTTTGTAATACAAAACGAGAAGTATATGAAAACCAAGATAATTACCATCGCCAACCACAAGGGAGGCGTAGGAAAAACAACCTCTACCGCGTCTATCGGTGACGCACTCGCCATCCTTGGGAAGCAGGTTCTGCTGATCGACCTTGACGCACAGCAGAACCTCACGTTCACGCTGACGCAAAACGAAGAGCCGGAGACCAGCGTGTATGACTCTCTTGTAAAGGATGCTCCGCTTCCTATCGTCAATGTCAGGAAGAATCTTGACATGGTTCCGGCTTCCCTTGAACTGGCAAGAGCCGAAATCGACATGGCTACCAAGATAGCGAGGGAGGGTATCCTCAAATCCCTGCTTTCAGACCATATCGACAATTACGACTATATAATCATCGACTGTCCGCCGTCGCTCGGCATTGTCACCACTAATGCGCTTGTGGCTTCCGACAGGCTCTATATACCGCTGACCGCCGAGGCTCTTCCGATGAAAGGTCTCGCCATGCTTGACGATGTGGTGAGCGAAGTCCGCAGACGTGTCAATCCTTCTCTGGAACTCGGAGGCGTTTTCTTCACCCGATTCAATAACCGCAATCTCAACAAGGAGGTGGTCAAGATGATTGAAAGCCGGTATGCCGACAAGGTGTTCAAGACCAAAATCCGTGAGAACATCACTCTTGCCGAAATGCCTCTTTCCGGTCAGTCAATCTATGAGTATGACCCCAAGAGCAATGGAGCGGTCGACTACATGGCTCTGACCGAGGAGATAATCGCAAGAGAAGAGAAATAGGTAAACTATATTATCAATAATAAAGACAACAAAACTACTTGCCTACTTATATCATAGTAGGCAAGTGGATTAATCATAAAGAAAGCACCATGGCAAAGAAGAACTTAGCTTCGCTGATGAACGGCATAATGGGCGAGGCGCGACCCACAGAACCAGCAGCTCCGACTATCGAACAGTCCGAGGCAACGGCAGCTGAAGTGACAGAGGAAATGAAAGCCAATCTGGAGGCAAACCGTCGACGGAATGTAGGCCGTCCGCGCAAGGGCGAGTCCAGCTCCAAGACAAACGAAGTCCGGGCTACATTCATTGTTGACCCCGAAATGATCCGCAAGGTCAAGTATATCTCCCTTGTCGAAGGCTCACTCCTGAAAGATGTTATCTCCGAAGCTCTGATCTCCTATATCGAGGCATGGGAATCTGAGAACGGCAAAATCCGACTACCAAAGAAGAAATGATATGGAAAAATTCTTCAAGCAGAGCGTAAAAGAGGCTCTTAACTTCTACGTCTATGCGCTCGTTGATCCGCGAGACAAAAAGATATTCTATGTCGGAAAAGGTTCGGGAGACCGAGTATTCCAACACGCAGAAGATTCTCTTAACGAAAATGATGAGAGTCTTAAACTCTCAACGATAAGAAATATTCACTCAGCCAATATGGAGGTGGAATACTATATTATTCGGCATAATCTTTCGGAGCATGAAGCTTATCTTGTCGAATCGACTATTATTGATTTGTTGACATACGAGGCTTTCAATCGGGAAAATATACTCACAAATTTAGTCAAAGGTCATCATCAGTGGAACGAGGGTATTAAAACTGAAGAAGAAATCAACATACTTTATGACTGTAAGAAGATAGAGCCAATTCCCGGCGATAAACTTCTCTTGGTGAGCCTTAACAAAACATATAAACAATCAAAAGCCAAGGGTATTTATCGTCGTGCTGATGATTACGAGAGCGCAAGAAAATATTGGAAATTGAGTGACGCAAAAGCTCACCAGGTTCAATATGTATTGGGCATATACAGAGGTATTGTACGAATTGTGATTAAGGTCAATACTTGTACTAAAACTTCTATTGGAGAGAACGGAGAGATATATAATCCTCCAAGATACATATTTGAAGGAGACATACAATCAGATTCTCCATATCTTAACAAGGATGTATCGGATTATCCTTTTGGAAGCGGAGGCGAGAAAACATATATTCCGCGTGATATGTCCTATTGGAGTTCCAAGAAAGAGCAATAAGTGAAAAGCGAGCTAGGACTCTAACGAAGTATTGCCAAGGCTCGCTGACCTACGCCGCGATGCGTGGATTATAATTCAATGTCGTTGAACAGATTGCCCTCTATACTCATCACACAGTCGAGTGGAATGAATTGCTTGTCATAGAGTATAATCAGACCATCTATTTCATCTATCTTCTTAATTTTTCCTTCTGCCTGGCAATAGCTTCCACCCTGCTTGAGTGTATCCGGTTGAAAATAGGTTATCCTGATTGTCGCTTCTTTCTCTATCGCATAGACAAGTCGGCGGGATAACTTGTCAAGTTCCTCCGCTGACAGCTCCGGTTTCTCGGAAGTGAGTCTGGCGGTTTCGGCTATGGCAGCATCATGTCCGGTCAAGGCTGCAAACGGTGCGAACTGGGCCGCACGGTTCTCCATAGACATGGGTGTCCGTGTTTTGCTCACATGGTGCGGAAGATTGATTATATCGTCATACCTACTCATGGTGTCCTCCTGTCTGTTGGTTACGGTCGCGCTGCGTGGCTCCATCGGCATAGTTAAGCCCTTTGAGAATGGCATTCTTTCCAAACATCTTCTTGATTTTCAGGACTGCCTCCTGCCTGCGCCGCTCCTTGGCAAGTTCAGCTTCCTCCGCTTCCTGCTGTCGCTTCAACTCCTCATAATCCGTGAACAGGTCGAGCTGCATGGCTTGTGGCCTTGATTTCACATCTTCCTCATGAATCAGGCGATTGATTGAGAGGGTTAAGCGTCGCACAAGCAGGTCAGGATTGATTATCCTATCGTATAACTCGGCGACTTTCTCAGTCAGTATCTTTCCGGATGATGTCGGATGCTCAATGTTGATTGTGCCGTGGGCATGAATCGGAACCTGTCTGCCGTAATGGTCGGTCGTGATCTTGCCGTTATACTTTGCCCTAATCTCCAGTCTTGTCAATGATTCTATATCGTAGCCAACGGTCAGAACGAGCTGGTCAGTTACAAGACGTTTGTCAATAAGGTCGAGCGATACACTGTCAGCCATTTCGAGAACCACATTTCTCGCCTGTGCAGAAGTATATGCACAGGTCAACACCTGCCCGCTGCTGATACTCTTCGCTTCCGGACGATATGATTTCACATAGTCCATTGTGACCGGTTCCCAGCCCCAGGCATGGTCAATCAGAAGCTCTGCGTTCACTCCGAACAGTTTATACAGAAAATCCTCATGCTCGATTGAGCAACGGGCAATGTCGCCCATCGTCAGTATTCCGTATGGTGTGAGACGGTTGGCAATACCGCGTCCTACGCGCCAGAAATCCGTGAGCGGTGTATGCTCCCACAGCTGACGGCGATATGACATCTCATCAAGTTCTGCAATACGGACACCGTCTTTGTCAGGCGGCATCTTCTTGGCGACAATATCCATGGCAATCTTGCAGAGATACATATTCGTTCCGATACCTGCTGTTGCCGTTACACCGGTTTCAGCCAGCACCTCTCGAATCATCTTTATCGCCAGCTCGTGAGCGGTCATACCGTAAGTTTTGAGGTATGCCGTCACGTCCATTATCACCTCGTCAATGGAATAGACATGAATATCCTCCGGTGCGATATATCGGAGATAGACATTATATATCCGGGTACTATACTCAATGTAGTGAGCCATTCTCGGCGGGGCCACAAGATAATCTACTGCAATCTCCGGGTGTGAATACAATACTGCTTTAGAGTATGACTTTCCCTGCCGCCCACGTCGATAGTTTGCCTCCTTCACTTTCTGGACTACTTCAAAAAGGCGCGGACGGCCGCCTGTGCCATATTCTTTTAATGCTGGTGATACCGCAAGGCATATCGTCTTCTCTGTACGTGACGCATCAGCCACAACAAGACAGGTATCGAGCGGATCAAGTCCCCGCTCGACACACTCCACTGAGGCATAAAAGCTCTTCAGGTCAATAGCTATATACTGCCGTGGCTGCACGAATTACTTGTTATATTTTTCAATCTCCGCAACTGTCGAGACCGAGCTGTATTGTTTCGTACTCTTCATTGGTGGCAGAACACTCGGGACGGGGCGGGATGCGCTTGATGAATTTCGCAGGATTTCCGGCCACGATTGTATCAGCTTCCACATCCTTGGTTACAACACTGGCAGCTCCGACTACGGCATTGTCGCCGATGGTGACGCCGGGGAGGATTGTGGCGCCGGCTCCAATCCATGCGTTTTTCCCGATGTGAACGGGCTTGCAGGTTATAACCTGACGTTCATAGAGGTCATGATTGTTGGATATGAGCTGCACGTTGGCGGCTATTTGCGCCCCGTCGTCGATTGTTATGCCTCCGGCTGACATCATCAGGCATCCGGGCATTACCACAACGTTTCTGCCAATCTTGACCATGTAGGGTCTGACGGCTGTAAGTGGAGCTATGACTCTGCTGCCTTCTCCCATCGAGGGGAAAATACGGTGCATCAACTCATCATATTCGGTTGTCCCCGGCATGGTGTGATTGAAACTGAATATGAGTTGTGCATGTTCGTTGGCAAGAGCCAATTCTTCAGGAGTCTGCTTTGTTACGTCTATTCTGATTTCTTCCATGTTATTATACGTTCTTTCCCATTTCGTAAGCCTGCCGCATATAGGGAGTATCCAGGATTTCTCCTTTCTGATATACCCCCTTGCCGAATATAACACCCATTTCCTTTGACCCGGGGATGCAGTCGGCCATGCCTCGCATACAGGCAAGTGCAGTGTCCATTGTGTGTTCCTCATCTTCTGCTGCGGTCATTATGTAATAAAGTTCCTTGTCGCGGATCACTTCATACTTCGCCACCATGCGGTCGAACACCGCCTTCAGTTGTGCCGATACGGAATACATGTAGACAGGCGATGCGAAAACGAGAACGTCCGCATCAAGAATCTTCGGCATAAGCGCGTTCATGTCATCTTTCTTGCAGCAGACGCCGTCGTGCGAACTGCAATAGTAGCACGCAGAACAGTAGCCTATGTTGTGGGCAGATATGAAATACTTCTCTACTTCGTGGCCGGCTTCGGATGCTCCTTTGAGGAACTGGTCGCAGAGTGTGTCGGAGTTGCCTCCATGTCGGGGACTGCCCGACAGAATCAATACTTTTTTTGCCATAATTCAGTCTCTATGTTTCTTTGAATATTTCTCTTTGATTATTTCGTAGGCCCGGCGGACGCATGAATATATCTCGCTGTCGGGCATATCCTCGTTGAGATTCACTTTTAGCCAGAACTTCATCGCCTTGTTGACCGGTGTTGTCACTGCCGAATATTGTTCCGTAATCATCGCAATCTCTTCCTCAGTACAACGGAATGACACTGAGGTGAAGTCGTCCATATCCGCCATGCAGAACATATGGCCGAGTACATAGAACACCAACAGAGAGTCATAACGGCGTGCGAACTTTCCGAAAGGAATCTTTTCTGTCACCCCGTCCATCGACAGGCAAAAATTGCGAAATTCCTCGATATTCATGATGAATCGATGTCATATTCAATCGATTTTTCTTCCGTAATAGTAGGTGTTCCATGTGTCCTTGGCATAGCCGTCGTGAAACACCTTGAAACTGTCGGGAGAAGCCTCTTTTATCTTAACGGCATCAAAATATACGTTCCACGTATCTTTGGCGTAGCCGTCACGAAGCACCTTGAAACTGTCAGGGGAGGCTCCGTTGATTTTCTTTCCGTCAAAATATACATTCCATGTGTCTTTGGCATACCAATCGGATAGGATGTTAAAGCTATCGGAAGAAGCACCCTCGATCTTGCCACCGTCATAATAGACGTTCCATGTGTCTTTAGCGTAGCCAAAGCCCAATACCTTGAATGAGTTGCTTGAAGCCCCGTCAATTTTTGCGCCACAATAATAGACATTCCATGTGTCTTTGGCATAACCGTCGCGCAGTATGGAGAAACTCGAAGCCGAAGCTCCTTCAATCTCTCTGCCGTCAAAATAGACCTTGTTTTCACTGACGAAGTATGGCGAACGATGATGTCTACCACGATGCTCATAACCGGGCCTGCTTCCATGGCGTCTGTCGCACCGCTGCTGAGACGATGCGAATGAAGCCGACAGACCTATGACCATAGCTAATATAAAGAGTATCTTTTTCATTTTCTTTGAAATGTATAAGTTGTTCCGTTGGGGAGATATTCCCAAGTGGATTGAGTGAATGTAAGTATGGCGCGGTTGCCTTCAACGACTATTTCGCCGTAGATCGGATTTCCAGCGGCATCAGTGGCGGAAAATGTCAGGCCGTTATCAGATAGCACTCCTTCGCCGTCATCCATACTCGTAAGGCGGTTCAGTCCGATTTCCACCTTAATTCGGCCATTATATTTCTTACTGATTGTCAGCGTTGAGCCGTCGTTTCTGTCCTCGTATTCGCCAATAACTGTTTCCAGCATCATAAGCGACTGGAAAACTATTTCCGATATATCTGCAATTATATTCTCCGTCTCTGCCATGTCATAGCCGGAATCGGCGACAAACACTGCGATTGCATAACCTTGTTTGTTGGGAAGAAACACATATCCGGCATCGTTTACCCCGGTTATACGGCCTTGGCTGTTCATGCCGCCTGTGCCGGTCTTGTGGCCGACCATGGCATTGGTGGGCATGAGTGGAAGTGGAAGACGGTTATTCCCGGTATTGCAAGACATCATCATTGCTCCGAGAGCTTCGAGTATGCGTGAGTCATGGCGCATCTCCCGGCGGTAGAACCGGTCAAACAGCGAAGCCATCTGCAAAGGTGTGGCGCGGTTGGCATAACAGAGATATGGGTCACGGTACATCTCGTCCTCAGTGTTGAGAATGTGGATTTCATCATAACCTAAACACTTCATCAGACTGTCGGCGACCTGCGGTCCGCCGATAAGCCGGAACAACACATCGCAGGCATTGTTGTCGCTCTGCTGAACCGAATAAGCCAGTATCTCCGAGAGCGGAAGAGATATGTCTTTCCGGCCATATTTGTCGCGCATCGGACTCCAGGTATCGGGATTCAGGTCATCGGCTGAAATCCTGATTGTATCATTCAATGAAATATTATGTTTGTGGCAGTAGTCAGCAACTGCGAGTGCCTGGGGAAATTTGTAGACACTGAGCATAGGAAAATTACGCTTGCCGTTGACTGATACGGTGTCTTTGCCATTGATGATTACTGCCACACCAATCCGGGCGTCTTTGTCATGGACATAGGTTTTCAGAGATACTTCCATCTCAGGATAAAGGCTCTCCTGCCTGAACACATATTCATCATGGCCGGGAACATATGGGTCGAGCAAAACAGTCATCGATGAATCCTCTGCCGCGACCGGGATCGTCTTCCCAATGGTCCCGACAAATGAAAAATGCAGTGAGTCGCCGGGCTGCGCTTCTATCACAAAATTTCCCGAGTCATCGGTCATGAATGCATTCCCGTCCGAAGCCCGGTTTATAACGCCGCCCCACAAAGGAGAGCCGTCGGGACTGTAGAGCAACCTTCCACTGATTTTGACTCTATCATCGACATGACGAACGGATTGCGACTTGCAACCCATTGCAATCATAATCAATGATAAAAATATGGTTGAACATAAGAATTTATTCATAAGCAGTTGTTATTTAGCCGATCCTTCAGCTTGGTGTTGCGTCGGGAGACGGTCTGGTTGTGGATGGCGTATGCGAGGGCTTTGGTGGTGCCGACGAGTACGCAGATTTTCTTGGCGCGGGTTATGCCGGTGTAGATGAGGTTGCGCTGGAGCATGACGAAGTGTTTCATCGTCACGGGCATGACCACCACCGGAAATTCCGAGCCTTGGCTCTTGTGGATTGTCACGGCGTAGGCCAGCGTCAGTTCATCGAGTTCCGACACATCGTATTCTACGAGCCGCCCGTCATATATAACGGTCAGGGTGCGCTCCGTGGTATCCACGGCGTTGACATATCCGATGTCGCCATTGAACACGTTCTTGTCGTAGTTGTTGCGGATCTGCATCACCTTGTCGCCTCGCCGAAACGTGTAGCCGCCGCGTGTCAACGACTCCCCGGAGGGATTGAGGGCGTTCTGCAGCTCCGTGTTCAGATTTCCGGCACCGACATTGCCACGCTGCATCGGGGTCAATACCTGTATCTCCTTGGGATTGCAGCTGTAGGCGCGTGACAGTCGGTCGCGCACAAGACTGACTATGAGCTGCGGTATCGCCCCGGCATCCTCGGCTTTGATAAAGAAAAAATCTGTGTCCTTGCCATTGCTGATGTTGGGGAACCGCCCGGCGTTGATGGCATGGGCGTTCATCACTATTCGGCTCGTCTGCGCCTGACGGAAGATGCGAGTAAGGCGCACCACCGGGATACGTTGCGAGTCGATGATGTCGCGGAGCACGTTCCCGGCCCCGACACTCGGCAACTGGTCGATGTCGCCAACGAGTATCAGACGCATTTTCGACGGAATAGCCTTCATCAGATTGTAGAAGAGCATGATGTCAATCATCGAGCATTCGTCCACAATCAGCGCGTCACCCTCCAAAGGATTCTCGTCATTGCGCTTGTAGCCGTCCATCGGATTGTATTCCAGCAGACGGTGGATTGTCTTCGCCTCCATCCCTGTGGCTTCGGTCATGCGCTTGGCGGCGCGACCTGTTGGAGCAGCAAGGAGAATCTGCATCCCTCTAGACTTGAAGGCGGCGATAATTCCCTGCGTTGTAGTAGTCTTTCCGGTTCCGGGACCTCCGGTCAGCACCATGACCTTTGATTCCAACGCTTGACGTATAGCCGCTTGCTGCACCTCGTCATAGACAATTCCATTGTCAGGCTGACTGCCGTATGGCACAGCCTCTTCAGCAGCCATATCGGAGAAAAACGACTCCGAGAGAAGTGTCGTGAGTCGTTTTGCCGAACCGTTCTCGGCATGGTAGAATGGCGGCAGATACAGCACATCATTATCAGCTATAAGGTCTTTCGCCTCAATCATATCGGCAACGGCTTTCCGTATCGGTTCCTCATCGGCCTGGAGCAGTTCCTTGGCGGCGGTTACGAGCTGTTCAGGCTCGGCATAGACATGACCCTCCTCCGCAAGCTGGTTGAGTGTGTAGAGAATACCGCTCCGGCAACGGCGAGGGTCGCTGTTGCCGTAACCCATCTTCGAGGCTATGGAATCGGCGGTCTTGAACCCGATTCCCCAAATGTCATCGGCAAGCTGATATGGATTCTCCTTGACCGTCTTGATTGAATCCTTCTGATACTGGCGGTAAATTTTGGCGGCGTAGGCGGTGCTGACACCGTAACCCTGAAGGAACACCATTACCTCCTTGATGTCTTTCTGCTTCTCCCAGCTCTCGCGGATTTTCTCCATTCGTTTGCGCCCGAGACGCGGCACTTCCAACAACCGCTCGATGTCGTTCTCGATGACATCGAGAGTCTCCAGTCCGAATCTTGACACGATTGCGCGGGCGTATGCCGGACCGATACCCTTGACCAGTCCGCTGCCAAGATACTTCTCGATACCGTATATAGTGGCCGGCATGACCTCCTTCCACGACTCCACGACAAACTGCTGGCCGTAGCGGGCATCCACCTTCCATTGTCCCTCGCAGAGCAACACACTCCCCACGGGAACATCCAAAAGCGACCCGGTCAAAGTCACAGGATCCTTATAATCCTTGACCTTGACTTTCATCACCGACCATCCATTCTCCGGATTCTGGTAAGTGATATGCTCAACCACTCCGCGCAGCTTCGTCATTAATCCTCCTTATCGTTCAATTCTTCGACTTTACGCTGAAACCATCGATAGCTTTGCCAAATACCAAACGCCATGAACATTGCCCATGTCACGGCTTTCCATTTGTCGAATGTACAGCCGTTGAGGAAATATATGACCGCTGCTGTAATCGCCCCATACGCCAGCAACATTCCGATGCCTTTCCAAATAATTCTGCCCTTGTCGCTCATAGCATTTTAACTATGTGATAATGTTTTAAGATATTGAGTTTTCCCATATCGGAATCAAGTTATTGGAGAATTTGTGTTTCTTCTTAAACACAATTCCCAGTAAGTAACGAGCTCTAGTTATTCCAACATATAACTTGTTTCGTGTTATCTCAGCCAACGTCGTATTACGGCTGTTGAATAGGAATTTAGATTGTTCGTCTGTTGGATAAAGAAGTATTACATCAGATTCAGTTCCCTTTGAATCTCCCATAGTCATACATTTCCCTATGACTATTGATTTTTCTGCCCGATTGAATACAAGATTCATCG
>OHWC01000068.1_pt1 | contig 60104 bp, 85 predicted proteins | sample 1579541 | NCBI WGS metagenome assembly OHWC01 (sample SAMEA3882551, study PRJEB24775) | human gut metagenome | biome: human-associated habitat; feature: intestine environment; material: feces | place: Netherlands | collected 2009/2010
TAATATACATATGCTATATAAGTATTATCAGCAATACCTGGAACTGTATAGCAGATAATGTTCTCATAGGACTCAACATATTCACACTGCTTTTTAAGTGCTTCCTCACTAAATTCTGTATCCTGCACAACAATCTGCTTAAGATCCTTGACATCTGCCTTTTTTACTGCATCAAAATACTTCTGTACCAGTTCTTTTACTTCCGGCACGCCGTCCTTTTCTAAGGATTGAATCTGATTGTTATTATTGTTTTGATTTTCTGTAACATCAACAACCGTCTGGATTTCCTGACGATCTTTGTTGCCTTTTCTGCTCGTAATCAAAATAACTGCCACAATCAGCGCAGCTGCTACCAGAATAATGACAAAGTATGGAAGAATCCTTCTGACCACACCTGGTTTTTTCTTTCTCTTAAAATTATTTTTTGCCATAATTCCTTCCTATTCTGCCATCTTGCGTTACTGCGCTGTACGCGGACACGCCTCAGGCTCATCAAAATATCGTTCTTTCACCAGTTCAACCGGCATCTGCTTTCCTGTCCACAATGTAAATGCCTCTGCACCCTGATACAGCAACATATATAACCCATTAAAACAGCTGCAGCCCTGACTCTTAGCAATTTCCATCAGCTTTGTCTCTCTTGGATTATAGATTACATCTGATACTATTAAATCTGGATGGAAGAAATCTGCTGATGTAATCAGACTTCTATCTGTATCTGGTGCCATGCCTACATTTGTGCCATTTGTCAAAATACGACTTGTCAAAAGCTCTTTTTTAATCACAGACTCATCTGAATAATCAAATAAATTAATCTTACATGCTGTCTGCTTTGTCAGCTGATTAATCACCTGCCTTGCATGCTCTGTCGATTTTCCCGGGCGACAAAATACAGAAATCTCCCGCACACCATCAAGTGCTGCCTGAACAAGAATAGATGTTGCTGCGCCTCCTGCTCCAAGAAGAGTCATTTTCTCACCCTTGATCGAAAATCCTGCTTCTTTTACGGCTCTCATATAGCCTGTTCCATCCGTATTGTATCCCATAAGCTTTCCATTTTCATTTACAACCGTATTCACAGAGCCTGTAATCGACGCTGCTGGCGAAAGCACATCACAAAGCTGTGCCATCTTAGACTTATTTGGCATAGTACAGTTCCAACCTTTTGCTCCCAAACTTACAAGACCGTCTACGGCACCGCTAAGACCTTCAATGCCAACATCAAAACAAAGATAGACATAATTAATTCCTAACTCCTGAAATGATGTGTTGTGCATCATCGGTGATTTGCTGTGTCCCACCGGACTTCCAAGCAGACCGGTAAGGCCTGTCTTTCCATTTATTATCATAGACATATCCTTTCCTGATACCTTTTGCAGCAGTTTTTACTGTCATTTCTTGTCACCACCAAAATGACATAAACTGACCAAGCTCTTCTATACTTTAATACGAATCTGTAAAATATGCAAGCTTTTTATCTCTTTTGCCACACGCGGTACTTTATTTTGTGCAAAATTACCACAGTATGACGTAGTTACACTACAATGGTGACAGTATCCTCGTCTGAATCATACTCATACACATGATTTGACAAAAAATCTGTACTTACAGCATCTGTCAGATTTACCTCCTCCACAATTTCCTTTAACTGTGACGGATCTGTGTCTTTATCTTTTGCAAGAAGCAGTACCTCGTGCATACTTGACGGCAAAATATAATATGCACCGCCAAGCTTTTTTGCTGCCGTCCTAAGGATACCCGGATACATGATGACTGATGCTCCAAAAAATGCTTTACTGTTTGTCAGCGCAAATAAATGAGGAAAATCAGACTGTACTGGCAGCTCAGGCAGCCCAATTAATGCCTCTACGCTGTTTAAAGACGGTGGAAAACGGCGAATCATAGATGCGATGGCTGTCTGGAATAAAATGTCCTCTGTCACCTCCCAGATTCTGCAATGATCCTGATACACAACGGCAGCACCCATCGTTGTGTCTGTTCCCTCAAATACCAGCTGATAGATAATGGCAAGATCAAGAATACGTCTATGTGGGACAAGTGATAAAAATTCCTTATTTTTCTGATATGAAATGAGCCGCACTGATAAAAAGGCAGCAGCACATTCAAAGTTTGTAAATATCTCTCCTTCCACTTTATTATTTTCTGTTACCATATCAAGCACGTTTTTTAATTCCTTTTGAATACTTTCCATAGAATAGCCATGCTGATATAAACGGTAAAACGGCGCCATATATATCCAAGGAGTTGTTCTTTTTCCTCTGTGGTATAATGACACCGTTTTTATCTTTGCTGTATGTTTTTGTTCAATTGTCTGCACGGTAATCTTTTCCTCTGCCTGGCAGGCGGACTGAAGACCCGCAGTAATGGTAAATAAAAATTGTTGATAATCCATATTGCTCCTCCGTTCTAAACTCCAGAAAAGCTGGATGAGAGAACACACCTGAAGGGAATCGAACCCCCAGCCACATTTCTATATCACCCCTCAAAAAGTCGCATTTTTATTGGTTTTCAAGCATTTCGGGCATTTTTAGCCTTTGCTAAACTTGGTCTTTTTTAGCCTTTTTTAGTCTTTCTTGGTGTAAAAATTGTGGTCAAAATTGTGGTCAAAAACCATTCGCTAACCCTTGATTTTCCTTAATTCTTAGGTTAAAATTCAACAACTTTTTATCTACCACTTTTACCGCTCTGACCCTATGGTGTCACAGTACGGAGTAGATATCAATCATGTTTACCGCTTTCGCCTTTTGCTGCTGTATGACGTGTACATACTTGGCGTATGTGAATGCTGTGTTGGAGTGTCCCAAAAGTTCAGATACAACTTTGATGTCAATGTCTCGCCTGATGCACATGGATGCAAATGTATGTCGCAATGAATGAACTCCACGCCGCATATAATGTTCGGGGCAGTGCTTTGTGAGAATTACTTCCAGTAATTTCTGGAACCTCGTTTCTTCCATCGGATCACCATTAGACGTAGTACATAAGGTGTCAGTAGCTATCCCTTTCTTCTTATTATAAAGGATGATATTTTCTACGGCATTGACTGCGGAGTAATTTAAGGGAATCACTCGAACACTGTGTTGAGTCTTTGGGGTAGTAACGATCTTCTTTCGCCGTCCATTCTTATTCTCTGGGTGGTCTGGATCTCGTTCATATACCATGCTAACACTTTTGTTTATCTGTACATATTTATCTTTCAGGTTTATGTCTGAGAATTTAAGGGCTAGCGCTTCCCCACATCTGACTCCTGTGTTAAGCATAAAGATATACATTTGCACCATCTTCCAACGATTCAGGAATTTGGGACTAGGTTCAACATCTGCCTCTGTTAAATTATACAGACACTTGATTTCGGCATCGGTCATTATATCAACAATCTTTACTGGTTTGACCGCAGGATCTCGTGAGCTTGGAACTTTTACAGTCATCATCAAATCTTCTGGTACATATTTTTTCTGCGCGGCAAACTTCAAAAACTGATTTAGCAATTCATACACCTTCTTCATCGTGGAAATTGAGTACTCTGTCGCCATTGAATTCAGCAACTTCTGAATGTCATCTGTTTCCAGTTTGCACAGGGGCATTTCACCGAAAGCTGGCGAAATATGGTTGTTGTTCGTCCGTTCCAGCCTATCAAAGCTGGCATCCTTAATTGTGCCATACTTAATTGTATACAGATAATACCTCATCAATTCATCGACTGTAACTCTTGTTGGCTCAGTTTTGGGCAATTCTGGGACTTTTTGCTTAAACTTTCGTATCTCTGCCTTTACCCCGCGCTCAGTGTCAGAATAAAAGTATTTGATTAGAGGCTTACCATCTATCGACTTACCATATTGGTATCGTCCTTCCCAACGTCCATCTTTTCGTTGTCGGACTGTACCTGAGTTGTTTTCTCGTTTTGCTTTTGTAACTGCCATTACTTCTCCTTTCTAGCGGCAGTGCAAAAATGATTCGACCATGTTAAACATATCACATATAAATGTGCTTGTAAACATCATAAGTCGATTTCTTTGCCCTTCCATTTCGCGAAGAATTTAGCCATTTCTTCCTCTGTAGTAACATAATCATTTCCAATCTTTGTTATAGGTAAAACTCCTGTTTCAAACAGCTGCTTCATCTTCTTGGGAGCATACCCAAACATTTCGCATAGGTCATCTTTGTGTAGTATCTTCATGATTCCTCCTACTAAAAAGTTGGACACCTAATTTGATGCCCAACTATAATCACTTCTTACTGCTTACCTGTACTCCCCCATCCGCCGCGATCTGGGGCATCAAGTTCTTCTACTGTCTCAAACTTGACCTTCGGTTGATTCTCAACGATTCGAAACTGGCAAATTCTATCATTTTCATGAATCACGGTATCTCGCAATGCATATGCTGGGAAACACCACTGATCTGATGGTCCACAGAATGATGAATCAACTACTCCGACCGAATTGCACTGGATAACGCCAAAATTCTTAAAAGTGCTACTTCTTGGAGCAATATGAGCCTCATATCCAGCAGGTAGCTGCATGGCTACTCCAAGCGGAATCAACTTGTATTCACCCTTCTTCAGTTTTACTGTTTCTGCCGCCCGAAGGTCAATCCAGTCGGACTTTCCCCCAATATAGTCGAGCTTTTCAATCTTATCTGTAAAATATTTGATCTTAATTGTCTTACTATCTGTCATCTTTCGTTCCTCTCTGATTCGTTTTACAATTTTCTTCTTTGCCAATCCATCCATGATCTTGTTATACTGACGAATCACCTTATCGCATACCAGATTGTTGTGTTGCAAATCTGGGTTCAAGAATGGAGCATATGTATTTCCAACTGGGTCTACTACCGCTATATTCATAAAGCTGCCTTGATCTATATTTATAATCAGGTTGATCGCTCCGCGCCCATATACCGGCTTCTTAAGATTAAATACTCCGAACCTCTCCACGAATCCAGCAGCGATAAGATCATCCTTCGTTGCCGCCAGATTTAAAGCATATTGTTTCTTCTCCATTTTTCTCCTTACCAACTAATGGTGTAATATGATTCATTGTATTGTGTTCCTGTCTCTACCTTATACCCAAGAATTTTTTCCAACTTCTCGCTAACATTTTTATTTAATGTGCCATCTAAAGTAACTGACTTATCACCGTTCTTCACTGCGTATGCAATTTTAGCCCCAATTTCTCCTAATTGACTTGCTATTGTTTCTTCTATATGTTTTTCAGTCAACATTCTTGCTTCTTTTGCAGAGAGGATTGGTAAATCATTAACCTTACCTGTATCTAAACTTTCGGCTATATTCATTTACTGGTCGTCCTTTCTTTTACATCAATAATTTTCTGGTTTTTTGACCCTCGGAATTCGAGCGATAAATCTTTCTCCTCTTCAACAAATCGTCCATCCACCAAAATATCGCAGTTCTTAACTACATTCTGTCGAGTCATTTCAGCTTGTGTAAGATTCAGATACGGATTTACAATCGGGAAAATCTGTTCCCACGTATATCCTGTATAACACCAAATCTTCTTGTCGGGGCACTCAGTTTTAATCCTATTGATCAGTCGCATGATATCAAGAACATTCTCATCCGCTAACGGTTCTCCACCAAGCAATGAAACACGCTTAATATACGGGCGACTCACCAATTTCATGAATTCGTCCTCTATCTCACGGTTCCATTCTTTGCCGCCTGAAAAATCCCAAGTGTCTTGGTTAAAACAATTCTTACAATGAAAGTGGCATCCCTGAACGAAGAGGGAGACTCCAACTCCCTCTCCATTTGAGATATCCATACTTCTTATACTGGCATATCTCATATTCTCTCCTCATGATCATCAAGGTGAACATATCTTTCAGCGATTTCTTGCGTTCGTCCCTGATTCCAAAAATTTGTTCCAATGTATCCACAAGTCCTTCGTGTTACATTCATTTTGCTTTTATCTCTATTATGACATTTTGGGCATTCCCAGATGAGTTCGCCATCTTCATCAATAATCTTGATCTCACCATCATATCCACATACTTGACAGTAATCGCTCTTTGTGTTCAACTCCGCATACATAATATGATCATAGATATACTTGATAATTTCAAGGACAGCATCGGGGTTCTTTGTCAAGTCAGCACATTCAATGTAACTAATCGCGCCGCCTGGAGATAGTTTCTGAAATTTACTTTCAATTTCTAGTTTCTTAAATGGATCAATCTTTTCAAATACTGGAACATGATAGCTGTTTGTGATGTAATTCTTATCTGTGATGCCAGGAATGATCCCGAAACGCTTCTGCAGACACTTTGCAAACTTATATGTAGTGGACTCAATTGGCGATCCATAAAGGCTGTAATCGATGTTCTCCACCTCTTTCCACTCTTTGCACTTATCATTAAGTCTACTCATAACTTCTAATCCAAAAGCCTCTCCAATTCCTCCATCTGTATGAGAATGTCCTGTTATGTACTTGACGCACTCATATAAACCAGCATATCCCAGAGATAGAGTTGAATATCCATTATGGAGTAGTTCATCTATTACTTCGCCTTTTTCTAATCGAGCAAATGCTCCATCCTGCCATAGAATTGGAGCTACATCAGACCTCGTCCCCTCTAATCTTTCGTGTCGAGCCTTTAATGCTTTGTGACATAACTCTGTCCTTTCATCAAAGATTCTCCAAAATTCATCCATATCTCCACCAGAAGACAATGCGATATCTGGCAAATTCAAGGTGACAACGCCCTGGTTGAAACGGCCATAGAACTTTGACTTGCCGTTTTCGTCGTGATATACGGTTAAGAAAGATCTGCAGCCCATGCAAGGATACGTATTTCCGTCTTTTAGTTCCTTCATTACCTTCTCAGAAATGTAATCTGGAACCATTCTCTTTGCTGTACATTGCGCCGCCAACTTTGTCAGATAATAATACTTACTGTCTTCATGAATGTTGTCCTCTTCAAGTACATAAAGGAGCTTCGGGAATGCCTGAGTAACGTATACTCCAGCTTCGTTCTTCATGCCTTTGATTCTCTGCCGCAGAAACTCCTCTATCAGCATTGCCAACTCTTCTTTGTATTCATCGGTTTCGCCCAAATACATAAATACAGAGAGAAATGGGGACTGGCCATTGGTTGTGGTCATACTATTACATTGATAATTGAATGTTTGAACAGCCGCAGTAATTTCTTCACGCAAATCCTGCTCAACAAATTTATCTACATCTTCTGCAAATAATCCTCTATTTACATACTTTTTAGTGAGACGTTCACGGCTCTCTCTCACGAATGGAGCAAGATGAGTAAGCGTTATTGTCGCTCCACCGTACTGTGAACTCGTCACTGCTGTTATAGCTTGTGTGGAAATTGTCATCGCTGTAAGAACTCGATGTGGTTTCTCAATTTTGACCTTATTGATACACGTTCCATTCTGAAGCATGTCACCCAGATTAATTAAACAACAGTTAGTGATTGCATTCATTCCGTTGTAGTCGGCGTCATGGTAGTGCAAGATTCCATCATCATGTGCTTGGACAATTTCTGGAGACAATAGGTATCTTCTGGTCAAATCTGTACTAATAATACCTGCCATATAATCTCTTTGTGTTGTTAGCAGTCTTGGATTCTTATTGGAGTTTTCATTGTTCCAATAATCACTCGTACCATTCAACAGTTCTCTAATTTGCTGATCGGTGGTATTTTGACTATCTCTCTGAAATTCTCTAATTCTACGATATCCTTCATAAGATTTTGCAGTTAATCTCTGTTTCTTTGAAATCAGTTTATCGAATACTTTTGCTTCAATATCTGAAATATCAATCTCATCTTCACCACTCTCAGCGTATTCCTCTTCAATCTCATCCGCGATTTTTGCCGCGATCTCCGGCTTCACAATTCCCGATCCATTCTTCATGGATTTGAGAATCGCCGTCTCAATCTTGCCCTTGTCGAAATCCGCTAAAGAAGCGTCTCTCTTTACAACTTTCATTCATTAACCTCCAAATATCTGATGATACTATTCGCTGCAACTTCTGGATTTGTTGAGCTGTTGTAAATTTCTACATCTACCCACTTTTCAACATTTTTAAAATCCTTATCGTCTTGAGTCAGGCGGCGTAAAGCTTCTTCTGCGTTATCTCCTCGCGCCAGAAGTCTCTTTTCAAGCACCCTTTCTGGGCAGCATAGATAGATGCTTTTTATATCAAGCTCTGGATGTTCCGCCACCAACTTCTTGCCAGTCTTTGGATTCAGTACCAGAATCGTTCGGTCATCTGCGCCCAAAACATCATCCTTACCTACACCGTATTCCCAAATATCTTCGTTGGTAATATAAGTTTCAGTTACAATAAAATGATTATTTTCTCGTAAACTACCGAACTCAGACCCCCAGCAAAAGTGGTAAGTCTCTCTATCTACTTCCCCGTCACGCTGCGGTCTTGTCGTATATGCTACGATTTTTCTAAAACCATGCTGCTTCAACAGCTCAATCACGGTATCTTTGCCAGACCCCGACTTCCCCATTAAAAGAATCATACTTTATTCCTCCGTATGGCACTTATTTGCCACCAATTCTTAAATTTCTTTCGACAAAGCGATTGAAACTGATCCATACTTTTGACTTCAATTGACATTCCGACGTTTCTCCCTTCTTTCTTTGTACATTTGCCATTCATCTGATATTAGAGATTTAAATATTGTCTTGTAAATTTCTTCTCTACATTCTGGGCAACGGATATAATCATGTTTGACTAGTTCTGGTCCTCCTGTACAGCAACCCGTAATATCACTCGGCAAAAAGTGAAACATACACCCGCATTCAGGACATTCACACGTAAGAGTGTTTCTTCCCTCTTTTGATACTTTAATCATTAGTCATCCTCCAAATATGAATTGTACGGGCATTCTGGACATCTATATATCCATTCTGCTTCGTCTTCATCCCAATAAAAATTGTTCTCATCCATTTGACAATCGTTACAAATGTTTGGTTCACCATTCATATATTACTTCTCCTTTTTTGGCATTCTTCCGCAGCTCTTCTCCTCTGGGCAGTAACCAAATACCTCACACTTTGGGCGGAACATTAGATCAACTATTTCCTTCCACTCTGGAGAATATTCTGATAGAGCATTGCAAATATCGTTAAATAAACGTCTATATTCCCAGTAAGCTCTGGAGCACATTCTTTGATGAGACATTTCAACTAAGCTTCGGAAGTTACGTTTATCTACAATAATTGTCTCCATACCTAATGGAAGTAACATTGCTGAATCCTCTCGTGGTATTCCCCAAACATCTTCTAATTCCTTACAGGTATCATTGATCTCTTTCATGAGATTCTGATACTTTTCCAGCGCCTGTGGGCATCTTGCGATAGATGGCGGTGTAACATATTTGAATCCACCGTTTTTTGTGTAATCAATATATCTTGTTGATGCCTGAAGTCTACTTGCCCCAACAATGTGGGTATACCACTCGCGAATCACACGAGCTGAATATCCTTCTAATACCATCTCCACGTTGGCAAATTCCTCAACTCTGCCGTGGTCAGATAACATAACTTTCTTTCCTCTCTTATAATTAAGAACTGGATCACTTGTCTTGCTCCCCCAACACAGCCCGCAACTTCTACCCATCTTTGTGATTGGATCTTTTGTCGTTTCCTCTAAAATTGTTACTTTTCCCATTTATACTTCTCCATTTCTTTTTTAAACCGCTGAATTTCCGGATCATACGACGTGACGATTCCAACCTTAATTGGAGCCGTCAAATCATACGAAAAGATTGCCATGATAGACTTTGCATCTGAGATGTGCCGTTCCTGCATGATATCAATCTCTGCATGGAATGTATTTGCCAGATTGCAGAATGACTTAGCCTTTTCAATGGAATTTAAGCTAATCTCCAAAATCTCACCATAGTTATTGGTAGAACTGTAAATCATTCGTAGCTCTCCTCCGTCTTATCCTCTCGGATAAATTCAAAGATCGGGAACTGCACGGAAATTCCACCATTTTTGTTCTGTGTCTCGTTCTTGTACTTGATCTGAACAATCTTACCAATGATACTGTCAGGATCATTCCAAAACTTTCTGCGCTGGGCATCCGTGAATCCAGAACCGACTCCAAGCTTGAAGCCTTTATAATCGCAGTAAATTCCGCCAAGTGATCCTACATTCTTTCCTTCTCCTTCGAACACTCCAGTACACTTAACATCTGAATGCTTAAAGGACTTAACTTTTAAGATTCCATTATTGCGCTTTGCTTGCCACTTTGTATCCTTGTTGCACATTAAGCCCTCCCAGTCCTTCGCTTCTGCTCTTTCCAGTTCTGGCTGAATGACTGATAAATCTCTTCCTTCATATACGGGCTGTACAACTTCAATTGATGTCAATCCCAAATTCTTAATAGCTTCCGTTAAAGGCTCCAGATAAGTTTTTCTTCTATTCTTATATGTAAGCTTGCTCAGTCCTTTAAGAAATTCTTCAGCAGGGAACATTTCATAAATAATGAACTTGATGCAACTCTTATCCGCTGCATCGGAATTGATAATTCCTGTTCCGACTTGGAAATTGTCGTTATCTGGCAGATTGTCTACATTATTTCTGACTAACTCTCCATTAAAAAACATATCTTTAAATGGTAATTTCTGAATATTTTCTACTATGTGTGATAGTCCAGTAAATTCTTTACCTTGACGACTGATAAGTTTACCATCCAAATAGCCACAATTCGTTCCGTTAATCTTGCGGCTTAGCATAAACCACTCGTTCTTCTTTGGAGCATTCTTGTCAGAGATTGGATATGCTTGCTGCACTTCCCAAGTCTGTATCAACCCTGGGATTGCTTTGTTGATGGTTTTAACATCTGCACCCAGCTTGAACTTCTTTGTGATCATCTGTTCATAGAATTCTCTATCCTCTTCATGTCCACGCAGGAAACACTGAATCTCATAGATATCATCATCTGTTCCAGTGTTGTTCTTCTTCAGGTAATCAATTACGTCATCAAACTCACTATTCGTGTGAAACCATGATTGTCTCAGCTTCGTAGACATATTTATCTTCTTACTCAGCTTCTTTGCCGAGATTCCCGTTACAACGTCACCGCAAACCAAGTATTTAAGCCATTTTTTGAAGCGCTCATTTTCAGAATTTTCCGATAAAATCCGTCTTTTATCCTTTGTGCTTGAAGTCCTCTGAATCTTGTAAAATAACTCAATTATCTCGTTCATGTTTCTTTTTCCATTCTTTTAAGTATTCTAATTGTTCTTCATCATCTCGCTGACGATTGCAGCTGCTCCGCTTTGGAACAGCCACAGCCACCAGCGCCAGAAGGATTAAGAACAAACATATCAATCCTTCCAATATTCCTTCTCCATTTCTTCATCCGCAAACCGACATTCTGTAAATTCTGTAATCGGGAATGTACTATCCCAACCATTTTCTGCTGACCAACTATCTGTTCCGCCACAGAAAACATATGGAACGCCATCCTTACAGAATGCAAAATATCTATTCTTCCATCTCTGATCGCCAGTTCCTTTAATCTGTACTCTTGTATTCTCTGGAACATTTGTCCAGTCGATCTCATGTTTCTCCATACTGCCTCCTTAATAATTCTCCAAGTGAATATTCTTTTCTTTCATATTTCCCAAGCTTTTCAATATTCACATTAGAGATTTCTTTCTTAATCCCTCCATCATTCATTGCTATCCCAAATAAAAAATCTGGGTCTTTAAATGCTTCCTTTAGAGATTGTTGACGATAATACGCCATTTTTTGTTCTCTTTGTTCCCTAGTTAAGCCCGATACTAAACGAGGATACCATTGGTCTCTTTTGGACCAATTAAGCCTACAAAATCGTTCGTTCCTAATTTTTCGTTTTGCCATAGCTCATCACTCATCCTTCAGGTACTTTTTTCGTTCTTCTGGATCGGCAATTTCAGTGTAACTCCATGCAATAGGACTCATACTTGGCGTAGTAGTCCACGAACTTCTGCCCCAGGGAAACGCGAATGGCTTTCCATCTTTGTAAGACGCAAAATGTGCTTTGTACCAAGAAGCATCTTTGCAATCTCTCACTAAAATCTTGGTGTCAGCTGGAACCTTCGTCCAATCAATCTCAGGTTCTTTATACTCTTCCTTAACCCACTTAATAAATTGAGTAGTACAATTACTAGAACCTCCAAAACGACATCTCTCACAAAATGTGTTTATACATCCATAGATGTTTCCGTGCACTAATGCTGGGCGCTTGCCAGTTAAGCAAACAACATCTAATATTTCTTTCGCATATTTTTCTTTATTTGTCATAACATTTCTCCCGATTCAAAGTTTACAATTGATTCGCTACATTCAGGGCAAACCAGAACAGCATCAGGACTAACACCATCTGGGAAATATGTATCAGGAACGATAACTACAGCTGTTCCCCCATATACCCCCAATACTCCAGAAGACATCTCCTCGATATTTGTGGGTATATCAAGAATCCTCATTTTTTCGAATGTTTTCTTAGTCATTCTAATTTCAAGGTTTTGATTTGGATACTGTTGCTGCATAAAATCAAGGCTCTTATTTAATTCTTTCAAAAAAGCAATATCTGTCATTTAATTCTCCTATCTTAACTGTTCTTTCAGATAATATTCAAAATATTTTTTGATAAACAATGCTGAATATTTATTATCCGACATGAAGAAAATCGGAGTATGATACCGGAACCAGAACGTATGAATTGATGCTAAAAATGATTTCTTGTTATATTGCGTTTTATAGTTTCCAGTCGCGATATCCGCATAGCTCGCGTTCTCTAGTAACAGAACCTTCTCCTTCGGAGCAAGACACAACTCCTTCTCGAATCTGTCTCGCTCCTTTGTTAGATTCCCACTTATTTCTTCAAGACTTGCCTTTCTCTCAATTACTACTTCTCTGTCGAAGAACAGATCACGCTGCGGTGAAAGACTTTCATCTTTTGGGATATAGAAGCTGTAATCTCCATAATTCAAGGCTTTTCGCTCATATGAAATATGATTTTTATCAAAGCTATCTAAAATATGTGAGATATTCTTCTCACGAGTATCAACCAATATAACCATAGATGACACTAGCTGTTCCACTTCTTTGTCCGTATATTTATAGTTCTTTAGAATTTTTCATCTCCTCCTTTGGATCAAATTTTGGGAACGGCATCCAATAAACAACACATGCTCGATCTTGAATTGGAATTGGTATTGTTCTCCACTGCCCGTCTATCGTGTAGCCTGTTCCGATTACAAAATTTTTTTCATCATAGTTATTAGTCAATACTACTAAGACAGTATTTGAACGCTTCTCCCAAAACGAATCACACCATTTGTCAGTGCCTTTGAACTTAGCAAATATACTATCGTGTTCTTCTGGCATTGCCTCATCGACTGAAATCCATCTATCTTTTTCAATTTCGCCCATAAGAGCTTTAAGCGTCCGTTCACAGCCTGAAGCCACCTTCAAGGCAAGCTTTTCATGTTCACTTTTGGGTGCGGATATATTGCACTCGTCTATGTACTTCCGGCAAAGTGCAGCTTCTTCTTTGATTTCTTTTAAATATTTTTTCAATTGAGTCTCCTTTTAGTAAACTTTATACTCACTTACTACCCATTCCTTCTCTGTTTGTTTAACCCATTTTTCATCAATCCACTTAAGTTTTGGAACATATTCGGCATCAATAACTTGAACGATACTATCCTTAGTTATTGGTGTCGTGTAGCATTTTTGCGGAATCTTGACATCTATGATGCTTCCATTTGCCAATGCATACAGAGAGATCTTTGGAGCATACTTAGTATTTACTTCCTCAACCATACAATAACCACTGTATTTCTTATCAATAACATCGCAATAACCCAGAACCTCTCGCCGCCTCAAAAGCTTTTCTTTATTAGTTGTCTTTTCTTCGACTTTGACCATACATTCTTTAATTATCGAAATGCTATCAAGTTTTGAAAATGTCTTGACGGTTTCAGATTCGCAATGTCTTCGAATCATGTCAAAATCAATCCCCAGCAAGAACCCTTTCTCTTTTTTGAGAGTCTTTAAGAATCCTTTTCCGGTACGGAACTGATTGAACATCTCTAAATATCGCATCAGATACTTGATGTCGCCGTAATCTGAAAAATACTCAATATTGATCAAATCCTGAATCTTTGCGTCAGAAATGCTATGTTCTTTTAAAACTATCAGAACTTCTAAAAAGTCCTTATATCTTTGTTGTCCAAGTTCGTACAGCAACTCTGCAACAGTCTGCGAGAACCCCTTAATAGAAGAAAGCGATGGATGAATGACTCTATTCTTTTTGTCCATCGTGAACTTTCTGTTGTCCAACCCGAACTTATAAGCCCCCTCTTTGATCCCGGCAAATTCCAGCATTTCATGTTTAAAAGCAATAACTTTGTCCTTATTACCTTTATCTGCATAATGTTGCAACATCACCGTATAGAATTCAAATGGATAATGAGCTTTTGCATATGCTCCGTAAACAGAATCATATGCGTAACTCAGTGCATGAGACGCATTAAATGAATACTTTGCTGCAGCTTCAATGATTTCCCATGTCTTTTGGAATCCTTCTGGACTGCCAACATTTTTAATCCATCCCTTTAATAACTTCTCCTTTAATTCTGCAAGTTCCTTTGCTTTGAACTTCTTTTTGCTGATTTTTTTAATGATTGCATAAGTTTCCGTCTGCAAGATTCCAAGCCATCCTAGATATGTCATGATTGACTCTTGATACATCATGTAATGGAATGAATCCTTTAAAAGCTGATCCAAAGCATTTACTCCAGTTGTATATGGCAGCCTATTCAAAAAGTTATCACGCTGGGTCTTAAATCCTGGGCGAAGTGCTGCTATTAAAGAAGTTAATTCTCGCATATTCTGTGGCTTATATCTTTTACAACATTGAACCCCAAACTTAGATTCACATTGGTTTACTCCGAGTAAATATCCACTTGAATAGACCTTCCACGTTGCGGCATCTTTCTCCACAAGCCTAGTCATCTCTGGTACTGTTGGAGTAGGAATTCCAACAGTTTTGAAAATGTTGTTGATTGTCAGCCATACATCTACCTTCAGAAGATCATTCTTGACAAATTTATAGTTTTCCGCAACCATGCCGTCTATTACAGTGGTGATGACTTCCTTCTTCGTACTTTCAGATTTGCAGCGGATCAATCCAACTTCACGTTTAATGTCTCCGTCATAAATCAGATATCCGCATGGAGCCTGAGATTTTGCATTGATAATTCCTTGATACTTTTTACTCTCGTCAATGTATCTCTTGTACTGCGGATTTACGAAATCATATAGATCAATCGCGTCTTTTGCATCATCTTCTGCGTTGTTAACTGCTTTCTCGTATCCTTTCAGCTGCCCAGTAATCTCATTTGCTATTGAAAATTCCAGTTTTTGTGACTTTGCGTACAATTTGAATGCCGAAGATTTTTGCAACGGCTTATAGGAAATCATTGGATAAGCATGTCCTTCACCCATAACAGTTCTCTGGGAGTGTTCAAAAATCTCTGGTGTTCCCAGATTCAGGTCAAGGTCTGGCAAAGATTTGGTTTGTAAAATTCTTGTCTTGGAAATAAAGCGGTCTGGATATAACGTGACAGGTGATATAAAACGGTCGATATTACTGAACCCAAGTAGTGAATTTATATAATAAGATACTCCACTTCCTCTTCCGGTTTTTGTGATAACCCCACCATTTTCAACTCCATTTTTTACAATCTGGTAATCAATTAGGAAGTAATCTGACATTTTAGTTTCAATAATCGCATTTAGCTCGTATTCAATGCCTTCGATATACTCTGGATACCTTGATTCAGAAACTGTATTTTTAATGGAATCCCACTTGTTGTAAACCAGATTCCTTAGAGTTTGATCTCTCCACTCCTGAGACTTGTTTCCCGTCCATTCGCCGTCAAAAAGATAATTTCGTGGCAGCTTAATGTTTTTATCAAGTACAATATCATCAAATGTCAGTAGAATGTCTGTATTCTTAATACATTCATCTATCTGCCGTTCGTTCAAAACTCCTTGTTCTCGAAGTCTTGCTCTAACTATTTCTTCGCTCGGATAATCCATATACCAACCACGTTCATCTTCGTCGTAGACAATTCCACGGGCTTCAAGATAATTGTTTCGTTCTTCTGTCTGAGACTCATAGATATAATGGCTGTCGTAGCCAAAGATAAGCGGAATGGATAGTTGTTCCGATAATTTAAGAATTCTTTGATTCAGCTTTTTTTGAGCATCTGTATTATGATACTGGACTTCCAAAAAGAAGTTCTCCCCAAAATGTTTGTGTAGTGTCTCCGTTATATCTTCAATGTCGTCGTACACCCAGTATTTTAAACAAGCGGTTGTTACCATGACATTCTCCGGCTTTATTTTTAAAAGCAGTTCAATATCAATTCTTGGCTGTCCGTAAAACCCATCAACATTTGCAATGGATAACACCTCATTGATATCCCTACGACCCTCTTCATTCTTTGCCAGTAAAATGATATGGCAATTCGCTCTATCTTTTACAAATTCATTCAGAATAATTTGTCCAGTTTTTTTATTAACCTTCGGGCGCTCTGCTAGTCTATCCTTTACCCAATATGCTTCCGCTCCAAAGACAAACTTAAGTTTCTTTTTATTAAATTCAGCTTCAGTTATTAGACCTTCATCTAACCTTTTTTCTAGTTCAGCATTATGTTTTTCTACCAGTTCATATGGTACATAATAGTTTCCCTGAAATCCATGTTCTACGCTGGATATAACATTTTGCCCTAGTTCAACTGCCCGCGCTACATATTCTTCATATGACGCGGTACAATCCGTAACTAGGACATTACTATATGATGTGTGCTTATGATAATTCTGCATAGTCCGTCCTTATGGCTTGTATTCACAAGCATTATTTCTTTGTCCACACAAGTAATGGCAATAGTAATAGTCAGGATTCGGCAGCCACAGACATTCTTGCTCAATCAAATTCAATGTATCTTTCGCCCACTGGATTGCCTCGTCAAATTCCTCTCTCTTCCAAGGAATTTCGATCCAGCTCTTATCTCGAAACATATTCCACTTAAGCTTTGATACTGATCCGAACATTGCAATTACGGGAATACTGTATAGATATAGCTGCCGCTTAAAAGCAAGAAAATGTTCCTGATCCTTTTTACTCACGCTACCATTCTTGAGTATCTTTATACTCGCTGACTTATGATCTATGATTATAACTTCTTTTGTCTTTTTGTCCTGAACAAGCAAATCTATATAACCAACAAACTTCTTGCCAGATATCTCAAATTCCACCTTCATTTCAACGCCAAGAATATCATAATCATCAATCATCAAATCTATTTCATTTAAATATTCGATTCCTTTTTCATAATAGCTCTGCCGAATATCTACGAATTTATTTGGCGGAGCATCATGTGGAATCTCGTCGTCGAAGTGATCCTCATAGTATTGATTCAATTCAAATAAAGATAACTCCCCTTTCTCATACTTCTCCAAAATCTTGTGCATCAATGAACCATATTCAGAGAAGAACCCGTCTTCCGACGGGTTACATTCTATGTAATGCAGATAGAATTCATATGGGCAGTTATAGAATGAATTTAATCTGCTAAAACTCCAAGTCATACTATCTATAATAAAATCGGTATCTTCCATATATTTCCTTACGTATCTGGGAACTGTTTTTTCTCCTCTATTGGATAGGGGATTCTACCTTTGTAAGTATTCTTATCCCATCCATAAACTCGATCAAACTCCTCATAGCTACTATAAAAGCGTCGGCTGATTTTATCGTAATGTACTGGAATATCTTTTGTTGACCCAAAGATTCGATCTTTTACGATAGAAATCACGACATCATATCCATAATATTTATTTCTTGGATCATCTTTATCCTGATCAGACACACGTTTTAAACTGAGTGTTCTGGTTGATAAGTTGACTATATTCTGACTACCTGCAACGTCAAATAATCCAATATCCATACCACTTTGCATTTTTCTTGGATGAGCAATGCAAACTACTGCAACATTATACTTCATTGAAAACTTTATTAGTTGATTTATGAATTCTGTCTGTGCCTTATTTGTATCCTGCATATCTCTAAGTTGGACAGTCATTAAGTTATCTATGATGAACAGCTTGATTCCTTTCTTCGTAGCACAGAGTTCCATGCTTTCAAATAGTTTCTCTTCACTGTTATCTTCCTCATCCTTATAGACGAAAAACCAATCGTCATAGTGTTCTGTAATTGTTTCTTTTGCTTCATCATTAACAACATAAAACTCATTACCATTTCGCAGTTTAATGGCGTGCATGTTTCTTCTGCCCGCAGCAACCTGATTGAACCATCCCTTACTCATTCCATTCAATAACTCTCGTGAAAATAAGAAGGTTTTATATCCAATGTCCATCGCACTTAATACTATCTGATTTAAAAAAGTAGTCTTGCCTGCTGAAGGTTTTCCTGTTAAAAGTGTTACTCCGCCAGTAAATATCTTCATTAATTCGTCGTCAAGTTCTTTTATTCCAACTGTAAAACCATCCATTTTTGTCGGGTCAAGTTCCTCAATCTCAGACAATCTTGCCACCGATGTGATTGGAATATCCTTAGCTGTATTGATAAGATCCATCAAGTACTTTTCACCCTGACACTGCAGAATTTCAGACGCATCTTTCACAGGAACAAGCTTGCCGGTATCCTTATATTCCAACTCTTTCGGTACCTCAATGTACTTACATCTCATAGCACCGAGTCTGTTTATAACTTCATTTCGCATCTTAATTCCAGGAGCATCCCCGTCACTAAAGATGATAATTGTCTCAAATTGCTTCAACCATTCCCAACAGTATTCAATCCACCCCATGGATTGACAGCCTTTAAGCACGCTGACACAATTTAAGTATCCAGCTTGTACTACACTTGCACAGTCAATCTGACCTTCGGTAATGACTAATGGTTTTGTTGGATTTATTCTATTCATATTCCATAACAAATCAGCAGCATCAGCACCCTTCTGGAACCAACACTTATTTTCACCATGCTCAACTTTTCTGGATTTTCTATAATTAACGACAGTTAGAGCGTCATATTGGTCGTATGTATTGAAACAAATATTCCCAAATTCATCCGCGCGAATGTCTAAATAATCAATAGTGTTCTTACTTATCCCACGACTTCCTAAATATTCATAAACTGAAGTCATATCATTTAAAGGCGATTCCTCTTTCGGATATTTGTATCTTTCAATTGTTTTAACGTGTTGCTCTGGACATGAGAAGTCAATGTCTGCTTTATCAAGAAACCACTTTGTTGCATCAATGAAGCTTCTCCCTTGTTCCATTAAAACATCAATAACATCAACTGTTTTCCCACAGCTAAAGCAGTGCCAATTATATGCTTTTCTATTATAAATAAAACTTGGAGTTTTCTCGCTATGATACGGGCAACACGCTTTCATATTTTTCTTGTCATAGTCTTCTAATTCTAATAACTCTGCGATAAGTTCCCCATTCTTATCTCCCAGAGCTTTTTTCGCATTCTCGATATCCTTTTTTTCAATTAACAAATTTTCGCCACCTTACGCTTTGATTTCGTTTTGCCAAAATAATTTCCTCAACCCATATAAAGCAAAAACTGGCTTATCTTCATAATAAGATAGACTTTGTTTAATTTTATGCTTAATAAAGTCGATTGGAATATTATTCTTTATTACCATGTTTGTAATTATTCTGTTTGCGATTGCTGCATCTGACTTATTTTCGCGATTTTCTATATAAATATCCACACATTCTTTCACGGTCTGTTTTAATTCTGCGCAATCTAAATGATAATGCTTTTTGTTAATAACCACGGAGTTTTCAGCGGCAACTGGTTCTCCGTGGTGTAAACAGCTTGAATAACCACAAACATATGTCTTTGTAGTCTTATCACTCATTAATTAAATGGAAGCCCCTCATCTTCTACGCCATCTGGAACATTTACCCATCCATTCTGATGGCTACTTGCTGCAGCTGGGCGACTGTTATTGCTATTGCCAGAATTCTCGCTAGAAGCCTTGCTCTCTGCAAACTCCTGATCTTCCACAACTACGTCGGTCGTATAAACTTTCTGACCATCCTTATTGGTGTAGCTGCCAGTTTGAATGTGTCCAGTGACCACTAACTTTGTTCCCTGATGACAATATTTCTCAGCGAACTCTCCAGACTTTCCAAATGCAATGCACTGAATGAAATCTGCGGTCTGTTCTCCATTAGAAGCGTTACCGCGACCTCTACGATCTACTGCAAGCGTATATCTTGCGATAGTCATCTGATTATCTCCCTGAGTATAACGTACCTCTGGGTCTCTTGTTAATCTTCCCATTAAAATAACCTTGTTCATTTAATCCTCCTATTTATTCGCCAATTGGCTTAATGCCCTGAAGTTTTGCTAAACATTCACGAGCCAGACCAAGGTCTCTCAGCCCATTCGGGTTTCCGCTTGGTACAAATTCCTTTAATGCTGACATTAAATCTGTGTTCTTTGTTCCACCCAGAGTCTTGCAAAGACCAACAATTTCCTTCTTTACATCAGCAAGCATATCCTCGGAACTTTCACTTACCTCACTATATGTAGGGGTGACTGGCTTCGGTGCCGGTGTCTCTCCTCTATTTGCCCACTCATACAAGCGAACGCCATCATTCTCGGTAAGCACCTCAAATCTACCATCAAATAACTTTGTGTTATCCTTATCGGCGGAAGCTACGTGTGTATCCTGTGAGATCATCAGTGACACTGTATATTCATAAGAAATATCTTTATCCTGCTGCTGTCCCATTCCAACCTTCTTTGGAACCTGCTTGCCATTCTTATCTTCTAGAACCCAATCATCCTTACCTCTAGCGGTTGCAATAATATGAATTGGACTGTTCAGTACCTTATCCATAAACTTATGATGGCGCGGCTTTAACTTTCCCCAGTTCTGGAAACTGTTGCCTGGCATCTTATCATGAACATCATTAAGCCACTTCCACTCATGAGTCATTGAATCAATGATTAGCACCTTATATCCAGCTTCTACTGCCGCGTCGATTGCATTCATGTACTTCTCACACTCGAATGGCTCATCTAATTCAAGCAGATCATAGTCAAACTCATCTGCATAATACTTGTTACGTGAACCTTCTGTTCCGATATAGGCAATTGCACTACCACACTGCTTTGCAATACCTGTTGCCATCTTGAGAGCACTATAGCTCTTTCCGCTTCCAGATGCTCCGCTTAGTAATACTTTTAGCCACACCTGTTCTCTTGTTGCTTTTTTAAATCCTACTTTTGCCATTAAATAGCCTCCATGTAAAAAAATATTTATATAAACGTGCCGAAGCACGGAATAAAGAAAAACTGCCTAAAATCTATGTAATCAGCATTTGTAAGGCTGCTGTTGTACTTGATCGCGGAGACGAGATTCGAACTCGTACACCTTGCGACAACAGATCCTAAATCTGCCGCGTCTGCCATTCCGCCACTCCGCGTTTTTGAGCTGCATTTAAAGAAAAAACTTCTCAGCTCAAGACTCAATATTCATTGCAGACATCACCATACTGCTCTGACTTTTAGTCTTAGTTTTTATAGTTAAAGCTCCCTGGGTGAATTGGCAAGCTTACTATTAAGCATATTCCAATGCTCCTACTATCCCTGTCGAACACGGTTTTGAAGATTTCGCGTTTATCTCACCGTTAAGACCACATTCGACGTATATACGACGCATATAGCGAAGCCGGGGATGCCGGATTCGAACCGGCGTAATGCGGGAGTCAAAATCCCGTGCCTTCACCGCTTGGCAAATCCCCAATGGATCATGCAGGACTCGAACCTGCAAATCTTCCGCTTATGAGGCGGCTGCCCTAACCAATTGAGCTAATGATCCTTTATGCCGCAGCAACCGTGTTTAGCCGAGAAACTGTGGCAATTAGTGAGTGTAAAGGTTGAACTCATAAGCTTCTATATAAATATAGAAGAGATCTAATCTTACTCACCCATATATTACTTCTCTGTTACTTCAAAATTTTCCCCACAATTCATGCACGTACAATGAAGCATAACTTTATTTCTATCTGTATTGATGTTCACCCCATCCTTGATTATTGGTAAAAAATACACGCAAGTTCTCGAATCATAATCAATTCGATAATAACTTGCTCCGCAATGTGGGCAATAAATCAGTCCATCAGTCTTTTCTCCCATGGTTTCTCCTTAAAAAGAAAATCAATATTTCTCCCAGCTATTCCATATATTACTTCTCCAGAATCTTTGTAAAATATCCCAGCTCCGCATTTTGTGCAGAAATTCTTAATTTGTGGAGCGTGATCTCCAAATACCCAATTCCAAGTTGCATAGTAGGAATAGGTTTGATTAGTATCACCACATTTAGGGCATGTTGCTTTTCTATTAACTATTAGTGACATAGTTACTCCTTGTTCTTTTGTAAAACTGCTATTCTCTCTAACTCTTGTACTCCATTTTCAAGACATTTTATATTTTTCTCAAGCTCAATGAGTTGACGATTCTCGAAGTCTTCTTCTGAATCTTCTTCGTTAATTTCTGCTCCACATTTAGAGCAAATATTTTTTACCATTGATAGATCGAGACCAGAAAATGTATTCCAAGAGCTATAATAAGAATAAGTCTGACATTTATCTCCACATTTAGGGCATACGGCATTTAAATGCACCAATGTTGACATAGCTAGTTCTCCTCTGAAATTTCGTTTTCATCAGGCATCTTTATCATCTTTCTTCAAAGATTCCATAGCTCTGCGGTACGCCTCAGCTTGAATTGCGATCTTTTCTTCCAACTCAACCTCACGCTTTTTGGCGAGTCTTTCAGCTCTCTTCTTAGCCTTCTTTGCTCGTCTTGCCTCAGCATCTTCCTTCTCTTTCTTCGCCTTTTCCTCGGCATCCTTCTGATTCTTGAACAGTTTCATAGCCTTATCTACGGCACGATTGTACATTCCAGTTCCCCCCATAAAATGCTTTGCATATGCGATTGTAATAGAGTCTTCCATCGAGAACTGGTCACTCTCAGAGCAAACAGTCTTCTGAACATCCCCATCGCAAAATGTATATTCATATACTTTGTCTGGAACGATCTCTTTAATTGCCATGATGCTATCGTGATAGCTTTTGTAAAACTTATTCCATGTCTCATCACAGGTACGTGTCCAACCATTCGGGGAGCCAATGATTGATTCTCTTTTTGGCATTACAAATTCGTTAGCTGCACTCAGATTGCTTGTCGTAGTTGCCAGCATAGTTAGTTTGCTAGCATCAACTTTACTGATAGCAATTGGCTTGTCATTAACGAATTTCCCAAAATATTCTTGGTTCTTGTTCTCTGTTCCCATATGTATCTCCTTTACTCTTTAAGTCAGGTTTGATTGCCTTCATATAATTTCTTCTCCATTTTTCCGAAATCATACTCACCAAGTTCATCAATTTTCATGCTACAATATGATCCATTCATTACCATTAGGCTCGTCTCAGGTACGTTCTCTTCACATAAAACGAAGATTTTCTTGCCCTTAGCATAGGCATATCCAGCTTCCCATGCTGTGCCAGAATCACTGTATAGCCCGTCATAGATCATAATTACTGTGTTACATTCCTCTAAAGCTCTGATGTCTTCATCAAATACCGCCTTTGCCCATTTAGCATTTGGTAGTCCATAGGCATTATCTACGGTATGCTCCATTGGAACGTAAACCTCATAGTTCTTACTTCGCAGAATTTCTGCAACTTCCCTAATTCTTTTCTGCTGCTCCACTGTGAATAATGGACTTGCTAAATAAAACTTGTTCATTCCACCTCTCAATCTGGTAATACGGCACTTCTCCAATTCTTGTTCTTCTCGTATTTCCACTGTAACATTCCACCAAATAATCTGGTTTCGATATCTTCTACTCGCGGAAGTTCCTTGAAGAATGTCATATATCTGTCAATCTCTTCTTGATTTCTAAAAGCATATCGAATATACAAAAATCTGCAAACATCTTTTTCTATCTGTTCTAGTGCCCACTCCTCATCCGTAAGGGCAGCCTGCCTCTTGTATTCCGCTATCTCTGCGTCATATTCTTCTTTAGCTTCTTTATAGGTGGAATAGACTCTATTTGACAGAATAACAAAAGATTTTGGTTCTTCTCTTTTCCACATAGGGTGGCACGAAATTACCTGATAACCATCTTTGTCAATTTTTGCTTCTATATTTCCATCAAACTTCTTCGATTTTTCAATAAGAATGCCTTTGTCGTAGCACTCTTTAATTTTCCATGGCTTATCTATACTTGTCTCTTTTAAAAGAGCTAGCTCTTCATTTGTGAATGGGTCTTCTGTGATCTCAAAAAGTTTTGTGTTGTAACTCCATCCTTTAGGAAGCTTCTTCTTTTTCCAACATTTGAATGAACTTCGGAACTCTTCTAATGGAATTCCATTTACTCTTCGTCGTTCTCTCCCAGTTAACTTGTTAATGTAAACACCGTCCGAATATTGATCTTCAACTATTCCATATTCAATCTCTAATCCACGAACAGTATGTTCACACCAGTAGACAATGTCACCTTTTGAAAACCGATTTTCAAAGCCTTCTTTAATCATTGAGATATCCTTTCTATTGGAGCAGGAATCAATCCCACTCCAATGAACTATTATCACTTCTTTCTTCTCTTCATTTCCTGCAGCTTCGCCTGAAGTTCAGCTTCTTCTGTTTGTTTATCAAGTCGTTTTTTCTGTACTTCTGCTGAGTTATCATAAGAGATTCTTACTCCATCAGCTTGTTCCTTAGTCTTGCGGACACCATCTCTAACCTTTTCCAACATCTTATCTTCTGTACGGTCAGATAAGTTTGTTGCCTGTAAAGACTTAGTTGTTTGCGCTGTCTCTAGTGTTAGAATAGCGTTATCTCGCTCTTTCTTTAACTTTTCACAAGCTTCTTTAAGCTCACTTACTACTTCACTCTGACGTATCTCATTATCCTTCAATTCCTTAATAGCATTTTTGATCACTTCGATGTCTTTCTCTGTATCCTGCTGAGATTTAAGATATGTCATTGCTGCATCATCATTTTCTTGATCAATAAACTGTTGAGTCTTAAGTGAATCCTGCATACACTTTTTTTGAAGATCTCTCAGCTGTCTTTCATATTCACTGATCTTTCCTAGCATTTGAGTGCGAAGTTCTTCGGCTTTTCGATAATCATCTTCTTTCGCATCAATTGCAGCGTTGTAATAAGCCTTTGCCCCTTCTGGAGTCGAAGCGTCTTTTGAGATCATTTCACTGGCAGTGCCGGAAGCTCTGGTTTTCAGAGCCTTTCCGGTTTTAGTTCCAGTAAACATAATAACTACCAGCACCGCGATTACAATAATAAAAATCACTGTTGCCATTAGTCTCTTCCCTCATCAATGTCTAATCCAAAGTTTTTGAATAGTTCAGTCATTCCTCCGACATAACCCGAACCAAGTGCCTGGAACTTAAATCCACCATTGTGCTTGTATAAGCGACCCATTTCTGTAGCATTCAGTTTCTCAAAATTTGAATCCTCGGACAAATCATAATGCCAAGATGTTCCTGTTGGATTGTCATAATCAAAGATATCAAGTGTAGCATTGGAAACCATGCCAAAATTCTGTAAGCGCTGAACTGCTCGATAAATTGTCAAGCAAATTGTGAAGTCAGACTTATCTGCTGGAAACTTGTCTGCATGAACAATAAAACACTCATCATAATGCTTGCCGTTAAAAATCATTCCCTTTTCTTTATCGCTACCAGTTCTGTTGTCTCCCGAATATTCAATCCATGGATAATTTGTCTTATTATATGTATTGTAATTTACAATATCTTCCGGATAAGTAACCTTGCGATCAGCATTTGTTACAAAACCGTTAAGGTCGAAATCAATATCTGCTTCTCCGGCATAACGATTTGCATCCCAATTTACTCCAATAAAGATATTCTTAATGGAACTTCCATCTTCTTTCACCATACTAACCTTCTGGTTCTTACTCATGTTAATTACTGCCATATTATTCTTCTCCTCTTTATCTCTTGTTTAACCAATCCTTATACTGTCTAAGAATCTCAGTGTATAGCTGCTCATCTGTCATTTCATTCATGTCGCTTACCGTGATAAATCCTGTGTTATCTGTCTTTCTGCCATCAAGCTTGTCTAGCTTTTCCAGATAGTTAAAGCTTGAATTTCCAATTCCGATAAACTGCACAAACATGTTATAATTTGACAATTCTCGAATAATCCTGTCCGTTCTGGTCGCATCAGAATTTTCACCGTCTGTTATAAAGATTACAAATGCTGGAATAGTACTCGGCTCAATATCCTTGTAATGCGTAATAACGTTATTAAGAACTGGGGAATATTCAGTTCCACCCATTCCCATTCGAGCCTTGGCAATTACCTTTTTGACATAATCTTCGTAATTACCCAGCGTTACTGCCTTTAATCTTTCATACCCGTCTGAAAAAATCCAAGACTCTAACTCTCCATTGTCATCAAACTTTAGGGCGATTGGGAGCAGTCTCGTAATTGTTTCCTGAACTGCTCCATTCCTAAATAAATGACTCATGCTTCCGGAATAATCCATTACCATAGCAACTCGTGCAGTATGCTTTGACATGTCTATCTTGCTATCTTTTGACATATTGATCAGCACCTTGCCCAGATTCTCGCTGTGCTTTGACATATCAATCGGAACAGAAGCAACAACCTGTTCCTTACATGTATCGTCCTGAGTGGATGTACAATTAGTACACCCACTGGACTTCTTTCCAAATAACTTATCCAATAGTCCCATTATCTTCTTCTCCTCTTTACAATTATTTTTCTTACCCAATCCACTGGAACCACCATGAATGCTAATCCAATGACTGTCATCCAATGGCTAAATCCAAGTGGAACTGTCTTAATAAGATTTCCTGCGATTGTACATAACAGAATTGTTCCGGCAAAAATTCCTGCGGCAATGTACGCAAACAACTTATTTTTACCGATACCAGAAAGTAGATTTAGCTTATCTGTTCTGATACAAAAGCCGTTAAATACTGCCATAAAACAAAGCAATGCAAATCTTACAGTTAATCCTTCTCTTTTTTCTGGGAAAATTACCGCAGAAGCGGCGAAAAGCGCTACAAAAATTCCAGTACTTAAAGCAATTCTGCCCTTTGCTCCATTGATAAATAAGCCAGATCCCTTCTTTATAGGTTTCTCTGTCATATATTCATCCTTTGGAGGCTCACCACCAAATGACAATGAATTTAAGGAATCCATGATGATATTTACAATCAAGATTTGAACTGACGCTAATAGTACCGTTCCAGAAATAACTGGATATATGATGCTCAAAATCAGCAAAGCAAAGTTGATTGGCAGCTGGAACTCTAAGAACATCATAATGTTATGCATAAATGTTCTTCCCAGTTTCACAGCCTTCACAACCGAAGCAAAATTGTCATCAGTAAGCACAATATCAGAAGCTTCCTTTGCAACATCTGAACCAGACTGCATTCCAAATCCTACATCAGCCTTCTTTAGAGCTGGAGAATCATTTACTCCATCGCCTGTCATTGCAACTGATCTTCCTAACTCCTGTGCCAAAGTCACTAATCTAAGTTTTGTGTTAGGTGAACATCTGGAAATAACTCGTAATGATGGGATGATCTCTTTTACTTCATCATCAGACATTTTTTCGAATTGATCATTTGTTAACGCCACATCTCCCTGTTCGTAAATTCCACACTCCTCAGCTACAGCAATCGCAGTTTCAAGGCAATCACCTGTAATCTCAATAACTTGGATTCCTGCACTATGAGCTGTTTTTACAGCATCTGGGACTTCTGTTCTTACTGGATCAGCCACACCGATAACAGCCAGCAATGACATATCATTTGGTAGCTCATTTTCAACCATTTCTCCGATATGTACAGCCAGTGCAATGCAGCGCATTGATTTTTCTGTCATTTCCTTAATCTTCGCCTTTAAAGATTCTTTCTGCTGCAATGTCCATTCCGCCGCTTTTGAGCCAATGAATCCATAACAGTTATCAATAATCTTTTCAGGAGCACCTTTATAATATGTAAGCTTTATATCTTCAGTTGTATTGATTGTTACAGCAGAATACTTATTTTCGCTATTAAATGGCAGTTTACTAATTACTTCGCTATTCTTAATAATTTTTCGATACTGCTCCACGCGAACTAACGATAAAATTGCTCTGTCAATTGAATTTCCACCTGTAATACTTCCGCTTGCATCATAAGTAGAACTATTATTTAAACAAATGTTGCAGGTAATATTGTTGCGTAAAGTATCTAAACTATCTTCATTAACTTCTTCTCCAAGTCCGTTAATAACCACCTTTGGACTCATTACTCCAGTTGTTAATGTTCCTGTCTTATCTGTACAGATTAAATCAACATATGCTAATTCTGGAATCTTTCCCGGATTCTTTGCTAAAATATTTGCTTTCTCCATTGTGGAAACATTCTGCTTTGTTACAAGTTTCACGATGAGAGGCAATCCTTCTGGTACGGCAGCAACAATAATTGTCAACGCTACAGAAAGGTTTTCTGCAAACTTTTGAATCGTTTCCAATATTCCTTCTGCAAAATACTCATGAAAACCAGCTTTAAAGATTCCCGATGCTGTCAGCACAATAAACGTTACCACTGCTGCGATAGTTCCCCATTTTGAAATAAAACCGCTTAGCCTATCCAAAGCAATGTCTAATGCCGTCTTTGGGGCTTCAAGTGTCTGCATTTTTACAAGGGTATCACCGTTTACTGTATTTGTTCCAACATCTGTGACAATCATTTTACCCTCGCCAGAAACCACTGTTGTTCCAGCAAAGAGGCAATTCTGGTTTATATAGGCATCTGTAGATGTTACTTTCTTGTGTACATAACCTGCCACTGGTGTCTTGTGGCATTCCTTTGACTCTCCATTGATTGCTGCATTGTTTACAGAGATTTTACCCTCAACTAAATATCCATCAGCAAAAATCTCCTGCCCCATTTGAATGCATACAACATCTCCAACAACTAAATCATTCGTATTGATACTTTTAACGACCCCATTTCTGATTACATTGCAATACCTGATCGAAGTTCTCATTCGTAATTCTTCAGCCGCTGCTTGAACTCCAAGCCCCGTCTTAACTGCAATTCCAGTTACTATTGCAAGAACCATCAAAATCATCAGTGGTTCCGACAATTCCATAACTCCGAGAAATCCAAGAACTAGCTGTAATACAGCAATTGTAATCAGAATCATTGTGATTTTCTCGCTTAAAGCATCCTTTGCAAAGTCATACCACTTCTTCATTGGTGGATCTGGAAGCTTATTGCTGCCATACAGCTTCCGATTTTTTAAGACTTGTTCTTCTGTTAATCCTGTCATTTATTTTCTCCTAATCTTTATTGGACTTTCGCCTCAGATATTACTTCTCTGTTTTTATCTCGCCTTATCACATTCATTGAAATAGAGAAGCATTTCGTACTTTTCATCACCAAAAATCTTACGCCACTTCTCCTGCGATTTCTTTGTATTCCACTGAAACGGGAGCATATGATAATTTGCTAAGAAAGCTGCTGGCAAAACATCAACCTCTAAAAGCCTTTTATCATTTAAAATATTATAAGCTCCCACATTGTCATGCCCTATATAATGAGCTATCCCATCTTCCCCAATTTTTTGGGTATACAATTTTCCAACATCATGAAATAGGCTCAAATTTTCCCATTTTGGATATTTTCTTCCAAATAACCCTGCAACACGGATCGAATGTTGCAATAGATCTAAATTGTGATATGGCGTTTTTTGATCAAACTCAGCCATCTGTTCACATGGAATGCTCCCTACTCTAGGAAGAATTGAAATTGAATCCCACCCTTCCTCTAAAAATGGAATTTGAAACCCATACAATTGTCTACGGATCACTTCTTCAGGGACATGTTTTTCTCTGTTCCGATTATTTTCTAAACATTTTTCAAATGGGATATTGCAGATTACACATTCTTTATAGATATCAAGGTCTTTTACTGCTTCAAGAATTGCTCTTCTGCTGCGAATTGAAAGATTCGTTTTATCAGAAATTACGTCCGATCCTCTTTCTAAAGCTGTTCTAATTCTCTTGTTGTATTCTGTGAATAATTTATTCTTATCTTCTTGATGTGTTTCATCGCCAAACATTTCTTTTCTAAGCTCGTCACTCGAAATTATTTCGGCATCTCTCTCATCTGCGATTTTCTTTGCAAGGGTAGACTTACCAGAACCAGCAAGTCCACACATCACAATTAACCATGGCTTTTTAGTTTTCTCCATCCATCGTCTCCTTGATAATTTCCTCAGCCTCTTCAATATCTGGGGCATCTGAATTATCCTTCGCAATTCCTTCAATCACCTTAAATTCAAATACTTTATCTTTGTATGCTGTAAATGATTCTCTGTTATCAATACGAACTACAATACCCTCAGCCACATGAGTCCTTCCGATTTCATCAGCTGGCATTCCTTCATTATACTTCTTGACACGTTGAATCAAGTCTTCCTTTGTCGTAAAAATGAACTTCTCCAGATCAGGAACATGCTTCACACCCATTCTGTCGCACCAAATCTCAACAGTTTCCCACGGAACTTCTACAACTGTTCCATCTGCTGTGGTCGCTGTCATTCGATAGACATACATATCAGATTCTCCCGGCGCACATCCATAAGAGAATATTGTCTGTTTTCCAAACTTCTTCGTGAACTCCTTTTCCTTAACTCCATCGTTTGATACAGATGCCATAATTGGAGTGTTTTCATCAATGTAACCAACAATCTCATAAAAGATCTCGCAGCCTTCTGGAAGCTTATCTTTAAAGATGTTGTGCCACTTTTTGCGGAAATCATTTGTCTCATAATATCCAATTTTAGCATCAAGATTAGATAGTTCGACTCTTCTGGAACCAGTAATTACCGTAGTTTCCTTAGTGATCTTTGGCTTCATATGGAGCAGCTTTCTAATTCTTCCTGTATCCTTTATGATCTTCGTTGTTTTCATAGTTCTTCCGCTAGTCCCATGCAACTTGCGAGTTATGTAAATGGTGTCGCCAGGTCTAAATGCGCTCAGATTATACATCAATTGAGCTGTATCTTTATGCTCCTCGAAGTAAAGGTAACTTTCAGAATGGAAACTTTCCTTCTTTTTTCTCTTCCCATCGCTTGTCGCAGTCTTCGGAAGACACTTTTTCTGAGGAATATACTTCTTGCAAAGTTCAACTCCATTCAGTACAGATATCTGATCGCCATCCTTTAAACTAGCGACATTAGTATATTTTGATAAACATTCAACAGGTAATACTAAACCCTCAGATCTTTCACCTCTTAAATTAATAGCCGTAATGTTTCTCTTGCTTGGGTCCATATAGCCACCAATATTATTACCATTTTCGTCCTTTTTTCGCAGCAAATTATTTTCTTCAGCAAACTCCGCAGAAAGCTGTCCATCAGCTGGAAAGAATACTACTTTTTGTCCATCCTTATAGCTTAAATCAACAATTACTGTCTGTCCAAAAACTTCTACACATTGAAGTCTGTCCGCGTTGCTGTGTTTTCTTACCCCTTTTAAGGTTGTTATATAACCACAATACATCCTTTTTCCTCATTCATTGAACCTTTTTACTAATAGCAGTAAAATGGTTTGTTCCTATTTGTTACCATGTCATTTCATAACTCATCTCTCTTATCTATTCCAAGTTCCACTTGCAGCAGTTCCTGCCGTGCCTGAATGCATCTTCTTTTAATGGATTCGACCGAGTGCTGAGGAGTCATACAATGTATTCTTCCCCTTTTACTCATCTCTTCCATAGATTCCTTAATACCTTCGCATAATAGTCTTGCTGTTTCTAAATGATTTTTTGTACTTTGTTTTAATTTCATATCATCCCTCAATCCAATCACAATCACAGACAACTGATAATCCATGAATGATTCCTTCTTCTGGCATGTTTCATTCTTCTTTCATCATTCATGTTTTCTTTTCCTTATTTTCTCAAACATATCGTCGCAAGAATCCATCAATGGATATCTCTCATCAAATGGGGCAGTTGAACTCTTTGCGAACTGGCGATTTACCATGTCAATGTAGTAAGTAAACTCGGAATCGTCGCCCATGAAAAACTCATTCCATTCCTCATCAGATAAACGGCTCTTGATATCAAGCTGCTCGATTGCTAGATTGTCAAAGCTTACAACTGCGAATTTTGAAATATATTCCCACAGATGTTCTTTCATCCACGCTTTATTCTTCTCTACTTGTTCAAGATGTTCCTGTAAAAATGAATTTCCGCGTCTCAGCTCTTTATATCCCAGGATCAATAGCTTCAGATTGTGATCTGCCATCTTCTCAATTTCTTCTGGCAGAACAACTCCATTGATTACATGAATCACAGCATTTGGAAACTGTGAGACTGTTTCAATAAATTCATCTGTCAGAACCATCAGGGATACCCCAAGCCCATAAATTAGTTGTTCATCAACCAACTGCTGAATGAGTTCCTTCCCATTATAAAGCTGATACTGATTGACCGTGATATTTGCAATAATGTGTCTTTCCTTCAGTCTTTGCAAAAATGGAATCAAATCTGGATGACTTGTTACATCCCCGCCGCCAAGAGCCACTTCCTGATAAGGATGCAATGTATCAATGAATTTCTCGTTTAGGATATCTCCATGTTCTCCTTCTGGAGTGCTTCCTTCGTGACAGTACGGACAGCCCAGAGAACAATGGTTTGTCAGTTTTATATCCATTGACTCTGCAAAATCAGGAATAAACTCATCATTTTCTGTCTCGCGAATCTTTGTTCCGTCAGAAAGTAGCGTTACATCATAATTGCCATTCTTGTATCTTCCTAAAATTTCCATGTTTTCTCCTTATCGGGCAAATTCCATAGTAGCCAAAGGCAATTACTTCCTGACCATCCGGCATTTTATACCGTTCGTCAAATATTTCATAATTCTTTTCAATTTCATAATATCCGACATATTCATCGATGGACAGATATCTTTCAGCTTCTTCGTCTTCTGGATCTTTGTCTTCTAGTTGAATTAATTTTCCCTCATATTTGTCGTAAATAAGTTCACCTTTAATCCACTTGTCATACTCGTCTTCGCTACACATAGTAATCGAGTGTACGGACGATGAATTTGTCTCAAATACTCCTCTTCTAATCTGTCTCTTCATTAGTCATTCTCCTCATAATCTGGGACTTCATGATCAATCGCATCAGTATTGATAAGTCCCACCGCCTTCATTTCCCCAAAATAGTCATACTCATCACCATCTTGAATGATCACATACTTCTTATTCGTTAGAAATTCCTCTAGTGATAGGTTCTCCTGTTTCAGAAATCCACTCAGGAAATTTTCATCAACATATCCAGTGTACGGGGCTTCGTATCTAAAATTCCCAACCAAATCTCCCCAGTATTCTATTTCTGGGATGTTCCAGTCCTTCTCCTTCTGACTCAAAAATTCAATCAATCCCGCTTCTGTCATTCCATGGCTTCTGGAATATTCATCATCATAGTTCTCTACATTTAAAATCAATCTTGTTTCTGTCGGAAGTTTTATCTTCTTCAGCCCTGGAATATACTTAAATGCGAGAGCTTCGAGTGACTTATATACTTCGTCATTATATTCTTTAACAAGTGAAGCACAGGCATATCGCCATTTCTCAGAAAATGTCCATAAAGCACGATATGGACTTCTTCCGAATTCTAAACGAGACTCATAAATATTCCACACACCGTCATGAAGCCAAATATCTCTTAAAATCTCATCAGATGTATAATGATCGCCCTTTTTCATAACAACAAGCGAATGCTGGCTGCTACTGTTAGTCTCAAAACAGCCTCTTCTAATTTGTCTCTTCATATGTCATCTCCCATAAACCTGTAATGTCCCGTCTGCGTTGTAAAGTGGAGTAATTCCAGATGTTACGTCTCCAAGCGTCACTAGATACTTCACTTTTGTGTCATTAGCATAAACTATATAACAATGCTGACCACGAACACCACCGCCATCCCACTCTGTCAGTAAAGTAAAATAACCCCCGAAAAAACTCGTTCCTTTATCTGGCATATTTGCTGCCTGTTGATATGAAGTGCAACCAGCGGCATATAACCCAATCAATCCTGCTGTAACTACTGCTAAAATCTTCTTTCTCATTTTTCTTCTCCTTCTTGAAATCCACATTTCTTATACCGCATATATAACCAAAGGCATTCATATGGCAACCTTCGCAATATTTTTAATGTTCCAGTTGGAACTTTATCATCTATTCGAATCATCACATCATTTAACCCATTCCTATTAGATGAAATAGGCGGCAGTCTTTTAAAATCCTCTGTGCAAATTCTTAACTCCAATCCCCAGTAGGAATCCCATGAGACATATTTTTCGTCTTGAATAATATTCTTCCAACGAAGTCCTCTGTATATTTTAGTAAATGGTGCGAATTTTGCTCCCTGCTCTTCAACCATAATTTTCCCTCTTTCACGCTATATATAGTCGTATATATCACATATGACTACTATATATAGTTTATTATTTCCGATAAAAACGATATTTTAAAGCGATAAGAATATGCCTATACACATAAGCATTAATAGAATTATTTCGATAATTGACTGTTCATCCTCCAGCTCATCATCTAAAATCGTCATTTTTGCCCGACAATAAATATCCATCATTAAAACTATGCATGTAACAATTCCTACAGCTGTTCTCATTTCCATCCCCTTATATCTTCTCTTTTAGATGCAAAAGATCTATTTTTGTTAGCAATTCAACTATATTCTGGCAAGTTTTGTCCAGCCGAATTACAGGTAAATAAACGTCATCTTCAATGTCGTCGATCCATTCATCCCAATAGTCTGCTATCTTTTGGCAAAATTCTGGACTACTTCCTCGAAGAGAGCATCTTCTGATCCATTCTTCTTTCAAATATTTCGCTGGATAAACAACAAGAAAATCGTCTGTTAACTTCTTTAACGCTTCTCGTACTTCCTTGTGACTGCTAACAAAAATACAATCAACTTTCCCAATATTCTCTGATATATGATTCATATAATCTTCGATAAAATTGGGATTCCTCACTTTATCTCCACTTTCATTGGGTATCCATGAAAACTCACTTGAATCGCTGTCTAAAACAGATAACCCCTTCTTTGAAAAATATTCGGTAGCATATGTCTTTCCACACGCTGGAAACGCACTAATAATTAATGTATCCTTCATTTTTTACCTCCAAAATCTCAACGTCCAAGCTTGTATACCCTTTAGATAAATATGTCTTGCAGTATGGGGACTCTATCATTTCTTCATCGGCTGGGTACTCATTAACATGCGTTATTGCCATTGACATGTTAACATCCCATGTGCCTAAATCTTTGGAACATCTCTCCATCATAGTTTTCCAATCCATCATTCCGTATCTTAGAGAATCTTGGTTTGGATTTGGAACATTGGTCAGATCTTCCATATATGGATTGATTTCTGATTTATCACATTCTCCCAGTAATTTTCCCGCTCCATGACGGGTCAGATATGTTCTCGTCACATAGCAAACCTCAATATCTAACGGTTCATTCCATTTAATACGGTCAATAATTGCTTTAGGATTCTTAACCCCTGTATTCGATGGGGTCAAATGTGGAAAATATGCTGTATTATTTTGATCCAGCATCAGCCCCTGCCCATTTTCAAATACGATTGTTTTAAATGCATTCAGGCTGTCATCTGTTAACCCACATATGTGCCGCCTCATAAACAGGCAATCTTCCTTATAATGATCTCTAATTCCTTCGGAATAAAACAAATCCTTATCGTCTGAAGAAAGGCAAATCTCAAGATCAGCAAATCTCTTATTATAATAAGAAAGGATTCTGTCATACTCTTTGCTTTTTATTCCAGCTCTTTCTCTCTGAATCGTTTCAAAAATTCCCATTCCGCAGCTTCCATGTTTTCCAGTCCCTCTATGGGATTCAATTATCTGGTTTGCCATCATATCCCATGGAGTAGTTACCATGCTACCAATCCCGCCATATGAAACTGGACAATATCCAAGCCTACTTAATTCTTCGTATTCCTGGCGGAAAACCATCGGGTTTAAAATAAATTCTCTTGGGAAATATGTAGCCGCTCCATTAAAAGTGCCTGATCCAAAATGGTGAAAAACGTGCCGAATGCCGTTAGTCTTCGTAACAGTATGTCCTCTTTGTGCCCCACCATTTGAGAGGACAACTATATCGTTTGACCCACTCGTAAAGTAATCAGTCATCAATCCTTTGCCCTCATCTCCAAAATTCGCCCCAATGACAATCTTCACGTTTTTCATTTTTTACTCCTTTACCAAGAAATTTCTCCTGTTGTTTCTGACCCTGTCGCCGTCGGGGTATTATTCCCAACACTGACGATGATGTCTACAATAGTGTCTACAATAGTATCAAGAGACACTTCCTTATAATGCCCTGGCTGTAATACTTTTTCGAAACTTAATTTTGCGTTGGTTGCTCTATCTTTTGACCATCTATCGTGTACTACACCCAAATGATAGATATCAAACTTTTGAGAGGCATCCTTATACAACTCATTCGTCTCAACATCTCCTTGAAGTTTATCGCCAGTAGCATCCTTTAAACCGCTGCGGTATCCCTTTATTGGAAGATACGGGTTTAACATTTCGTCACCCATTGTAATGATGATTCCCTTCTTTCCTCGCTTCCAACAATCAAGATCCGTGTGATGTAACCCGAAATACCACGCAGCACTATAAGATTCAAATGAATTCCCGCCACCACCATACTCAAAGTATAGCTTATCCAACTGCTCTGCAATTCTAATGTCGGATTCAAACTGTGATGCCTGGATTGGTGTACTGTCATAAGCCAAATCGCCAATTCCCATAATCATAAATTCCACATCTTTAATGTTTTCAAATAATCTCGTCATGATTACATTAAGTTTCTTCGCAACTGCTACAGCAGCGTCCCCCATGGAACCAGTTACATCAAGCGCCAGAATAACAGGAATTGTGTTCGGATGCTCGTCTGAGTCTCTACACTCTCTAATTACATTCTTCGGGTCTAACGCTGCATTAAGTCCACACGACTTAAAAACATCTTGGCTAGAGGAGACTCCAAAAACCTCACCATCTAACGTCACACCTCTTCCTTTGCTCTTGGAATAACTCTTAAATTCTTCTGTACTCCAACCTCTTGTTCCCATAATTACTCTTCCTCCCCGTTTTCTTCTTCCGTCTCTTCAGAATCATTTAAATCAAGCATTCCGTCAAACATCTCGTCCATTCCACTCATGCCGCCCATCATCATAAACGGCATCATTGCAGCCATTCCATCACCAGAATTCGTCTTTCCATTCATCATGGAATTCAGCATCATAAACTTCATAAGCTTCTGTCCGCCATTCTTCTTTCCAGCCGTATCGCCAAACATTGATACGATCTTTCCGTAAAAATATGTATTGCCCATAAACATATGGCGCTCTGGTACGATTGTTTCAACCGTGGAATCCTCATAATTGATTACTTCAATCTTGTCCTTCCCTGGAGTGATTACACACTTCGGCTTTCCGTTTACTAGAATGATGTCCCCTTTAGCGACCTTATTAGTTGGAATTACAAAGAATGCCTTGAGATTGTCTGTATTTAGAGCAAAATTATCACAATTAGTTAATCTTCCAGTCTTGACATTGTAAGCCTTGTATCCATTGGATGTTTTAATTGCAATCTGTCCAGACATTGATAATCTGCACATTCCATCCGCTACAGCTCCACACATACCATTAAAATTATTAAACATACTTTTATCTCCTTTTTGTCTGTTCACTTAATACTTCTCTTTATTTATAAAAATTTACCAGTAAATCCAGCGTCGCATTTTTAATCACAAAAGCTCTTACCCCAACATCCGACTGCAAAATAATCACAACTGATCGGGCTGGGACTTCACCTGTTTTAATTTTCTTTGATAATGCCGCCTGACTCTTACGTATCGAATTGTAATCTTGACTCAAAAACTGAACGTCAATAATGTCGCCTAATGAGGAAACCTCAAAAGTACATAGCCATTTTTCATCATCTCGCATATTTCTCACCATTCTACAGTAAAATAAGACTCTTGATATTGATTCCCTGTGTTAACGACGTACCCTAGATCACTAAGTTTCTGCATCAATCGGCAAGAAATTGTGCCATCGCAACTAATTTGAGTTCTTCCCTCTTCACAGGCCACTTTAATGTTTCTTTCTATCTCAAACATTATCCTCTCATCGGCTTGGTCATTCATCTGTTCGCTTATTGCCCTCGCTTCTTTTGCGGTTATCATTTCTGCATTCCTCCAAATAATGCTGTTACTGAACTTTCTGGCAGCGTGATAAACATTGCCCGATTCTTGCCTTTGTTTTTGCCCCAAATACCAATAATGCAGCACGGAAAATCTCGATGTTTTGTAGATTCTTCTGTCGCCTTAGATTCCCAGATTTCTTTGTCTGGTCCAACTACTGGCTCACAAATCTTTTCTAGCGTAACTTGTCCCGCCTGTTCAGCTCTCCACATGCCGACGATATAGGAATCAATAATACTTGCCCCATTCAAACTAATCTTCTCTGCCATTTTATTTCTCCTCCGTTTCTTCTTTGTCAAAATAAATCGTAATTGAGCATCCTGAATCAGTTTCCATTCTGTCATAAGTATTGAATATGTAGTCGAATCCAACGTCAATAGTTAATAAACTTTCTTTCCAGTCAGCTGTGACTATCTTGACTCGTGATTTTGGTTTACATCCACCCATAGTGAATAGTCCCACAACACTAATCACGAAAGCAAAAATCACTTTTACTTTCGAGCTATTTCTAATTTTACGTTCCAATGAAATCTTTTTTTCTCCTCTCTAAGAATTACTTCTCCGTAATCCCTTGTTTTGTACGGTATTTCACGGAGAAGTTTTCTCATGAAATCATGTTTTCATCCCAAGCCATTCAGCTTTTTGATTTTGTCGATGCAATCATAATATCCAGCAACATAGCCATGGCTGAAATCATCTTCATTTTCGTCATGATTACAACCCTCTTCTGGTAGCTTAATTGAATCAATCCAATCCATAGAATAAATCAGGCGTTTGACTTTATTCCGCGCCTCTGGCATGCCTTTTAACTGTTCATTGATCTTTCTAAGCAAAACCTGTTCGTTAATCATTACTTCTCCTTAAAAATTAAAATAAATATACAAAGTTGATGAATCATCATTATGTCTATAAAAGCGAAAGTTTTCTATGTCTAAGCTTTCATTTAGGTTTACATCAGCAGTCGCCAGCCTAGTTCCTTCATCTGTATCAACTACTACTGGACATTCAAAGCTTTTCTGTAATTCAAAATCTACTTCTGCATCACTTGGGAATTCTGTAAGTCTCTGAATCAATTCATATACTGTCATTCTGTCTTCTCCTTAACATTTGCAAATTGATATTCTATTTTCACTTTTTCTGGATTGAATATACAAACAGGGAGAACCCCATACGTGTAGTACGCATCGTTGCCGTGCAGACTACCATCCGTGCCCACACAGCGCACGATGATGCTGCCCCCGGCGTCTGTGATATACCAAGGTGTGCAAGTCCACATCCACTCAGGCAGTAATGGAACATTCTTGCGGTACTTTCTGTATTCATCACAACTCAGAATAAAAACTTTATCGGAAACCTTGCCATAACGGTCATCACCGTTGTCAGCTACCAAGTCAACCTCATGAGGAATAAGATTATCCTCACCCAATGTGGGAAGTAGTTCATTGAGTAGCTTTCTACGCAAACTTGATTTTGCATAGTTGCCGCAGCAGCCCTCATCGAAACGATACTTTTCTCCATTCCAACTAGATGTCATAACTGCTAGAACGCCACCGTCTACGTTGTTATCTAATGCAATCCACTCAAATCCTTTAAAGTTGAAATGACTTCCAGCCGGAAGCATTCTAATATCATCTTCTCTCATTTGTTACCTCCTCCACTTTAGTGCTTGCCCACATTGCCCACAGAATTTGTTAGGATCTCCGTCCTCGTCTTTTAGTCCAAACCCAGACTTACAATTTGGGCAACCTATCTCTCCAAAAGCTGAAACCCATACAGGCTTTGTAATTCTTAGCAAATATATTCCTCTTAAAAATGCTGTCTCCAAATTCTGCCAAGTATTTGTGCTAATACCTGTAACGTCTGATATTTCTAGCCTCTCCAAACCCGTCATAAGCTTGTCCCCGGCAATAATAGCCTTGGCATTCTCGCTTGAAATATTGGTTTTATCGGCAAATTCTTCCACTGACATATTCTTTTCTTCGAGCCATTCTTGTAAGTAATAGCCCGGATGGAAAAACATCTGATCTCCGATTTGAATCATATTACTCATTTAATTCACCTCCTACATTGTTCTTCTCCCTTTCTCTCAAATCTTTGCAGTTTGCAGCTACAAGGTTTTCTGCCATTATTGGAACAACACTATTCCCGATTCTTGCAACCTGCTCCTTAATCGGATATTTCTTTCCCTCAGCATCTCTTGTGATGATATAGTCTGATGGAAATCCCTGCATGACTTTTAATTCAGGTTCTGCTTTTAGCATTCTCAAAAAAATATCCTTTAAGATATACTTCTCTCCGTCAATCTCCGTAATAACATTAACTAATCCAAAACGATCTTTTGTGGTTATTGTTGCAAGTGGTTCATTCAATGTCTGCCCGCATCCCGTTCCGTAATATTTAATCAGGAACGCTGAAACCAACCCAAAATGTCCCGGAGATGTCGTGATTGTATGTAATGGAGTTTCGCAATCCTGCCCGATTCCAGTTTTGTAGAATTTTGTAACAAATGCTGTAACTAATCCATATCTATTACTTGTATCAATAGTTTTGATTGGCTCTGTCAGCATCTGACCTCTTGAATCCCCAACTTTCGTTTCACCGTGATATTGAATTAAGAATCCAACAGCAGCCTTATCTTTTACGATGTAAGGATGATCATTTTCAACCACATATTTGCGATAGCCATTTGCAATTCTTCGCATCGTAGCTTCCGCCAGTGGTTTCTTTCTGTCAAAGATGGATTTTCCCAGATCAGACCAATCAATGTAATCTCCGCACTTTAACCACGGGTGTTTACCATTTTCCCCAAATTTGTTGTACGTTGGCTGAGGCCATACAATAGGGTTTCCATCCCTTCTCATGATTGCATACCAACGTTTTCGAGTTGTCGGTGCTCCGTAATCTGCCGCCACAAGTTCTTGACTCTCAATAACATAACCCAATGACTTCATAGCCTTAATAAATTTCTGGTAATCCTCCCCAGCTCTTTCCTTAATTGGATGTCCTGTTTCGTCTAATGGTCCCCACTGCTGAATTTCTTCTACATTTTCCATGATAATTACATCTGGCAGGATTTTTTCTGCATGTTTGTAAACTGCCCATGGCAGAATTCTCAATCCCTTATTTCGTGGCTGCCCTCCCTTAGCTTTTGAATGGCTTGTACAATCTGGAGAAGCCCACATCAGCGCTACATGTCTCCCATTTACATATTTTTCCAGATCAACCTCAAAAATATCTTCAGTTAAGTGTAATGTATTTGGATGATTCGCCTTATGCATTCTGATCGCTTCTGGATCATGATTGATTGCGATATCAACATGCCTATTTAGTGCCATCTCAATTCCTGTACTTGCTCCGCCTCCTCCAGCAAAACAATCAATGATTAAACCTTTCATTCGTTTTTTCCTCCTACACTTAATACTTCTTCAAAATAAAAAAAGGCGTACCCTCTCAAGCACGCCCACATAACTTTATTCTGATTTGATTTCAATAAAATCCAAAACTCTTTTAATTCCAAGTCCCCCTTTTTCCCATGGTTTCATGCAGTATTCCCATAATTTTGGATGAGTTACTTTCAATCGCTGAAATCTGTTCGGCTCCTTATCATGTAAGATTCCAAACATGCAATAAACACAGCCAGTCCGAGTACAACCTGTAGTATGCAATTTTCCATCTTTCCCACAAACAATATCTTTATAACACTTAGCATACGGAATTCCAAAATCTACAAGATATTTCAGTACATCCTGATCTTTCCATATACTCATTGGTCGCGAAATTGGGCGCTTTGCTTCAAATGCATTGCAGCCAGATTCCATCCATGAGGTCTTTCTCAAGCGGCTTTCTTCCGCCATTGTCGCAACAATTGGTTTATTGCCACTGACTTTCTCGTACTTTTTCGCCGGATTCTTTTTCATAATGTTGCAGCACATATGACTAATTGGAATGTCACTGTCTTTCAAATCTTTCCACTTAGCCATAGAATAGCGTCCATTATATTTGGTAGCATACTCTCCGTCTGGGTCAAACCTTCGGGCGTATGCGCCCGAAGGCGTTCTCCTTGCTTCAAAAATCTTCTGTGCCACTTCTTTCCCTATTACTGGATAGCCATATTTTTCGATTACCTGATGAAACGAAACTCTCTGACCTTTTCGATCTTTTGGATAATCTCTAACTGTTTCGACTTCGATATCATATTTTTCTCGCAGCCAATCGCCAAAATTCAAGGCATGTTCTCGGACTTCTGGGTATTCCAATCCAGTATCAGAGAACCACAAAATCAGTTTGCAACCTCGAATCTTGCAGACTTGTGCCGCTAAATCTGCCAAAACTGTGCTATCTTTACCACCAGAAAACGATACGTAACAATGGTTATCCCAGCGAGAATACCATTCCATTATTCGAGCCAAAGTTGAATCAATCTTATGATCCAAGCTCCATGACTGCATTTCTTTTAAATCACTACTTGTATACAAACACAATCTTCCTTCAAACATGAATTTCATCAACTCAGTTGAAGGATTTTACCTCATCCTTGGAACCAGTTCTTTTAGATTCGTGACGTGAAGTTTTACGTTTTAGTCATCATTGTCGCTACCGCCTATAAGATGATGTTATCGCGGCTCACTATACAACCCTGTCTACAGGGTTTGATTGTGTCTATAGAAGAAAGCTTTATTCAAGCTCTAAAAACGAATCCCCGATATAACTCATATCCAGAATTTTGACGTTGGATATGGCTTTGTATGGGAACTTCTCGTTCAGTTCCTTAATATAATCATCGAATTGTTTCTCAACCAGATCACAATTTTCTTCTGGCTCGAAGATGTATTTCGTTGATTCCCGTTCATTGTTGCGGGCTGTCAGATAACTGTACTTTATCCTCCAGACTGGAACTCTAAGTTCTGTGCTGATAATTTGCTTCGGATTCGAGTCTTTTATTTGGCTCGTCTCGGAATCGACAAACCTCAGTTCTTTTAAAAGATCTTGTATCTTCATGATTCCTCCTCTTATTCATTTCTTCACAAAAAAATAATAGACGTACCAAACGGTACGCCTATAAGCCTGATATCTATTCTTGTTCTTGGGCTGTCATAAATTCTAATTCTATAAACACCTTTTTGCATTTCATACATTTTGCGACTTGGATTTCAGTCGTAAATTCGTTTGTACAGCAAGACGGAATAAATTTCCACTCAAATAGATCAGTGTCTTTTCCATAGCTTTTACAAGTTTTCCGATGCTCTACTACTGCGTCATTCAATCTTTTCCCTACTTTGAACTCCATTCCATTGCCTCCAAATTTTCATTTCAACTCATTTTGACAAGCATTCCACTACAGTTATATTTTTTAATAAAATCCGTGAAGAATGTGGTTTTAGAATATTGGTCAGCTGCTATACATGCACTTTCATTCAACATCATTGTCTCAGACCCCTCTTGTATGCATTTAAATTGAAAGAAGTCTTCATAATAACCTATTGCTGGAAGTGTCTGAAATCTGATATCACCTGAAAGAAATACTTTTTCGCACGCTGCAAATTTTCCAGAATCTCTTTCGATTAAATCAGGAGTGTATAAATAAAAACAATATCCCATAGCATTTCCTCTTATCAATACGTCAAAATTAAGTGAATGTATTCTCCTAGATGCTTGAATAATTCTCCAGTTAATTCATATTTTCCAATCATAAAATGATCGAGTTCAAACCCAATGGTAGTTTGATACAAGTGGTTAACATAATGACCTATTATTGCTGTCCCTCCTGTTGTTACTAGATGATTTTCAGAATTCTTCTGTGCCTCTTCTAAAGTACATTCCTTATCAGAAAACCAGCATTCTAAATTTACGTCTTGAAGAAATGTTATCTTTCCTCCAAGGCTCTCAGGCATGGGTGTCCATCCTAGAAAACTCATGATTACTCTTGAAAGGCTTGCATATCCCATGAAAGTGTCTTTTTTTACTTTTGATATTCCTGGTTCATTTTCTTGTGCCCAGCCTACCCATCCTTCCAACTGTAGTTTCATTCTACCCTCCTTTCAAAGTTTCCTTTCATCAGCATCTACATCAATCCCAGTAATTTCTTTAAAAATAGCTGCGTCAAAATTGGGGATTGCCTTAATAATATCTCTTTCACGCGAATCTAACGTACTCCACCAGGTTCTCATATTTTCTGTGTTGTTGCGAAAATCAAAAGGATTCTGGAATTCCCTATCCAAAATAAAACATGCATCGCTATTTATCCAATCACGGTATGTCCATTCTGATGGTTTATTAAATAAATAAATTTTAGGTTCTTCTGTATTAAAACATCCATTAGAAAAACTGCATTTATTCCAATCCCCACTATTATCGTTTCCACTATTATAGTTTCCAGTATTATAGTTTCCGCTGTTATAATATCCACTATTGCCATTTCCACTATTATGGTTTCCACTGTTACGATTTCCGTCATTATGGTTTCCACTGTTACGATATCCGCTATTATTGTCTCCGCTATTACAATGTCCGCTGTTATCGTTTCCACTATTACCGTATCCAGTACAACCCTTTCCATGCCCGCAAACCTTAATCTTTCCATCCTCTTGGAATCTACCAGGACAAGCATATTGCTTGGAGATACCTGGTCTTGGGTTACATATCCAATCCGGGCCAAAAACCTTAAACCCTCTCACATACTGTTCTTTATCCATGATATCCTACCTCCTCCATCTGATCTACCAATTTCTTGCATTCCTGAGCTACTTCTTCTTCGGTCATAGCATGTCCACCAAAAAGTCCTTCTTGCATTCTCATGATTGGTTCAACTTCTGGACTTATCAACTTATATTCAACTGCCTGATCAACGTCGATTTCGTCCCCATAGTGTCCACAATCAAACCCTAACCAATAGGAATTTGAATCTACTGGATGATGGCTTCCTTTTCCGCCGCCGATATAAGTAACTCCTCCATGACAACAGAACTCTGTTTCAATTTTTTCTTTTTCTTCATCTGTCAAATCATGCGGCTCAGAATAACCAACGTACCCATTTCTAAATCCTCCTTTTGTAAAGATAACTACGCATCTAAACCCTTTGTATTCAAAATCTCTTTCTATAACAAATCTCTTCATGTCAAATACCCTCCTTAAACATAAATATAGACATCAATTGGCAACTCTTGCAAATACAGTTCCATAACCGGCTTAACAGTTTTCCAATCCAGTCCTCCATTACCACATCCAAGCCTTGGAAAGGCAATAGACGAAATGCCATAGCTTTCATATTCATTGGTAAGGCTTAAAAGTCCTGCTTCGACATAAATTAGACTAGATGGATCTTTCCAATGTTTCTTTGTCGGGAAATTCAGCACAAAATGGTCTTTAGCTCTCCAAAGCATAAAGCTCCCTACATATAACCATCCATCACGGCACTGTTTCTTGTATTCTTCGAACATTTTCGGATATCTCTTCTTAAATTCAAGAGCCAACCCCTTTCCCATAACCCCAACTGTATTTACTGGGTTTACAAGAGTTTGGGCTGGACTGTCGAATATGTTTCCTGAAACATAATGGATCATTTCGTCTCTCCTTTCCATGGCTCAGGTTTCAGCATCCAAGCTACAACTTTGCTCTTAATTCTCATCTTCCTTCCTCCCGTTCCAAAAGTATACCAGCAAATTTCATTATCTTTATACTCACTCTTTTCACAATAGCTCAAAAATAGTTCTCCACGTTTTGTTTGAGCTAAAACAAATTGTGACCTATATTTTAAATACCATGATCCTTCTTCTACTAATTCCATTTCTGGCAATCTCTCTTCACATGTCACCCATGTCTGTGCTGTGGGTTCGTTATCAATTTCTGTAAATAGCGCATTCTTTAAACCCTCCGCCATCATTACCATATTGGATTGTACAAAATCCGAACGCTCATATCCTTCCTTGCTCTCGTCACAAATCTTTCCGATTCTTTCTTTTAATGCGTCTGCATCAATCAGTCTCATTTTCCCCAGCCCTCCGTTGAAAATTATTTTTCATTTCTTTTGATTTAGCTTTTCAACATTGCTTCTAAATCGTCAATCTGCAGCTCCGTCTGTTTGTCCGATGATAATAACGCTGTGAGTTGTTTCTCAAGAGAGTCAAGTTTCGCCTTTTCCTGCTTGTATTGCTGAGCTTGTAAATAATTCTGTACATCAGCGATCCAACAATCCAACGGGTATCCAGAGACCGGGATTTCTTCTGTACTAATACCTAAATCTTCTGCTGATAGCTTTAGTGCATTGAGTTTTACCAATAGCAACTTGGTTGTATTCACATGTAAATTGTAAGTAACACCATCTAAAGTAAGCAGACAATTTGTTACTGGATGGAATACTTCCGGCTTTTTAGCTAACGACTTTCTCCTTTCACTGATTTCTTCTCTTAATTTCATGATTCTTTCATCATTTTTATTTGCCATAATAATACCTTTCTTTCAAGCACCCATTTTTCAAATAACGTTCCCCATAAACTGGATGAATGTAATTATAACACTGCTCTAAGCTGTCAAATCTTTGCTCTTTCATCCCATCTTCGCATACGATCCACTGTTTTCCCCCATTATCCCATTTGACTCCAATAGGCTTAAGATAAGAGTTTTTTTGTTTGCCAACTGTAAAATTTATCCATTTAAGTTCTGCAATCTCCTCGCCAGCCATTTTCTCAAATTTTTCAAATGGTAATTCTAATATCTTATCAGCCTCGAAGTCTTCTGGAGAAAATTTACTGTAATGATTTAAGATATCCACCATATCAGGAAAATCCGATCTTGTTTCTTGTACTAAGCGAATAAATCTTTTAGTAACTTTAGGCATACACACAGGAAAATGTTTTCCATCTTCCCTCAAGTATATAAAAAGAATTCATTTTTTTCTTTTGCTTCTGCCCGTAGTAGGTAGGATATTCTCCGTATCTATAACTATTAAATTTATCAATCACCCAACCATCACTGCCAGAATATCTGTAGCCACCATCAGTGCCGTGGTTGCGGAATAACCAACTATATTCATTACATTCTTTGTCCCAAGGTTTAAATTTCCCCATAAAGACAAATTGCTCATTTCTTATAGTTTCATACGTTCCACCAACGATCAGATCTTTCGCAGCGATAAATTCGTTGTTATTCCGTATTTGGCTCTTTTCTTTGATTTCTTTATAATCCGGAGACTCTACTGGAACAAGTAACAATTCCGTTCCTTCCCAACCGTATACAAATTTTCCCTCAAGTCCTTTGCCTTTAATGCAATTACAATTTTCCAAAATCCACAACAGATTTGGGATCGTAATTTCAAATTCAAATCCTCTAGGATCATATACTCTGGTATATGTCTGTCTAGGATTCCAACTATATCTATCTCCGCCAACCTTCTTATTTAATACAAACCCTTCGATTGGCTCATTGTCATAGATTTCATTTGGAATTTGTTTATCTCTCCAGCCTTGCCATGATGGTTCTTTTCTCAGCTTGCCAGTTTCGTCAAAATAAATAACATAGGCTAATTTACCAGTGTACGTATCTTTCCGGTTCTGAAAGCCTACGTTTACTTTCTTTGGCACAAATATTGACATATTAGCTCCTTTCTTTTCATATAAGTCATTTATCTAAACTTTCCTCCGAACAATTAATATATTCTTCTCGCCAATCGAATGCCCGAATCACTTCTTTCAAATGCTCTTCGCTCGTATCATACTCAGCATCAAATTCCTCCTTATTACAATAATCTCCTATTGCCTCATTAAGACTATCAAACAAGACTGCTCTTTGGAGAAATGTCATTGATTTCAAAATTTTACAAATCGCTGCGCTCAATTCTGAGTCTATTTCATTCTTCCTCTCATTTTCAGCATGGCTAATTACCCATTCCAAATCATCATCATATATATTGTCATCATCTGTCACAATATGGCAACACCCACCTACGCAGCAATATTCATATAATATATGAATCATATCTCTCACTACGGGAAATTTCTCATTGTAATATAACATATTGGATTTCTCTCCTCTTTACATCTTATCTCGCCCCAATCTGATCCCTATGTCTCTCAAGTTGAAAAGCTAATTCTCTTGACTTGGGATACTTGTCCTGTATATCACAGGAAGTCCAACGATAGCAGCCACCATATCCGCAATAATTCCCGATTGAGCAATCTCCACTCACAGCCTCGTTCTGTAACATCAACTTCCTGTATTCCTTCAAGAACTCTCTATGTGGATCTTTCCCCTCTAACTTATCATTGTGGGCATAAACTTTTTTGACATACTTTAAAAGATCTGCATTTCCGTTATGAACCATAGTATTCTCCACTTCTGTACTTTTCCAGAACCTTTTCCATATAATTATTGTTCTGACGTTCTGTAAAATTGTGGAACATCCGAGTTCCAGAAGCCATTGCCTCTTGCCTCTTTTCTGTGCGTTCAGCCTTGTAAGATGCTCTTTTTGTTCGTAGTTCAGACACTACGGCTTTTGCTTCGTCCATCGTCTGTACATCTTTACATTTCCAAATACTCATAATTCTTTCAGTATATTTAGTATTTGGGCGATGCCATTCTTCCATCGTGACCTGACAAGCATATACGAACAGTTCCTTTGGCAACTGATACTTCTCAATCCAGTCTTCTATGTATTTCACTCGCGCTGGAGCCTTAGCTGATTCCGACAGTCCATATGCTTCAAAAATAGCATCAACTATTTCATTCTTCTTCATACTCTTTCATTCTTCTTCATACTCTTCCATCCTTTCATAGATCTCATCCCAACCGTCATCCAGAATCCACTCATCATCTGGCGGCAAATCTTCGATATTAACAGCTATTTCAGCGATTTTTTCAAGAACTTCTTTTGGCAGCTGAATGCTTTCTCTAGTGGAATCTTCATCAGGAGCAGAAGGCTTCATTTTAACCTGGTATGCATTTCTTGCATTCCTCAAGCTTTCATTTGTCATCGCCCCAGTCTGAAATTCATTTTCATCTTCATTGGCATTTGCACAGAAATAAAACCGCTCCTCATAGACAACTTCTTTACCTTTTATCGTAATAGTTGTCATTCTCTTTCTTTCTTCAACCTCATGTTCTTTTTCGCATAGTGGGCAGCTCATGCGTACTTTTCTAACTAACGTACTGTCTTCCATTGTTTCACCTCCTCTCGCCGTTAAAAGTCTATTTTTATCAATATTCCAGATCAATATCGGTTTCTTCAATGGATAAATCCTTTACTTTTTCGAATACATCTGCATATGTCCAATCCCACAAGTCACGCCGCCTCTTCGGATCTGATCGCCCTGTGACTAGGAATTCTGTTGTAGGAATAATACAAGCTAAACTAATTCCATCTTTATTTTTATAAAACTCCTCATCATTCATAGAATAAGCTTTACCTGTTGCGGTTCCATACAATCTTGCTCTCAACTCTTTAAAACAAGAAATATATTCTGCTAAAAGCTGATAGCCCTTATAACCAGCGAGTCCAATCCCGCCACAAGTATTAGGAAATAAGACTTCCCCATTCACAATTTTTTGTAAGTCCAAATATTCTGCATGCAGCAGTTCATCTGCTTGGTCATTTGTAATATACCGTCTTCCATTCAGCCACATAATAAATGGAACTGGCATCACAATCGATTCGTTTTGATCTATATAGTCTTCCTCAGCCTCCCACATCCATTTCATCATGAGACAATAGCACATAAATGGGTCTTTCAAATCCTCTTCACCTTCGATAATCCATTTATCATCATTTTTTATCATGTTTTTCTCCTTTCAAAAGTTTATTTTATGTTAATTTGTTTTCGTTTCGCGTGAATTGCAACGGAAAAGAATCCAGTAAAAGTGGTATTGCCAGATGCTGGCAACTCGTACACCCGCGTGAATTGCAACAAGCGCAGGACGAAAAAATACAAACCCTAGAGCCTGGCAACTCGTACACCCGCGTGAATTGCAACAATCCGAACCTGATATACCCCGGCCAAAAGCTCTGGCAACTCGTACACCCGCGTGAATTGCAACTGCGAAATCGTTCAATTTTATTGATGTATACGAGCCTATTTGTACTAAAAGCATTCTTATCTATGGTTATTACAGCATAGATACACTGAACTTAATTTCAAATAGGATTTTCTGTTACTGAATTTACCGATTAAATCCAGTTTTCAACAGATTGGGACATGCCTGATCCCTTCTATATAAAACGAACCCACTACGGATTCTGGTAACTTACGTACATATACAAGCTGCAACAGTAATTTTGGTAGGGACATTTATGTCCTTACCCCTGGCAACTTACACATATATATAAGCTGCAACTAAGATTTATAGCCAAACAGCGATGACTAGAGCATCCCTGGCAACTTACACATATATATAAGCTGCAACTTTCTCGATCGGGCCTTCGATGTTCTCATAGAAAATCTGGCAACTTACACATATATATAAGCTGCAACAAGTGCCGCAGGTATACACAGCAAGATACTTCGACTGGCAACTTACACATATATATAAGCTGCAACAGCGTTTTTGTTCAATTTTATTGCTTATATTTAATATGTGTAAGCCTATTTGTACTTATAAACCTTCTCTATCACGGTTTTTGACAGCGTAATAGCACTGAATTTAGTTCCAAATAGGGTTTCTTGCCACCTATCTTATTGAATAAGACTGGTTATCGGCAAGTTGGGGTATGCCTGACCCCTCCGAATATTGCGCCGATGCGCCACTGTTTTATGTATGGGCGATATTGGCGTACTTAGAATCCAAAACTACTTAGGCGGATATGATTACTTTCTTTCATCTTTACAATCAAACCGTCATGTTGTTCTTTGAATCTCTTATATGTTTCTTCGCACTTTCTCAGATCTGCCTGCTGCATTTCCGCATCACTATTCATTATTAAAAACGCTGAATATAAATCTCTCTGAATTTTATCGCCATTAGATAACTCAGCCCACCTATCTTTTAACAACTTTTTCTTATAGGTATCATTTGTATGATCGTATTGACTAGCCTTAAAAGTAAATGTATTTACTTTATGCAATTCCTCTCCTGCAATTCCAAAAAGTTTATTATTCAAGATAGTAATAAACATCGCTGGTGCTCTATTTGCTATGGACTTTCCAAAACGTTTCTTTCGCTTCGGTCTGCCATTCTCATCATACTTGGTTTCTTTCGCTCTTTTCTGGAGTCCCTTAAAGTTCATTTGTTCTACATAAACCTCGGTTCCAAGAGACATGACATAATTAGCAAGACATGTGTGTTGATATTTCCTAATGTCTGCATTCTTGCGTTCTAGTTCTCTTACTTGTCCTCTCATTTCTTTATAATGATTGGACTCGTTCCATATTAGCTTGATTCCCCGTTTAATTGTTCCGTTTTTGTTAAAATTTTGAGGATTCATTGCTCTGCGACTACGATCCATACTTCTTTGCAGTTGAGTTTTCTTATCATGGTTCTTTTGAACTTTATCAGCCAGTTCTACCAATTTTACTTCTTTTTCTGATACAATTGCAGCTGAACTTGGACCAATATCAATTCCAACTCTCTTACCGTTTGCAATTACTCTTGGTTTTACCACTGGATTTCCAACGAGCATAAATTGTAGGTAATATTTATATCTGTTTTTAATCCACTTGCGAACTATAGTTACATACTTAATCTGTTTCTGTAGCATTTCCTTTTCATAATAAGTTTCAGGTTGTTTTATCTTTACGCTTATTGTTATTGGATTAACTTTTCTATCTTTTTCATCCTTAGTTCCTCCACTCCAAATAAAGTATCCATTTTTAACAGTCATAGATATACCGAAATATCCAGATGTAATACTTTTCAAGTCCCCTTTTTTATGGAAATGAATCCTTTGTCCTTTTCCGAAAACGACTTTATCAAAAGCACTCCAGACATGGGATCGAGCTGCGGCTGCTCCTACTTTCTGAGCTATATGTGGGGCGAAATGTTTCTGTAACGATGATATGTCCTTGATAAAATCAAACTGGCTAATTCCAGCATCTTTCAGTAGTTTATTTGCTTCATTCAGAAAGCAGGTAAGTATCTGCTTTTTAACTGTTTCGTTGCGAATTTCCCCAATTTTCTTTGCATGTTCTTTGCAGATAGCTGTTGTCTGCTCCGCCAGAAGCATTGAATCTTGATCTAATCCGTTTCCAATTGCCTTCTTAATCAACGTATGAGTTGGCTGATTTAATGACTTGATCTTTGTCGTTAATGGAATCACCAGCAAAGTTGGCGAATACTGGTTTCCGATATCGTTTTGGATAATAATAGCGGGGCGAAGTCCTGATTGAATCGACCCACATTTCCGTTCTGGAAAATCCACCATAACAACATCATATTTTTTAAACTCTAAACCCAAGATCTTACCTCCTTTCTCTATCCTTGTGGGTCTTATTATAGCAGATTTATCTCTTATTTTCAAGATATATTTGCTTCATTTGAGTAATAATTTTCCACAAATTTCCAATATCATTCTTGTACATTATGCAAAAATGTGGTATATTATCGGTATAAGTGGAAAAACAAGTGATTTTTGTCATATAGGAGGGACATTTTGCATGAAATACACTAATACGCCAGAGTTGCTTAGAATGATAAAGGCGAAAATGATTAAAGATGATATTAAGATTAAGGATCTAGCTGTTTCTATTGGAAAAAGCCAATCAGCAACCAGTTCCATTATGCGGCAGACTAATATATCCCTCGATTCCTTAAAAGAAATCTGTGATGCTCTCAACTATGATTTAGATATTGAAATAAAGAAAAGGCAGTAGGATTCATTCCTGCTGCCTTTAGTCTTGTTATCTTATTTTCTTCTTTGGCTCTTCATAGTCATCACACATCATGTTGAATCTGTTAACTACATCTCCCCATTCTTTTTCTTCAAGATACTGTATGTAAGGTGGATTTCCGCGCTTCTTTACACAGATCTTGCATCCAAATTCAAGATTTGAATACAGTTCGTTCCATATAGAGTAGACTGGGATTCCTGTTGATCTCGATAACTGTCTCATCGCGGCATTGAGTTGATTTCTCTTCTGCCATCCAAGCTTTTCATCTGAGACAATCTTACCATTCTTTTGAATATCCATAGCATGCCGAGAAAGGAAGTTCTTATAAGCCATAGTTGCCTTTGCAAAAGAATCCATATCTCCTTCTACATATGCTTTGCCTATATTAAAAATCAGCTGCTGCTCTTCTGTAATGCTCTGAATCTTGATTTCAGAAATTGTGTTCTCTTCAATATTCAACAACTGTGTTCTGACTTCTCTTGCTACCTCCGAATCTCTTAAAAGCATTCCGACTCTTAACACTGCACGTTTGGGAAATAATCTTAAACCTCTACTCGGAATCTCATATGTTTTTCCATCTACTTTGGCTATTACAATAACCTTTCCTCTCTGACTTTTTAAATTCCCTTCAAGAGTATTTAAAACAACCGATTGTCTAACCAGCTGTGCTCCATCTAATTCAAGTTCATGCCTATGATCTTCATATACTGATTGGATCGCTCTGATCCCCACTTCATAAAACTCCGCAACTTGTTTAACAGTCATACAGTCAGTTCCCGGCAATAAAAATAATTTCTTTACTCGTTCCAAGACTTCCAAGTGCTCTGCCAGAGAGTTTCTCTCTTCAATACTCTCAATAATTCCTATTTCAGCTTTCATGATGAAACCTCGCTTTCTTTTGTATTCAATCTACACTTCTCCTTTTCCCTAAGATTTTGCCGTAAAATAAAAAAGGCGGTAGCTTTTACACTATCGCCTTAAGTCTAAACAGAATAAAATCTGCCTTTAATAAGAAAGCGGTAGAGACAATCCTACCGCCTAAATCCACTATTTTACTTTACAATTGTGCTCCAAATTTTCGGATCAATATCATGGTGATCCATAAGTTTTAGATCTTTTATTTTGTATCCCATGGAATTAAACCTCATCTGGATACTAGATACAATATCATCTGTCAGCAATTCTGGATTCTCAGCTAGCTCTTGGATACCACACAGAACTTGATCACACGCTACATCCAGAATAAGTTTTGCTTTTGTATCCATCTCAATTGGTGGGTTGCCCTGCATCTGAGACTTGCAATCTGCAATGAGAAGATCCCAATCCATATCTAATGGGATAGCACTAGTTATATAAACCTCTTGCTCTCTTGGACTATCAGAAACAATAACAGCATACTTATCTTTATGATTGTGGTTATAGAATACCACATCATTCCATAAATTTGGAATTTCTATAAACGGAATCTCTTGCCGTCTCAAAAGTCCTTTAAAATCCGTATTGCCTTTCTGGTAGAACACGGACTTGCCATAATGCTGCACAGTCATTGATGCTGATATCATTCGTTTTACTTTTGTCATAATTATCATTCCTTTCTGGCATCTGTCAGTCCAGAATGATGGCAAATCTTTCAATTTCCACTACTGGATTGTTTACAACGGTTTTACTGGATATACCAACCACGTTGTTATCTTCCTTTAGCAAAATCATATAGTGAATAATAATTAACTTGTTTCAATTACACTGCTCGACAAAAGACCTGAGCAGAATCAGTTATCACAGTGATTGTTTTCAGTGCCTCATAGGATACACCTTGCACTGTTTGCTTCAACCGATGAAAACTGAGTTTGTTTCCGTGTGGGCGATTAGGTTGGGGAGAACAACCACTCGTCCACTTGATTTGCCATCATCCTAGCACACCATTTTTGTTTTGTCAAGCTGTTTTTCTCAAGCTGTTTTCAGAAAGTTGGATTTTTCAGCATGTCATACAGCATGACGAGTATGTAAGACCGCTCATTCTGCACATCTATCTGACAGCGGATTGACTCATATTTCTCGATCAGTTCCGTCAGCATGACATGATCTAGCAAGTCAAAATACTTCTTTGCTGTCTCTTCTGGTATCGGAACTCCATTTTGTTGGAGTCTCGTAGGTCTGGCGTAATACCCAGCTAAGTACTCCACGATCTTGTCAATCAGCTCCATGTCAGATCCTTCTGTCACAAACTGGTCGTAGCCAATTTGCTTCTTGATCACCCTTGCCTTAGCAGCATATCCCTTTCCGACAGAGCTTTTACCGGCTGCCTTACCAGTCGTCTTCGTCCTCGCGCGGTCTCGCGCGGTTTTATTATTATCTTTAAAGGACGACGATGATGTAGTAGTTGATTTATTAAAGTCATTATTTAGTAAATAATTATTTATTAGGGCTGGGTTTCCAACTAGTTGGTTTTCTACTTTTGGAAAACCGCAAAATAGAGAATCTGATTTTTCGGGACTGTCATCTGCCTTATTTTCAGCTGCTTTTGACTGTTCTGGAGCTTCGTCTTGTGGAGATTCATAAACCAAACTCTCCCAATGATCAATCTTTGTTCCATTCTCCGTTCTGACTGGATATTTCTTGTAATACCCATACTTTTCAAGTTCCTTAAGGGCAGATCTGACAGCCGCCTCGCCATCTGAAGAAGCTTCAATTAGCTCGGAGGTCATCACTTGCCAATTGTCAGGTTTACTAAGTAAATACGTCAGAATGCCCTTTGCTTTGAATGAAATTCTTTTATCCTCTAAGAAATTTTTGTTAATAACGACGAAATTTTTTGTGTGTTTTTCCACTCTAATAATTCCGTTTGAACTGTTCATATGTGCCTCCTTAATATAGTTCGTCTAAGACTACAGACGCCTGTCTCAATTTGTTTTGGGACTGTTTTGTATATCTCTGGGTGTTTGCAATGTTACTATGACCCAGCACATCCTTGACCAAATAAATATCATTTGTCCTAGCGTAAAGATTAGTCGCACATGAACTTCTCATCTTGTGAGGAGTTATATGTTTGCCTAAATCCTTCGTATTTCTCTTAATGATGTTAGCGATTTGATGAGAACTGATTCTAGTTCTTCGCGCTGAGATAAACAGTGCATCAGAATCCATATTTCTATCATCAAGCAATACTTCTCTATCTTGTAACCAAATACGAATTTGGTCTGCCGTATTTCCGCCAATATAGATTGTCCTCTCTTTATTACCTTTTTCTGTTACGGAAATCGTTAAGTTATCTAGATCAACGTCCTCAACATTGATCTCTGATATTGCAGTAACTCTCAATCCTGTCGCGCAGCCTAACGTAAAGATTGCTAAATCTCTTGAGATCCAATCGCCCCCACCTCTTCGAATATTGTCCTTTACATGTTTCATATCTGCTGGAGTCATGTAGACTACTTCAGTCTCATTATTCCTCTTTGGATTTTTGATGTCCCTTGTCGGGTCATCTGTTATGTAACCTTCTCTCAGGCAAAATTGAAAGAAATTTTTAAGAACTGCGATTTGTCTTGCCACTGTGGCGGGACTCTTTAGACGAGTCTCACCATTGGTCGAGGTATAATATTTATCTTTTTCTAAAAATCTCTGGATGTCTATCTTTGAGATCTGCCTAAGTTTGACCGTGGACACCTTTCTAGGGTTAAGTTTGTTACAATGTTCAAAAAAATACAGAATAGATAACAAATATTGATGTTTTGTCTTTGCTGTGTTCGTGTTTAAATTCAGTGAAAACTGCCGAAAAATTTCATCATTGTGACTAAGTAAATCTTCTATCTTTGCCTCGATTTTGATTTGGTTTTCTAATCTTCCTTTCATCTCAATACCTCCTTAAATGTGTAATCTTGATAATCCGCCATGATAGAGCTGATAACTTTTAATGGACTCTAAAACTGATTCCCATTTGTCTTCGACCTTTTCATCCTCATCATGTTCATCATCGTCAAGTTCTGACAGCTCATCTAAGATATCTTGCAGGTCGTTATACTTATCTTCCCAGTCGTCATGAACCTGACCGTAGGATTCTGGTTCCTTGTCTTCAAGCCAATCTAGTCTGTCTTCCAATGTAGCGCGCACTCCAGAAAGATTTTTATAAGTAACTTTCTCAATATCCATGTTTGCAACTTCTAATAATTTCATTTTGCCTTCTCCATTTCTGATTTTTTGCATTAAAAAAGCGCCCAACCTAAGTTGAACGCCTAAAATCTAAATTTTATTTTATTTTATCTATCACGCCCAACTGTTTGGGCTTCTTTTTTTCCTTGCCAATCCAAACATGATGATAAAAAGCTCGATTGCGTTTTGTCTAGCTCTTTTTTATACTCCGTCTCTACCGCTTGTCTCTCCCAATCGGAAGCTCTTTTTATAGCGGCAAATCCCTCACATGTAGGACCATCATAGCCAGTTGTTTTCTTTAACAAGACGTGATCCGGAGGAAGTTCAACCTGACTTCCCTTTCTGCATCTCGGAATAGCATCTACAGTGTAGATACCAGGCTGAAAACATACTATGTCTTCCGTTAGATCCAATAGATAACTCTTCCCCTCTTCTAAATCGTCTATCACATATCTTAATGCTTCCTCTAGCGGTTCGATTCCTGTCACCTTATCTCTGCGAAAGTCTATTAGTAAAAATACAAACTTTTTATTAAAAGAGTCGTAAATTTGGCAACCATGAGCAAGGTCTCCACCCGCCCAAACATGAATTGACCAGTTAGCTCTTCCGGCCTCCAACCCATAATTCGAGAATGGTAGATACGGAATGTACCAGTACTGTTGCGGATTATCTCGATATATATACTTGTTTAGCCTTTCAGGATCGGTAATGTTGCTTTTACAATTCAACTCAAAATAGAAACGAGTTGATTTACTATAAATATCATATTCTCGTTCTCTTTTTTCTATCTCCTTTCTTTTCTGTTCTTCCTCCCATTCCCTTTTTACTTTCTCATCAATAATATAAATCCCTTTTCCTAAATATGTCTTCTTATCGCATACCTCGTACTTGCCGTGCTCGCTCCAGACCACATTTAACGGGGCATCATCGGAAATCCGTCTAAGAATAAGCCGATGATCGTAATATGTAATGTATCCAAGCTCTCTTTGCTTCGCCTTTTCTCTGTCGTCTGACATTGTGTTTCTGGCAGTTCCTGACAGTGCAATACCGCCAGTAACCATCAGCCCCAGTAGTGATAAAAATCCCATTTTATACTCCTCCTTTTACTTCTTGAATTCCGTTGCCAACTTACTTTATTGCATATAAGTATATCAGATATGCATTGTAATTGCAATTAAATTGCTTCTTTAAGTGCCTTTATGTAACTATTATATACTTTCTCACTATCCGTCAAAATTAACTCAATCCCAGAACTCCAGGCGTTAAGATAGATTTCTCTTGCCACCAGATATCTTCTACAGAGCCTTCTGCCAATTTTATATTTCTTTGAAGCCCCGAAATCAACTACATAACTGTCAGTAAGAGATCCTTCGAATACATTAAGGTCTACATCTCTCGGTATAGTAGAGATGAGCTGTTCTGCTGACCCAACTGAAATTTCCGTTTTATATCCACAAATAATGTTTGAACAGCCGCTTTATCATTTCCTCAATATGCAAAACTGAATCAATTTTGTTACAGCTTAATACATACAATGAATCATCACTTGCAGAATCAACCAAATCACAGTAGCACCGCCATCCATCCTTATCTTCGCCAAAAGTGATTTCCAAGTGTACTGCTTCTGTTAGTGGATATTCCCACACACGGGTATCGAATGAAAACGGCTCTGGAATTCTCTTTCCGTCCCAGTGGCAAGGATTCCTGCATTCCATGAACTCATTCGCTATATGATTTGCCATTTCTGTAGTTATTTTTGATGGAGTCTTACCATCTTCCAATATTTTTTCAATAGCATCATACAGCTCACCATATTCTGTTCCGTAAATCTTGGCATCATTTCCACCATCGTGTCTTTCATCCTGTTCCCTTTCATCCTCACAAGGAATCTCAATTCCCTTGGAATCCAGAAGATCCTCAAATACCTCTAATATCGCAATTACTTTCTCATTCATTGTGTTTACCTCCTCACTTATCTCTTCACAGTACTAGGGAAAATTCCATGTTCTGTCGAAACTAATAGAAACTCTATTTCTTCCTCATCTTCGTCTTGGTTATCTTCATCTTGTTCTTTTTCGTCATACATATAATTTTCTGAATCTTCTTCATTTTCTATTTCTTCTTCGTTGTCTTTTGTACTATCACCATTTTCTGTATATTCATCTTCTTTTTCAGAATATTCATCATCTTGATAATTTTCATCTGAAATAGAATTTCCAAACAAATCTTCATCTCCTAATGGTAAAAATACAGATAAATCCTCATCATCTTCATCTTTTTCAGTTTCATTGTTGGCTTCTTTTTTCTCATCTATGCCTTCCTCTTGTTGATTATTTTTTTCTTCATTATCTTCTATTTCTGTACTTTCTTCTTCATCATATTCTTCCTGTTGTCTTTCTTTCTTTTTATTTAAGTTTTGTATAATAGATAAAGCTGTATGGAAATCTCCATCAACAATTGCTTGCTTTGCTCCTTCTATTTCTTTTTTATTATTTGGTGTAATAGGTATACTATTTAATAAATCTGTTATTCTTTTTATACTTTCCATCTATACCATCCCTCTCTAATTTGCTCCTTGTTATATTTTATATTTAAAGAAGTTTTTTTAAATTTCCTACAATATAAAATAATCCTAAGGTATCTTTATTA
>OHWC01000078.1_pt1 | contig 56914 bp, 15 predicted proteins | sample 1579541 | NCBI WGS metagenome assembly OHWC01 (sample SAMEA3882551, study PRJEB24775) | human gut metagenome | biome: human-associated habitat; feature: intestine environment; material: feces | place: Netherlands | collected 2009/2010
CTGCAATATGGCAAAAGTGGTAACGTTCCGGTAACTTTGACCTCAAAACGGCAAAACAACTGCGCCCGGACGGCTGAGATTTTCAACTGTCCGGGCGCTTTTTGTGGATAAATCTTGCGGAGTTGGCAGGTAAAAATCGGATTGGTCGGTGCGGTTAATGTCCAAATTCGTTGGTAACGATGAAGCCATCGTCTATGTACTTATCCCCTGCCCGCTGCTTATCCTGCGCTTGTTGCTGCTTCCAGCGGGTAAGCTCGTCTGCTATTGTGCGGGTAGCGGAATCGTGCGGCGGGAGTTCTTGGTTTTGGGTGTGCCGAATACGATCTCGGTTTTGTTCTCGCCGTCGTGGGATTCGTACTTGGCAAGGCGGTTGATGGTACGGCGTACATGAAGCTGCGCGGTGGAAAAGTCGATGTCCTCCCACTTCAGTGCCAGCAACTCCCCCATGCGTAACCCTGTACACAGGTCTAAGCGGATAAATACGCCATAGCGGTGGCGGTAGCTGGCTTGCACCAGCGACCGCTGCTGGTCGTTGGTAAAGACTACAATTTCGGGCTTTTCTCCGCTTGGCAGGGTCACGGCATCGCAGGGATTGTACACTAACAAGCGCTCCTTTACGGCCTGTTGTAAGCACTTGTGTAATGCCATGTGGTAGTTGCGCAAGGTCTTGGGGGATAATCCTTCCTCACGGAATTTGTAGTTGTAAAACTCCTGCAAGGTGTGCGGTTCAAGCTTCTTGAGCAGGATTTTTCCCAGTACACAAAAGTGCTTGTTGAGATAAATGCGGTAGCTGGCGTAGGTGGACTGCCTGACGGTGTCTTTCATGTAGGTGTCCAGCCAGTATTCATACCACTCTCCCAGTGTCACCGACATAGGATCGCGCCAGCCCTGTGTGCGGACTTCATGGGCTTGCTGCTGCAAAATGGCAATCGCCTCTTGCCTTGTATTGCAGCAGGTGGATGTGCGTCTGGGCTTACCGGTTTTGTAGTCGATTCCGGCTGATAGCCGCACCTCCCACCGCCCGTCTGTTCGCTGACGGATGTTGCCCTCGTTATGCCCGCGGTGCAGGGCTTTTTTGGATGTATCTTTCACGCTGCATCGTCTCCTTTCGTGACACAAAGACTACCACTGGTACGGCCACAAAGCTATTCATCAGACCCGACAATCTTCGGGTTCTCGTTTTGGGCTTTATTGACCTTTTGCCGTTCCAGCCAGTCCAGCAGTTCATCCCGCCGCACCAGCAGTCGGTTTCCAATGTGGAACGCCGGGAAAGTCGCGTCGTGAAATATCCGATAGGTGGTCGAGCGCGAAATGCCGAAGTAAGTTTGCACCTCCTTGGGACTTACAACATTGGGTAAATCTTGAAATTCCGTGTTCATGGGTTCCTCCTATGTAAGTAGTGAAAAAACGCTTTCACTATATAGCCACTGGGAAAGGGCAAAAAGTATCGCAGACCTTTGAGATGTAATAATTTGTAATAAAATGTCGACATTATGTAGCCAGTGGGAAAAATCAAAATCTTACCTGCTATAAAAATTTTCATCAAAATTAAAACAGGCAAGCCGCAGATTAAAACGGCTTGCCTGTTTTAAGTGACGATGGTGACGGTAGTGACGATGTTTATGGGATATGGGTAGGGGTATGCAAGAAAGACCGTCACCATCGTCACCACCGTCACGAATATGCGAAATGACGCTTGTGGCTTACCATTGAAGAAAGAAAAAACAATGATGCTACGAAAAACACAGAATCGGAATGACGCAGATGACGCTAATGACGCTGAATCCGGGATATGGTATAGGGATATCCTAAAAACAGCGTCATTAGCGTCACAAGCGTCATCAGCGTCACTATCGTCACGCAAGAACAGCGCGGGGGTCTGGGGTACACCCCAGAAATGTGCATGTGGATGACCACATGCTATGCTAGCAAAACACGTTCCCGCTCAAAGCGGAAGTAATCAAAGCGGATACGCATACAAATTCGTATATGCTCCAGAGTGAATCAGTTTAGATTCATCCAAAAATCTTGACTCAAAAAGTGAATCGGTTCTGATTCATTCCGCTAATAAAAGTAGAAATTTCCGAAGATTAAAAAATATCCACAGAGTGAATTATCTAATTGAAACACAATCCCATCAAAAGAATTATAATACATCGGTTTTCCGGTACAAGGTGATGGGCACATATAAGACTATGAATTTTCATGACTGCGTTCCAGAATTGATTTGCAGATTTCTGATTCTCTTTGCTTGATAAATAGGGAATTGCTTGATATAATATATGAAGAAAAATTCCCCAAAAAACGATAAAGGAGCGACTATGGAAAATACATATTCTAAAATTCAAGAGCTGCTGCATCAAAAAGCGGATTGCCAGGCGAGGTTAAACTTACTTCCCTACGATGGGACCCCGGAAATTAAGGATAGGGATGGGCTGAAATATCTTTATATTCGCAAGCGTGTAGGCAGTCGCTTGACATCGACTTATGTTGATGTTTATTCAGAGGAGTTATATCAACTGCTTTTGCGCAACAGCCGAGAAGCACGTGAATTGCGAAAGCAAATCAGACATATCGAAAAAGATTTGGCAGGTCTTGGCTATGAGGAGGCAAATCTGTCACCGCGCGTAATGTTAAATCTGGATTTTGCCAGGGCAAATATGAAGGTGAACATTTATGACCAGGCGGTGCTGGAAGGTGTAGCCACAACATTTCCGCAGACGGTAGACATTATTGATAACGGAATTGTGTCGGGAATGACAGCCAGCGATGTGCAGAAAATTTTGAATTTGAAACACGCATGGGAATTTATTCTGGATAAAGATGTACTAAACTATACAACGGACTATCATATTCTGTGCCACATTGCAAAATTGGTAAATGAAGGATTCTACACAGAGGGCGGTCGTATTCGCGGTGTACCGGTTACGATTGGTGGAACATCGTATGTGCCACCACTTCCCATTGAAACAGTGGTAAAAGAAACAATTGACGCGATTGTCGGCGAAAATACCGACGATGTAGATATTGCCATTCACCTCTGTTTGTATTGCATGAAAGCTCAAATCTTCAACGATGGCAACAAAAGAACAGCGGTAATATTTGCAAACCATTATATGATTTCAAAGGGAAAAGGACTGCTTGTCATCCCGGAAAAGAGCGTTCCTGAATTTAAGAAATTACTCGTCGCTTACTATGAAAATCGGGATAATGGGGAAATTAAAACATTTATGCGGAAGCAATGCTTGAGGACGTTTTAAAACAATAGGGAATATTTTGAATGTATTTTGATGAAAAAAATCCCTACAATAATGGCAATATTTCTAGCAAAATGGTGCCGTGGGCTATAGCATTACCAATTTCTGCTTTGCAATGTAAATCATTGGCCATTTTGTACAATTGGCAGTGGTGTATTTGTATACTTTGCTAGATACTCTTACTTTCTATACGATTAAAAACATGTTATAATAAGTCATATCATTTGGCGTGCGCTGCGTATTGATGTGTGATTTTAGCCAGATGAAAAGCCTTCTTGAGGTGATACTTATGGCAAAAGAAGCACAAAACGATACGGTATTCCGGGAAGAACAGAATCACTTAGACAGCACAAAGGCAGCGATACAGAGTTTACTGGATGGCTACGAACAAAAAGTTCACAAGGGAGAAAAAGAACTCTCAAGTGGCAATCGATATAATGACAAAGAAGATCGAAGTTTTTTGCAGAATGTGCGCAGTAATATTTGCGAGAATAGTTCTCGGGTGGCCTTCTATAAACGAATCATTCCCCGGCCATATTTTGGCCGAATTGATGTTACAGAAAATAACGACAAAGCTGAAACGGAAACATACTATATTGGCAATGATGCAGTTCTTGATGAAGATGCAGATGTTTTAGTTCTTAGCTGGAAAGACCCGATGGGCAGCATTTTCTACGCAAACGCACAAAATAGCATCCAAGTCAAGGACACAACATTTCAGCTGCTGCTGCGAAGGGCACTTGAAATTCAAAATGGGACACTTTTGGGTTACCATACAGAATATGATGCGGAAAGTTCAGATAGCCTCAATGGCGAAATTGTTGATTCCTTCCTTCTCACTGTGTTAAAAGACAAGCGACGCCAAAAGCAGTTGACAAACATTATTCGCACAATACAGGCAAATCAAAATAAAATCATTCGCAAACCACAAAGTGACAACCTCGTGGTACAGGGGTGTGCAGGTTCAGGCAAAACGATGATCCTCCTGCATCGCCTCAGCGTATTAGCTTATAATAACCGAGAGTGGGATTTGTCTCGTGTTAAAATTATTACGCCAAATCGTACTTTCAATATGCACATAAATGCACTCAGCGAAGAACTGGGATTGGGCAATATTGAACGTTGCAGCGTAGAGGAATATTACATTTCGCTGATTCATCAGTTTAATAAGGCGGTTGAAACTGGTACTGAGGTTCACAGCGAAATGCTGCTTGACAATAAATTCTTGGAAGAAGTCTACTCGCTTGATTTTATGGACAAGATACATCTTGACTATGAGAAGTATTGGCAGTCTATGATACAAGAATTGCAAGCCAAGCGTTTTGCCGAACTTTGTGAAATTTGCGGCGTTGAAAGCCCAGTATTAAGCATATATAAAAATGCGACGGTAGAAGCACTAAAAAGGACGATTGAACGCGCAAAAGAAAGGGCGAAGCAGCAAAATCAGACAGTTGAAAATTTGCAGGCAAGAATTGAGGAGATAAATAAGAAACTCAACAGCAATCAAAATAGCACGGCATCATTAAATGCCGTGCTGGCAAAACGCCGCAGTCTTGCTGGTGAAGCTATACAACGGAACATTCACGCGATTGATGCTCAAATCGAAAAGCAGAAGAATTTACCAATAGAGAGCGAGAAGTCACAAAAGCTGCGCAAAGACATTGCGGACATTCAGCGCTTGAAGGAAAAAGTAGAACGAGCGCAAAAAGAAATTGATGATAAAGTGGAGCAGTACTTGGATTATGACGAAATCCACACGCTTTCGGACGCATTTGCGGCACAGATCATCGGTCAGAATCAGAAAGTGGAAGCTGCTATACAAGCGGCACAAGTTGCACTAAATCACGTCCCGTTCTATAACTTTGCAAAGCGCAATGCGCTAAAGGCGGATATTGCACAGCTGAAAGAAAAATTCACCGCGCAAGCGCAAGCTTATATTGAGGCCTATAAGGCCTCGCGCATGGATGCCATTAAAACAGCGACTGTCAAGCAAGCTGAATTGGAGAAAGCCCTTACAGCGGAACTCCAGCGCGCAGGGGAAAACAAAAAAGCGATTGCAGATTTGCAGCACCGGAGAGATGTTCTGTTGCTGCAGCAGAAAGCGTTGCCATTGACCAATTATGCGGCGTGGTGCAATGCTGTTGGAAATAATTTTGAAGTCGGGGAAGTTAAAGACTACGACAAAGCACTGTCAGAATATGCAGATGCGGAAAAGTCCATTGTTTCTTTGCGGGAAACCTTGCAGATGCGTGAGGCAGAACTGCAGCAAAGTGAGGCGCAGAGTTTAAACGAGGTGCAACTCCGCGACTTGGTCGATTGCGCAAACCTTGCCAAGCAGCTTGAATGGCAGAGCATCATCAATAATGTTCTGAATAAAGACCTTGCAGACCTGCACATTAAATATGGCGTTAGCCGGCGTGTAACCAACTACAGGTTCAAGCTGTATCTGCGGCTGCTTTGCTGTGCGCTTTATTATCGCCCGATTGCAAAACCGGATAATTTTCTTTGCGTTGACGAAGCACAGGATATTTCTGTTGCAGAGTATCGCCTTCTCCGCTCCATACTGGGGGAACGCTGTGTCTTTAACCTGTATGGCGATATTAACCAGAAAATTTATCCGTACAAGGGCGTTTCGATGTGGGATGATATTGCAGACATCACAGGCGTCCATGATATTTTGAGCGAAGCAGATATGTTGCTGGATGACACGACCCATGTTTGCCTGCTGAACGAGAATTACCGTAATACATTGCAGATCACGGAGTTTTGCAATAAGGAGTTTGAGGCAAATGTTACCGCTGTTGGCATTGCGGGCGACCCTGTGCAGGAAATGCAGTTGGCAGCTGCAGTACAATGGTTGTGGAGCTTAAAGCATAAGAATAAAGAACTTCGTGTTGCGGTGGTGTACAAACCGGGCAGCAAGGATTTCCATGCACAGATGGATGCACTCCCGCAAACAACAACTGCCTGCTGGGATACAGTAGATACAGACAAGATGTGTATTCTTCCTGTTGAGCTTGTGAAGGGCCTTGAATTTGACGCGGTTGTAGCAGTCATTGATCGAATGAGTTTCAACGAGAAATATGTGACTTTTACACGCGCACTGGACTATCTCAGCGTGGTGCGTGAGACTTTCCGTGCGGATGATGCAGAAGATAAAGATTCTGGCAAAAAGCCTTCAGATTCGCCTGCAGCACAGGCCAAACACAGCGCGAAAGCACCGGCAGAGGAAACGATTGCTGTAGAACCGGTGCAGGGCGCAAACCCTGAGGAAAAATCTTCCCCGGAAGCACAGCCGAATCAGGCGGAGAATACTTCCCGGGAAAGCACCAAAACGGACGCGTTCTATGTGTGGCTTGCCGCGCAGGTGCCGGAAGAACAACTGCCGCAGATGCGGGAAATGCTTGATTCAGTCAGCGAATTTTGCAAAAAGACCCGGCTTTGGGACAAGCCAATAACAGAGGCCAGCAATGCAGAGTTTGTTCGGCGTATGAAAAAGCATATCCGCTCTAACCGTGTTTTTCTTACGGCAAACCGTATGCGGATGCCCTTGATTTTCAAAGCAATGGACATGCTGGCAAAGTATTGTGATCTTCCCCCGGTGGAGCAGAAGCCTGTACAGGAACCGGAAGCAAAACCTGAAACATCTGCAGCCGCTGCGGAGAGCGTACTTACACCGGAAATACCAATGGAAAAACCGCAAAACGAACTTATGCAGCTGCTCCCGCAGGAGGAACTGCAGCCTTTGCTGCAGGCAATGGCGGCAGATGGCGTTACCACAAAGAAAGCTTTTGCGACCGCCATGGTCGTTGGCTATATCAACCGCTGCGGTTATGCCACCCGCCGCCGTATCTTTATCTGGGACGCAGTTAAACCGGTTTGGAACGCGTGGCGCAGGGGCGATAGTGGAGAAGAAGAACTTGCGCGCGTATCGGAAGTGCTACAAAGAGAGATCGTTTCTACTACTACCGGAAAACCTCAAGCTGTATCTGTGTTGCCTTCTACATCACGAACTGTAACCGTTGGAGAAAAAGGCACGCAGCAAGAAATTGCAACAGCAGAAAATTGTGCAGGAAGAACCCCCTGCGCTATGGTAATTTGCGGTCAAAAATACCCTGTTGACTCTTGGCGAAATGTATTAGTTACGGTATGCAATTACTTTTTGATTCACTGCCCGGATAAAATGCAAGGCTATGCAGACAAACCGCTGACAATGCGTTCTGATGAGCCGTTGTTCGGCAAGAACATGATGGGGGAGTCGCTCCTGCATGGCTATCGTGTCAATACAACACAGAGCGCTAAGGATGTCCTACGCATTGGAAAAACATTGTGTGGCCTATGTGAAGTGCCAATTGACGGATTTGTCGTTTATCTGACGCCAGAGGCAAATGCGGCTGCGCCTTCTCAAGAGACTGAAGCGTCTCATACACAACAGTCACATAAGGTGACCCAAACATCTGCGCCTGTGCCAAACGCAGCCCCAAGAACTTCACCATCTGCAATCTCCTTTGCAGGAAGTCGTGTTCCCACGAGCGTTTTCATCTGTAATAATACTTACCCTGTTAGAACATGGGGCGAGGTGCTGGAAGTCGTTTGCAATCGGTTCTTCTCACTGTATCCCAATAAAATGGCAGCACTGGCAGATCGGCCTTTGACCGGTATGGGTTCTGCACCGGTTTTCGGGCGGAAAGTTGGCGGCAATGTGCTGGCAAACGGCTACCATGTGGATGTTCAGCAAAGCCCGCAGCAAATTGGTGAGATTTGCAGGGTATTGGCCGAGCGCTGCGGCGCTGACAAGGAGGCTATCCGAATTAACTTTCCGAATCCTGTGTCCGTGGCTTCAAACACTGGTTCTGCCCAAGCGCGGGAACCTGTACAACAGGCACCGATGCGGCAGACGCTGTCTGACGAGACAAAGGCACGTATTGCAGATTATGTCAAAAAGAAAGAGCTGACAGGGGCCAGCCTGATCGAACTGACAAACTTCACACACCTTTCGAGAGATGAAATTTCCCGTTATATGGACAGTGACACGGCTTATATTGAAATCACCCGCGAACTTTATCTGCATCGTGACTGCATTTATGATCTTGACGATATTGTAGAGCCGCTGGAGAATATTCTCCAAAAGCAGTTTAGGCATTTTTACGGCTTTACAATGGATAAAAAGCTGAAAGAAGGCGCAGACCAGGAACTGGGCATGTTTATCAATGACTATGATTTCCATACAAAAGAGGAAATCTATGGTCTAGCAAAGTACCTGTTTGGAAAATGCAAAGTCAACGGCATAGAGCATGGCTTTAATGGCAACGGCTATATTTGGGAAAAGCCAACCAAGGCCGAGTCAAACAGGACGGCGGTTATCATCAACCTTGCGCGCCGTTATGAGGATCCGGTTTTGACGCGCGAGGAAATCACCACACAGTTTGAACTGCTGGGGTTCTTTGTGACGATGTATAAGCAGGCTATGGACCTGGGGCCTGACTCGCCTTTCCTGCAGTATGACACAGATAAGTTTGTGCTGGCCGAGCGCATGAAAATGGATACCGCATGGGCGGCACAAGTGGGTGATGCGCTGGACCACCTTATGGTTGCGGCACAGAGCGACTATGTGGTTCTGCGTGCCATTCGAGAAGATTGGTATAGTGCAAACCTTCCTGTGCTGCCGGAAGGTGTTCGTTGGACCGCGCTGCTGCTGCAGGAAGTGGTTGAGCATTTCCTGCAGGGGCGGTATCGGACGGTGCATCAGTACAGTGGTCTTTCCAGCGACAGCCTGTGTGCAGCCATCGCCAAGGAGGATTCCCCTCTTGTGACATTCCCGGACATTGTGTATAATTATGTGGAGTGCAGCGCCTTGGAAAAGGCTGACTTTGCCTGTGAGGAGTTCCGACAGAAACTTGTACAGGCAGGTATGCTGCAAGGTGCTGAGCTACGCACGACGCTGCCCAAAGCATTAGACGACCATCGCTTTGCGTGGGATACAGCGAAAGAAAATTTGCACATTGTGGGAGTGTAAGGCATGCAGTTGGGATGGACAAGGGATGAAATCCTTTTGGTTGTTGCGTGTATACTTGTCAACCAAAACAGTGACGCGATTCCGAGTCATGCCATTCGGGAACTTAGTGATGAATTAAAGGCATTACCTATTCACCCGCTAACGAAACGAGACCCGGGATTTCGCACAGTTTCCGGGTTAAGTGGGCAATTATGGTATCTGAATGATAGCATAAGGAAAGGCAAGAAAAACACTCATATAAGTAGTGCCTTTATCAATACCTACCAACAGGCATTAGAGAACCCACAGCATTATATAGACGTGGCAGATGCAATTAAGAGGTGTCAGCCTATCTATAAAGACGTTACTTTTGGCTGCGCGGAGGAAACATACGACTTTCCAGAAGGTGCCATTCTCTTTCATACACATCGCTATTTTGAACGACGCGATGGAAAATCATCTCAAGCCCCGCAGTGCTGTCAGCTTTGCGGGGTTTCTGCCGATTTATCCTACTCGGCCAATATTCCGTTGATAGAACCGCACTTGATGGTTCCGCCAACAAAGATGCAGCCGACAGCAGTTTATAAGGCAAGCGACTTTATTTATGTTTGCCCAAACTGCCACCGTGCGTTGCATTTGCTGCGCCCATGGCGCAGCAATGTACAGGAATGTGAAACGATCCTGTATGAATAAAAACTGTAAAGGAAACTATCATGTACGGCTACGAATGGACAGAAAGCAATGGTATTTTTCGTCTGACGATTGATGCACATATAGAAAAGGAAATCCGCCCCGTTTTTAAGGAAGAACTTGACTTTTTTGGAATGAACGCCTACTGGGATTACCCGGACACAGACAAACCGCTGCTTTGGGCGGAGGGAATCCGGCGCTATGTAGTAAACGGAGAAGTTGTTGCAGAGGCGAAAGAAGGCGGTTACTACACCAAGCCTAAAATCAAAATTCACCGGAAAGGACTGACCCTGACACCCATTTCCGTTGAGGATTTGTGGAAAGAAAACGCAGCTTTGCTGACCGGTATGGAGCAGAGGGCAATCACTTTTATCCAAAAAACATATACCGAATATGCCGCAAAAGGATATTCTTTCGTGGTAGCCTTTAGCGGCGGCAAAGACAGCTTGCTGCTGCTGGACTTGGTTGCTAAGGCACTACCGCCGGAAAACTTTTACGTAGTGTTCAGCAACACCGGTATGGAGCTGGACGAAACGCTGCACACCATAGAAAAAGCCAAGCGGCATTGGCCGAATCTGCGGTTTGAAGAAGCAAAATGCCACATGGATCCGCTGCAAAGCTGGGATGAATTTGGCCCGCCGGGACGTCGGCTGCGGTGGTGCTGTGCTGTACACAAATCGGTGCCGACCATCTTGAAATTGAGGGAGCTCACCGGGCAATATGATGTGCAGGCGGTTGTGTATGACGGCGTCCGTGCAGAGGAAAGCGCCCGCCGCGCTAAATATGATGAAATCAGCGTGGGGGCAAAAAACATCAATCAGGTCAACTGCAGCCCGATTCTGAAATGGAACACGGCTGAGTTGTTTGTCTACTCGCTTTACCATGGTATTTTACTGAATAATTGTTATCGTTATGGTATAAACCGTGTTGGCTGTACGGTGTGCCCGCTTTCATCATCTTGGCGTGATAGTCTTACCAATAATATTTATAGTGCAAGCGTCAAACCACTGCTAACCAAAGTGGAAGAATACGCTGTACACCAAGACATTACGAATGAGCGTCGGAAAAAGTATATTGAAAAAGATGGATGGCGCACAAGAATGGGTGGGCGTGGTTTACCCAACGGCGGCAACCGCATTACCGAGTCCGTTTCCAATGATACACTGACTTTCAGCTTTGCAAGCCATACACAGAATTGGTGGGACGTTGCCCCTGTTTTGGGTCCTATCATTGAAAAAAATGAGGCCCGTGCTGTTCAGCTGATAGACCGTCGGGAGTACACGGTTTCGGTGGACGAAACGACTGGCCTTGTGGTAAAGGTTGCGCCGTTCTCTATGATGGATCGCTTTGTGCTCAGCCATCTGCGCGGTGTGGCCAATAAAGTGGCGTACTGCATCGGCTGCAAAGCGTGTATGGTGCAGTGTCCGTTTGCTGCCTTTGAAATCACGGCGGAAGGCCGTATTTTGATTCGGGAAGAACGCTGCAAGCACTGCAGCAACTGCATTACATTTACGAACGGAAAGGGCTGCCTTGTGGCAAAGTCACTATCCACAACTATGGGGGGCAATACAATGAATCTGAAAGGCATGAACCGCTATCAAACATTTGGATTCCGGACACCGTGGCTGCAGGGCTTTTTTGATTACGGCACAGACTATTTTACTTCCGGCGCAAACGGAAACCGCCAGTTTGATGCCCTGCGCGTCTGGCTGCGTGAAGCGGGACTCTTGTATCCCAATAATAGCGGGGAAAACTCCGGCAAATGTACCCCCTTGTGTGAAAAACTACAGATGCGGGACGCATACGATCCGTTTGTGTGGTCCATCATCTGGGTGAATTTGGCGTATTCCTCCATCATTACAAAATGGTATATGCTAAATGCGGCTATTGGGGAAAGCCATGATAAAGCGGAACTCGTATTTATGCTGGGGGACGACTATGCAGCAAAAACACGAGAAAACGCCGTTGCTTCTTTGCTGGACACCTTAAAGAGTTCCCCTGTTGGCGACAGCTTGAAGCAGGGATTGCCCATTGAATATGGCGGTAAGACCAAGTATCTGCGCACCGGATGGGAGACACCCAACCCGGTTTCCATCCTCTACTGTATGTATCGCTGGGCAGAGGCAACGGGCCGCTACTCCTTCACTTTGAGCCAGATGCAGGCCATGCGGGAAAGCGGTGATCCGCAGGGCATGGATCCGGCCTGTGTGTTTGGCCTTACAAACGAACAATTCAAAAACGTTTTGCAGGAGATCGCACTTCATTTGGATAAGTATTTGCGGGTTTCTTTTGTGGCAGACTTGGATAATATCAGTTTGGACGAAAATATCACCTCGATGGATATTATCGACCTTGCTAACGAGATGTAAATGTTACGATAAAAAGGGATGTGCATCGTATGGCAAAGTATTCACAGTATATCGAGATCAGCCCCGACTATGAGTCTGTTGTTGATTTAAGCTCTGAACAACGGCACCCGGATATGTGGATGAGTTATATCGTCCACGAGGATATGGCGGATGCGATTGATAAGATCACGCAATCTTTGAAAAACGAAAACAAGGACGCCCGCCGTTCATTCTGGATTCATGGTTCCTATGGTACGGGCAAAAGCTATGCGGCAATCGTTCTGAAACATTTGTTTGAGGACAAAGAGGATAAGATTCGCCGCTTTATGGCAAATCCAAAACTGCTGCCATATCGGGAGAAGTTCTGCGCCCTGCGCCGCAAGGGTGAGTATCTGGTCGTTTGGAAAAGCGGCTGCAGCGAGATTCGCACCGGCGTCCAGCTTATCATGGAGGCTGAAGTCGCCATTCGCACGCGCCTGCAAGAAAAGTTTGGCGACAATGCTTATCTTGGGGAGAACTCCACACTGGACGCGGTAAAGGAACGTCTGAACGATCCAACCATCAACTGGGAAAATGTGTTCAACGATTCTGATTATGCTCTTTTTGAAGATTACGACAGCCTGGATGCACTAAAAGACAAAATCAATAACAATGATACCAGCGCGGCCAACCGTATAGCCAGTATCATTTTACAAAAGGGCTGGGGACTTTTCAGCTCTACCGCAACCTTTAAAGCCTGGCTGAAGGATGTGATCCACGGCAATAACCTGCAGGATACGGGTATTGTGCTGATCTGGGACGAGTTCACGGATTATCTGCGCAACAACACCGGCGATACCAATGTTTTGCAGGAACTAAGTGAATACTGCAAGCAGGAACCATTCTTTATGTGCCTGATCGTGCATAAGGATGCCAGCTGGGTGGATACCATGGGCGAGGGCGCCTACAATCGTATTGTACACCGCTACCATGAGTTGAGCTTCCATATTACAGAGGATGCCACCTACGATTTGATTTCGGGCTCTATCCTGACCCGCACCGGCATGGACCAGCAATGGCACATGGAGCAGGACATCTTGATGAAGTCCATAGCAAAACAGCGCGGCAATTTTGTGGATGCAGATTTAGGCAGCGGCCATGACCGTTACCGCGAGCTTTGCCCGATCCACCCGATGACGATTTCCCTTCTGTCAAAAGTGGCCGAGAACTTTGGCGCTTCGCAGCGCACGCTGTTCCGCTTTATGAAAGACCCGGAGGGACGAGAGCAAAAAGTCGGCTTCCTGTATTACATTGATAACTTCGGCCCGGAAGATTGGCGCTGGCTGACACCGGACTTTTTGTGGGATTACTTTTTCCTGCGCCCCAGCGACATCAAAGAGTTTTCGCCGGAGGCACAGCGGTGCTACCAGCATTATCAGCAGATGCAGGATTTTGTCAATAAAAATCCTGCGTATCTGCGAATTTTCAAAACATGCCTGTTGCTTATCTCCCTGATGAGCCAGCGCAGTACCAGCAACACAATTTGGCTGACCCGTGCCAGCAACGGCAAACTGGTCCCGACGCGGAATACGGTCATCAACTGCTATGCGGGCGTTCTGGAAGAAGCCGAGGTTCGCAATGCCCTGCAGGCGATTGGCGACAGCAAGCTGCTCCGCTTTGACGAACAGCGCAACGGCGATGCGCGGCTGGAACTGCCGTTTGCCGGTGCAACCAATCTTGTGGAAAACAAGCAGGCAGAGATCGCCAAAAAGTACACGCGCCATGTGATGTTTGGCAGAGACGGCTTCTGTGCACAGCAGTTGCAGCAGCGTATGTGGATCGCCAACGACCCCTACACAAAACGCATTCAGATTGTTGTGACCTCCCCGGATACGGCCACCTTGAACCAGCGGCAAAAAGAACTGCAGGAAACGCTGGAAAAGAAGCCTTACGCACTGGGGATGCTGGTTGTTGCCCCGGCGGAGGCTACCCAGTTTGTCTCTATGCAGGATTCGCTGCGCACCATTGCAAAGAACGACCCGACAGGCCGTATGATCGTCGTTCTTTTGAAAACGCCGTTTACGGAAGAACAGCTGACAAAATGGTACCGCGCCATTGCAAATAAAGAACTGGCCGCTGCCGAGGGACAAAAAGGAAACGCGGATAATTATGAGGAAGAAGCCAACAGCATCTTGAGCGAGTGGGCAGTTTCTGCTGCCAGCAGCAATATGGTGGCGTTCTATAAAGAACAAGCCTTTACCACGCTGTTCAACGTCGGCTCGCTTTCCAATGTTGTTAAAAAGCAGATTTTTGCACCTTTGTTCCCGTATGCCACAGAGCGCTTTATTATTTTGGGCACAGCGTACAAAAGTTCTAACAAACCGGCTGCCCTGCTTGGCCTGACTCGTGAACCAGGCAATGCACAGCAAAGAGAAATCCTGAACGCGGTACAGCGTTACCCCGATTTAGCTCAGGCTGATACGATTGAAGTTTTGAGCAACTGCTCCGGCAGTGCAGCCCAAGATGCAATCGCCAAATTGGCGGAATTTTTGATTCGCGAGCTAACGCAGGGTGCCCGTGTTGATTTGGACGAACTGTGGCAAAAATTGCAAAACCCGCCTTTCGGCTATTACGACACAATGGCCAGCGCCTTTGTGCTGGGATATGTTTTCCGCTTTTATCTTGACCGAGAATACACATGGCTGGATAACACGGGCAATCCGCATCAGTTGAGCAATAAGGACATGATGGCGGAAATGATTGCCCAAATGTGCAAGGGAAAGCTTATCAATAATGCGCTTTCTTCCGGCTCGCAGACGTGGGGCATGTTCAAACCGTATGCCAAGGTCTTTTTTGCTTTGACAGATGAAGCCTGTGCAAGTGAGGCCGGTGCGCGCCGCGCCTGCAAAGGACGAATCGTTGATTACGGTATTCCGTTCTGGATTTTGAAGTATCTCCCGGTGGAGTTATTTGGCAGTTTGGACAGCAAGGAAACATCGAACAAAATCGTGGATTCTGTGCAAGCGTTTTTGGACGACCCAGGTGCAGCGGAAACGCATATGGCTGCGGTGGTAGACACCTGCAAGGGACAAGCGCGTATTAAGCGCGCTTTGACAGAAGCCTATAAGAACCCCGCAAAACGCAATGAAGTGCTGCGGAACTTTATCCATGAAAAAGCACCGCAGCTGGAGGAAAAAATAGGCACGCTATCCCTGGACAACTCTGACCTGCTGAACGATTTGCGCCACACGATGGAGGGCGATACTTCTTCCTGGCAGGAAGAAGATGTGATCCAGAAACTCAGCCAACTGCAAACATTGTACGACCTGATCCTGGCGGTGAATTCTGCCATTGGAACAAAACACAAAACGATTGGCGCCTGCCAATCTGATTTGAAAAATTGTTTTGCAAGCATGAAGGTCCCGGGCAGTGTGATAGAAGCCATGGACTATACATGGATAGATGCCATGAAGGCCATGTACCATTTGAGCCGGAAATCTGAGTATCTTGCCGACCTTATTTCGGAAGCGGAACTGCACGCTATTGAGGAAAACGGTTCGGAGGCATGGCAGTACATTACAAATCCGAAGCTTGTGGTCCGGAAATATCTGGAAAATATGCAGATCGCATGTACGGAGGATGAGCTATCTACGATATTCGGCGGCTTGCATACCTGTCAATACGATACGCAGCCGGCGATTTTCAGAGAAAGCATCCAACACCAACTGACGCATATTCAGTATTCGCGTCTGTGCCATGACATCAATACGCTTTGGACAAGTAAAACAGCCACAGACAATATTGCCGAATGGTGCAAAAAATACGAATGTCCCATCACATGGATGTTTACCGGCGACGATCAGGATGCGATTCGTACAATCTATGATATGCAACGCAATGCTCACGTTACGCTTGCAAACCTGAAAGCGAGCGACGCATTCTTGAAGAATACAGATTTGACAAAGCTGACGGATACGACAGTTGTGGAAAATTGTTTCTTTGCACAGGTCGGTGAGGAATTCCGCGAAGTATTTAAAGCGGAGCACGACAAACTGATGGCGCAGCTTCGCAGCACACTGGGACCGAACATTTATGTGTGGGATACGCAAATCGGGCAGATTATTCGTACTCTCCGTTCGCGGCAGAAGGAGCTTGCCAAGCAGCGAGATTATGACACGGCTATAAGCAATGCAAAAACTATGCCGGATACGTCGCTCCGTGAACGTATCGAAAAAATGCTAAATGAAAATCCTGAGTTCTCACGCTATTTCATTTGAAAGGGTGAAGAAAAATGACCCCGGAACAGGTGATCGACAGAGTTCGCCAAGACAAAGGAATAAAATCTCGATTTCCTTTGCGGATTATTTTTGTGGATCAGTTTGACCAATACAAAATGATCACAAATAAGCTGGCTGCCATTTGCGATGGAACGATAAATATAGCAGATTTTTGTGGTGGAACAGACACCTATCCGGACTTTGCAAAAATCCAAAACCTTTTGATTGAACAGCCGTCTAGACAGATTCAATTGCTGGGAATGGGAGAATATTTGCGCTTTGCGTTTTCACGCGAGAAGAACGCACAACGCCGTCAGCTGATTTCTCTGTGGAATAAGCAGCAAAATGCGCAAGACACGGCCAGAATCATTCTGCCAATGTATGCTTGTTATGATTTGTGGGAACGTGTTGTGCCCGCAGTGGATGAACGGCAGGCGGAGCACATCTGGAGAGTAGATGCAACATCTTTTACACAAGATCGTGTGAAAGTGACTGTCTTTTCAGATGCGTTTTCATCGCTATTGCCCGTCGTTGGTGCAAGCTATGGTATCACCCAATGGCTGACAAGCTGGGAACATCTCGTTGAGCAGCAGGAATCTTGCCGCGTTGTGACCAGACTATATCGCAACGTGGAAACCAGTTCGGGCATCTATGAAGTTAGTGTTATCAAAAGCCCCTTTGAATACCTGCGTACACAGATGCCGGATGCAGCTTCGCTGAAACCAGAATGGGGATCCGAACATTTGTGGGGCTTCCTTCTAAAGCAGTGTACGGAGCAGACAACCTGTTTGCAGGAACTTCTTCTTCATCTGCTTAATATGGAGACTTTTTCTCTTGCGGCGATTCTGTCCAATTGGGAGCAACTCTCTCAGGAAAAACAATGGTTGGTTTGGCTGTGGTATCGCCTGTTTCAGGATAAAGGTTATGCGGGCAATGTGATTCTTCATTCGGAAAAGCCATCGGATATTCCACATGATATTTACTTTTATCTGTTGAATTTATCTGTCAGACCGGAAGCGTGGAAAGAAGAACGTTACACATTACTTTGCTCGATGCATTTTGTTCCACAGGAGGAAGAAATGCAGCAAGCTTTTTCTAATATTCCGAATCAAAGTGAAAAGCTTTCTCTTTTGCTTTGCCGCAGCCATATTGAAAGAACTTACGCAATTTCTGTAGCCGAAAAGTGGCTTTCCATTGGCGGAAAGGCAAGCTCAATAGCAAAAGTGATAAGAGAAAAGTTCCCCGTTCTTGCGGAATACATAGACCCGCACCCGCTTGATCAGGAAAAGGTAGATTCCTATTTTAATTCTTACCGTAAAGCAAAACTGCAGAGTACGGTTTCGGTTGATTTTCAAGAAACTCGAATGGCACTTTCCTTGGAGGAATTTAATAGCAGATATTCCTATTTGAGCAATTATAATGATCACGATAATTTTATTTTGTGGGTCGATGCTTTAGGCGCGGAATGGATTCCCTGCTTATCTGAACTATCCAACAATTTGCAGAACGGGCAGCTTGCACATTGTGAAATTGCCCAAGCAATTCTTCCCACAGAAACGTGTTTTAACGATGTCTGGCATACGATGGTGGCTGATTATAAGAAATTAGACGCGTTGGATAAATTGGCACATATGGGTCAACCGGATGAGCACAGCTACCATAGCTGCCTTGACAGCGAATTTGCTTTTATAGAAAACCTGCTCCCGATCATTGACGAAAAGCTCCAAACATATCCAAGGGTGATTGTAACTGGTGACCACGGTACAAGTCGCTTGGCGGCCATTGCTTTCCATAAAATTTCCGGAACGCAGCTGCCGGAAAAGGCGATTTCCAAGAGCTTGGGGCGGTACTGTGAACTGGGCAGACCCTATGATCCTTTGCACGATGGCGATGCAGAAAACACGGTCTGGGTAAAAGAAAATGGCAAAGAGTACCTTGTGATACGGAATTATGAGCATTACAAACAGAGTGGAAAAGCAGTCTCCTTTGAGGAGGATACTGCACTGATTGGTGAACTGCACGGCGGAGCGACTCCGGAAGAAGCGCTTGTCCCGGTTATGGTATTTACATCCAATATTGTAAAGCACAAGAGCATTACTTTTACAGTGAAACAGGGAACAAGCTGGAAGCGTACGCAAAGAAAGACAGTTGCTACGGTGCAGTTGGACACTTGCGTTGAAAATCTTTCAGCTGTCCTTTCAAACGAATACAATGATTGCCATGCCACTTGCAAACGTATAGACAACAGCAGCTGGGAATTGACATTTGTAGATGTATTTTTGGGGAAAGCAAATCTAAAAATGATAGCGGATGGACAACTTTTAACACAGACACCCGTTGTAAGGATTGAGGCTGCGGGCTTAAGCCGCAATGACGATCTGTTTGGAGACTTATAATGGCAAGAGCAAAACGAATTTGCTGTGAGTGCAAAATAGCACTAAAAAAAGAAGAAGTTGCACTCAGCAAGAAATTGATTGATGTTGATACGGAAGATTTTTATTGCTTGGACTGCTTGGCAGATTATCTTGAGTGTTCAACGGAAGATTTAAAAATCAAGATTCGAGAATTTAAAGAACAAGGTTGTAGTCTGTTCTTATAAGAGCGAGGTGTTTAAAAGTGAATCATGCCGTAGAGGAAAAAGTACGCGAATATTTCTCTGAGATGATTGTTTTAAAAGATCCACAGCGAACTGAGTTCTTTTCCAATCTTAGCTTGCCTGCATATATGAGAGATTGGCTTGTTATGAAATTCTCAAATATGGATGGCAGCATTGACTACGATGGTGTAAACAGCTATATAAAAACATATATTCCTAATGGAAAGGATTTTGAACAATTCAAATTTCGAATGGTAAATGGAGAAACGGTTCACTTTTTGGCGAGAATCCGTGTTACGGTAGATATTAAAAATGGAAATACTGTTTTTGAACTTCCCGACTTTGGTGGAATTAGAGCCGGTGCAGGTGGTGTGGTTGACAAGGGTGTTGCAGAAGAATGGCAAAATACCTTCTTGCGGGAAAATGAGTGCTGGGGCATTCTCTCCATGATTTGGGCGCAAGATTTAAGCAAGCGTACCGCCAAGGGAATATTGCGTTTGGTTGGATATAAAAGATTCTGTCCATATACAGTTGACTTGGATTATTATAGGGAGGCTCGCACGCACTTTACGACAGAAGAGTGGGTCAATGTCTTGATCTCTGCAGCTGACTATAATCCGGACGGCTATGTTGATGAGAATGGCGTTCCGTCAATGGAAACCAAACTATATTTCTTGCGCCGGCTCTTGCCGTTTGTTGAAAAACGTATCAACTTAATGGAATTGGCACCGAAGGGCACAGGAAAAAGCTATGTTTATGAGAAAATCAGCAAACGCGGTTGGCTTGTTTCGAGTGGCACGATTTCGCGTGCGGCTTTGATTTATGACAATAGCAAGAAGTTGCCGGGTCTTTTAACGCGTTATGATTACGTGGCGTTTGATGAGAGCCAATCCATTACATTTCAGCCAGCATCAGAAGTTCAACAGGCACTGAAAGATTATATGGAATTTGGCGAAGTGAAAGGCTTTGAGGCGCAGGTGAGTGCCTCTGCCGGTGTTGTTGTACTGGGAAATATTGCGGCAGATAAATTTGATGTCCACCAAAATATGACCGAAGAAATTCATCCAATCTTTCGTGAGGCAGCTACACTGGATAGGATTCATGGCTTCGTTGAAGGTTGGAAAATTCCACGAATGCAAGCATCTATGATTGCGCGCGGCTGGGCTTTGAACACAGAATACTTTGCCGAAGTTATGCACGCACTCCGTGATGACTTGCAATATGATACGGTTGTGGATCAAAGCATCTGCTATGACCCTGCTTCGGATCAGCGTGACTTGACGGCAATAAAGCGTATTTGTTGTGCTTTTGTGAAATTGCTGTTTCCTAATGCGCGTACAAAAGAAGACATTCCCAAAGATGAGTTTATCAAATACTGCTTGGAACCAGCAAAAGAAATGCGCCAAATCATCCGCTATCAGTTGGGCATTATTGACCCCAAGGAATACAACACACCGAAAAAAAGGTGTGTACCTAATGTTCAATATAATGATGAGGGATAACTATGATTTACGCTGACCATGCAGCAACTTCAGCAATGTCGAAAGCAGCAATCAACGCGATGTTGCCCTATTTCAGTGAGTTATTCTCAAATCCGTCCGCACTATACGGTGCTGGAACTGAGGCGCGTCGTGCAGTAGAAACAGCAAGAAAAACGATAGCGTCCTGTATCAATGCTACACCAGAGCAGGTGATTTTTACTTCTTGCGGCACGGAAAGCAATAATTGGGTGCTGCGATGTGCTGGGCGTCAAAAAAGCTCACGTGTCATTGTTACTTCTCCCATTGAACATCACGCGATTTTACATACATGCAGAGCATTGGCTTCTTGCGGAACGGAAATTCGCTACTTACCGGTAGATGGGAATGGCGTTGTAAAAACTACAAAAATAGATGACATTCTCAAAGATGCCGATTTGGTGAGCGTTATGACCGCAAACAACGAGATTGGCACGATTGAGCCAATTGAAAGCCTTGCAAGAACTGCTCATTCGGCAGGCGCGCTTTTTCATTCGGACGCTGTGCAGGCTGTCGGACACATTCCCGTAGATGTTCAGCGCATGCAGGTGGATTTTTTATCTGCCTCAGCCCATAAATTTAATGGACCTAAAGGCATTGGCTTTTTATTTGTGCGTGAACCGGAACGATTTTCCCCGCTTCTCTACGGCGGAGGACAAGAATTTGGGCTGCGCTCTGGAACTGAGAATGTGCCGGCTATAGTTGGTATGGCCGCAGCGCTGCAAGAAAATTGTGCGTCAATGAAACGTTCAGCGGCGCATGCAAATACTTTGTCGCATATTGTTGTGGACATTTTGTCGGACAGTATTCCGGGTGTTTGCTTTAATGGTGATGACCAACGAATTCCGGGCAGCATTAGTGTTGCAGTTCCGGGCATAAAGGCAGAGGCAATGCTACACTATTTGGATCTGCATTGTATATGCATTTCCAGCGGGTCAGCCTGCAATTCAAGTAGTACACAAATTTCTCATGTATTACAGGCCATCGGTTTGCCGGATAATCTTGCGCTCGGCACACTTCGCATTACGTTCGGTACTGAAAACACAGAAGATGATGCCAAGCAAGTAGCAGGGTATATTGTTAAAGGATACGAGAAACTAATAGGAAAGAGAAAAATAGGCAACGAATTATAAAACTGATGGAACAAATTTTACATCCTGCTTTTGCAGGAAATACTGTGCTTTTGACTACTGAAGCACAGCTAATTCCATGGGGTGTACAGAATGATTGCATCCCCAAATTGACTAAAAGAGGATTTCAAGTAGATATATTATGATTGACAACTACCGTGCTGATGCAGTGTGTGGGGATACGGATAGGATACGATTAGCATCTTAGTATTTATTTGTGCAGGATTTGCCTGTACAGGGGAATCCCGTCCAGGTAAATGCCGTTGTGGTAAAACAAAAATCCCCGGAAAGCGGGGAATTTATGGTGGTATTAGGCTGGACGAGTACCACGCCGATGCACCGCGAACGCGCCCAAACAGGGGCGTTTTTCGCGGCGATGGGGGCGGTGTGCAGGAGTGCCGCGGAGTAGTGCTTGCGTACAACTTCTTGCCGGAGAGTAAAACTTATATACTGGTTCGTTGGGCTTTTCCTGTGCGAAAACCTCGTGATGTTGGTATCCGCATTTTTCAATGGAACCAAAGCTGCGCATTTATTTGATTGGTGCGTATGAGAATCTGTCTTGCAGATTTGCCCCCAAAAGGGGTTGGAATGGGTCAGCACTATGTAGTATTCCTTTGTACACATGGGACAAAATCCGTTCTGAGCCTTGGTACGCAATACCACCAAGCCCAACAAAACCGCACTGTAACGCACAAATTTTAGATTTCTCATAACCCGGAGGTCGCAGGTTCAAGTCCTGTCCCCGCAACCAACAAAAGCTCGTTGAAACGGAAAGTTTCGACGAGCTTTTTTCTGCATTATGGAAAAAATGGTAACAGGCTGGTAACTTTGACCCCAAAATGACCCCAAAACGGCAAAGTGACTGCTGTTGCAAAGCAGGTACTTTTTTGCATTATACAGTAGATTTTACAGTTAAAATACAGTATAATCAAAACAAGATCATAGCGATAAGTTCCCGCCCAATGTTCTTGCAGACAGGAGTTGAAATCGTTGACAAAGATTATCCATTGTGCTGACCTGCATCTGGATTCTCCGATGGAAACCCACATGACCGAGGAGCAGGCATCGACCAGAAACACAGAAATCATCCACTCATTCCTCAGACTGACAGAGTATGCCGCAAAAAACGATGTCCGCGCGGTCATTCTGGCAGGAGATATGTTTGACGGAGAGCGCGTAAAGGTTAGAACGATAGACGAAATCCTTGACGCTGTGCGGCGCACACCCAATGTTGATTATCTGTATCTTGCCGGCAACCATGATGACACAACCTACGCATTTACCGATCACGACATACCGACTAACTTGAAACTCTTCAGTAAAGAATGGTCTACCTACGAATATGACGGCGTAGCCATCTCCGGCATTGAGATTTGTGAAGCCAATGCTCATTCGCTCTATCTGAATATCCCGCATAAAAACGGTGTCGCAAACATTGTTACACTGCACGGACAGGTGGGTTCTTCCTCTGATGTGGATGAGATAAACCTTTCTCTGCTAAAAAACAAGGGAATTAACTATCTGGCATTGGGGCATATTCACACCTACTTGGAACAGCCGTTGGACAGTGAAGGCATCTATTGCTATTCGGGATGCTTGGAAGGACGAGGTTTTGATGAATGCGGCCCGAAGGGCTTCGTTTTGCTCACGGTAGAGTCTGGCCATTTGGAACATGAATTTGTGCCGTTCAGTTGTCGGCAGCTGCACCGTATTCCGGTTGATATCAGCAGCTTGACCAAGAATTCCGAAATCAGTCAGAAAATGAAAGCCGCTGCACAGGGCATCCCGTCAGAGGACATGGTTGAGTTCCTTCTTTTCGGCGGGGTAGATCCCACTGCAAATCTTGCGGTATCGTACCTGCAGAATCTTGTAAAAAGCGATTTTTTCTTTGTTAAGGTGAAAGATCAAACACATCTGGCGATAAATCCGGAGGACTACAAACACGATATTTCGCTCAAGGGTGAATTTATCCGTTTGGTATTGGGCTCGGATGCCAGCGAAGAAGATAAGGCGGCAATCATCCGCACCGGTATGCAGGCACTGATGGGGGAGGAGATCACGCTATGAAACTGATTCGATGCCATATTGAAAACTTTGGCGTACTCTCCGACTTCGACTTCAGCTTTGCCGAGGGGCTGACCACCATTTGTCAAAGTAACGGATTCGGCAAAAGTACCTTTGCCGCCTTTATTAAAGCGATGTTCTATGGCTTCCCCCGCACGGGTGCCCGTAATATCGTAGAAAATGAACGCAAACGGTACGATCCCTGGCAGGGCGGAAAATACGGTGGCTACCTGGAGTTTGAAGTGCAGGATGTCAGTTACCGTGTTACGCGTTACTTTGGCAAGACTGCCGCCAAAGACACATTCTCGCTGTTGGATTTGACCAATCGGCGTCCAAGCACCCGGTTTTCAGAAAAGCTCGGCGAGGAATTGTTTCAGCTGGATGCAGACTCCTTTGCACGCAGCACCTATGTTCCGCAGCTGTCTGCCAACGATATGCAGGCAACTACTTCTATCCGGACAAAGCTGAGTAATCTGGTCGATGACACCAATGACCTCCGCAACTACGACACAGCAGAAAAAAAGTTGCGCGATTATCGCACAAAATTCCGTGCTTATCGAGGCGAAGGCGGCGCTATCAACGAAATAATACGGGAACGTCTTAGGCTTGAAAATGATAAATATAAAGCAGACCAACTTCGACCGGGATTGCAGGAGGTTGTGGAAAGCATTGAACGCTTGAATGGCGAAAAAGCAATCAAAACGGATGCTGTAAATAATCTGCGAGAAAAAATTCGTTTGGCGTCGGATCAGAAGGTCCGTATAGCCAATCAGAAGCAGCTGAAGGGCCTGCGCTTGGAAGTCGAGAAGAAGCAGCAGTATCTTCAGGAAATGGATGAAGGTTATCCGGTCGGTTACCCTACTGCCGAGGAAATCAAGGAACAGCGGGAGAACCTGAGCATTATACAACAGGAAGGTCAACGACTTCAGGCACTGAAGCTCAGCGATACCGACAAGGAAATCACCGAAGGCGAACAGCACTGGTTTGCAAACACCGAACAGGTTGCTGCAGATATTGAACAATGCGACCGAGATTGCAAGGAACTCGGAGGAGTTTCGGCCAAGATGACCGCCCAGATGCTGCCGGAGGAGCTTGAACGGTTGAATGCATTGTCCAAGCGGTTTACCGCTGGAATTCCAACAGAAGTAGAGCTGCAAACCTGTATGACAGCTGCCGATGACCTCAGCGATGCACAGCGTCAATATGCGGAACTATCCGTATCAGCGGAAAATCAAAAATGTCTTGCACAGCTTCAGGAACTGTTCAGAAGCGGCATTCCGGATGACAGCGCACTAAGCGATTGTGAACAGACTCTCCATGATCGCGATGTGCTGATCCAAAGCCGATCTGCGCACGTTTTTCCTGACAATGAGCAAAAGCAATATGATGCGTTGAAACGCACCTTTGCTGCGGGTGTTCCTGCCGAGGAAGAAATCCAGAGCAAGCAAACAGACAGCCGCCGAATTGCAGAACTGACGGCTAAGAAAAACACACAGACCACGATTATACAGCAGGATCTTCCACAAGAACCTTCGGAACCCTCTAAAGCACCCTTGGTTTGCGGAGGAGTCGGTGCGGCACTGCTGGTTTTCGGCATTATCTGCTTTGTGATGCAGCTCTCGATTCCCGGCATCATTCTTCTGGTTGCCGGGTTTGTAGCATTGCTCACAGCATTTTGGCTGCACACCAAGTCCATCGTCAACAACCAGACGCGGAGCAGCGCCTCCGTTATTACCGCCAGTGCTATTTCGGATGAAGAAAATCAAGAGTTGTACAACCTGCAGCACGCTCTTAATGATTTCCTGTTACGTTTTTATGATGACGCTGCCGACCCGGATAACAAGCTGGTGCAGCTGCGCATTGACAGTAAAGCTTACGCCGATTTGCACGAAAAAAAGCTTGCAGCAGAGGACGAGCTTCGAGAGATCGATGCAAAGATCCATGCAAAAAATGAAGAAATTCAAGCAATGTTTGAACGGTACTATCCCCACGATACATACCGGGATGATTTCGTTAAAAGACTGCGTGATAGCCTTAGCAAATACCAGAGGTTGACAGAAGAAGCCCGGACGGTATCCGCAAAGCGTGATGATTTGAAAGCAAGGATTGAGGACGACCGTTCCAAAATTATTCCTGTTCTGCATAGGTACTACCCGATTGAACTGCCGAAGGATCTGCGCCAGGGAATTCGCACATTAAGCAGCGAGGTCACGGCGTATAACGAACTCAAGGCGAAAAAGAAAGCCATGCTGGATGGCAACGCAAAATATCAGGAACGCGCTGATGCGTTAAAAGCCTCGATTCGCAAGATCCTGCTCACCTACAAAGCCTTGGATCAAGCCTTGCCGTATGATACCTGTCTCCAGAATCTCCGCAAACGCTTTGACCGTTACAAAGAGGCATCGGAACGCGTCACCCACTACACACAGGAACTTGAAAATTCAACCTCGCGGAAAAATCAGGCGAATGCTGAGGTTCAGAACTTCCTGCAGAAATATCAGCTTTCGGACGACACCCCCGAGAATCTTATCGATTATGCCGATGATGATATTCGGAGCAGGGAGGCTACTAAGAAGGCACTTGGCGAGGCACAGCGCAACCTGAATATATTCTTGAAAGAAAATCCCGGCGTTGAAGCCGATGTCATTGACATTGATAACGATCTTGCTGACCCGGAAGTTTTGCAGAAATCTGAAAAGCAACTTCAAGACAAGATTGGTGGCATCGAGGCAGAACTACGAGATTTGCGTCAAGAACGTGACCGTATTCGCCGGTCTGTCGAAAATATCCCTGCTTGGGAGGACCGCATGTCTCGTCTTCAAAATGAACAGGAAGAGGACGAAAGGAAATGCGCACTCGCCGATCAAACGCTTGCCCTGCTGAGTCAGGCCAAGGATAACCTTGCCAATAGCTATGTTGGAAGGGTAGAGCGCGGGTTCGAGAACTATGCCAATACGCTGATGGGTAATCAACTGGGCGATGTTATGGTCGACAAGGATTTGCATCTGTATATCGACGAGAAAGGCGCCGCCCGTGAAGTCGGCAGTTTCAGTGCGGGAACGATAGATTGCATTATGCTGTGTATGCGTCTGTCGCTTGTGGATGCCCTCTTTGGCGATGAGAAACCGTTTTTGATCCTGGATGACCCCTTTGTAAATCTGGATGATGAGCATACGAAACGCGCGCTAGAAATGCTCGACAAAATCGCACAGGATCATCAGGTTGTGTACTTGGTTTGCAACACAAGCCGAAAATAAACGAGCTTTCATGAAGCCGCTCGGGCAAAGGTAAAGCACCCCGAAAAGGGGCGCTTTGGGATGCGGTTGAATAGTCGGCACCCCTATGCCGATGCGGTGCGAACGCGCCCAAACAAGGGCGTTTCTCGCGGCGACAGGGGCGGTGTGCGAGAATGGTGTAGAGTTGGCTTGCGTACAGCTTCTTGCTGGAGAATAAAACTCATATACTGGTTCGTAGGGCTTTTCACTTGCGTAAACCCTGTGATATAAGTAACCGCATTTCTCAATGAGACCAAAGCCGCGTATTTATATGATTGGTGCGAGTCAGAATCCGTTTCGCAGATTTGCCCCCAAAACTGCCCCCAAAAGGGGTTGGAACAGGTCAGCACCGTATAGCACCCTTTTGTACACATGGGACAGAATCCGTTCTGAGCCTTGGTACGCAATACCACCAAACCCAACAAAATAACATCCAAACGCACAAACTTTGAATTTCTCATAACCCGGAGGTCGCAGGTTCAAGTCCTGTCCCCGCAACCAACAAAAGCTCGTTGAAACGGCAAGTTTCAGCGAGCTTTTTTCTGCAATATGGCAAAAGTGGTAACGTTCCGGTAACTTTGACCTCAAAACGGCAAAACAACTGCGCCCGGACGGCTGAGATTTTCAACTGTCCGGGCGCTTTTTGTGGATAAATCTTGCGGAGTTGGCAGGTAAAAATCGGATTGGTCGGTGCGGTTAATGTCCAAATTCGTTGGTAACGATGAAGCCATCGTCTATGTACTTATCCCCTGCCCGCTGCTTATCCTGCGCTTGTTGCTGCTTCCAGCGGGTAAGCTCGTCTGCTATTGTGCGGGTAGCGGAATCGTGCGGCGGGAGTTCTTGGTTTTGGGTGTGCCGAATACGATCTCGGTTTTGTTCTCGCCGTCGTGGGATTCGTACTTGGCAAGGCGGTTGATGGTACGGCGTACATGAAGCTGCGCGGTGGAAAAGTCGATGTCCTCCCACTTCAGTGCCAGCAACTCCCCCATGCGTAACCCTGTACACAGGTCTAAGCGGATAAATACGCCATAGCGGTGGCGGTAGCTGGCTTGCACCAGCGACCGCTGCTGGTCGTTGGTAAAGACTACAATTTCGGGCTTTTCTCCGCTTGGCAGGGTCACGGCATCGCAGGGATTGTACACTAACAAGCGCTCCTTTACGGCCTGTTGTAAGCACTTGTGTAATGCCATGTGGTAGTTGCGCAAGGTCTTGGGGGATAATCCTTCCTCACGGAATTTGTAGTTGTAAAACTCCTGCAAGGTGTGCGGTTCAAGCTTCTTGAGCAGGATTTTTCCCAGTACACAAAAGTGCTTGTTGAGATAAATGCGGTAGCTGGCGTAGGTGGACTGCCTGACGGTGTCTTTCATGTAGGTGTCCAGCCAGTATTCATACCACTCTCCCAGTGTCACCGACATAGGATCGCGCCAGCCCTGTGTGCGGACTTCATGGGCTTGCTGCTGCAAAATGGCAATCGCCTCTTGCCTTGTATTGCAGCAGGTGGATGTGCGTCTGGGCTTACCGGTTTTGTAGTCGATTCCGGCTGATAGCCGCACCTCCCACCGCCCGTCTGTTCGCTGACGGATGTTGCCCTCGTTATGCCCGCGGTGCAGGGCTTTTTTGGATGTATCTTTCACGCTGCATCGTCTCCTTTCGTGACACAAAGACTACCACTGGTACGGCCACAAAGCTATTCATCAGACCCGACAATCTTCGGGTTCTCGTTTTGGGCTTTATTGACCTTTTGCCGTTCCAGCCAGTCCAGCAGTTCATCCCGCCGCACCAGCAGTCGGTTTCCAATGTGGAACGCCGGGAAAGTCGCGTCGTGAAATATCCGATAGGTGGTCGAGCGCGAAATGCCGAAGTAAGTTTGCACCTCCTTGGGACTTACAACATTGGGTAAATCTTGAAATTCCGTGTTCATGGGTTCCTCCTATGTAAGTAGTGAAAAAACGCTTTCACTATATAGCCACTGGGAAAGGGCAAAAAGTATCGCAGACCTTTGAGATGTAATAATTTGTAATAAAATGTCGACATTATGTAGCCAGTGGGAAAAATCAAAATCTTACCTGCTATAAAAATTTTCATCAAAATTAAAACAGGCAAGCCGCAGATTAAAACGGCTTGCCTGTTTTAAGTGACGATGGTGACGGTAGTGACGATGTTTATGGGATATGGGTAGGGGTATGCAAGAAAGACCGTCACCATCGTCACCACCGTCACGAATATGCGAAATGACGCTTGTGGCTTACCATTGAAGAAAGAAAAAACAATGATGCTACGAAAAACACAGAATCGGAATGACGCAGATGACGCTAATGACGCTGAATCCGGGATATGGTATAGGGATATCCTAAAAACAGCGTCATTAGCGTCACAAGCGTCATCAGCGTCACTATCGTCACGCAAGAACAGCGCGGGGGTCTGGGGTACACCCCAGAAATGTGCATGTGGATGACCACATGCTATGCTAGCAAAACACGTTCCCGCTCAAAGCGGAAGTAATCAAAGCGGATACGCATACAAATTCGTATATGCTCCAGAGTGAATCAGTTTAGATTCATCCAAAAATCTTGACTCAAAAAGTGAATCGGTTCTGATTCATTCCGCTAATAAAAGTAGAAATTTCCGAAGATTAAAAAATATCCACAGAGTGAATTATCTAATTGAAACACAATCCCATCAAAAGAATTATAATACATCGGTTTTCCGGTACAAGGTGATGGGCACATATAAGACTATGAATTTTCATGACTGCGTTCCAGAATTGATTTGCAGATTTCTGATTCTCTTTGCTTGATAAATAGGGAATTGCTTGATATAATATATGAAGAAAAATTCCCCAAAAAACGATAAAGGAGCGACTATGGAAAATACATATTCTAAAATTCAAGAGCTGCTGCATCAAAAAGCGGATTGCCAGGCGAGGTTAAACTTACTTCCCTACGATGGGACCCCGGAAATTAAGGATAGGGATGGGCTGAAATATCTTTATATTCGCAAGCGTGTAGGCAGTCGCTTGACATCGACTTATGTTGATGTTTATTCAGAGGAGTTATATCAACTGCTTTTGCGCAACAGCCGAGAAGCACGTGAATTGCGAAAGCAAATCAGACATATCGAAAAAGATTTGGCAGGTCTTGGCTATGAGGAGGCAAATCTGTCACCGCGCGTAATGTTAAATCTGGATTTTGCCAGGGCAAATATGAAGGTGAACATTTATGACCAGGCGGTGCTGGAAGGTGTAGCCACAACATTTCCGCAGACGGTAGACATTATTGATAACGGAATTGTGTCGGGAATGACAGCCAGCGATGTGCAGAAAATTTTGAATTTGAAACACGCATGGGAATTTATTCTGGATAAAGATGTACTAAACTATACAACGGACTATCATATTCTGTGCCACATTGCAAAATTGGTAAATGAAGGATTCTACACAGAGGGCGGTCGTATTCGCGGTGTACCGGTTACGATTGGTGGAACATCGTATGTGCCACCACTTCCCATTGAAACAGTGGTAAAAGAAACAATTGACGCGATTGTCGGCGAAAATACCGACGATGTAGATATTGCCATTCACCTCTGTTTGTATTGCATGAAAGCTCAAATCTTCAACGATGGCAACAAAAGAACAGCGGTAATATTTGCAAACCATTATATGATTTCAAAGGGAAAAGGACTGCTTGTCATCCCGGAAAAGAGCGTTCCTGAATTTAAGAAATTACTCGTCGCTTACTATGAAAATCGGGATAATGGGGAAATTAAAACATTTATGCGGAAGCAATGCTTGAGGACGTTTTAAAACAATAGGGAATATTTTGAATGTATTTTGATGAAAAAAATCCCTACAATAATGGCAATATTTCTAGCAAAATGGTGCCGTGGGCTATAGCATTACCAATTTCTGCTTTGCAATGTAAATCATTGGCCATTTTGTACAATTGGCAGTGGTGTATTTGTATACTTTGCTAGATACTCTTACTTTCTATACGATTAAAAACATGTTATAATAAGTCATATCATTTGGCGTGCGCTGCGTATTGATGTGTGATTTTAGCCAGATGAAAAGCCTTCTTGAGGTGATACTTATGGCAAAAGAAGCACAAAACGATACGGTATTCCGGGAAGAACAGAATCACTTAGACAGCACAAAGGCAGCGATACAGAGTTTACTGGATGGCTACGAACAAAAAGTTCACAAGGGAGAAAAAGAACTCTCAAGTGGCAATCGATATAATGACAAAGAAGATCGAAGTTTTTTGCAGAATGTGCGCAGTAATATTTGCGAGAATAGTTCTCGGGTGGCCTTCTATAAACGAATCATTCCCCGGCCATATTTTGGCCGAATTGATGTTACAGAAAATAACGACAAAGCTGAAACGGAAACATACTATATTGGCAATGATGCAGTTCTTGATGAAGATGCAGATGTTTTAGTTCTTAGCTGGAAAGACCCGATGGGCAGCATTTTCTACGCAAACGCACAAAATAGCATCCAAGTCAAGGACACAACATTTCAGCTGCTGCTGCGAAGGGCACTTGAAATTCAAAATGGGACACTTTTGGGTTACCATACAGAATATGATGCGGAAAGTTCAGATAGCCTCAATGGCGAAATTGTTGATTCCTTCCTTCTCACTGTGTTAAAAGACAAGCGACGCCAAAAGCAGTTGACAAACATTATTCGCACAATACAGGCAAATCAAAATAAAATCATTCGCAAACCACAAAGTGACAACCTCGTGGTACAGGGGTGTGCAGGTTCAGGCAAAACGATGATCCTCCTGCATCGCCTCAGCGTATTAGCTTATAATAACCGAGAGTGGGATTTGTCTCGTGTTAAAATTATTACGCCAAATCGTACTTTCAATATGCACATAAATGCACTCAGCGAAGAACTGGGATTGGGCAATATTGAACGTTGCAGCGTAGAGGAATATTACATTTCGCTGATTCATCAGTTTAATAAGGCGGTTGAAACTGGTACTGAGGTTCACAGCGAAATGCTGCTTGACAATAAATTCTTGGAAGAAGTCTACTCGCTTGATTTTATGGACAAGATACATCTTGACTATGAGAAGTATTGGCAGTCTATGATACAAGAATTGCAAGCCAAGCGTTTTGCCGAACTTTGTGAAATTTGCGGCGTTGAAAGCCCAGTATTAAGCATATATAAAAATGCGACGGTAGAAGCACTAAAAAGGACGATTGAACGCGCAAAAGAAAGGGCGAAGCAGCAAAATCAGACAGTTGAAAATTTGCAGGCAAGAATTGAGGAGATAAATAAGAAACTCAACAGCAATCAAAATAGCACGGCATCATTAAATGCCGTGCTGGCAAAACGCCGCAGTCTTGCTGGTGAAGCTATACAACGGAACATTCACGCGATTGATGCTCAAATCGAAAAGCAGAAGAATTTACCAATAGAGAGCGAGAAGTCACAAAAGCTGCGCAAAGACATTGCGGACATTCAGCGCTTGAAGGAAAAAGTAGAACGAGCGCAAAAAGAAATTGATGATAAAGTGGAGCAGTACTTGGATTATGACGAAATCCACACGCTTTCGGACGCATTTGCGGCACAGATCATCGGTCAGAATCAGAAAGTGGAAGCTGCTATACAAGCGGCACAAGTTGCACTAAATCACGTCCCGTTCTATAACTTTGCAAAGCGCAATGCGCTAAAGGCGGATATTGCACAGCTGAAAGAAAAATTCACCGCGCAAGCGCAAGCTTATATTGAGGCCTATAAGGCCTCGCGCATGGATGCCATTAAAACAGCGACTGTCAAGCAAGCTGAATTGGAGAAAGCCCTTACAGCGGAACTCCAGCGCGCAGGGGAAAACAAAAAAGCGATTGCAGATTTGCAGCACCGGAGAGATGTTCTGTTGCTGCAGCAGAAAGCGTTGCCATTGACCAATTATGCGGCGTGGTGCAATGCTGTTGGAAATAATTTTGAAGTCGGGGAAGTTAAAGACTACGACAAAGCACTGTCAGAATATGCAGATGCGGAAAAGTCCATTGTTTCTTTGCGGGAAACCTTGCAGATGCGTGAGGCAGAACTGCAGCAAAGTGAGGCGCAGAGTTTAAACGAGGTGCAACTCCGCGACTTGGTCGATTGCGCAAACCTTGCCAAGCAGCTTGAATGGCAGAGCATCATCAATAATGTTCTGAATAAAGACCTTGCAGACCTGCACATTAAATATGGCGTTAGCCGGCGTGTAACCAACTACAGGTTCAAGCTGTATCTGCGGCTGCTTTGCTGTGCGCTTTATTATCGCCCGATTGCAAAACCGGATAATTTTCTTTGCGTTGACGAAGCACAGGATATTTCTGTTGCAGAGTATCGCCTTCTCCGCTCCATACTGGGGGAACGCTGTGTCTTTAACCTGTATGGCGATATTAACCAGAAAATTTATCCGTACAAGGGCGTTTCGATGTGGGATGATATTGCAGACATCACAGGCGTCCATGATATTTTGAGCGAAGCAGATATGTTGCTGGATGACACGACCCATGTTTGCCTGCTGAACGAGAATTACCGTAATACATTGCAGATCACGGAGTTTTGCAATAAGGAGTTTGAGGCAAATGTTACCGCTGTTGGCATTGCGGGCGACCCTGTGCAGGAAATGCAGTTGGCAGCTGCAGTACAATGGTTGTGGAGCTTAAAGCATAAGAATAAAGAACTTCGTGTTGCGGTGGTGTACAAACCGGGCAGCAAGGATTTCCATGCACAGATGGATGCACTCCCGCAAACAACAACTGCCTGCTGGGATACAGTAGATACAGACAAGATGTGTATTCTTCCTGTTGAGCTTGTGAAGGGCCTTGAATTTGACGCGGTTGTAGCAGTCATTGATCGAATGAGTTTCAACGAGAAATATGTGACTTTTACACGCGCACTGGACTATCTCAGCGTGGTGCGTGAGACTTTCCGTGCGGATGATGCAGAAGATAAAGATTCTGGCAAAAAGCCTTCAGATTCGCCTGCAGCACAGGCCAAACACAGCGCGAAAGCACCGGCAGAGGAAACGATTGCTGTAGAACCGGTGCAGGGCGCAAACCCTGAGGAAAAATCTTCCCCGGAAGCACAGCCGAATCAGGCGGAGAATACTTCCCGGGAAAGCACCAAAACGGACGCGTTCTATGTGTGGCTTGCCGCGCAGGTGCCGGAAGAACAACTGCCGCAGATGCGGGAAATGCTTGATTCAGTCAGCGAATTTTGCAAAAAGACCCGGCTTTGGGACAAGCCAATAACAGAGGCCAGCAATGCAGAGTTTGTTCGGCGTATGAAAAAGCATATCCGCTCTAACCGTGTTTTTCTTACGGCAAACCGTATGCGGATGCCCTTGATTTTCAAAGCAATGGACATGCTGGCAAAGTATTGTGATCTTCCCCCGGTGGAGCAGAAGCCTGTACAGGAACCGGAAGCAAAACCTGAAACATCTGCAGCCGCTGCGGAGAGCGTACTTACACCGGAAATACCAATGGAAAAACCGCAAAACGAACTTATGCAGCTGCTCCCGCAGGAGGAACTGCAGCCTTTGCTGCAGGCAATGGCGGCAGATGGCGTTACCACAAAGAAAGCTTTTGCGACCGCCATGGTCGTTGGCTATATCAACCGCTGCGGTTATGCCACCCGCCGCCGTATCTTTATCTGGGACGCAGTTAAACCGGTTTGGAACGCGTGGCGCAGGGGCGATAGTGGAGAAGAAGAACTTGCGCGCGTATCGGAAGTGCTACAAAGAGAGATCGTTTCTACTACTACCGGAAAACCTCAAGCTGTATCTGTGTTGCCTTCTACATCACGAACTGTAACCGTTGGAGAAAAAGGCACGCAGCAAGAAATTGCAACAGCAGAAAATTGTGCAGGAAGAACCCCCTGCGCTATGGTAATTTGCGGTCAAAAATACCCTGTTGACTCTTGGCGAAATGTATTAGTTACGGTATGCAATTACTTTTTGATTCACTGCCCGGATAAAATGCAAGGCTATGCAGACAAACCGCTGACAATGCGTTCTGATGAGCCGTTGTTCGGCAAGAACATGATGGGGGAGTCGCTCCTGCATGGCTATCGTGTCAATACAACACAGAGCGCTAAGGATGTCCTACGCATTGGAAAAACATTGTGTGGCCTATGTGAAGTGCCAATTGACGGATTTGTCGTTTATCTGACGCCAGAGGCAAATGCGGCTGCGCCTTCTCAAGAGACTGAAGCGTCTCATACACAACAGTCACATAAGGTGACCCAAACATCTGCGCCTGTGCCAAACGCAGCCCCAAGAACTTCACCATCTGCAATCTCCTTTGCAGGAAGTCGTGTTCCCACGAGCGTTTTCATCTGTAATAATACTTACCCTGTTAGAACATGGGGCGAGGTGCTGGAAGTCGTTTGCAATCGGTTCTTCTCACTGTATCCCAATAAAATGGCAGCACTGGCAGATCGGCCTTTGACCGGTATGGGTTCTGCACCGGTTTTCGGGCGGAAAGTTGGCGGCAATGTGCTGGCAAACGGCTACCATGTGGATGTTCAGCAAAGCCCGCAGCAAATTGGTGAGATTTGCAGGGTATTGGCCGAGCGCTGCGGCGCTGACAAGGAGGCTATCCGAATTAACTTTCCGAATCCTGTGTCCGTGGCTTCAAACACTGGTTCTGCCCAAGCGCGGGAACCTGTACAACAGGCACCGATGCGGCAGACGCTGTCTGACGAGACAAAGGCACGTATTGCAGATTATGTCAAAAAGAAAGAGCTGACAGGGGCCAGCCTGATCGAACTGACAAACTTCACACACCTTTCGAGAGATGAAATTTCCCGTTATATGGACAGTGACACGGCTTATATTGAAATCACCCGCGAACTTTATCTGCATCGTGACTGCATTTATGATCTTGACGATATTGTAGAGCCGCTGGAGAATATTCTCCAAAAGCAGTTTAGGCATTTTTACGGCTTTACAATGGATAAAAAGCTGAAAGAAGGCGCAGACCAGGAACTGGGCATGTTTATCAATGACTATGATTTCCATACAAAAGAGGAAATCTATGGTCTAGCAAAGTACCTGTTTGGAAAATGCAAAGTCAACGGCATAGAGCATGGCTTTAATGGCAACGGCTATATTTGGGAAAAGCCAACCAAGGCCGAGTCAAACAGGACGGCGGTTATCATCAACCTTGCGCGCCGTTATGAGGATCCGGTTTTGACGCGCGAGGAAATCACCACACAGTTTGAACTGCTGGGGTTCTTTGTGACGATGTATAAGCAGGCTATGGACCTGGGGCCTGACTCGCCTTTCCTGCAGTATGACACAGATAAGTTTGTGCTGGCCGAGCGCATGAAAATGGATACCGCATGGGCGGCACAAGTGGGTGATGCGCTGGACCACCTTATGGTTGCGGCACAGAGCGACTATGTGGTTCTGCGTGCCATTCGAGAAGATTGGTATAGTGCAAACCTTCCTGTGCTGCCGGAAGGTGTTCGTTGGACCGCGCTGCTGCTGCAGGAAGTGGTTGAGCATTTCCTGCAGGGGCGGTATCGGACGGTGCATCAGTACAGTGGTCTTTCCAGCGACAGCCTGTGTGCAGCCATCGCCAAGGAGGATTCCCCTCTTGTGACATTCCCGGACATTGTGTATAATTATGTGGAGTGCAGCGCCTTGGAAAAGGCTGACTTTGCCTGTGAGGAGTTCCGACAGAAACTTGTACAGGCAGGTATGCTGCAAGGTGCTGAGCTACGCACGACGCTGCCCAAAGCATTAGACGACCATCGCTTTGCGTGGGATACAGCGAAAGAAAATTTGCACATTGTGGGAGTGTAAGGCATGCAGTTGGGATGGACAAGGGATGAAATCCTTTTGGTTGTTGCGTGTATACTTGTCAACCAAAACAGTGACGCGATTCCGAGTCATGCCATTCGGGAACTTAGTGATGAATTAAAGGCATTACCTATTCACCCGCTAACGAAACGAGACCCGGGATTTCGCACAGTTTCCGGGTTAAGTGGGCAATTATGGTATCTGAATGATAGCATAAGGAAAGGCAAGAAAAACACTCATATAAGTAGTGCCTTTATCAATACCTACCAACAGGCATTAGAGAACCCACAGCATTATATAGACGTGGCAGATGCAATTAAGAGGTGTCAGCCTATCTATAAAGACGTTACTTTTGGCTGCGCGGAGGAAACATACGACTTTCCAGAAGGTGCCATTCTCTTTCATACACATCGCTATTTTGAACGACGCGATGGAAAATCATCTCAAGCCCCGCAGTGCTGTCAGCTTTGCGGGGTTTCTGCCGATTTATCCTACTCGGCCAATATTCCGTTGATAGAACCGCACTTGATGGTTCCGCCAACAAAGATGCAGCCGACAGCAGTTTATAAGGCAAGCGACTTTATTTATGTTTGCCCAAACTGCCACCGTGCGTTGCATTTGCTGCGCCCATGGCGCAGCAATGTACAGGAATGTGAAACGATCCTGTATGAATAAAAACTGTAAAGGAAACTATCATGTACGGCTACGAATGGACAGAAAGCAATGGTATTTTTCGTCTGACGATTGATGCACATATAGAAAAGGAAATCCGCCCCGTTTTTAAGGAAGAACTTGACTTTTTTGGAATGAACGCCTACTGGGATTACCCGGACACAGACAAACCGCTGCTTTGGGCGGAGGGAATCCGGCGCTATGTAGTAAACGGAGAAGTTGTTGCAGAGGCGAAAGAAGGCGGTTACTACACCAAGCCTAAAATCAAAATTCACCGGAAAGGACTGACCCTGACACCCATTTCCGTTGAGGATTTGTGGAAAGAAAACGCAGCTTTGCTGACCGGTATGGAGCAGAGGGCAATCACTTTTATCCAAAAAACATATACCGAATATGCCGCAAAAGGATATTCTTTCGTGGTAGCCTTTAGCGGCGGCAAAGACAGCTTGCTGCTGCTGGACTTGGTTGCTAAGGCACTACCGCCGGAAAACTTTTACGTAGTGTTCAGCAACACCGGTATGGAGCTGGACGAAACGCTGCACACCATAGAAAAAGCCAAGCGGCATTGGCCGAATCTGCGGTTTGAAGAAGCAAAATGCCACATGGATCCGCTGCAAAGCTGGGATGAATTTGGCCCGCCGGGACGTCGGCTGCGGTGGTGCTGTGCTGTACACAAATCGGTGCCGACCATCTTGAAATTGAGGGAGCTCACCGGGCAATATGATGTGCAGGCGGTTGTGTATGACGGCGTCCGTGCAGAGGAAAGCGCCCGCCGCGCTAAATATGATGAAATCAGCGTGGGGGCAAAAAACATCAATCAGGTCAACTGCAGCCCGATTCTGAAATGGAACACGGCTGAGTTGTTTGTCTACTCGCTTTACCATGGTATTTTACTGAATAATTGTTATCGTTATGGTATAAACCGTGTTGGCTGTACGGTGTGCCCGCTTTCATCATCTTGGCGTGATAGTCTTACCAATAATATTTATAGTGCAAGCGTCAAACCACTGCTAACCAAAGTGGAAGAATACGCTGTACACCAAGACATTACGAATGAGCGTCGGAAAAAGTATATTGAAAAAGATGGATGGCGCACAAGAATGGGTGGGCGTGGTTTACCCAACGGCGGCAACCGCATTACCGAGTCCGTTTCCAATGATACACTGACTTTCAGCTTTGCAAGCCATACACAGAATTGGTGGGACGTTGCCCCTGTTTTGGGTCCTATCATTGAAAAAAATGAGGCCCGTGCTGTTCAGCTGATAGACCGTCGGGAGTACACGGTTTCGGTGGACGAAACGACTGGCCTTGTGGTAAAGGTTGCGCCGTTCTCTATGATGGATCGCTTTGTGCTCAGCCATCTGCGCGGTGTGGCCAATAAAGTGGCGTACTGCATCGGCTGCAAAGCGTGTATGGTGCAGTGTCCGTTTGCTGCCTTTGAAATCACGGCGGAAGGCCGTATTTTGATTCGGGAAGAACGCTGCAAGCACTGCAGCAACTGCATTACATTTACGAACGGAAAGGGCTGCCTTGTGGCAAAGTCACTATCCACAACTATGGGGGGCAATACAATGAATCTGAAAGGCATGAACCGCTATCAAACATTTGGATTCCGGACACCGTGGCTGCAGGGCTTTTTTGATTACGGCACAGACTATTTTACTTCCGGCGCAAACGGAAACCGCCAGTTTGATGCCCTGCGCGTCTGGCTGCGTGAAGCGGGACTCTTGTATCCCAATAATAGCGGGGAAAACTCCGGCAAATGTACCCCCTTGTGTGAAAAACTACAGATGCGGGACGCATACGATCCGTTTGTGTGGTCCATCATCTGGGTGAATTTGGCGTATTCCTCCATCATTACAAAATGGTATATGCTAAATGCGGCTATTGGGGAAAGCCATGATAAAGCGGAACTCGTATTTATGCTGGGGGACGACTATGCAGCAAAAACACGAGAAAACGCCGTTGCTTCTTTGCTGGACACCTTAAAGAGTTCCCCTGTTGGCGACAGCTTGAAGCAGGGATTGCCCATTGAATATGGCGGTAAGACCAAGTATCTGCGCACCGGATGGGAGACACCCAACCCGGTTTCCATCCTCTACTGTATGTATCGCTGGGCAGAGGCAACGGGCCGCTACTCCTTCACTTTGAGCCAGATGCAGGCCATGCGGGAAAGCGGTGATCCGCAGGGCATGGATCCGGCCTGTGTGTTTGGCCTTACAAACGAACAATTCAAAAACGTTTTGCAGGAGATCGCACTTCATTTGGATAAGTATTTGCGGGTTTCTTTTGTGGCAGACTTGGATAATATCAGTTTGGACGAAAATATCACCTCGATGGATATTATCGACCTTGCTAACGAGATGTAAATGTTACGATAAAAAGGGATGTGCATCGTATGGCAAAGTATTCACAGTATATCGAGATCAGCCCCGACTATGAGTCTGTTGTTGATTTAAGCTCTGAACAACGGCACCCGGATATGTGGATGAGTTATATCGTCCACGAGGATATGGCGGATGCGATTGATAAGATCACGCAATCTTTGAAAAACGAAAACAAGGACGCCCGCCGTTCATTCTGGATTCATGGTTCCTATGGTACGGGCAAAAGCTATGCGGCAATCGTTCTGAAACATTTGTTTGAGGACAAAGAGGATAAGATTCGCCGCTTTATGGCAAATCCAAAACTGCTGCCATATCGGGAGAAGTTCTGCGCCCTGCGCCGCAAGGGTGAGTATCTGGTCGTTTGGAAAAGCGGCTGCAGCGAGATTCGCACCGGCGTCCAGCTTATCATGGAGGCTGAAGTCGCCATTCGCACGCGCCTGCAAGAAAAGTTTGGCGACAATGCTTATCTTGGGGAGAACTCCACACTGGACGCGGTAAAGGAACGTCTGAACGATCCAACCATCAACTGGGAAAATGTGTTCAACGATTCTGATTATGCTCTTTTTGAAGATTACGACAGCCTGGATGCACTAAAAGACAAAATCAATAACAATGATACCAGCGCGGCCAACCGTATAGCCAGTATCATTTTACAAAAGGGCTGGGGACTTTTCAGCTCTACCGCAACCTTTAAAGCCTGGCTGAAGGATGTGATCCACGGCAATAACCTGCAGGATACGGGTATTGTGCTGATCTGGGACGAGTTCACGGATTATCTGCGCAACAACACCGGCGATACCAATGTTTTGCAGGAACTAAGTGAATACTGCAAGCAGGAACCATTCTTTATGTGCCTGATCGTGCATAAGGATGCCAGCTGGGTGGATACCATGGGCGAGGGCGCCTACAATCGTATTGTACACCGCTACCATGAGTTGAGCTTCCATATTACAGAGGATGCCACCTACGATTTGATTTCGGGCTCTATCCTGACCCGCACCGGCATGGACCAGCAATGGCACATGGAGCAGGACATCTTGATGAAGTCCATAGCAAAACAGCGCGGCAATTTTGTGGATGCAGATTTAGGCAGCGGCCATGACCGTTACCGCGAGCTTTGCCCGATCCACCCGATGACGATTTCCCTTCTGTCAAAAGTGGCCGAGAACTTTGGCGCTTCGCAGCGCACGCTGTTCCGCTTTATGAAAGACCCGGAGGGACGAGAGCAAAAAGTCGGCTTCCTGTATTACATTGATAACTTCGGCCCGGAAGATTGGCGCTGGCTGACACCGGACTTTTTGTGGGATTACTTTTTCCTGCGCCCCAGCGACATCAAAGAGTTTTCGCCGGAGGCACAGCGGTGCTACCAGCATTATCAGCAGATGCAGGATTTTGTCAATAAAAATCCTGCGTATCTGCGAATTTTCAAAACATGCCTGTTGCTTATCTCCCTGATGAGCCAGCGCAGTACCAGCAACACAATTTGGCTGACCCGTGCCAGCAACGGCAAACTGGTCCCGACGCGGAATACGGTCATCAACTGCTATGCGGGCGTTCTGGAAGAAGCCGAGGTTCGCAATGCCCTGCAGGCGATTGGCGACAGCAAGCTGCTCCGCTTTGACGAACAGCGCAACGGCGATGCGCGGCTGGAACTGCCGTTTGCCGGTGCAACCAATCTTGTGGAAAACAAGCAGGCAGAGATCGCCAAAAAGTACACGCGCCATGTGATGTTTGGCAGAGACGGCTTCTGTGCACAGCAGTTGCAGCAGCGTATGTGGATCGCCAACGACCCCTACACAAAACGCATTCAGATTGTTGTGACCTCCCCGGATACGGCCACCTTGAACCAGCGGCAAAAAGAACTGCAGGAAACGCTGGAAAAGAAGCCTTACGCACTGGGGATGCTGGTTGTTGCCCCGGCGGAGGCTACCCAGTTTGTCTCTATGCAGGATTCGCTGCGCACCATTGCAAAGAACGACCCGACAGGCCGTATGATCGTCGTTCTTTTGAAAACGCCGTTTACGGAAGAACAGCTGACAAAATGGTACCGCGCCATTGCAAATAAAGAACTGGCCGCTGCCGAGGGACAAAAAGGAAACGCGGATAATTATGAGGAAGAAGCCAACAGCATCTTGAGCGAGTGGGCAGTTTCTGCTGCCAGCAGCAATATGGTGGCGTTCTATAAAGAACAAGCCTTTACCACGCTGTTCAACGTCGGCTCGCTTTCCAATGTTGTTAAAAAGCAGATTTTTGCACCTTTGTTCCCGTATGCCACAGAGCGCTTTATTATTTTGGGCACAGCGTACAAAAGTTCTAACAAACCGGCTGCCCTGCTTGGCCTGACTCGTGAACCAGGCAATGCACAGCAAAGAGAAATCCTGAACGCGGTACAGCGTTACCCCGATTTAGCTCAGGCTGATACGATTGAAGTTTTGAGCAACTGCTCCGGCAGTGCAGCCCAAGATGCAATCGCCAAATTGGCGGAATTTTTGATTCGCGAGCTAACGCAGGGTGCCCGTGTTGATTTGGACGAACTGTGGCAAAAATTGCAAAACCCGCCTTTCGGCTATTACGACACAATGGCCAGCGCCTTTGTGCTGGGATATGTTTTCCGCTTTTATCTTGACCGAGAATACACATGGCTGGATAACACGGGCAATCCGCATCAGTTGAGCAATAAGGACATGATGGCGGAAATGATTGCCCAAATGTGCAAGGGAAAGCTTATCAATAATGCGCTTTCTTCCGGCTCGCAGACGTGGGGCATGTTCAAACCGTATGCCAAGGTCTTTTTTGCTTTGACAGATGAAGCCTGTGCAAGTGAGGCCGGTGCGCGCCGCGCCTGCAAAGGACGAATCGTTGATTACGGTATTCCGTTCTGGATTTTGAAGTATCTCCCGGTGGAGTTATTTGGCAGTTTGGACAGCAAGGAAACATCGAACAAAATCGTGGATTCTGTGCAAGCGTTTTTGGACGACCCAGGTGCAGCGGAAACGCATATGGCTGCGGTGGTAGACACCTGCAAGGGACAAGCGCGTATTAAGCGCGCTTTGACAGAAGCCTATAAGAACCCCGCAAAACGCAATGAAGTGCTGCGGAACTTTATCCATGAAAAAGCACCGCAGCTGGAGGAAAAAATAGGCACGCTATCCCTGGACAACTCTGACCTGCTGAACGATTTGCGCCACACGATGGAGGGCGATACTTCTTCCTGGCAGGAAGAAGATGTGATCCAGAAACTCAGCCAACTGCAAACATTGTACGACCTGATCCTGGCGGTGAATTCTGCCATTGGAACAAAACACAAAACGATTGGCGCCTGCCAATCTGATTTGAAAAATTGTTTTGCAAGCATGAAGGTCCCGGGCAGTGTGATAGAAGCCATGGACTATACATGGATAGATGCCATGAAGGCCATGTACCATTTGAGCCGGAAATCTGAGTATCTTGCCGACCTTATTTCGGAAGCGGAACTGCACGCTATTGAGGAAAACGGTTCGGAGGCATGGCAGTACATTACAAATCCGAAGCTTGTGGTCCGGAAATATCTGGAAAATATGCAGATCGCATGTACGGAGGATGAGCTATCTACGATATTCGGCGGCTTGCATACCTGTCAATACGATACGCAGCCGGCGATTTTCAGAGAAAGCATCCAACACCAACTGACGCATATTCAGTATTCGCGTCTGTGCCATGACATCAATACGCTTTGGACAAGTAAAACAGCCACAGACAATATTGCCGAATGGTGCAAAAAATACGAATGTCCCATCACATGGATGTTTACCGGCGACGATCAGGATGCGATTCGTACAATCTATGATATGCAACGCAATGCTCACGTTACGCTTGCAAACCTGAAAGCGAGCGACGCATTCTTGAAGAATACAGATTTGACAAAGCTGACGGATACGACAGTTGTGGAAAATTGTTTCTTTGCACAGGTCGGTGAGGAATTCCGCGAAGTATTTAAAGCGGAGCACGACAAACTGATGGCGCAGCTTCGCAGCACACTGGGACCGAACATTTATGTGTGGGATACGCAAATCGGGCAGATTATTCGTACTCTCCGTTCGCGGCAGAAGGAGCTTGCCAAGCAGCGAGATTATGACACGGCTATAAGCAATGCAAAAACTATGCCGGATACGTCGCTCCGTGAACGTATCGAAAAAATGCTAAATGAAAATCCTGAGTTCTCACGCTATTTCATTTGAAAGGGTGAAGAAAAATGACCCCGGAACAGGTGATCGACAGAGTTCGCCAAGACAAAGGAATAAAATCTCGATTTCCTTTGCGGATTATTTTTGTGGATCAGTTTGACCAATACAAAATGATCACAAATAAGCTGGCTGCCATTTGCGATGGAACGATAAATATAGCAGATTTTTGTGGTGGAACAGACACCTATCCGGACTTTGCAAAAATCCAAAACCTTTTGATTGAACAGCCGTCTAGACAGATTCAATTGCTGGGAATGGGAGAATATTTGCGCTTTGCGTTTTCACGCGAGAAGAACGCACAACGCCGTCAGCTGATTTCTCTGTGGAATAAGCAGCAAAATGCGCAAGACACGGCCAGAATCATTCTGCCAATGTATGCTTGTTATGATTTGTGGGAACGTGTTGTGCCCGCAGTGGATGAACGGCAGGCGGAGCACATCTGGAGAGTAGATGCAACATCTTTTACACAAGATCGTGTGAAAGTGACTGTCTTTTCAGATGCGTTTTCATCGCTATTGCCCGTCGTTGGTGCAAGCTATGGTATCACCCAATGGCTGACAAGCTGGGAACATCTCGTTGAGCAGCAGGAATCTTGCCGCGTTGTGACCAGACTATATCGCAACGTGGAAACCAGTTCGGGCATCTATGAAGTTAGTGTTATCAAAAGCCCCTTTGAATACCTGCGTACACAGATGCCGGATGCAGCTTCGCTGAAACCAGAATGGGGATCCGAACATTTGTGGGGCTTCCTTCTAAAGCAGTGTACGGAGCAGACAACCTGTTTGCAGGAACTTCTTCTTCATCTGCTTAATATGGAGACTTTTTCTCTTGCGGCGATTCTGTCCAATTGGGAGCAACTCTCTCAGGAAAAACAATGGTTGGTTTGGCTGTGGTATCGCCTGTTTCAGGATAAAGGTTATGCGGGCAATGTGATTCTTCATTCGGAAAAGCCATCGGATATTCCACATGATATTTACTTTTATCTGTTGAATTTATCTGTCAGACCGGAAGCGTGGAAAGAAGAACGTTACACATTACTTTGCTCGATGCATTTTGTTCCACAGGAGGAAGAAATGCAGCAAGCTTTTTCTAATATTCCGAATCAAAGTGAAAAGCTTTCTCTTTTGCTTTGCCGCAGCCATATTGAAAGAACTTACGCAATTTCTGTAGCCGAAAAGTGGCTTTCCATTGGCGGAAAGGCAAGCTCAATAGCAAAAGTGATAAGAGAAAAGTTCCCCGTTCTTGCGGAATACATAGACCCGCACCCGCTTGATCAGGAAAAGGTAGATTCCTATTTTAATTCTTACCGTAAAGCAAAACTGCAGAGTACGGTTTCGGTTGATTTTCAAGAAACTCGAATGGCACTTTCCTTGGAGGAATTTAATAGCAGATATTCCTATTTGAGCAATTATAATGATCACGATAATTTTATTTTGTGGGTCGATGCTTTAGGCGCGGAATGGATTCCCTGCTTATCTGAACTATCCAACAATTTGCAGAACGGGCAGCTTGCACATTGTGAAATTGCCCAAGCAATTCTTCCCACAGAAACGTGTTTTAACGATGTCTGGCATACGATGGTGGCTGATTATAAGAAATTAGACGCGTTGGATAAATTGGCACATATGGGTCAACCGGATGAGCACAGCTACCATAGCTGCCTTGACAGCGAATTTGCTTTTATAGAAAACCTGCTCCCGATCATTGACGAAAAGCTCCAAACATATCCAAGGGTGATTGTAACTGGTGACCACGGTACAAGTCGCTTGGCGGCCATTGCTTTCCATAAAATTTCCGGAACGCAGCTGCCGGAAAAGGCGATTTCCAAGAGCTTGGGGCGGTACTGTGAACTGGGCAGACCCTATGATCCTTTGCACGATGGCGATGCAGAAAACACGGTCTGGGTAAAAGAAAATGGCAAAGAGTACCTTGTGATACGGAATTATGAGCATTACAAACAGAGTGGAAAAGCAGTCTCCTTTGAGGAGGATACTGCACTGATTGGTGAACTGCACGGCGGAGCGACTCCGGAAGAAGCGCTTGTCCCGGTTATGGTATTTACATCCAATATTGTAAAGCACAAGAGCATTACTTTTACAGTGAAACAGGGAACAAGCTGGAAGCGTACGCAAAGAAAGACAGTTGCTACGGTGCAGTTGGACACTTGCGTTGAAAATCTTTCAGCTGTCCTTTCAAACGAATACAATGATTGCCATGCCACTTGCAAACGTATAGACAACAGCAGCTGGGAATTGACATTTGTAGATGTATTTTTGGGGAAAGCAAATCTAAAAATGATAGCGGATGGACAACTTTTAACACAGACACCCGTTGTAAGGATTGAGGCTGCGGGCTTAAGCCGCAATGACGATCTGTTTGGAGACTTATAATGGCAAGAGCAAAACGAATTTGCTGTGAGTGCAAAATAGCACTAAAAAAAGAAGAAGTTGCACTCAGCAAGAAATTGATTGATGTTGATACGGAAGATTTTTATTGCTTGGACTGCTTGGCAGATTATCTTGAGTGTTCAACGGAAGATTTAAAAATCAAGATTCGAGAATTTAAAGAACAAGGTTGTAGTCTGTTCTTATAAGAGCGAGGTGTTTAAAAGTGAATCATGCCGTAGAGGAAAAAGTACGCGAATATTTCTCTGAGATGATTGTTTTAAAAGATCCACAGCGAACTGAGTTCTTTTCCAATCTTAGCTTGCCTGCATATATGAGAGATTGGCTTGTTATGAAATTCTCAAATATGGATGGCAGCATTGACTACGATGGTGTAAACAGCTATATAAAAACATATATTCCTAATGGAAAGGATTTTGAACAATTCAAATTTCGAATGGTAAATGGAGAAACGGTTCACTTTTTGGCGAGAATCCGTGTTACGGTAGATATTAAAAATGGAAATACTGTTTTTGAACTTCCCGACTTTGGTGGAATTAGAGCCGGTGCAGGTGGTGTGGTTGACAAGGGTGTTGCAGAAGAATGGCAAAATACCTTCTTGCGGGAAAATGAGTGCTGGGGCATTCTCTCCATGATTTGGGCGCAAGATTTAAGCAAGCGTACCGCCAAGGGAATATTGCGTTTGGTTGGATATAAAAGATTCTGTCCATATACAGTTGACTTGGATTATTATAGGGAGGCTCGCACGCACTTTACGACAGAAGAGTGGGTCAATGTCTTGATCTCTGCAGCTGACTATAATCCGGACGGCTATGTTGATGAGAATGGCGTTCCGTCAATGGAAACCAAACTATATTTCTTGCGCCGGCTCTTGCCGTTTGTTGAAAAACGTATCAACTTAATGGAATTGGCACCGAAGGGCACAGGAAAAAGCTATGTTTATGAGAAAATCAGCAAACGCGGTTGGCTTGTTTCGAGTGGCACGATTTCGCGTGCGGCTTTGATTTATGACAATAGCAAGAAGTTGCCGGGTCTTTTAACGCGTTATGATTACGTGGCGTTTGATGAGAGCCAATCCATTACATTTCAGCCAGCATCAGAAGTTCAACAGGCACTGAAAGATTATATGGAATTTGGCGAAGTGAAAGGCTTTGAGGCGCAGGTGAGTGCCTCTGCCGGTGTTGTTGTACTGGGAAATATTGCGGCAGATAAATTTGATGTCCACCAAAATATGACCGAAGAAATTCATCCAATCTTTCGTGAGGCAGCTACACTGGATAGGATTCATGGCTTCGTTGAAGGTTGGAAAATTCCACGAATGCAAGCATCTATGATTGCGCGCGGCTGGGCTTTGAACACAGAATACTTTGCCGAAGTTATGCACGCACTCCGTGATGACTTGCAATATGATACGGTTGTGGATCAAAGCATCTGCTATGACCCTGCTTCGGATCAGCGTGACTTGACGGCAATAAAGCGTATTTGTTGTGCTTTTGTGAAATTGCTGTTTCCTAATGCGCGTACAAAAGAAGACATTCCCAAAGATGAGTTTATCAAATACTGCTTGGAACCAGCAAAAGAAATGCGCCAAATCATCCGCTATCAGTTGGGCATTATTGACCCCAAGGAATACAACACACCGAAAAAAAGGTGTGTACCTAATGTTCAATATAATGATGAGGGATAACTATGATTTACGCTGACCATGCAGCAACTTCAGCAATGTCGAAAGCAGCAATCAACGCGATGTTGCCCTATTTCAGTGAGTTATTCTCAAATCCGTCCGCACTATACGGTGCTGGAACTGAGGCGCGTCGTGCAGTAGAAACAGCAAGAAAAACGATAGCGTCCTGTATCAATGCTACACCAGAGCAGGTGATTTTTACTTCTTGCGGCACGGAAAGCAATAATTGGGTGCTGCGATGTGCTGGGCGTCAAAAAAGCTCACGTGTCATTGTTACTTCTCCCATTGAACATCACGCGATTTTACATACATGCAGAGCATTGGCTTCTTGCGGAACGGAAATTCGCTACTTACCGGTAGATGGGAATGGCGTTGTAAAAACTACAAAAATAGATGACATTCTCAAAGATGCCGATTTGGTGAGCGTTATGACCGCAAACAACGAGATTGGCACGATTGAGCCAATTGAAAGCCTTGCAAGAACTGCTCATTCGGCAGGCGCGCTTTTTCATTCGGACGCTGTGCAGGCTGTCGGACACATTCCCGTAGATGTTCAGCGCATGCAGGTGGATTTTTTATCTGCCTCAGCCCATAAATTTAATGGACCTAAAGGCATTGGCTTTTTATTTGTGCGTGAACCGGAACGATTTTCCCCGCTTCTCTACGGCGGAGGACAAGAATTTGGGCTGCGCTCTGGAACTGAGAATGTGCCGGCTATAGTTGGTATGGCCGCAGCGCTGCAAGAAAATTGTGCGTCAATGAAACGTTCAGCGGCGCATGCAAATACTTTGTCGCATATTGTTGTGGACATTTTGTCGGACAGTATTCCGGGTGTTTGCTTTAATGGTGATGACCAACGAATTCCGGGCAGCATTAGTGTTGCAGTTCCGGGCATAAAGGCAGAGGCAATGCTACACTATTTGGATCTGCATTGTATATGCATTTCCAGCGGGTCAGCCTGCAATTCAAGTAGTACACAAATTTCTCATGTATTACAGGCCATCGGTTTGCCGGATAATCTTGCGCTCGGCACACTTCGCATTACGTTCGGTACTGAAAACACAGAAGATGATGCCAAGCAAGTAGCAGGGTATATTGTTAAAGGATACGAGAAACTAATAGGAAAGAGAAAAATAGGCAACGAATTATAAAACTGATGGAACAAATTTTACATCCTGCTTTTGCAGGAAATACTGTGCTTTTGACTACTGAAGCACAGCTAATTCCATGGGGTGTACAGAATGATTGCATCCCCAAATTGACTAAAAGAGGATTTCAAGTAGATATATTATGATTGACAACTACCGTGCTGATGCAGTGTGTGGGGATACGGATAGGATACGATTAGCATCTTAGTATTTATTTGTGCAGGATTTGCCTGTACAGGGGAATCCCGTCCAGGTAAATGCCGTTGTGGTAAAACAAAAATCCCCGGAAAGCGGGGAATTTATGGTGGTATTAGGCTGGACGAGTACCACGCCGATGCACCGCGAACGCGCCCAAACAGGGGCGTTTTTCGCGGCGATGGGGGCGGTGTGCAGGAGTGCCGCGGAGTAGTGCTTGCGTACAACTTCTTGCCGGAGAGTAAAACTTATATACTGGTTCGTTGGGCTTTTCCTGTGCGAAAACCTCGTGATGTTGGTATCCGCATTTTTCAATGGAACCAAAGCTGCGCATTTATTTGATTGGTGCGTATGAGAATCTGTCTTGCAGATTTGCCCCCAAAAGGGGTTGGAATGGGTCAGCACTATGTAGTATTCCTTTGTACACATGGGACAAAATCCGTTCTGAGCCTTGGTACGCAATACCACCAAGCCCAACAAAACCGCACTGTAACGCACAAATTTTAGATTTCTCATAACCCGGAGGTCGCAGGTTCAAGTCCTGTCCCCGCAACCAACAAAAGCTCGTTGAAACGGAAAGTTTCGACGAGCTTTTTTCTGCATTATGGAAAAAATGGTAACAGGCTGGTAACTTTGACCCCAAAATGACCCCAAAACGGCAAAGTGACTGCTGTTGCAAAGCAGGTACTTTTTTGCATTATACAGTAGATTTTACAGTTAAAATACAGTATAATCAAAACAAGATCATAGCGATAAGTTCCCGCCCAATGTTCTTGCAGACAGGAGTTGAAATCGTTGACAAAGATTATCCATTGTGCTGACCTGCATCTGGATTCTCCGATGGAAACCCACATGACCGAGGAGCAGGCATCGACCAGAAACACAGAAATCATCCACTCATTCCTCAGACTGACAGAGTATGCCGCAAAAAACGATGTCCGCGCGGTCATTCTGGCAGGAGATATGTTTGACGGAGAGCGCGTAAAGGTTAGAACGATAGACGAAATCCTTGACGCTGTGCGGCGCACACCCAATGTTGATTATCTGTATCTTGCCGGCAACCATGATGACACAACCTACGCATTTACCGATCACGACATACCGACTAACTTGAAACTCTTCAGTAAAGAATGGTCTACCTACGAATATGACGGCGTAGCCATCTCCGGCATTGAGATTTGTGAAGCCAATGCTCATTCGCTCTATCTGAATATCCCGCATAAAAACGGTGTCGCAAACATTGTTACACTGCACGGACAGGTGGGTTCTTCCTCTGATGTGGATGAGATAAACCTTTCTCTGCTAAAAAACAAGGGAATTAACTATCTGGCATTGGGGCATATTCACACCTACTTGGAACAGCCGTTGGACAGTGAAGGCATCTATTGCTATTCGGGATGCTTGGAAGGACGAGGTTTTGATGAATGCGGCCCGAAGGGCTTCGTTTTGCTCACGGTAGAGTCTGGCCATTTGGAACATGAATTTGTGCCGTTCAGTTGTCGGCAGCTGCACCGTATTCCGGTTGATATCAGCAGCTTGACCAAGAATTCCGAAATCAGTCAGAAAATGAAAGCCGCTGCACAGGGCATCCCGTCAGAGGACATGGTTGAGTTCCTTCTTTTCGGCGGGGTAGATCCCACTGCAAATCTTGCGGTATCGTACCTGCAGAATCTTGTAAAAAGCGATTTTTTCTTTGTTAAGGTGAAAGATCAAACACATCTGGCGATAAATCCGGAGGACTACAAACACGATATTTCGCTCAAGGGTGAATTTATCCGTTTGGTATTGGGCTCGGATGCCAGCGAAGAAGATAAGGCGGCAATCATCCGCACCGGTATGCAGGCACTGATGGGGGAGGAGATCACGCTATGAAACTGATTCGATGCCATATTGAAAACTTTGGCGTACTCTCCGACTTCGACTTCAGCTTTGCCGAGGGGCTGACCACCATTTGTCAAAGTAACGGATTCGGCAAAAGTACCTTTGCCGCCTTTATTAAAGCGATGTTCTATGGCTTCCCCCGCACGGGTGCCCGTAATATCGTAGAAAATGAACGCAAACGGTACGATCCCTGGCAGGGCGGAAAATACGGTGGCTACCTGGAGTTTGAAGTGCAGGATGTCAGTTACCGTGTTACGCGTTACTTTGGCAAGACTGCCGCCAAAGACACATTCTCGCTGTTGGATTTGACCAATCGGCGTCCAAGCACCCGGTTTTCAGAAAAGCTCGGCGAGGAATTGTTTCAGCTGGATGCAGACTCCTTTGCACGCAGCACCTATGTTCCGCAGCTGTCTGCCAACGATATGCAGGCAACTACTTCTATCCGGACAAAGCTGAGTAATCTGGTCGATGACACCAATGACCTCCGCAACTACGACACAGCAGAAAAAAAGTTGCGCGATTATCGCACAAAATTCCGTGCTTATCGAGGCGAAGGCGGCGCTATCAACGAAATAATACGGGAACGTCTTAGGCTTGAAAATGATAAATATAAAGCAGACCAACTTCGACCGGGATTGCAGGAGGTTGTGGAAAGCATTGAACGCTTGAATGGCGAAAAAGCAATCAAAACGGATGCTGTAAATAATCTGCGAGAAAAAATTCGTTTGGCGTCGGATCAGAAGGTCCGTATAGCCAATCAGAAGCAGCTGAAGGGCCTGCGCTTGGAAGTCGAGAAGAAGCAGCAGTATCTTCAGGAAATGGATGAAGGTTATCCGGTCGGTTACCCTACTGCCGAGGAAATCAAGGAACAGCGGGAGAACCTGAGCATTATACAACAGGAAGGTCAACGACTTCAGGCACTGAAGCTCAGCGATACCGACAAGGAAATCACCGAAGGCGAACAGCACTGGTTTGCAAACACCGAACAGGTTGCTGCAGATATTGAACAATGCGACCGAGATTGCAAGGAACTCGGAGGAGTTTCGGCCAAGATGACCGCCCAGATGCTGCCGGAGGAGCTTGAACGGTTGAATGCATTGTCCAAGCGGTTTACCGCTGGAATTCCAACAGAAGTAGAGCTGCAAACCTGTATGACAGCTGCCGATGACCTCAGCGATGCACAGCGTCAATATGCGGAACTATCCGTATCAGCGGAAAATCAAAAATGTCTTGCACAGCTTCAGGAACTGTTCAGAAGCGGCATTCCGGATGACAGCGCACTAAGCGATTGTGAACAGACTCTCCATGATCGCGATGTGCTGATCCAAAGCCGATCTGCGCACGTTTTTCCTGACAATGAGCAAAAGCAATATGATGCGTTGAAACGCACCTTTGCTGCGGGTGTTCCTGCCGAGGAAGAAATCCAGAGCAAGCAAACAGACAGCCGCCGAATTGCAGAACTGACGGCTAAGAAAAACACACAGACCACGATTATACAGCAGGATCTTCCACAAGAACCTTCGGAACCCTCTAAAGCACCCTTGGTTTGCGGAGGAGTCGGTGCGGCACTGCTGGTTTTCGGCATTATCTGCTTTGTGATGCAGCTCTCGATTCCCGGCATCATTCTTCTGGTTGCCGGGTTTGTAGCATTGCTCACAGCATTTTGGCTGCACACCAAGTCCATCGTCAACAACCAGACGCGGAGCAGCGCCTCCGTTATTACCGCCAGTGCTATTTCGGATGAAGAAAATCAAGAGTTGTACAACCTGCAGCACGCTCTTAATGATTTCCTGTTACGTTTTTATGATGACGCTGCCGACCCGGATAACAAGCTGGTGCAGCTGCGCATTGACAGTAAAGCTTACGCCGATTTGCACGAAAAAAAGCTTGCAGCAGAGGACGAGCTTCGAGAGATCGATGCAAAGATCCATGCAAAAAATGAAGAAATTCAAGCAATGTTTGAACGGTACTATCCCCACGATACATACCGGGATGATTTCGTTAAAAGACTGCGTGATAGCCTTAGCAAATACCAGAGGTTGACAGAAGAAGCCCGGACGGTATCCGCAAAGCGTGATGATTTGAAAGCAAGGATTGAGGACGACCGTTCCAAAATTATTCCTGTTCTGCATAGGTACTACCCGATTGAACTGCCGAAGGATCTGCGCCAGGGAATTCGCACATTAAGCAGCGAGGTCACGGCGTATAACGAACTCAAGGCGAAAAAGAAAGCCATGCTGGATGGCAACGCAAAATATCAGGAACGCGCTGATGCGTTAAAAGCCTCGATTCGCAAGATCCTGCTCACCTACAAAGCCTTGGATCAAGCCTTGCCGTATGATACCTGTCTCCAGAATCTCCGCAAACGCTTTGACCGTTACAAAGAGGCATCGGAACGCGTCACCCACTACACACAGGAACTTGAAAATTCAACCTCGCGGAAAAATCAGGCGAATGCTGAGGTTCAGAACTTCCTGCAGAAATATCAGCTTTCGGACGACACCCCCGAGAATCTTATCGATTATGCCGATGATGATATTCGGAGCAGGGAGGCTACTAAGAAGGCACTTGGCGAGGCACAGCGCAACCTGAATATATTCTTGAAAGAAAATCCCGGCGTTGAAGCCGATGTCATTGACATTGATAACGATCTTGCTGACCCGGAAGTTTTGCAGAAATCTGAAAAGCAACTTCAAGACAAGATTGGTGGCATCGAGGCAGAACTACGAGATTTGCGTCAAGAACGTGACCGTATTCGCCGGTCTGTCGAAAATATCCCTGCTTGGGAGGACCGCATGTCTCGTCTTCAAAATGAACAGGAAGAGGACGAAAGGAAATGCGCACTCGCCGATCAAACGCTTGCCCTGCTGAGTCAGGCCAAGGATAACCTTGCCAATAGCTATGTTGGAAGGGTAGAGCGCGGGTTCGAGAACTATGCCAATACGCTGATGGGTAATCAACTGGGCGATGTTATGGTCGACAAGGATTTGCATCTGTATATCGACGAGAAAGGCGCCGCCCGTGAAGTCGGCAGTTTCAGTGCGGGAACGATAGATTGCATTATGCTGTGTATGCGTCTGTCGCTTGTGGATGCCCTCTTTGGCGATGAGAAACCGTTTTTGATCCTGGATGACCCCTTTGTAAATCTGGATGATGAGCATACGAAACGCGCGCTAGAAATGCTCGACAAAATCGCACAGGATCATCAGGTTGTGTACTTGGTTTGCAACACAAGCCGAAAATAAACGAGCTTTCATGAAGCCGCTCGGGCAAAGGTAAAGCACCCCGAAAAGGGGCGCTTTGGGATGCGGTTGAATAGTCGGCACCCCTATGCCGATGCGGTGCGAACGCGCCCAAACAAGGGCGTTTCTCGCGGCGACAGGGGCGGTGTGCGAGAATGGTGTAGAGTTGGCTTGCGTACAGCTTCTTGCTGGAGAATAAAACTCATATACTGGTTCGTAGGGCTTTTCACTTGCGTAAACCCTGTGATATAAGTAACCGCATTTCTCAATGAGACCAAAGCCGCGTATTTATATGATTGGTGCGAGTCAGAATCCGTTTCGCAGATTTGCCCCCAAAACTGCCCCCAAAAGGGGTTGGAACAGGTCAGCACCGTATAGCACCCTTTTGTACACATGGGACAGAATCCGTTCTGAGCCTTGGTACGCAATACCACCAAACCCAACAAAATAACATCCAAACGCACAAACTTTGAATTTCTCATAACCCGGAGGTCGCAGGTTCAAGTCCTGTCCCCGCAACCAACAAAAGCTCGTTGAAACGGCAAGTTTCAGCGAGCTTTTTTCTGCAATATGGCAAAAGTGGTAACGTTCCGGTAACTTTGACCTCAAAACGGCAAAGTGACTGTGCCCGGACGATTGAACTTTTCAACCACCCGGGCGCTTTTTGTGGATAAATTTTGCGGAGTTGGCAGGTAAATATAAGAGCGGTCAGCGTTCCAGTGCGTGTGAACGCCTTGCTCGTTCTCGCTGCTGCTCTAGCCGGTTTTCCATGATTTTGTGCCAGTCGTGTTCGAGGACATAGTCGTTGTCATTGCAAAACTTGTTCCAAATTTTCTGCATTTCGCTATTGGATTCTACGGATTCATGGATGGCTGCAAATTGCGGGATAAATCCAGTCGTGCGGCGTGTGTTTCTGGTTGCGAGGAACGCACGGTACAAGGTCGCGTCGTTGATTGCAATGCTGGGTTTCCCAGTTAGCATATAAATGTCGTAAAAATCGCGCATCCGTGTCTTGCTTGTGCCACGGTACATGATGGTTTCCAGTTTCTCGGCAAGCAGCGTTTCGAGGTTGTAGCTCATAATCTGCAAACTGCGGTTCTCAAACATAAGCGGATACCGATATTCAATGACTTGCGGAGTGATGGCATCGCCGGTGGATATGTCAATTTTGACTTTCTGCCGCAGACCGTCAAGCGTACCAATCAGCGTGAAACGCAAGCCGGGATAGTCATGTTCTTCCATAATGCTTTCTGCATGTTTACATGGTGGCAGGCGCAGCAAAATTTCTTCGCATATGAAGGAATTTTGGAAGTTCACGATTCCGCAGTATTTCATCCGTCTTTTGTTCCTGACGGTCGGTGCTGTTCTGATTTTCCCGATGGCATAATGAGGCAGAGCTATGAAAAATAAATTTGAGTTAGAGCATATCGGCATCAATACCGCCAACGCCGAGGAAGCCGCTAACCTCGCGCAGCTGCTGAGCACGATGTTCAATCTTGAGCCGCGCCACGGCCAGAAGTCCGAGTTCGGCGGTGCGTACTTTGAATGCATGAAAGCACCTTTCCTGGGTAAAAACGGTCACATTGCCATGCGCACACCTGACCTGACTGCTGCGATGGAGGAGCTGAAAGAAAAAGGCTTCACTTTCAACATGGACACTGCCGCCTACTTTGAGGACGGCCGCATCAAAAACGTCTACCTGAACGGTGAGTATGGCGGCTTTGCCATTCCCATCATGCAGAAGTAAACGAAAACCATAAAACCGGAGGCCGCCGCAAAGCCCCCGGTTTTATGCGTAAACAGCAGCGATTTTCGTTGCATTGCCTGCCCGGCTGCGGTACAATAGCAGTGCTGCGGCAAGAAAGTACAACGATGAAAACAACAGCTATGACGGCGGAAGAGCGCGTGCGCTATATGACACAAGCACCGGTGCGCCGCCTGATTTTGGAAATGTCTGCGCCCACGGTTATCAGTATGCTGGTGACAAGCTTTTACAATATGGCCGATGGCGTGGCAAGCGTCGGTGGTGGCCGCCGCGCGGCAGGGATTGTTTTTGATCCCGGTCGTCTTTATCCTGCCAAATCTTTTAGGGCAATACCGCATAATTCTAAGTGCCGATACGGCGAGCGAGGTGCGG
>OHWC01000082.1_pt1 | contig 55024 bp, 44 predicted proteins | sample 1579541 | NCBI WGS metagenome assembly OHWC01 (sample SAMEA3882551, study PRJEB24775) | human gut metagenome | biome: human-associated habitat; feature: intestine environment; material: feces | place: Netherlands | collected 2009/2010
TCAGAAGATATCGACATTAAAGATTTAGAAAAATATTTCTTGGCTTCATCCCAGGGGCAAGCCCCTGGGTTTTCGCCTAAAAATTTTATAACATAGAAGATCATGATTGCGCGTCGAAATGGAAGCGTCTTTTTTGACATACAATAACCTGTCGTCAATACAAGTGCAACAGATACTACTGTTCCAAGAACAGTATAATAAATACTATTCAGATAGCCGCCTGCAATTGAGTTTTCTTTAAATACTCTCTTGTAACCCTCAAATGTGATCTTCGAAGGCAATAAGAATGTTTTTCCCGCATAAACCTCATATGGATCAGAAATTGACGCAATTAATACATAATACAGCGGATACGCTACTAAAATAACAAGAATCAATAAAAACGCACCATTGATAATGTCAAATGTCTTCTCGGAAGATTTCTTTTTTATTTTCATATTGCTTGCCATATCTTATTCCCCCTTTTAAATAAAGCTCACATCTGACAGGCGTTTACATACTGTATTCACCACAACCAGCAACACTATATTAACAACAGTATTAAACAATCCAACTGCTGTTGAAAAACTGTACATTGCCTTCAAAAGACCCTGCTCATATACATAAGTTGCGATAATTTCTGATGTTGCCTTGTTTAAGCTTGTCTGAAGCAGATATGCCTTTTCAAATCCGACATTCATCAAGTTTCCAAACGACATAATCAGCTGAATTACAATAACAGGTATAAGTTCAGGAATGTCAATATAGAAGATTCTCTGAAGCGGTGTCGCACCATCCACTCTTGCAGCTTCATGCAGTGACGCATCTACGCTTGATAATGTTGCAATGTAAATGATTGTTCCCCAACCTGCGTCCTGCCATACACTAGATGAAATGTAGATGGTACGAAATGCAGTTGCAGAGTCAATTAAGTTAGTTGCTTTTCCGCCGAATGCCTGAATGATTGTACTGATCAGTCCTCCATATGGAGAAAGGAAAATACGAAGCATACCACACAGGATCATTGTTGAAATAAAATGAGGTGCATAGAGTATCGTCTGCGAAACACGCTGGAACTTTTTCCACTTCACCTGATTGATTAAAAGTGCCAGTATGATCGGAATTGGAAATGTCCACAAAATACTGTAAAGACTCAACACTACCGTATTTTTAATCATTCGCATACTGTTATAATTATTAAAGAAACGCTCAAACCATTTCAATCCTACCCACGGACTTCCAAAAAAGCCTCCAACTGGATTGTAATCACGGAAAGCAATCTGTACACCATACATTGGAACATATTTAAAAATAATTGTCAGAATGATGCCTGGAAGCAGCAGCACATAAAACTCCCAATGCTTTGCGATTTGCTTCCACAGATTTTTCTTCGGAACAGGCACTGCTCCTTGTTTTGCCTTCTTCATGCTCTTCCCTTCTTTCTTTTACTTTGAGTGTTACTTGAAACGTTTCATGTTTGCATTTTTATTATAGTTATGTTTTTTCATATTGCCAACTATTTTCCTTGTATTTTTCTCATTTATATGCAGTATATTCAATTTTATCGTCTTGCTTTTGTGCGTATGTAACAATATAACGTTTCATATTTTTGTGGTATACTATTTATAAATAAATTATGATATACTATTCATTAATATCTTGTTTCAGGAGGATCTTTATGACAAAAACAAACGCGCCCACTATGAAAGACGTTGCTAAGGAGGCTGGAGTTTCACTTGGCACCGTATCTAAAGTTATTAACGGAATTACTGTGCGCGAGGAATATAAAAAGAAAGTGGAAGCTGCCATTGCCAGCCTCCACTATGAAATAAATACCTATGCACGAGGATTAAAAACAAAAAAAACAGGACTAGTTGCCGTGATTATTCCCAACATGCTGAATCCTTTTTTTGCTGCCTTTACCGATTACATTGAGGATGCCTTATATAAAAAAGGCTTAAAAACAATGCTTTGCTGCTCAGATGGTATTCCTGAAAAGGAGATTACTTATTTAAATCTGGCAACGCAAAACAAAGTTGACGGAATTGTTGCACTGACCTACTCAGATATTGGAAATTTTATCAATCCTGATATTCCGATTGTTGTCTTCGACCGCTTCTTTAAAAATCGCAACATTCCTCGAGTTGGGTCAGATAATTATAATGGCAGCATGATGGCTATTGAAAAGCTGCTTGAGCTTGGCTGTCGCCATCCAGTATACATTCGTTTTCATTCTATCTTTCCTGGAGAATCTGACAAGCGAAAAGATGGCTATTTGGCTGCCTGCAAAAAATTTCATATAACTCCCGACTTTCTTGACATGGAAGATTGTGATAATTTCATTGATATGATGAAGCAATTTATTGATAAGCATAAAAAATCAGATGGCTCTCTTTCCTTTGACGGAGTTTTCTGTCATACAGATTATCACGGTTATCTATTCAAGAAGCTTTTGCAAAAGGAAGGATACCGTGTCCCAGAAGATGTACAGCTTATTGGTTTTGACGGTATCCGCAAATTTGGTGGGTTAAAAGAAGATCTTTTTGTCTCCTCAATGTGCCAACCACTGCCGCAGCTTGCCGCAAAATGTGTAGAAATTATCACAACAAAGGATCGTTCTATGATCCCTAGCCTGACACTTCTTCCAGTGACTTTCGAGGATGGCGGCACAACACGATCACTCAAAAAAGGTTAAGGTAACGCCTATGCTGAAATGGTTCATGCTAACTGTCTATATAACCCTCTGCTGCTACGTTATGTGGTCATTTTGCAGATGGACAAAAAAAATATATCTTCCAAAGCGCCGCGCCTTTAACATTATTGTGTGCGGACTAATATTAATCTTTGCTGCCAGCATTTTTTTAGGGAAATTTCTTCCTGAAAATGATTATCAGCTCTTGATTTTACGATTCAGCAATTATTGGATTGGCTTCTTAATTTATCTGATTTTCTTTACTCTCACAGCTGATCTTTTTTTGCTGCTTCTAAATCTTGCTTCACGTCATATAAAATCAATCAAGCATCTGTTGTATTCTGTATTTCTTCGCACTATACTTGGCTTTCTTGTCATTTTACTTAGTATCAGCTTTACCGTATATGGATGCTTTCACGCAAAGATGCTGACTACCGCCCACTATAAAGCCACTATTCAAAAAAGTGCCGGCAATCTGACAGATTTACGAATGATTTTACTTGGAGATTTTCATCTTGGCTACAGTGTTGGCTGCTCCCAGATTGAGGACATGGTTAATACAATTAATTCCGAAAATGCTGATATTGTTGTGATTGCAGGAGATATTTTTGATAATAATTTCGATGCACTTGATAATCCAGAGCGCCTTGAAATGCTCCTGTCACAGATAAACAGCACTTACGGAACATATGCCGTATTTGGAAACCATGATGTGACAGAGACATTGATTGCCGGTTTTCCAATTTCTTCAAAAAATGCACCGCGCGATCCGCGCATGTATGAATTTCTTAAAAAAAGTAATATTAGCGTGCTTGAGGATGAGACAGCAATAATAGACAACAGCTTTTATCTTACTGGACGTCTTGATGAAAAACGCACCGGAAATGGAACAAAAAAACGTGCTTCTCTTGATGAACTCACAAAGAATCTTGATCCATCTATGCCGCTTTTTGTGATAAGCCATGAACCTGATCATCTGTCTGATTACAATGCGCACGGTGTTGATATAGTTCTTTCTGGTCACACACATGCCGGCCAGTTTTTCCCACTGACGATTGTTCAACCGTTTGTGTGGGAAAATTACTGGGGCATGAAAATGATTGACAGCATGTACAGCTTTGTCACTTCCGGCATTGGTGTCTACGGACCCGACATGCGTGTTGGAACAAATAGCGAAGTCATGGTAATTGATGTTCATTTTGAATAAAAAATCATTTGCTATTTCCTCCTATGTATACTATGATTGATGTTAAGTATACACAGGAGGATTTTTTTATGTCGGCAGAATTTCTTGATTTTATTCTTGAAGTGGTCATTTCATATCTTGTTCCCATCCTAGAACTGATCGGCGTCTTTATTGTCGCCTATGGAACGATAAAATCATTTGTCAAATTTATACGTTCCGGTCTCAATTCCGATGATACAAGAGTAAAGATTGATCTGGCTGAAACACTGGCACTGTCTCTGGAATTTAAAATGGCAGGCGAGATTTTAAAAACAGTTGTCTCCCATACAATTGAGGAACTGAGTATTCTTGGAGCCGTAATTGTACTGCGTGCGCTTTTAACATTCCTGATCCATTGGGAACTGAAAATGGAACGCCAGACAGAGCATGCCGAGCGCGAACATGCCAAAATTCAGGAAAAAACAAAGTAAAATTAGAAAAAGCTCTCCTAGCTTATTTTGAAGCTAGGAGAGCTTTTTCCAATTTATTCGCTGATTATTTCTACATCAATCTGTCCATAATATGGGCTGTCCTCATCCTGCAGTACAACTACTGTCTCCACATGATCAAGCTGCATCAGCTGCAGTTTATTTTGTTCTGCATCTGTGTATCCATCTGGCACTTCCTTTGGAACTGTCAGTGTAAACTGATATTGTGTACTTCCGTCTGTAAGAACAGTGGATGTTATCGTAAGTACAGCTTTTACCTCAAATAAAAACGATTTTAAGCTTGGTGCTGCTGCGCGCAAAATGACATTCTTTCGCTCAATCTTTGCCTCTTGCACTAGTGCTGGTGATTCCTCCTCAATCGTCTGCTGTATCTCTGGCAGTGATGTTTCTGACTGCTGCATCGGCGTTTCTATAACTTGTTCTAGCGTTGTGCTTTCTGCTGCAGACGTCGGCACTGTTTCTGATGATGGCAAAAGTGTTGTCGCTTCTGGTGTTTGCAGTGGTGTTGTACTTTCCTGCTCTTGTGTCTGCGTTGTTTCTTCTGAGGATATGCTTTCTTTAGAAGTCGCCTCTATAGTTGTGGAAGGCTCACTAGACGCACTTTCTGTTGTTGCCTTCTCACTTGAAGTTTCCTCGATAGAACTCTCTTCGGTAGAACTTTCTTCGATAGATTTTTCTTCTGTCGATTTTTCCTCAGTAGTTTCTTCCTCTTTTGCTTCACAAACTGTCAGTTTTTCCAACAAACTGCTTCCATATGATGCTTCCCATGCAGCAGGATCCTTTATCCAATCCTCTGCCCTCCAATAAAAGGTAATCTCTTTTGTCTCACCATCTTGACAATTAAAGAAAAGTGTCGCATCAAAACCTGCTGCCTTTTCCCAGTCGCTGTTTAAGCTCCAGGAAATTTCATTTGTCTTTGCCAATATCTCTGACACAGGCTGATTATTTTGATCTAAAAGCGTATACGCTTTCTCTTTCTCACCTGCCAAACCTGTAAACTTTGGCGCTGTCAAATGACCAAGGCTTGTGTTTTTTGAAAGTACAAATGTCTTGTTATCACCGTCATGTGCGTTTGCGCTAATCTTTGACCAATCACTTATGCCAATCTCGTCCATCGATGCAAAGCAAATGGAAAGATCGTATAAAAGATATGGCTCGTTTCCATTTACCTGCTCAAAATACGGCACTGCATAGCCATCTTCCGGCAGATAGACACTGTATTTCTTTTGAACACCATCTGCATCATATTTCCAATAAACAGGAAGCAAACGATATGTGCATGTTTGTTTTCCTTCCCTTGTAACACGCTGCTGCATAGTCTGAACAAGATATTCACTAATTCCAGTTCCTTGTGCAAAACAATATGCAAAACCTGTATTGTCACATTGCTCTACATTGGCATCAGAAAAAGTATCCTCCATCTTTTCTTTTTCTTTCTGTGTCTTTTTAAATTCATCTGTACCTTTATCTCGATAAAGGCTTGTCACATCTGAATCTAACCACTGCTTTTGTTCCCCCTCTGCAGTCGTTGTCTCTGCAAGTGCCTGCACACTCATTACAGCACAATCTGAGTCTGCTATGTAAGCCTCTCCAAGCGGTGCTGCTCCATCTGTCACAAACACTTCAAACCTAGCAGAAAGAATATCTCCATTTTCATCTGTCGTGTTTGTCTGCTTTAGCCATGCATATACAAGGACCTTTTCTTGCTTACTTTCACATGAAATATAATATGGAATAAGATATGTATAGATACCATTTGAACGGTCTGTATACATCTCATATACACCAATAAGACCACCCTGTGTATCATTTTGCTCCATCGTATAGCCGCCTGACTTTGTTGAAAGCATACTGCGAACATAAAAACCTGCCTGACTGTCATCCTTTACAATTTCAAAGGAAAAGGCATCGCGATGAAAAAGTGTATCTCTTGTCATTTGCCTTGATTTAAGCAGTGACAGCACATTGATCTTATAGCCTGCACATCCTTCTTCTTTCGCATCCACATCAAAATAAATGCTTCCCTGCCATGCAGATGCCTTTCTTCCAGAATCCTTCCAGTTTCCATTTTCATCCAGATCAAAAATCGGGTACAAAAATTCCTGCTTTTTGTCTGAAATAAAAAGCTCTGGTGCTGCAAGAGGTTCTGGCTCTGGCGGTGTCTCTGACTCAGATTCGCTTTCTGATTCAGATTCGCTTTCTGTCTCATACTCACTTTCCGACTCTGATTCACTTTCTGTCTCAGTCTCTGATGGCTTTTCAGATTCACTTTCTGATTCACTTTCTGTTTCAGTCTCTGGCTCTGATTCGTCTTCTTTAATACGCACAGAAAGTGTACTTGTTGATGGTCTGCTTATTGTAAATCCATTTTTGTCTGTAATGCCTTCTCTTTTTACCTGCACAGTCAGGCTTACACAGTCTTCTGGCACACTGACATGACACGAATATGAAGTTTCTTCATCTGAAGCTATTTCTTCTTTTGATAGTAAAAGCGCCTCCTCGTTTGTCTTCGATAAAGCTGTAACGTTAACTTCATATGATGTACCTTCATACTTTGGTTTCTCACTTTCAGCATCCCACATGACAAGCGCGCCATTTGAAGCATCAATCTCGTCATCATCTGTTGTCTTTTTATTTACGCTAATCAATACAGGAAGTGTAATTTCGCTTTCTTCTTGAGTAAGTTCATAGCGCCAAACACCGTACAGACTCTGGTCAGATGATGAGTGCTGCATTAATGCGCTGTTTTTCAAAAGAGGTGAATAATAAAGTCTGTAGCCATCATCTTCTGCTAAAATCGCATAGCCATCCATAACTTTTCCTGACTGAATCAGACTGTCACCTGATGAAAACGCTGGATCTTCTGGCGCAGCAGACACTCCATCATTTGTCACTCGCGCTGCAAGAAGCTCTGACGCACTCCAACTTTCGCTTCCATTTGCCTGACACACAATATGACCCAGCTCAACCTGACCTGACATTAAGGTAACAGGATATGCAACAACTGTCATTTCAGTACAGTCAGCTGTATCAAAATGCATCTGCTCCATCTTGTCTGTGCTGCATTTCTTTATTGCTGCCTGATACTGAACCGGCACCTGAAGCTCTTCATCAACAGCCTCTAACGCTGTTTGAATCTCCATTTCCTTCTTTTGTGCATGACCTGCCAAAATCTGATACAAAGATGCATCCTTGTTTTTAAAACCAGAATACATTTTGTCTGGCTTTAATGAAGCATCAAATACTGATTCGTTTTCACATACAGTATTTGCACTCAGCACATCAAATGTTTTTTCTGAATAGGTAGAGCTCTTATAACCTGGACATGACACGCGGCAATTAATATTAATCGCCTCTTCACTTGTAACTGCAATATGTCCCGTCTCTTCCCATCCAAATTTTACAGATGATGATTGTCTTTTCTCTTCATCTGAATCGGCTGATGAATACGTCGCAGTCACTGTTAACTCTCTGTCACCAGCAGCAATTGACGTAAAATCATCCTTGTTGTCGATTACAATCTCATACAGCGCTGTCTTATCCTCATCATCTGACACACCAGTGTTTTCGCTGCAAAGCCTCAGATGATATGACAAAGCTGGCAGCTGTATTCTTTCGTCTGCAGCCTGTGCAGTGCTCCACTCAGATGTGCCCTCCTCATTGACGCTTCTTACATGAAATACAACAGCGTCAATCTTTTGTCCTTCTAATTCATCTGGCAGTTCTAAGAAATTATCTGTTATCTCTCCATTCTTACTTCCAATCTTAGTCTTCTTTAAAAGACCGTTTTCCAGAACAGGCTGATTATTACTGTCTCTTTCATATGTTTCATACTCAGCTTCATACTCATAGTATTTAGCAAAAAGACCTGGCCAAAAACGAATCATCCATGATCCGTTCTCCTTTGTAAATGTGATTCCGCCTGGAATACCAGGCTCTGGCTGCGTCTTATCAAATACTGTAAGATCTGTCAGCTCACTGCTTAACTTTTCCCATACACGTATACGTATATTTTCACTGTCCTCATCTGTCTTTGCTTCTTCTGTATTTAAAAGAAGAGGTGAGACAGACAAGCTTCCTGCAAAAGCTGTCCACTTTGTGTAAATTTCTGCCTGATCTTCTTCTGTAAGTTCACCTTCTTTATAAACATACAGCGCAGTTCCGATACCTGGTGTTTTTTGCTCATTTTCTGGCTCATCACCATCTTCATTTTTTTGATTTTCTTTTTGGTCTTCGTTATTGTTTGAATCATCTGATTCGCATGCAACCTTTACGCCTTCTGTGCTCCAGCTTCCTGCTGCCTCGATGCTTCCTAATGCCACATCACATCCATCTGTCGCATCTGTCACTATGATTTTGAGTGCAGTTGCCTCTATCCCATCTGGTGCTTTCACAGAAACTGTACCACCATCATAAACATCCTTGCCTTCTGCCTGCAAACCTGCGGCAAGTTCCTTCCAGACACCGTCCTCTGCATCTGCGTACAGCACATCAAACTTATATGTCCCTTCCTTAAGCCATGTAAGCGTCACATCGGACAGCTTGCATGTGCCATTCAAAAAAGCCGTATAAATAGGACAGCGCTGCTCTTTTATATCAAATGAGGATGATGAAAAAACTGGAACATCTTCCGACTGATGTTTAATCAGATTTTGAAGCTGTTTTTCTGATGCTTCCACAAATGGATACTCTCTGTAAGAGCCAGTTGCATCTGTCTCGCCTATTGTAAGTGAAATATCACATATATCAGCTAGTAGCGCATCTTCAAGTTTTTCTCCTCCTGATATGAAATACAGGCAGTTTTCACTTTCATTTGCATCTGCTGCAATTGGATAAACGTTTTCACTCACGCCGACACAATCAGTCAAATTTGCTGTTAAATTACTCGTAATGCCATATGACTCGTTGTCAGAGGAAATTATCGGTGCATAATTCTGACAGCGCATCAGAACCAGATTTTCGCATTCTGCTGTTGTGATTCCTGCTGCCACAGCTGCCTCTATTACTCCTGTGTTAACACAATCTTCCAATAGAACTTTTTCTTTTGTCTGTGCCACAATTCCTGCGGCTGTCCCGTCTGCTGTAACCTTTGCATGATTGACAAGCTTTGAAAGTGTCTCATCTTCCTCCTTCATTGGAAGTGATGCTGCAAAAATACCAGCTGCAAAATCTTTTGCTTCAATACTTCCTGCAACTGTCAGATTTTCCAGCGTTCCGCCATTGTAAGCACAAACTGCTGCCGTATTCTGATCACCAGTAACTGACACATGATCAAGGCAAAGATCATGAATCGTACCTAAATTTTCCAGTACAAATGCTGTACCATCGCCCTGCGGATACCAGCGGCTTGAACTTCCTGTTCCCATATTTGCTGTATCTGACAATGTAAGGTAGTCAATCGTGTAAACTTCATCGCCGTCCTTAGAGCCAAGACTGCTTCCCTCTCTAAGCTGTGTAATCATAGGAAATGCTGTGTCTGCCTCTTTTACCGGAAGTCCATTTTGATAGACCATTCCCTTCGCCAAAATTGAATCTGACTCTTGCAATGTCTCATCACTCTCGTCATCTTCTTTTTCATAGCCCCAGGCAAAGTCTCTTGAAACGATATATGTATTTTCGCTTTTTTCATCTTTCTCTGCTGCATAGACAGCTGCATCCGTAATCATTTCTGCAAAACGGATGTTATAAAGATGTCTTGCGTTTTGAATTTCATACGATGTACCAAGGTCCTCATCAGTATCTTCGCCATCCTCACGCGCAAAATACATAAGCTCAGAATTGCTTTGTCTGCGCCCTGTAATTTGATAGCCTGATCCGCCGCCCTGCACAATACAGCTGATTTCATCAACACCATATTGTTCCAGTCCAAAACGATGCAGACTAAGCGTATTCATAAGCTCACCTGGCTCGCCTGTTCTTCTGTATGTCTCATAGGCAGCCTGTGTTGCACTTAAATCAACTGCATCAAGCACGAGCGTGACGTTTAGCTCTTCATCTATATATGCAAGAAATGGATATGTACCAAGCTTTTCTTCTTTTTTTCCTGCAAAGCTCGTCACTTCTGCCGCAACCACCTTTAACTCATCCTCTGCCGACTCAGATGGTATACTGTAATAATAACCTTCTTCTGTCTTCTGTCCGCTTAAAGATGCGTTATTAAAAGAAATCTCAAGAAGCTCCTCATTCGTCTTTGCATCGCATATCATAACCTGATAATTCATCAGGGAAACTGCCGTCTCTCCCTTAGAAAGCTTCCATGTCAGATTTAAAGTCTCTTCATTATGTAAAGATGCATTTAAAACCTTAACTTTAGTCGCTGTATCAGCTGCCTTTGACAAGGAATCTGCTCCATAATAGCCAAAGCAAAGACCTGTAGAATTGTCACTTCCGCTTCCCTTTCTGTTTTCTTTGGAACGGTTTACAATATTTGCCATCGTGCTTGTACATCCCGTGTAGGAAAGTGCTTCCACGCGATCACTATACAAAACAGAGTAGACAAGTCCGTCTCGTGCATCAAACTCCACACTCACACAGCCATTTGCCAGCAATGTTTTGTCATAAAGGTAAGCATCAAAAATATCATACAAAAGCGTATGTGAAGCATCAGCACTGCCATTTTTGTAGGCTTTATAATCAGCTGGCGTTCCTGTCACATAGTACAAATTCGAAGTGGTCTGTCCATCATCGTTTTTCCAGATCGTTGATACATTTACCACTTGTCCGTTTTCATCAGTAATTGGAACCAAAAGCTTGTTTTGTCTTACAATTGCCTGTGCAGAGGTTTGTGCTTCCTTATCAAACGCCTCAAGATGCTTATCAGTGCTATACTGTGTCATGCCTGACTGCGCCGCTAAAAACAGCGTACGGGCATAGTGTTCCTGACGCTGCCATACCGACCACTTCTGGTAATAAAAAATGCCTGCTGCCGATGCGCCAAGCAATATGCCAACAAGCACCATCGTCACCATAAGCTCTACCAGTGTAAAGCCTCCCTTGCTTTCTTTGATTCGCTGTAAGATATTTCTGATCAAAATCAAACCTCCCAAGCTGTCTTATCGTTTAAATTTGCTGCTTAAAATATACACTGCTCCAGCTCTCTTTTATCCTGTGCGTATTTGAGCGCTGTTTTCTTCTCAATCAGCCCACGTGAAACAAGCTTTGCCAGATCATAGTCAAGCGTATGCATACCTGCTGCTGCGCCCGACTGCATTACGCTTCCAAGCTGATGCGTTTTTCCTTCACGTATCTGACTTAGCACTGCATCTGTTCCTGTTAGAACTTCTGTTGCTGCTATTCGGCCGCCGTCTATAAGCGGAACAAGGCACTGCGTCACAACACCCTTTAATACGCCTGCCAGCTGAATACGAATCTGATTTTGTGCCTGTACCGGACACACATCTATAATACGGTCTACTGTCTTAGCTGCCCCTGTCGTATGAAGTGTTGACAGCACAAGATGACCAGTCTCTGCCGCCGTAACAGCTGCTGAAATCGTCTCGTAATCACGCATCTCTCCGACAAGAATAACATCTGGATCCTCTCGAAGTGCAGAGCGAAGTGCTCCCGCAAAGGAACAAACATCCTTTCCCACCTCTCTTTGATGAATCACAGCTTGATCCTGTTCGTACACATATTCAATCGGATCTTCAATCGTTAAAATATGATCTGCACGTGTGTGATTGATATAATCAACCATTGCCGCAAGCGTTGTTGACTTTCCTGAACCAGTAGGTCCTGTCACTAAAATTAATCCTCTAGGCTCATTTGCGAGATTTTGAAGCACTGGCGGCAGATGAAGCTGAGATAGTGTAGGCACTTTTGCATTAAGCAGACGAATTGCTGCCGCGAGGCGTCCTTGCTGACAAAATACATTGACTCTCTGACGGTTTCCATCTGATGTTTCAAGTGCAAAATCTGCATCCTCTCCACGCCAGATGCTTTCCTGTCTTTCTTTTGTAAGAAGAGACAAAATAAGCTTTCGCGTCATCTCATCTGACAGCTCTAAGTCACTCTTTATGAGCTTTCCATCAATGCGAAGATACACTGCCTGTCCTTCGCTTATATGAATATCAGAGGCACGCTGGCTTCTGGCCTCACGTATCATTTTTTCTATCATATACAGCTCCTTTAAATATAGTATGCCACCTTCTTAAGCTCCTCGACAGTAGTTGTACCATCCGCTACAAGCTTAAGAGCCTCATCAGTTAGCGACTCCATGCCAAGATAATGCGTCGCATAGCTTCTAAGCTCCTCCATAGGAGTTCTCTGTGTAATCATTCTTCGCATCTGATTGTCCACGCAGAGAATCTCATGGATTGCACGTCTTCCGACATATCCAGTATGGCTGCAGCTGTTACATCCCTGTGCGCGGCGCACGCGCGTAATCTTTGGCCCTATAAAAGCTTTTTCCTGCTCTGTCGGCTCATCCCAGTAACCACACTCAGGACAGACAACACGTACAAGACGCTGTGCCACTAGACCGACTAGTGAGTTTGCAACCATATATGGCTCAACTCCCATATCAATCAGACGAATAATGGACGACACTGCATCATTTGTATGAAGTGTTGAAAATACAAGATGACCCGTAATTGCAGCACGTACTGAAATGGCTGCCGTCTCCTCGTCTCTTGTCTCTCCGACCATAATAATATCCGGGTCTTGACGAAGAAGAGAACGCAGTCCGCGCTCAAATGTCAGCCCCGCAACAGTATTTACCTGGCACTGATTGACACGCGGAATATTCCACTCTACCGGATCCTCAATTGTTGCGATATTCACCTTGCGGTTACTAAGCTTTTGAAGTGCCATATAAAGTGTTGTTGTTTTTCCGGAACCTGTCGGACCTGTAATGTAGATCATGCCATTTGGTGCCTCAAGCATTTTGCTAAACTGTTCAAAATGTGCCTGATTCATGCCAAACGTCTCGGCATCTGCCACCATATTTCCAGAAGCTAAAAGACGAAGTACGGCCTTTTCTCCAAATACAGTCGGAATCACTGATGTACGAATATTTACATCACGGTTTGCGATTCTTGTCCGAAAATGACCGTCCTGCGGAAGTCTTTTCTCTGCAATATCCATCTGTCCTAAAATCTTTACGCGGGCAATCAGATTTTGATGAAGACTCTTTTGCAGCACGACATAATCAAGAAGCTGACCATCTACACGTATTCTGACAGATGTTTTCTCCTCAAACGGCTCAATATGAATATCAGACGCATTCATGCTAAATGCGCGTGCAAGCAAGTTGTCAAGAAGCTTAATAACCGGTGCATCAGAATCTCCCTCATCAGCATTAACCTCAAGTGCCTGCTCACGTTCTCTTGCCATCTCATTTGCTGAGCTGGCAGCCTTTTTTGCCTCGATTTCTGAATAATAGTATTCAATTGCCTGATTTAAAGGCAAAAGCTCTGTCAGCCAAATTTCAAGGTTCATGCCAGTAGTCTGGCGAATATCCTCAATTCCATAATAATCAAGAGGATCATTCAATACAATTGTAAGATTATTATCCTGGTACTGCACAGCAAGCATATGATATTTCTTTGCAAGCTGGACTGGTATCATTGCTACCGCCTCTGTCTGTACCATAATTCTATCAATCTTTACATAGCGCTGTCCAAGACGCGCTGAAAGTGCTTCTAACTGCTGGTGCTCTGTGATAAAGCCAAGCTTAATCAATGCCTCACCAAGACGAATGCCTTTATTATTTTTCTGATACTCTAGTGCCTCATCAAGCTCGTCCTGATTGATGTAGCCGGCCTGAAGTAACACATCACCAATTCGTATATTTTTTTCATTTGCCATCGCTGCTGCCTCGTGTCATATAAATCATCATGCTGACCTCCAGACGCTTTCCTGCCTGAAGAACATCCTGTCCATTATTTGTTGTCTTAACTGCTGCATCACTTATTGAAAAAGATACTATTCTGACCCCTTCCTTTTCTGAAAGCTGATCTAAAACAGCAAGTGCCTGATTTTTTGTGCCTATCGCCGTATAATCTGCCTGAGCACTGTAGACATACTCTGTCTTTGTATCTATCTCATCCTTCTTTGAGTCTGCAGATGCATTAATACCTGTCTGTGTCTGTTTAGCCTGTTCATTTTTCTTCAAAAGCGCCATACGTTCACTTAAGCTGTAAGGTGTAATCTCATCAAGCTGTCCGGCGCGAAGCGTCGAATCCTGCATAATCATCCCCTCACTCACAAACACATCTGTCAGATAACGATTAAGTTCTTCATTAGTCTGATATGGAAAGAAATGACTTTCTAATTCTGCCAGCTGCTTTTTTTGCTCCTCATCACGTTTTTCATCCACCGGAAGAGCCGCTATATGTACCTGCATCTGAAGCTGCTGCATTTCTAACTCCTCCTGCTGCACTTCCAGCTTATCAAGGCAATCCATCTGCGGCTTCACACCAAACCAGTAAAAGCAAAAAACTGCTGCACAGACTGCCAGACCTGCTAATAAATTTTTATCTCGTTTTGTCACTGTAAAATCAATTTTCATCTGCGGCCTGCCTTCCTGCATGTTCACTTAAAATACAGACAACCTTCACGGTATAACCATCCTGTGCCTGATTCTGCGTATATCCTGTAAAATATACGCTCTGGAAAATATCAAGTGTCTTCCATATCTCAATAACTTCTGAAACATCGGTAACTTCTGGTGCTACTGCGTCAAACTGCAGCTCTCCTGTTGCACAATTGTATCCTGTTATTGTAATTAATACTTTATCCGGACAGCAATCCTCAAGCGTTTTGAACACATCACTTGTCACAAGAGGATAAGAATATATATTGGCTTTTGCATTTTCCATATCAGAAATCATGTTGTCCTGCTTTTCCACCTGATCTCCAAGCTTTTGTGCACTCTTATCAGCTGCCTGATTCGTTTCATCCTCTAAAAACGCTTCCAGCTTAGCAATTGTTTTTTGATATTCTTTTTCACTATGCTTTAAAACACCAATCACATGTCCGGCTGCCAGAAATGCTGCTATCACAAGTGCCGCTGTTATTCTTTGCTTCTTTCTTCTTTTTAACTGCTCTGGACCATTTAACAGCCGATAGTAAAAATCAATCCTTCGATCCGGAATCGCTTTTATCTTTCTTATCTTTTCTGTCTGATGCTTCTCCATTTTCTCCACCTTTCGCAGCTTTTACAAAAGCAGATTTCCGATTCCATAAATGTAAGATGCCGGCTCTGCATTAATTTCTCCGTGATCACTTACTGCTGTTTTTACAAACGAAATTCCTTGAATCATACCTGGTGCCTTCGCCCTGATGCCATACTCCTGCATATATGTATCAAGCTCTTTTACCACGTCATCACTGCCTCCTGCTATACCAGCCAGATATATACTGTCTAGTGTATAGCTGCTGTGACGCTGTCTGTAAAACTGACGTATTCCGTCTGCAATCTGTCCCAATTCCTCGATCCATTCAGCGCTTCCCTGATCATTTAACATACGGTTTCTGCGGCTGTAAATATAATTTCCATTTTCAAATAATACACTGATCGTAGTGCTTCCCTGTACCAGCATAAACACGCATGTCTCATAGGCAAACATTCCTGTTGCCGTCACTGCTCTTAAAAGACATCCAAGACCAATGCTGATTCGTTTTACCTTCAGCTTAAGATCAGAAAACAAGGATAAATAGCTTTCAATTACACTTTTTTCCAATGCTGCGCAAAAAATATGATTCATCTCATATGGACTATTCTTTGGGAACGGGAAATAATCAGTTACAAGATCAGTCTTCTCTCCGTCTGCAAACTCCTTATTAATGCAGGAAATCAGCTCCTTATCCTTCATATAAGGAACTTCAAGCATTTTTGTCATAATCTTTCCTGAATCAATTACAAGGCAAATTCCTTTTCTTGGAAGTGAATAACGATTCCAAATCTGTTCAAGTCTCTCCTGTAATCGCTGCTCTCCTGTAATGATACCATTCATAATCGTCCCCTCTGGGACTGCCAGACTATATACTTTTTTAATCTTTGCCTTTGATTTTGACCCTGTTCCGGCCACGATTTCTATTCGTTCATTTGAAATATATACTGAAAGCTCCATCCTCTTTTCTCCTTACATCGTTCCACTTGCCTCAATCTCTGCATACATATTTAACAGCGGAAGCATCACAGCAATCATAATCATTCCGACAATTACTGCCATCACAATAATCATTGCCGGTTCCAAAAAGCTAATCAGACGTGATATTGCCTGCTCAGATTCATACTCAAAATTGTCAGCCGCTGAGATAAGCATGGTATCAAGACTTCCTGTCTCCTCACCAATAGCTACATTTCCTGCTAGCTTTTTATGAAAGCCATCAATATGTGCCAGAGCATCTGACAAGGACTCTCCACGCCTCACCATAGCAATTGTTTCATCAAATTGAGATTCCAGATAACGATTTCCAATCGTATCTTTGCTCACCTGAAGCGCTGTCACAATAGGCAGACCGCTTGTGTAAAGAGAACAAAGTGTTCTTGCAAAACGCGCTGTATAAATCGTCTGAATCAAAATGCCAATTTTAGGAATCTTTAACTTAATTCGATCCACCTCTAAACGAATCTTTGGAAGCTCCAACACTGCTTTTGCAATCACATATAAAACAGCAATGCCAAACAATACCCACAGCCAGTTTCTCTTCATAAAACCAGATGCAGCCATCAGTGCCACTGTCACAGCTGGCAACTCCAAATTAGCAAACACATCCATAAATTTTGGCATAATATAGCAAAATAAAATCAGGACAACCACAACAATTACTCCGCACAAAATCTTTGGATACAGCGTAGCGCTCTTAATCTTTGCACTTAAACGATACTCCTTTTGATAATGCTCTGCCATTCTAAGTGCTGTCTGATCCATACGTCCTGACTCCTGTGCTGCGCGAAACATATTTATGAGCAGCTCTGGAAAGGCATCTCCCTGATCCTTCATCGTATCAGCAAATGAATTTCCACGGCGGACACTTCTAATCATGTTTTCATATATTGCCTTTTGTTTTGGCTTAATCGTCTCCTCTGCCTGCATCAGATTAAGAGCCCTCACAAGCGGAACACCTGCGCCAAGCAAAGTTCCAAGCTGCCTACAGAACTCAGAAAGCTGCCTTGGAGTAAGACGATATGTATTTTTTTTCTCCTTTTGTGCCAGACGGCAGGAAATCAAAAACAGATTTTCTCCCCTTAAAAGCTCGTAAAGTGCAGCCTCATCAGCTGCCATAAGCTGCCCTTTTTTCTTCTTTCCTGCGACATCCTTCGCCGTATATTGATACTTTGGCATAATTCCCCCCTTTTAAAAAATTATGGATAGATACCAAGAAAGCAGCCATTCTCCCACAAATAAAGTCAGCGCTGTCCCTGCGCACAAAAATGGGCCAAATGCAAAATGCTCTTTTGCGCCCTTTTTCTTTGACAAGAGAAGTCCGATTCCATAAATACCTCCTGAAAATACAGCAAGCATAAACGCAGTCAGACTCATTTTCCAGCCAAGAAAAAATCCGATCACTGCCATCAGCTTAATATCTCCGCCGCCAAATGCTCCAGGCACAGCAAGCGTTATCGCAAATAGTGGCAGACTGACTGAAAAAAATCCAATCAGCCGTTCTGTTAATGTGACATCTGGAAATGCAAATACAGCCATCGACGCTGGCACTATGCAGGCAATAACAAGACCATTTGGAATCTCCATTGTCTGCTGATCAATCTGTGCAATGATTAATAAAAGTGTCAGTAAAGAAAAGACAGTTACAACACAAAGGTTAATCTCATGCCAGTAGCCATTCCAACCTCCAAAACATAATAAACTAATCTCTGCGGTTGCCATTCCCATTGCTTCCGTAACTGGATATCTAGCTGGAATCCGACACCTGCACTGTCGGCATTTTCCTCTAAGAAGCAGCCAGCTGACTACCGGAATCATATCATACCAGGCAAGTGTATGACCACAAGATGGACAATACGATCTTCCCTTTACAAACGAGATTTTTCTCGGAAGTCTGTCTGCAACAACATCTGCAAATGAAAATATACAGCCCCCCATCAGTATGAAGGGAAGGCTGTATATCAATTCAATCCATGTCATTTTGCCACTTACTCGATTTTGATCGTTCCATCTGTAATCGTGCAGGTCTTTTTTATTCCACTGTCGGTTACACTGACAGAAATAACCTTTCCAGCCTCAACTGTAATTGCATAGTTTCCACTTCCATACTGCGTCAAAAGACCGCCAGAAAGTGAATCTACATCTGCAAGATTCTTATCGTCTGAAAGGATATCTGTAGTATTGCCGTTTGCATACTGCTCGCTCGCTACTGTCTGAGCTGCCAGATAAATGCTTCTTGTGTTTGCTGTCAGTGTCTTTTCCTTTGCCTTGTCGATATAGCCATTTAATGCACCTAACATCAGAGATGCCAAAATACCGATAATGACAAGCACTACGATAATTTCAACAAGTGTAAAACCCTTTTTGTTTTCCTTAGCTTTCTTTAATTTCTCTGCAAATGATCTCATTTTGCTCCTCCTGACTTAATCAATCGTAAAATCCTGATCGTTTTCATCTACATCCTTTGCATGCTCATTTAAAGAAGACCAATTGTCTGATACAACAATTGCACCCTTATCAATGATTTCCATCTTTGCAGTAGCAGATGAATTATACGCTGTATTCGGTGCCAGGTACTGAGCTGTAATTTCACCCGTCCAGCATGCAACACCTATGACATTGCACTGAGAATCATACTCAACTACACAGCCTGTATCAGAACCAACATCTGGATTTTGCTTTACGCCTGAAAGCTCCTGCACCTGTGTACGCGGACGATACGCCGTCTTTCCTGAATAAACCTCAGATCCAACTGTATTAGCCGCTAATACTACACTTCTGCAGTCAGCAAGCACTTCCTTTTCCTTTGCCTTGTCTATGTAGCCATTCAGTGCACCTAACATCAAAGACGCCAGAATTGCAATGATAACCAGCACGACGATCATCTCAACCAGAGTAAAACCACCCCGGTTCTTTTTGCATTGTAAAAACCGCTCTCTTATCTTCCCCATAGATTTTTCGACCTTCACCTTTCCAATTCTTTCTTACATCAGAATAGCATGATATGGATTATTTTTCAAGTTGTTTTTCCATTACAACTTATGGCTATTACTGCTCATATGTATCACGAAGGCTTCTTATCTTGAGTGTTTTTCACACATTATCTGCACTAAGCACCTTTCCAGACAGAACATCTTCCTTTCGTATGCAGATTGTTTTTGTCTCTTCCGATGTTAAGTCAAAACAATTATCGGAGAAAATAACATCATCTTCTATTTCTAACCATACAAACGGTGTAAAACAGTCTGCACTTATCTGTATTTCAATAGTGCCATCCTTTTCTGTTACAGAAGTCTCGATCTGCGGCTGCAAAAGTTCCATTTTAATTGCTCCTCTGAAATACAAAAATCAGTTTCAAAGACATAATCCTTTGCCAGAAGCTCTCTTGCTTCATATTCATTTTCACGGTAATACGGATCCTGCATTTTACCTGCCTCTAAAAGACCTGATAAAACAGTTCCCGGCACACTCACCGGCGTCCACTCATTGCTGTTTGCCTTGGCAAAACGCCAACCTTCCTGTAAATTAACACGCTCCATCGTCATTCCTCCCAATTATAAGTTTCGATTTTGTAAAAAAACAGCGATTTTCCAGCACATATCTCTGCGCTGAAAAACCGCTGCTTAAACTTATCTGAATAGTATCAGATTTTAATGACTTTTATAGTAGTTGATCAGGCAGCCATCAAGAATAATCTGTCTCTCATCATCTGTAAGCGGCTTAATCTCCAGCTCAAAGCTCTCAAGTGCGTTATCCTTGACAGCATAAGCTGTTACCTTAGGCTGCTTTTCCTTAACAGCATCACGAATACCTGGAACAAAAATATAATCCAGATTTGCAAATGGAAGCTTCTCTGGCTCAAAAATAAATGGAATCATACCCCAGTTAATCAAATTCGAGCGATAACGCTTTGTTGCATACTCTTTCGCAATATTAGCAAGACCGCCAAGTACACGCTGGCAGGATGCTGCCTGCTCTCTTGCAGAACCATCTCCCGGCTTTACTGCATAAATTACAGAGCCAATCTCTGTCTCGCTTGCCTTTACATCTGGGAACAGCTTATGAATCTCATTAAATGCAGCTGCTACCTCATCATCTGCCTGACATGGACACTTTCCATCCTCACGTGCTTCTTCTGCTGCACGAACCTTCTTAGCACGTCCAACATACTCCGGATCCTTTCTGGAGAGCGTAAACTCAGCAAGACCAAGCGGATTAGAACGGAATGATGATGTTTCACCAGATGGAATCAGTTCATCAGTTGTCGTTACAGGATCGTGGATCTCAGATACAACCTTTAATAAGATATTATCGGTCAGCGGTACCATTGACGGCCAATCCTTGATATTTGGTCCAAACTGAATTTCTACAGATGGATCTGCCTTTCCTACACCATTATAAACACGCTTCTCGTAGATATGACTGTCAAAATAGTACTTTGGCTTTGTAAAGTTCACATCAATATCAGTTGCTGCTGTCAGGCGGCCCTTATTAAGTGCCGTCGCTGCAATTGAACGTGCATCCATAAGTGCAACTGATGCGATCTGTCCGTTGTTGACCTTTGAACCCTCACGATTTGGGAAGTTTCTTGTTGAGTGGCGAATTGAAAATGCATTATTTGCCGGAACATCACCTGCACCAAAGCATGGTCCACAGAATGCTGTTCTAACAGTTGCACCAGTTTCCATGATCTTTGCAATGCTGCCGTTTCTAATTAATTCCATGTAAACAGGCTGAGATGCCGGATATACACTTAATGAGAAACGTCCGTCACCGATGCTCTGTCCATCTAACATATCGGCAACATCACACAGATTCTCAAAACCGCCGCCTGCACATCCTGCGATAACACCCTGATCAACATACATCTTGCCATCTCTTACCTTGTCACGCAAAGTAAACGGAACTTTATTTCCAAGACTCACTGCTGCACGCTTCTCTACATCAGCCAGAATATCATCAAGATTAGCATTCAGCTCATCAATCGTATATGCATTGCTCGGATGGAATGGCATTGCGATCATCGGACGAATTGCTGACAGATCAACACATACAACACCGTCATAATATGCCACTGCTCCCGGATTTAACTCTCTATACTCCTCCGGACGTCTGTGTATCTCATAGAAATCCTGTACCTTCTCATCCGTCTTCCAGATAGATGACAGACATGTAGTCTCAGTAGTCATAACATCGACACCTATACGGTAATCAACAGACAAATTGTCAACGCCAGGTCCAACAAACTCCATTACCTTATTTTTTACATAGCCGTTTGCAAATACAGCCTTGATGATTGCCAATGCGATATCCTGCGGGCCAACACCCTTTACAGGCTTTCCTGTCAGATAAATTGCAACAACCTGAGGCATATCAATATCGTAAGTACGGCCAAGAAGCTGCTTTACAAGCTCTGGTCCTCCCTCACCACATGCCATTGTTCCAAGTGCACCATAGCGTGTATGGCTGTCTGAACCAAGAATCATCTTGCCGCAGCCTGCAAGCATTTCTCTTGCATACTGATGAATAACTGCTAAATGCGGAGGTACATAGACACCGCCGTATTTTTGTGCGCAGGAAAGGCCAAACATATGATCATCCTCGTTGATGGTTCCGCCCACCGCACAAAGACTGTTATGGCAGTTAGTTAAAACATACGGAACTGGAAATTTCTCAAGTCCGCTGGCTCTTGCTGTCTGGATAATTCCAACAAAGGTAATGTCGTGTGAAGTAAGACGATCAAACTTCACTTTTAAATGCTCGTCGTCCCCTGATGTGTTATGCGCCTGCAGAATCTTATATGCCATCGTCTGCTTTGCCGCTTCCTCTTTTGAAATTGTACGGCCTGTCTTTGCCGCTACTTGCACTGCCGCATCTGCATTGTCTGCGATCAGCTCTTTTCCGTCAATCAGGTATGCACCACTTTCAAATAATTGAACCATACTGTATGTACCTCCATGCTGTCTTGTGCGTATCTAAGCCAGGCAAAAACCTAACTTAAATTCCATTATAGTTTACTATAAAAGATTTTGCAACCTGATACTATTTGAATTTTACTTGTAATTTTCTTACAGATTAGCTATAATGACAGTAATAGTGAAACGTCTATAAATAGTGAAAGAAAGGAATCAAAAATCATGAAGTTTATCACAATCGGCGAACTTTTAATGCGTCTTTCCCCTCCGGATTATGAGAAAATCCGCACTACCAGCTCTTACGTTGTCAATTTTGGCGGTGCTGAGGCAAATGTTGCTGTCTCCTTAGCAAACCTTGGCGTTGATACTACAGTATTTACTGTCCTTCCTGATAATGATATCGGACGAAGCGCAGTCCGCTCCTTAAAGGCAAATGATGTACATACATCCCCTATTATCTTCGGCGGCGAGCGCATGGGCGTTTATTTCCTTGAGGAAGGAATTGGTGTGCGTTCCTCTAAAGTAATTTATGACCGTAAACATTCTGCCTTTGCAGAATATGACTATACTACAGTTGACTTTAAGGCTTTGCTTGAAGGCTATGACTGGCTTCACTTAAGCGGAATCACACCGGCACTTTCTAACAGCTGCCAGATCTTAATCGAAGCTGCAATCTACGCTGCAAGACAGCTCGGCATGACAATCAGCTTTGACTGCAATTACCGCAGTATGCTGTGGAGCTTCGACGAGGCAAGAGATATCATCAGCCGTTACCTTCCCTATGTCGATGTGCTTATTGGTATTGAACCACTTCATCTGCAGGATGAAAATGGCCATGATTTAAAGGATGGCATGTCCATGCAGCCTGATTACGAGGAGCAGGACCGCATCTTCCAGGCAATGGCAGACCGCTATCATTTCAAAGCAATTGCAAGACATGTTCGCTACACCCACTCAAGCAGCGAAAACTCCTTAAAGGCTTACCTGTATTATAATGGACAGACATACGAAAGCAAGCTTTTCCGCTTCCAGATTCTTGACCGTGTAGGCGGCGGCGATGCCTTCTCATCTGGTCTCATTTATGCTCTCATGAACAATTATAAGCCAAGAGACGTTGTCAACTTTGCCGTTGCTTCCTCTGTTATGAAACACTCCATCCATGGCGATACAAATATCACTGATGTTGAAAGTATCCAGAGACTTATGAACCAGAGCTTTGATGTACAAAGATAAATAAAATAGAATAAAAGTACAATATGAAGAGGGAGACACAATCTATTTTGTATCTCCCCTTTCCATCTATATTGATTATTTATAATTCTTATTTACGAGAAGGTATTCTCCTGCTTTTCCACCTTCCCACTCTTCATGATAATAGGCAACTCCATTTCCAAAATAAACAAATCTGCAATCGTTGCCGCGAGCAATCTCAATTGCTTCTTTTATCGAAAAAAAGCCACATTGATCTGGTGTTATCACATACCCTTTTGAAGTTCCTCCTGATTGCTGAATCACCTTTTGCAATTCTGCATTGCCTTGGACGTCCAATGCTTTAAATAAATTCTGATTTAAATAGGTTCCAAAAAAGAAACGTGAAAGGCCATCTGACCTTTTTCGTGGGCTTTCTAACTCCCACAAGGTTCGTTCCTTTCGATTTGAAACAATAAATAAATCAACCATTTCTTTCTCTATTTTTAAATCAATTTCTTTCTCATCCATCTTCGTTTTCCTTTAATAAAAATGGAAAAAATGCGTTCCCCAATTTATAATCTTAAACATCGGAGTCTCAAGCTCCTTTTTAGCTTCCTTCAATAACTGCGGTATATCCAGATGCTGAGGACATTTCTTTGTACAAGCACCACAGCCAACACATTTTGCAGCATTTGTTGTCTCTTTTCTAAATGTCGTCATCTGAATATAGCGCCAGCGCGCATGACTGTCCTCTGACAACTGATTATAACACTGAAAAACAGCTGGAATATCTACTCCTTTCGGACATGGGCAGCAATAATTGCATCCTGTACAGCCTACCTTTACACTATTTTTGATATCATTTTTCACATCCTCAATCAGCTGTCGCTCATCAGATGTCAGGCAACCTGGCAATGCCAGTGATGCAGTTTTACAATTCTCATTTACCATCTCCATTGAGTTCATTCCGGATAACACACATGTTACCTGTGGCTGATCGTAAAGCCAACGAAGTGCTAGCGATGCAGCTGACTCATTTACATTAGACTTTGCAATGCGCTTTTTTGCTGTCTCTGGCAACATTCCAACAAGACGGCCTCCGCGAAGAGGCTCCATAATGATCACTGGAAGATTTTTTTCTGCCGCATACAAAAGACCTTTTTTTCCTGCCTGAATATTTTCATCCAGATAGTTATACTGGATTTGGCAAAAATCCCAGTCAAACGCATCTACAACTGGCTTAAAATTCTCGGTATTGCCGTGATAGGAAAAACCGATATTTCGAATCTTTCCGCTGGCCATTTTCTCCTTGATCCAATCCTCAAGCCCCATCGCTTTTAAGCGATTCCAAGAAGCCAAATCATTCAGCATATGCATAAGATAATAATCAATATGATCAGTCTGCAAAAGCTCCAGCTCCTGATTAAAGATTTTTTCTGCCTGTGCAACGGAACGCACCATATACTGCGGAAGCTTTGTCGCAATATAAATCTGATCTCTGCAATTGTTCTCGGCCAGAATACGTCCAAGAACTTTTTCATTATTTTTGTAGACATATGCAGTATCAAAATAGTTTATACCCTGTCTGATTGCCTCCATCACCTGATCATTTGCCTTTTGAAAATATTCTCCTATTCCGCTTCCCTCAAAGCGCATACAACCAAATCCTAATAAGGAGATGTCATTGCCTTTTCTATCTTTGCGATACTGCATTCTGTCTTTCCTTTCTCTCTATATAAAGCCTATTTTTCCATTTTTTATTTTACTCCTTTTTTTGCAAGTGTTCAAATGGATTTTTTCAACAAGGTTTCTGTTTCTATGTGTATTTATCGTGCAATTTCACAAAAGGTTTGGCAGAATGCCCACATTTTTAACTGTTTTGGTGTGTCAATAATATGTTCCTTTTATTGGGTCATCAAAGTAATTCCTCTTTTCCTAGTTTCTTCGATGAATTTATCTTTTATACTCGATAAAATCATAATATTCACTTGTTTTATCTAGTATACTAGTGATATGATATACTCACTATTATATGAAAGGAGCCTCTTTTTATGATCAAACGTGAATTATATATGAAACGCATCCGACCATTTATCGGAAGCGATTTAGTCAAGGTTATGACTGGTATCCGTCGCTGTGGAAAATCCGTTATGCTAGAACTAATAAAGGATGAATTAAAAGCATCTGGTGTTGATTCGTCCCAATTTATCTCAATTAACTTTGAGGATATGAGATACACCTACCTGCAAACTGCACAGGCTCTGCATGATGAAATCACAAAGCGTGCTTCTTCCATCAACGGAAAAGTCTATCTTTTCTTTGATGAAATTCAAGAAGTAACAGATTGGGAAAAATGCATTAATTCTCTACGAATCACGCTTGACTGCGACATTTACATTACAGGTTCTAATGCCAAACTGTTGTCTGGCGAGCTTGCTACCTATCTTGGTGGCCGATATGTTGAATTTGTTATTTATCCTTTTTCCTTTGCAGAATTTCTTGAATTGTACCATCTCACTGCACCAGATGAATCAATTTCAAGCTGTTTTCAAAAATATCTTGTATCTGGCGGTATGCCATACTTGTCTAATCTTCGTTATGCCAAGGAACCGTCCATTCAATATTTAACAGATCTTTTCAACTCAGTTCAGTTAAAAGATATTGTTAAGAGAAACAAGGTTCGCGATGTTGATCTGCTAGAGCGGATTACAGCTTATATTATGTCAAATATAGGGACACCATTTTCTGCTTCCTCTTTGGTGAAATTTTTAAAAAATGAGAAGCGTTCTGTCTCTGCAGATACCATTCTCAATTATTTGAAATATTGTTGTGATGCCTACCTCTTTTATCAGGTAAAACGTCAAGATCTTCAAGGAAAACAGCTTTTATCTTCAAATGAAAAGTATTATATCGCAGATCACGGTATTCGAGAAGCCGTCTTCGGCGGTAATATGCGTGATATTAACCTAATTCTTGAAAATATCATTTACATGGAACTACTGCGCCGTGGCTACATTGTCACAGTCGGAAAGGAGAGAACAAAAGAAGTCGACTTTGTATGTGAAAAGCGTGGAGAACGCCTCTATATTCAAGTAACCTACCTACTCGCCTCACCTGAAACCATTCAGCGTGAATTTGGCGTGTATGATAACATTCGAGACAATTTTCCAAAATATGTCGTATCTCTTGATGAATTTGATATGAGTAGAAATGGAATCAAGCATCGAAATATTCGTGACTTTCTGCTAGAAGATACTTGGTCATAATTCAGAACGCATGTGCTAGAATCCTCGACCATTCAATGACCGAATCATTCACTATCTGATACTTGCAATCTTCGAATTGTACTGATATACTGTATCTTACCGGGGGCGCAATCTCCCCTGTGGTCAGTTCACTAAACTCCAGTTTATCCGTGCCTGACCCTAATTGTCAAGAAAGGTGGTTTTTGTTTTTATGAAGAAAACACTTGGTATTATCGGTGCCGAGCAGCAGGAAATTGATCTGTTACTTGAGCGCCTTTTGCTTGAAAAGACCGTCAAAAAAGCCGGACTGTCTTTTTTCTGCGGCACAATTGATTCCTATCCAGTTGTAATTGTAAAGGCCGGAATCGGAAAGGTAAATGCCGCAGCCTGCACACAGATGTTAATTGATCTGTTTGATGTGAAGATGATCGTAAACACAGGTGCTGCTGGATCCTTAGATTCCCGCATCAACATCGGCGATATTGTTGTCTCCACTGAGGTAATCCAGCATGATCTCGACGTTACAGATCTTGGCTATAAGCCAGGTGATGTTCCAGGTACTGGAAAGGTATTTACCTCTGACAAGCTGCTCCATGATCTGGCTGTTTCCTGCAGCCATGAGGCAAATCCGGATGTTACAGTCTATGAGGGCTTAATCCTAACTGGAGACCAGTTTATTTCAGGACAGGAAAAGAAAAACTGGCTTATTGACACCTTCCATGGTCTTTGTGCTGAGATGGAAGGCGGTGCAATTGCTCATGTTTCCACAATCAATGAGGTTCCATTTTTAATAATCCGCTCTATCTCCGATAAAGCAGATGGAAGCGCAACTATGGATTACACCCAGTTTTCCAAGATGGCATCATATCACTCTGCTCGTCTCGTTGAAGCATTGATTGAAAAACTGTTGGCACTATAATTATTTTACTTGAATCATCACCCCTACTTGGGTGCATACTATTTCGCGAAAGGAGTTTTACTATGTCCGTTTTAACAATTACAAAAAGCAATTTTAATGAAACTGTTTTAAAATCTGATAAGCCAGTACTTCTTGATTTCTGGGCTTCATGGTGTGGTCCATGCCGTATGCAGAGTCCTATTATTGATCAGCTTGCCGCTGCTCATTCCAACGTCGTATTTGGAAAGGTAAATGTAGATGAGGAGGCAGATCTTGCCGCTGAGTATGGCATCACCTCTATCCCAACATTGATCATCTTTAGAGATGGCAGACTGATTAATCAGGTAACAGGTGTTACCTCTAAGGCTTCCCTTGAGCGCATGCTTGGTCTGTAATGTATTCTGACAGAAAGGCTCAGATCTACAAATGAAAAATAAACAAGTTTTACCTATGGTGCAGGCAGCTTTAATTGCAGCAATGTATGTTGTTTTAACATGGCTTGCAAATATTTTCGGATTAGCAAATGGTGCAATTCAGGTTCGCTTTTCCGAGGCGCTCACCATTCTTCCTTATTTTACACCAGCAGCAATTCCGGGACTTTTTGTTGACTGCATAATCAGCAACACCATAACCGGCGCTGCAGTATGGGATATTTTATTTGGCTCACTTGCCACACTTATTGGCGCTTTCTTTACTTATAAGCTGCGCCATATCAGCAAATGGCTGGCACCTCTGCCGCCAATTTTAGCTAATATCCTTGTTGTTCCGCAGGTTCTTCGCATCGTCTACGGTGCACCAGACTCCATCTGGTACTTAACAGCCACAGTTGGCATAGGTGAAGTAATCTCCTGCGGCATACTTGGAATGCTTCTTTTGTTTGCACTGCAAAAGAATGCCAATCAGATTTTTCAGTCATAATCAAAAAAGCCACACTCATTAAATGGGTGCGGCTTTTTTAATTAAATCATTTCTTTTAATTCATCTGGTGTAAAGACATACTTAGAATTGCAAAACTGACAGCAGGTCTCAATATTCTCTCCTGCATCAATCATTTCCTGAATGTCTGATTTTTTAATACTTGCGATTCCTCGTGCAAAACGCTCCTTACTGCATCCGCATTTAAATGAGACAGCCATGCGATCAAGAACTGCAAGCTCCATATCGCCAAGAAGCTCCTGCAAAATATCTTCCGGTGTTTTTCCACTGTCGAGCATTGCTGTTACTGAAGATACTTTTGCCAAACGCTTTTCTAGTGCAGAAATGGTTTCTTCTGATGCATCTGGCATAAGCTGAATAATAAATCCTCCTGCCTGACGTACAGTATTGTCCTTATTCATCAGCACGCCTAATCCAACACTAGATGGTGTCTGCTCGGAGACAGCAAAATAATATGTCAAATCCTCGGCAATCTCTCCGCTTACAAGATCTGTCTGTCCCACATACGGATCCTTCAGACCAATATCTTTGATTACGCTTAGCACACCCTTTCCAATAGCACCTGCTACATCAAGTTTTCCAATAGAATTTGCCTGAATAAGTACAACCGGATTTTGCGCATATCCCTTTACATGGCCATGAGAATCAGCTGTTACTGTCAAAGAACCAATTGGGCCATCACCCTGAATCTTAACAGTCAGAAGCTCTTTATCTCCCTTCAGCATGCTGCCCATCATGACAGCTGCTGTCATTGTACGTCCTAAAGCTGCGGTAACAACCGGACTTGTATTATGTGCATTTCTTGCATATTCTGTAAGATCTCTTGTGGTTGCGGCAAACGCACGGACCTGACCATTTGCAGCCGTCGCACGAATCATATAGTCACTCATGTTTCTTCCTCTTTTCTTTATAAGTTTTGCAGCGGTGTCTTTCCCTTTTCGCGTGCTATTATGTACACACGATCGGTATCTTTCGTTGCAGGTGCACCATTTTTATCAATTGCAGCAAGAAATATCATGCCCGACTCTTCAATTGCACAGCGCACCTCATCAATAGAAAACGCACGCTGCTCATGATATTCGTCAAAACGTTCATAACGATTATCCTCTTCCTGCACAAACAGCGTCAGCGCATAGCTGTTGATTCGTTTTTCTTCATCATAATCATTATCCCAAATAAAGCTTACCTCTTCATCTGCATCACAAAAACTCTGACAGCCAATACTCTTAAAGTAATGGTCAGTCTTTAGATCAAATAAAAATATGCCATTTGGATCCAGATAATTATTGACGAGACGGCACACATTAACAAGATCATCGTATTCAGTCAGGTAATTCATTGTGTCACACAAGCTAATTACCGCGCGCACAGTTCCGTAAAGCTCAAACTCTCTCATATCCTGATTCAGATATAAAATAGATCTTCCACTTTGCTCACGCTTTTCAACAGCCTCTGCCAGCATTTCTTCTGAATTATCCACACCGATCATGTCAAATCCCTTAGCATCAAACATCTCGGTTAACGTTCCTGTTCCACAGCCTAGCTCCAGCATCAAACCATCTTCAATGCCAAATTTTTTAAGCTGATCGGTTACAAAATTGCACCACTCCTCGTATGGAATTTCCTCCATCATACGATCATAGACAAGTGCAAATGCATGATATGCGTTCATAAATTCCCACGCCTTTCTTTTTTCTCCTCCACAACGGTTCAAGAACTTATTATACCTGATTTGAAGCTAATTTACAAGATTTTGACATCATCCAATAAAATAGAATACAAAATACTAGTGCAAAAGCAACACCAAACACGTTCTGTATCACACGCAAACTTACTGCACCCTTAAGTCCATAAGTCTGCGCAGCAATTGCAAGTGCGCCAAACGTATTAAATACTGCCTGCCATCCATATTTTACTGAAAATCCAACTCCGATTCCTCCGATAATTCCAATATATGCGTATATCGATGGCGGAAGCAGATAATACAATGCAACAAAGCAGATTACACCAGCAATGTTTCCAATAATTCTTTTTCTGACTCTATACTGCATATCCTCCATGAAAGGTACTATTGCTGACATAGCTGCAATACCCGCCCACATTGCTCTCGGCATTTTACATACCTGTGCAATAAAAAGCACTGTTGGCACACAAAGTATCTGGCACAGCTGCCATTTTGTTCTTGAGGATGTAATGTCAAATTCTCTTACAATATCTTTAATTGTTCTCTTATAAGTTCTATTTTTATGATTTCTGAAAAATACAAGACTGGTAAGCAATGCCCCTACCACCATTGCTGCTAATCTCATCTGATAGCTTTTTCCTGTCACGTCATATCCATATAAAAGCAAATACCCCAAAACTAAAGTGGACTGATTAAACATAAATGGATTGTGGCATCCAAAAATAATAAATACTGCAAGCGCTGCCATATTCAAAAGTATACCCAACACAGGTGATACATGATTAGCCCAATGCGGAAATACTGCCATAATTGCAAAGAACAATACAAGTAATATCGTTGACTGTCCCGTATGGATTCCAAAATCTGCATTTCTAAATACCATAAGGCATAATAAAACTACTACACCTACAATACTATTTTCATTACCAAACAAAATGCTAAAAACAGTAACAAAACAAAAGCAAAATATCATTGTGAGCGCAATCTTTACAAGATATACAAGCATATGATATGCTTTTTCCTTCCCTGTCCCACTTGTCTTAAGCATCTTTTTTGATCCTGCCTGATTTAACTGCAATTCCTGATAAAACGTCATATCTTTCCTCCTAGTATTTTATAATTATTGTAATGGGAGCTGCACAACAAACCTGCATCCTCCATATTCGCGATTTTGTGCTTCAATCGTTCCGCCTGCACTGTCAATAATTCGCTTTACAAGTGCAAGACCAAGACCATTTCCTTCTGCCTTATGAGAACCATCTGCCTGATAAAACTTATCAAATATCCTGTTTTTTATTTCCTCGTCAATTCCAGAGCCTTCATCTTCCAGAATAAATTTTACCTGATCATTTTCCTGTTTTAAAAACATCGTAATTATTCCCTGATTAGGACTAAACTTAATGGCATTATCCAAAAGATTTATCCAGACATGCATAAAAAGTCCTTCATTTCCTACATATTTAACAGCCTCCATCTCTACCTGAAATCCAATTTCCTTCTGTGTCCACTTTGATTCTAGAGAAAGTAGTGCCTGTCTAATCTGCTCATCAAGACGATATTTTGTCTTTTTCATTGGAATATTCTGATTTTCCAGCTTAGACAGCAGAAGAATATTTCCAACAAGACAAGACAATCTCTGAGTATTAAACAGGATTTTCTCTACATATTCATTTTGTTCATTCGAAAGCTCCTCTCCCTGTAGCAGCATCGTATAGCCCTCAATTGCATTTATAGGTGTTTTAAACTCATGTGAAACATTAGAAACAAAATCCATCTGCAATATTTGTGTAGCACGAAGCTCTTTTGTCATCACATTAAAGCTATTATATGATTGTGCCACTTCTGCAATACGACTGCTTGTTTCTAACTGTTTATCAAAATCTCCCTGCGAAACATCCTTCATTGCCTCGCTAAGCTTTGTGATCGGCTCTAAAACCTTTCCATTTAAAAGCACTGTAATTAATCCTGCAATCATTGTATTAAAAATCAACAGCCAGACAATCGCAGGAATATTTTCCGGCATTTCCAGAAAATGCTTTAAAAACGCAAAAAGTAATGCTGAAATTATCATCGAACAGGCCAATGCCAGCCAAATAATGCCTGTCAGATATGTGCGAATTTTAAATTCCTTCTCTTTTCTTTTTTTCATGATTTCTTTACCACCTTATATCCAATCCCTCGCATAGTGACAATTTCAAAATCAGAATTTTCCTTAAATCGCTCTCTAATTCTTCCAATATGAACTTCGATCGTATGCGGGTCAGCCTCTGTCTCCACGCCCCAAACATCGTCCATCAGCTGCTGTTTTGTAAATGTACGTCCTGGAGATGCTGCCAGTTTGTACAAAAGCAGAAATTCCTTTTTGGGAAGCACCTGAGTTTCTGAACCTATTCTAATAGTCATTTGATCATAGTCAAATTCTGTAGAGCCAATTACGATTTTATGTTCGCTAAGTATCTGTGCCCGCCTCAGCAATGCGCCCACTCTTAAAACCATCTCATTTACATTGACTGGCTTTACCATGTAGTCATCGCTTCCTGACAAAAATCCCTGACGCATATCATCAAACGTACCTTTTGCCGTAATCATCAGCACTGGAATCTGATATCCTGCTGCACGAAGCTTCGAAACAAGCTCATACCCATCCATTACAGGCATCATGATATCAGAAATAATCAGATCAATATATTCTATATCAAGTGTTTTTAATGCCTGCAAGCCATCTGACACGCATTTGATCTGATATCCATTTTTTTCAAGTACTTTTTGAAACAATTGACTCAATTCCTTATCGTCTTCCACTATTAAAATCTTAAACATGTCTCCTCCATATAAAAAACAATGATAAGAATCACTGCCAGTATGCAAAAAATAATTTTTCGGTTTTTACGCTATCTGATCATAATATTATATTTCTTCCTTTCTTAATTGCTGCCTGTAGTATACAAATGCAAGCTCAATTAAACCTCAACAGAGGCTGACTTTTCCCAAAAACACTTTATTTTATTTACAAAAACAAAAAAATCCAGTATACTCATTGTATGGTGAATCTACATTGACATGATCTCTCACAAAGGAAAGGAAACAATATGATTTTATCCTATATCCGAAAAAATCAGTGTAAGCGCCTTTTTTACCCGCTGATGCTGCTTGGCGTCGTGATTTTTCTTGTATGGCGCTCGCCTGTCACTGAATATGTGACAAAACGCACAATCAGCAATGCCGTGCTCATCAATGATTCCATGGCAAAAAAGGTTTTGTATGCGAAAATTAAAACGGGGACACTCTACTACAGCGGCGAGGACTGTCTGGCAGGCGGTGAGCTCGTTGGACATTATTACTACGAGCTTATAGGCGGAAGCTGTCATTTTTATCTCATCCGTGCTGTGGCCGGCTATCCAGCTTCCAAAACACTTGAAGGACAGACTATTATAGGACGCGTTGATGCTTTTGAACCCGAAATTCTAGATCCGCTCACACAAAAGCTTGCTGAAGATATTTCATGGGATACAAAATCCCTTAAAAGCGTTTGCCAGAAATATTTTGTCAACCAGACTGCCTATCTAAACAGGCGTGAAATTGTGCTTATGGTTGTCCTTCTTTTGGTGTTTGTCTTAATGATTGTGGTTTTTATTCGCACATTTTTATATATCATAAATCCACGTCTAACAAAAACCTACCGAAATCTGGAGCACTATGGCAATCCTGAGAAAATTTTAAATGATGTGGAAAAACAAATTCGTCGAAGGATTCTTCTGCAGACAAAGACACTTATTCTGACGCCTCGCTATCTTGTTGAGCTCTCTGATGATATATGTGCCATTATCCCACTGCCGGAAGTATTATGGATCTATGATCATGCTGCTATGCGCCGTACCATAAAGGGACGCCAGTTAAGCTATACAATCCATGTTGTCACCATGAAGGGTGAGGAATATACACTGACTGGCAAATCACATCGTGAAGTCAGCGCTATATATCACGAGCTAAATACTCGTTATCCGAATTTTTTCTTCGGTTATTCAAAAGAACATCAGGAAATGGTTCAATATGTGCTGCATGAAATGAAAAATGAAAAAGCATAAGAAATCTGTATATAAAATGAATCAGAGGACATAATAAAAATGTCAGAAATCTAGCGGCATTTTAAATGCCGCAGTCAGCTGACAGGCGGTTATGATTCCCCCCTCTAAACCGCACAGCTTACAAATGATATCATTTATTATTTATCCTCCCCTTTCAAAGAAGAGCCTGCGCAGATGCACAGGCTCTTTCTTCTATAGAAGACATATGATACCCACGGCTTGTGACTTTTCGACCCTTGTATCACTTTGAGATTGCTTCAAATGCTTCCTGAAGATCATAAATAATATCATCAATATTTTCTGTACCAATTGAAAGACGAATGGTGTTTGGCTTGATTCCCTGCTCTGCCTGTTCAGCCTCGTTTAACTCAGCATGTGTAGTAGATGCTGGATGAATAACAAGAGACTTTACATCTGCTACATTTGCAAGCAGTGAAAACAGCTTCAGCTGATCAATAAACTCTTGTGCTTCCTTTGCGCCGCCCTTAATCTCAAATGTAAAGATAGAGCCGCCGCCATTTGGGAAATACTTCTTATAAAGAGCCTGCTGCTCTGGGTCTTCTGATACTGACGGATGATTTACTTTTTCTACAAGCGGCTGTTTCTTTAAGAAATCTACAACCTTAAGTGCATTTTCTACATGTCTCTCTACACGAAGTGACAATGTCTCAAGTCCCTGCAGGAAGATAAATGCATGGAACGGTGAAAGAGTTGCACCTGTATCACGAAGTAAAATAGCACGGATTCTTGTAACAAATGCTGCAGGACCTGCTGCATCTGCAAAGCTAATTCCATGATAGCTTGGATCTGGCTGTGTCAGCTGTGGGAACTTTCCTGATGCTTTCCAGTCAAATGTTCCTCCATCTACAATGACACCTCCGATGGTAGTTCCATGACCACCGATAAACTTTGTTGCGGAGTGTACTACTACGTCTGCACCGTACTCGATTGGTCTTACAAGATACGGTGTTGCAAATGTATTATCAATAACAAGCGGAATCTGATGCTTGTGCGCAATCTTTGCAATTTTCTCAATATCAACAACCTCTGAGTTTGGATTTCCCAGCGTCTCGATGAAAATCAGCTTTGTATTCTCCTTGATAGCGCCCTCAATCTCTTCATAATTAAATGGATCTACGAATGTTGTGTTGATACCATATGATACAAATGTATGTGCCAGCAAATTGTAGGTACCACCATAGATATTTTTTGCTGCAACAACATGATCACCTGCAAATGCCAGATTCTGGATTGCATATGCAACAGCTGCTGCGCCAGATCCAACTGCAAGTGCTGCAACACCACCCTCAAGGCTGGCAATTCTCTTCTCAAATACATCCTCAGTCGGATTAGTCAGTCTTCCGTAAATGTTGCCGGCATCCTTTAATGCAAAACGGTCAGCTGCGTGCTGAGAGTTATGAAATACATAGGAAGATGTCTGATAAATTGGAACGGCTCTTGCATCTGTTACTGGATCAGCTTCCTCCTGTCCTACGTGAAGCTGCAGTGTCTCAAACTTTAATTTTCTTTCCTTTAATGTACTCATATTTAAATCCTCGCTTTCAGGTGGTGTTTTTTGTTTCACTGTCTGTATTATAGCGAAGGCGCCTGTCTTTGTCTAATACACAAAAGCAAACGCCTGTTATTGGATTCTCCTATAGCTATATTGGATGATTAAAGTGGTTTTTCATCACTTCAGCACCAGATTCTTGTATTTTGCAAGCTCATTAACATAAAGCTGCGCCAGTTCACTTAACTGAATACTTTTTCTCTTCACATATCCGATTGTCATGACCTCTGTTTCCTTTAGAGGAACTGCCGCATAGTCACTTCCGTTTAACTCCTCACAAATAATACCTGAACACAAAGTATAACCATTTAAGCCAACCATCAGATTTAGCATACTTGCGCGGTCATCTACCTGAATTGTCTGTTTATACTCGTAGGTACTAAAAACCTCCTCTGCAAAATAGAATGAATTTGTCTTTCCCTGATCAAACGTAAGACACGGATACTTTTCAAGCTCCTGTAAGCTAACACTAGACTTTGATGCAATCGGATTTTTCTTCCACACATATACATAAGTATTGCAGTCAAATAGTGGGATAAACTCAAGCTCACTCTCATGAATCAGTTTCATCAAAATCTTCCGATTAAAATCACTCATATAAAGAATACCAATCTCGCTGATAAAATCCTTTACATGCTCAATAACAGTTCCCGTCTTTGTCTCATGAATTGCAAACGCATAATCGTCCATACCAAATTCCTTTACCATCTCAACAAATGCTTTAACGGCAAAGGTATAATGCTGCATGGAAACGGCAAAGCGCTTCTTTGTTTGTGTCTTCTCTACGTATCGCTGCTCCATCAGACGGTACTGCTCAACAACTTGTCTGGCGTAGCCTAAAAATTCATTTCCCTCTGTTGTTACAATGATGCCTCTGTTTGTTCGTCCGAATATACGGATTCCAATCTCTCCCTCAAGCTCCTTTACTGCCTCTGAAAGACTTGGCTGAGAAATAAATAATTTTGCTGCTGCCTGATTCATTGATCCGCAGTCCGCGACCGCAATCGCATATCGTAATTGCTGTAATGTCATTGCTACCGTCTCCTATTTGTTAATTTATACATGATACCTACGAATTGCTCCGTTGTTTCACAACTCTCGCAATTCTAAAAACATTCGGATTCGCTGAGTTTCTTTGAAACTCGCTGCATCCTCATGTTTTGGCGGGTCTCAAGGTCACAACTTCTAGTGCAAGCACGATCAGCTTGTGACTTTTCGCCCCTGTATCATATACAGAAAAAGGCCCTGCTCTCTGCAGGGCCAAAAGGGAATAAAAAGGGGAGGGATGCCGATTACTTCATCGGCTATGAAAAAGATATATGAATGTCCAGTTGATTTCTCAACTGTGCCTACATCATAACTGATAAATGTGTTCATTTTTTGTCCAAATTTTTAACGATTTGTGAATGGATGGCACTTTTCCCACTTTTTTTCTCATTTTCCGCAGAGCTTTACGATTGCCAGCGCAAAAATTTCTGCACTCATCACAAGCTGATCAATAATAACAAACTCATCCGGTCCATGCATATGGTTATCTACAGACGGATCTGCACATCCACATGCCACACCATTTTCAATATGATGAACGTAGGTTCCTCCACCAATTGCAAGTGGTTCTCTTACTTCACCAGTCACATCTGTATAAGTCTCAAGTAAGGTTTTTACCAGTTCAGAATCCTTTGGAACATAATGAGGCGGATTCAGCGGTGAATCATTTGGCTCAAAGCCGGCATCTGAAAGCTTCTTTTGAACAACATTCTTTGTATTTTCCTCTGTTGCACTGTTGCATGCACGACAGTCAAAGGTTCCGCTCATCTTTGTATCATTTAATTCAAACAAATCAAGTGTCAGAGTTGTCTTTCCTGAAATTTCATCCTCAAGGTTCACACCAAGTCCTCCTCCGCAGTAATCACCGTGTGGGAACAAAGCAGTTACATTGTGAAGCAATGTCTTTGTCTTGCTTTCTGCAAGCGGTAGGGATGAAAGCAGCTTAAGAAGTGCAGTCAATGCATTGTTTCCATCCATTGGACTTGCCGCATGTGCAGATACACCATCTGCATGAATCATAAGAGCACCATTTTCAGCCAAAGAAACAGTAAACTTCACACCTGTCTCATCTTCAGCTTCTTTTACATATTTATTCATCTCATCTGCTGTCATTCCTTCAACAACGGCATCTGCCTTTGCTGGAACAACATTTACCTTAATTCCACTGACAGCACTTCTTACTCTAGGAAGACCTTCCTCTAGTGAAACTTCTGCTGTAAATGTAGTGTGAAGGCTTCCCTTCTCTAAAAATACAAGCGGAAAATCAGCATCCGGTGAAATTGTCATCGGTGCATGAGTATTCTTTCCAAAATAGTAGGCAATATCAGAACTTCCACACTCTTCATCAGATCCTAAAATCAAACGAACATCCTTATCTAACTCAAATCCAAGGTCACGCACTGCCTTCATTGCATAGAGTGCCGCAACAGCTGGTCCCTTATCGTCAGATGTTCCGCGTCCGTACATCTTTCCATCCTCAACTATAGGCTCAAACGGTGTTGTTTTTGTCCATCCGTCTCCGCCTGGAACAACATCAAGATGTGCCAGAATATCAAGTCCAAGCTCCTTTCCATTGATTACTGTGTCAATCGCATAATTATCCCAGTTTTTTCCTAAAAAGCCGTGCTTCTCAAAAAGAGATAATCCTGCATGAAGTGCCTCTGCTGCACCCTCGCCATATGGCTTTCCCGGCAGCGCCTCTGCACGAGCACTGTCTACTTTGATCAATGTCTTAATGTCTTCAACCATCTCGTCGCGATGTACGCTAAGATACTCATGAATCTTTTCCTGTACTGTCATAATCTTTCACCTTTCTATATTTGCTATTAGTAGCGTTATGCTACTATGATACCCCTAGCCGCGCAAAATTGCAATGCTATTTTGCATAGCTAGAAATAGTTTCAAAAAAGCAAAAAAAACACTTGCAAACGTTTTATAACCTGCTATAATGTGCTAGAAAAACGTCAAAATCAACTTTAAAAAAGGAGCATAAGAAGTATGGCAAAAAATGCAACAAGGGAGATGACATCTGGAAGCCCGCTCAAATTAATTTTAAGCTTTGCAGTTCCGCTGCTGCTTGGCATGCTGTTTCAGCAATTCTACAGTATGGTTGATACTATTATTGTAGGAAAAAGTTTGGGCGTTGATCAGTTGGCCGGTGTCGGATCGACAGGAGCAATCAACTTTATGATAATTGGATTTTGCAACGGTGTCTGCAGCGGATTTGCTATCCCAATAGCACAAAGCTTTGGCGCAAAGGACTACAAGCGACTGCGAAAATTTGTCGCAAACGCAGCCTGGCTGTCCATCGCATTCGCAGCTGTTATGACAGTTGTCGTCTGTGTACTATGCAGACAAATTCTTTCCTGGATGGATACACCAGAAAATATTTTCGAATATGCTTATAGCTACATATTTATCATTTTCCTTGGAATACCTGCCACATATCTTTATAACTTGCTGTCAGGTATTATACGTTCTCTCGGAGACAGCCGCACACCAGTTATATTTCTGGTTATCTCAGCCATGTTAAATATTCTTTTTGACCTGCTGGCAATTCTTGTTCTGCATATGGGAGTGGCAGGCGCTGCATGGGCTACTGTTCTTTCCCAGCTGATTTCCGGTATTTTATGCTTCTTATATATGAGAAAGCAGTATGATATTCTCAAATTTGAAAAGGATGAGATGAAATTTGAGGGGCGTCAGGCGATCATACTTTGCAACATGGGCATTCCAATGGGTCTGCAGTACTCCATTACAGCAATCGGAAGTGTTATCTTACAGACTGCAGTAAACTCACTTGGTTCTCAGGCCGTAGCCGCAGTTACAGCTGCCGGCCGTATCTCTGGCTTTAGCTGCTGCCCGTTTGATGCACTTGGCTCCACAATGGCAACATATGCCGGTCAAAATGTCGGCGCCGGGAAGCTTGATCGCGTTGGAAAAGGCTTGAAATCCGCAAGCTTCATAGGCGGCATCTATGCCATTATTGCTTTCTTTGTATTATCATTATTTGGAAGACAAATTGCACTTCTGTTTGTATCGGCAGATGAAATTGCCATTCTTGATCATGTTAAGCAGTTTTTAGTTTTCAACACGGCTTTCTATATTCCGCTTTGTCTCGTCAATACCGTGAGATTTTGCATACAGGGAATGGGCTATTCCCGATTGGCAATTTTAGCAGGTGTCTGTGAGATGGTTGGACGAATTATTGCCAGTCTTGTTCTTGTACCGCTCATTGGCTTTGTTGGCATATGTATTGCCAGTCCAATTGCATGGATCATGGCAGATCTGTTTCTCGTTCCAGCATACTGTCATACAATAAATCGAATGAAAAAAATATTAGCTTCTTAAATTTAAAGCAGCTAATCAAAAAATACCCCTCGACAGGCTGCTTATGTGTGCAGACTGATCGAAGGGTATTTTTTATTAACGTACTGCCTTAAGCAGTGCATTTAGCAAAAAATTATTATTATAAAGAAATGTCAGCAGTGTACTCTGTGTAATCATTGAAAGTGCCTCGCGTCCCCAATCTTGTGCTGCAAACGCCGTCACAACAATTCCGCCGATCCATATTATAATCAACGCAGTACAAAGCCCGCAAATGGCACCTGCAATACAGTCAATCTGATGCAAAACAGGCAGTCTCACAATTCCTGCTAAAACCATTGTTACAATACGAAGCAAAATCCATACAACAACAAAACTGATAATACAGCAAACAGCCTCAAATGCCAAATCTGTGAGCCATCCCGTAATATAGGCTGCTATATTTTGAATGCCACGCTGCTCATAAACTGCCTTGCTGTTGCTTTGCTCTAAAGATTTTGTCAGAACATCCGGCAGATTCAGACTATCAATGACCTTATCTGTCAGCTGCGCCTGTCCTGCCTGAATCTCTTGTGTCTTTTCTTCCACAAATGAGCTAACACTAGTCTCTATTGCTGCATAAATCCCTGTCTGGTCTTTCACAAAATCAGACACAGGCTCGCGGACAAACAGCATGATTACCAAGCTTACAAAAAAGGACGCAAATGAAAGAACTGTTTTTACAAGTCCTCTTTTTGCACCAGCCAGTGTCGCAAGTACAATCAATACGATTACCGCTATCACAAGCCAATTCATAGAATCACACCTTTCTTTTTTCAGCCAACTTCAAAATCCTTATCACGCAAAATCAGACAGCCTCTCTTGTCATATTTGCTCTGGAAGAGCTTGCGCATAGATTTTTTCTCGGCCTTCTCAATTGCATTATTTACAATCATCTCAACAATACGCTTTTTATTGCGCTCCTGATTACCTGCAATTACCTTTAAGCGCTCCATCAGTGCCAGCTCACCTGATTTATCAAACACACTGTCCTCTCTATCTGCATATCCTCTTGCATACTCAAGAAGCTCAGTAACAGAATATGTCTCACGGACAAATTGAGCCGTAACTACCTGTGCAAGCTGTGGGTAATCAATAAGCAGATGACGAATTGAGGCCGGTGTATCGATGAATACAACAAGCAAGCTTCTGTCAGTTGGATCAATGATCTTACAAAATTCATTGATGACACGCTCATTCATGTCTGCCGCATCTTCAATCAGAATTGTCTTTCCAAGCAGCTTGTCAATTGACTTAACAAGTCCCTTCTGATTCAGCTTCTGACCTGTAATTTTCACAACAGATCTCGGAACTGCACGTGAAGAACATTCTGCCAGTTCCTCTAAATATTCAAGTGCCAGTTCAATATCATCCTCATCTGGCATCGCCTGAATAGCAAAATGCCATACACGTGACATATCCTCCGGATTGACAATTGGAAGTCCGCTGTTTGCTGTCATATCTGGTTGACGGCTCTCAGCAGATTCTTCCTGAGGTTCTTTCACTTCTGGTTCTTCCTCGGATTCTTCCTGAGCATCTTCCTCTTCTGGTTCTTCCTCAAATTCTTCTTGAGGTTCTTCCTCTTCTGGTTCTTCCTGAATTTCTTCTTGAATCTCCTCCTGAGTCTCTGCTTCTTCTGGATCTTTTTTAGATTCTTCTTGAATCTCTTCCTGAGGCCCCGCTTCTTCTGGCTCTTTCTCAAGTTCTTCCTGAACTTCTTCCTGAGTCTCTTCCTCTTCTGGCTCTTTTTCAGGTTCTTCTTGAACTTCTTCCTCTGGCTCTACTTCCACCGTTTCTGCCACTGGTGCTGCCCACTCAGAAATCTGCGGTTCTTCTTCTGGCTTATATGCTTCAAACCAAACAGCCTCATCAGCGTTTTCACTATCTGAGGTTTTCTCTGAAATTTCGGTGTTTGCTGTTTCAACGTCTGAGGTTTCGTTTTCTGAAGTCTCGTAATCTAAAACTTCACTTTCTGTAGTTTTGTCCTCTGAAATCTCATCCTGCATATGGGAAATATCCTCAGGCACCTGCAGTTTTTCTTTCTCTTCAACATCCGAAGGAATTTCAGAAACCAGCTCCAAATTCTTCTCCCCGGCAAGCTGCTGCACCTGCTGTACCTGCTTTGCCAACTCATCCTGCAGCTCGTTCTGGACATCCTCCTGCTTTGCACGCTGAATTACTGCCATAATTTCGTTCATGTCACTCGTAACAACACTTTGTCTGGCATGTTCTAATCTTTGTTCCTTCTTTAAGCGTTCTACTGCCTCAAGTTCCTCTTCACGCTGCTTACGAAGCTTTTCTTCACGCTCTAGCAAAGCCTTCTGCTCATCCTCTCGCGCTTTAGCCTCTTTTTTAGCTGCCTCCTGCTCTGCCTGATATGCCTTTTCCTGCTCTTCCTGCCACTTTGAAATTTTTTCCTGTGCGGCAGCTTTTTTAGCCAACTCTGCCTGTGATTCTTTCTTTTCCTGCTCTTCTTGCTTTTTCTGAAGCTTTTCGTTTTCTTCCTGTGCCTTTTTGTCTGCAAACTTCTGAACCTTTTCCTTTTGCGCCGGTGTTAACGGTGCAAACTGACTCTTAAGAGAAAGTGCCTTTTCCACATATTTTCCAAGGCCAAACCAAAGAATAATATCATCACACAGTTGGATACACTTATCCTTCTCATTATTCATCGCATATAAAACAGCCAGCTCATAAGCCCATTTCTCATCAAAATCCTCTCTCTTATAAGCTTCCAGAATTTTGATTTTTTCATCAAGAGTCGCCTTCTGATAACGTGCCATCTTATATAAAAGAATATATCTTCCCTGATCATTTGGTGCTATACGGCAAAACTCCTCGAAATAATTTTTTGCATCATCATAGCTGTCTGCCTTCAATGCAAGCTCCGTCAGACGGTACACAATACGGCGTCCCATCGTTGCATACTCATATGCCTGCTGCAAAATATCGATTGCCTTTTCATACTCCCCTACTGCCGTATAGATATCCGCAGCCAGTGTCAGCATTTTTACATCGCGGATTTTTGTCCAGTCGATCGTATCGCACAGCTTTGCAGCCTCTGCATACTCTTTTCTGGCCGCAACCTGTCTGATATGCTCTGTTTTTAACTGATATTCGTATTTATCCATTTTGTCACCATTTCCTGCAACTATAATTCCACACGTCCATCAAGTGCACGTGTTAATGTCACTTCATCTATATATTCCAAATCACCGCCTACAGGCACACCACTTGCAATACGTGTTACCTTAATGCCAGCTGGCTTGATTAATTTGCTTATATACATCGCTGTTGCTTCTCCTTCCAGACTGGAATTTGTCGCAATAATCACCTCTCGCACATCTTCGCGCTGCAGGCGCACCAGCAATTCCTTTATTTTAATGTCTCCCGGTCCTATTCCAAGCATAGGAGAAATTGCCCCGTGAAGAACATGATACACACCATCAAATTTTCCTGTTTTCTCATAAGCTGCCAGATCTCTGGAAGTTTCCACCACCATAATCACCGACTTGTCTCTCTTTGCACTGCTACAGATCGGACATAGCTCCTGATCTGTCAGTGTAAAGCACTCCTTGCAATAGCGGATATTGCTGCGCGCATTCACCATCGACTGCGCCAGCTGTTCCACCTGCTCTTTTGGCATATTAATAATATGAAATGCCAGACGCTGAGCTGATTTTGCTCCAATCCCAGGCAGTCTGGACAATTCTTCAATCAATTGATTTACTGTTTTGCTGTAAAAATCCATCAGAACGGAAAGCCTCCGCCAAGACCACCAAGGCTGCCGCCTAAACCACCTGCTAATTTGCCCATTGACTGAGAAGAAGCCTCATCAACCTGACGCATAGCCTCATTTACAGCTGCTACGATCAGATCCTGCAATGTCTCGATATCATCTGGATCAACAGCCTCTTCTGCCAACTCAACATTTGTTACTTCTCTTTTACCAGAAACAGTAACCTTAACAACACCGCCGCCTACACTTGCAGTAAATTCCTTTTCCTCAAGCTCCTTCTGCTGCTCCTCCATCTGGCGCTGCATTCTCTGTGCCTGCTTCATTAAATTGTTCATATTGCCCGGCATACCGCCTGGGAATCCACCTCTTTTTGCCATGTCTTTACTTTTCCTTTCAACTATTATTCAATAAATTTAATTATTCATCTTCAACACCAATTTCCATATTGATTCCCTCAATATGGCTGCCTCTTGTGATGCGCGGCATCGCCTCACCTGCCTCAAGAAGCTTCGCAGTAATTGAAAATTCCTTCTGATACTGCTTATTTAACATCTGCCGAAGCTCTTCCATACGTTCCTGTCGAAGCATCAGTTCATAGTTAAATTTGTTTGTGAATACAATGCACAATCCTTTTGCCTTATCATAGCTTATATTTGTTCCCATCAAAATCGAATTCATAAATCCCGACTGCATGTGAGAAAGCTTCTTCCACTCACTGCTTATCTTTTGATAGTCCTCATATTCAGCCTCACTTAATTCAACAGTCTGCGCTGCTTTTTGCATAGCAGGCTGCTTTGCATCGCCCTCAAAATAAGAATCAAAAATGCTTCCCGACTGCTGTGGTTCTGTATTTTTCACAAAACTGCCAGAAGCAATTTTCTCCTCAATTTGATCCAGTCTCACACGAAGGCTCTCTATATCGTCCTCCATCTGCGGCTGCATCATCTTAATAATTGCCATCTCAATAAGTACTCGTTTTGAGACAGCAAATTTGAGCTGATTTGAAAGTTCTGAACATATCCTGATATTTCTCATCAGCACACTAAGCGCCACCATCTTTGATTCTTCTCGAAGCGCCTCATAATTTTCTTTTGTCATCTCAAGTGCCTGCGCACTCTGGTCTGCTGTCTGCACCAGCATAAGATTTCGCAGATACCAGATAAAGTCTGTGACAAATTGGCTAAGATCGCGCCCTTGTGAACTGATTTCATCCATCAGCTGCACGCATCCCGGCACATCACATCGTATAATCAGGCGAAGCAACTTAGAAAATACCTGTGTATCTACTGCACCGAGTACATCTAGCACCTTCTCATACGTCAGCCTCTGACCATAATAAAATGAAATACATTGTTCCAAAAGACTTAATGCATCTCGCATCGCTCCATCAGCTGCTTTTGCTACGTAGCGAACTGCATCCTCATCTGCCTCGACACCTTCTGCCTTAAGCAGATTGGAAACCTGATCTGCTATTACATTATTTCCAATTCGCCTGAAATCATATCGCTGACATCTCGACAAAACCGTGATAGGTATTTTATTTACCTCTGTCGTTGCTAAAATAAAAATCACATATGCCGGCGGCTCCTCAAGCGTTTTTAAAAGCGCATTAAAAGCCCCCGCCGACAGCATATGCACCTCATCTATGATATAGACGCGATATTTTCCTTCTGTCGGCGAGTACTGAACCTGATCACGAATCTCTCTGATATTATCGACACCGTTGTTTGATGCCGCATCAATTTCAGCCACATTGACTGAGCGTCCCTCAAGGATCGACCGGCACACCGCACATTCATTGCACGGGCTTCCATCCACAGGATGCTCACAGTTGACGGCACGCGCCATGATCTTTGCAATCGTGGTTTTTCCTGTTCCTCTCGTGCCGCAGAACAGATAAGCATGACCTACGCGGTCTGAAATAATCTGATTTTTTAAAGTCCGTACAATGTGCTCCTGCCCTCTTACATCTTCAAATCGGGCAGGACGCCATTTGCGGTATAATGCTGTATATGCCATTTACAATTAATCTCCAAATGAAATTCCCATAAGCTTTGCTTCCTGAACCATCTCATCATCTGGCTGGATCATCTTAAGCTTTCCTGCAACATCTGCTAACGGAATCTTTGCGATATGATTGTTCTTCATACCTACCAAATAACCAAACTCTCCGTCTAAGATCATCTTGCCTGCTGCTGCGCCAAGTCTTGTTGAAAGGACACGGTCATAAGGGCACGGACTTCCACCTCTTTGCATATGACCTGGAACTGCTACACGCACCTCCTGTCCAGTCAGCTCAGAAATCTTTGCACCAATCTCGTAAGAGATAGATGGATACTGACGCGTTGCAATATATTTCTTATATTCTTTCTTTGAAAGTGCAGCCTGCTCCTTGGAGATTGCACCCTCAGCAACAGCAATGATTGAGAAACGCTTTCCTTCCTTAGCACGCTTATTTACAGCTGCTGCCACCTTATTGATATCATACGGAATCTCTGGAACAAGAATGATATCTGCTCCGCCTGCAATACCTGCATGAAGCGTAAGCCATCCTACCTTATGACCCATTATCTCCACGATAAAAACACGTCCGTGTGAAGCTGCAGTTGTATGGATACAGTCAATAGTCTGTGTAGCCAGATTGATAGCACTCTGAAAACCAAAGGTAACATCAGTTCCCCACAGATCGTTGTCAATTGTTTTTGGAAGTCCGATGACGTTAAGTCCTTCCTGACGAAGAAGATTTGTCGTCTTCTGGCTGCCATTTCCGCCTAATACTACGAGACAGTCAAGCTTTAGCTTCTTGTAGGTATTCTTCATTGCCTCTACCTTATCAAGACCATTCTCATCCGGGACACGCATCAGCTTAAATGGCTGTCTGCTCGTACCCAAAATCGTACCGCCATTTGTCAGAATTCCTGAAAAATCCTTTGATTTCATAATACGGTAATCCTCATAGATCAGTCCGCGATAACCTTCGATGAAACCAATGATTTCAACATCCTTTCTCTGATTATATAGCGTCTTTGCAACACCTCTCATGGTTGCATTCAAGCTCTGACAATCTCCGCCGCTGGTTAACATTCCAACTCTCATCGTATCTTCCTCCTTATAATTTAGGATTTCAGCTATATCAATGGCAAAACTAACCCATCGTAGTTTTTATTATACAAAAAAAGAGCTGTCGATGCAACAGACAACTCCTAAAAAACTCTTTTTCTTTTGATATATCATTTTTTTGCGCATCCCAGCTTCGAATGCCACCCCCAGACGTTACCTCTGCAGCCTGCTCGGCTCAGGCACCCTCACGGCACACAAGAGATTCTGCTTAATGCTGCTTCGTTCCCGACCTGACATGGTTCACAGAGTCTTGTTGCGTAAGACCCAAACTTCAACGCCACTTACAGAGGGCAGCTCTACAAGTGAAACACCCTCAGCCGGGATATGACCCCCACTATAGCGGATTGAAGGTACAAGGCACCGCTACCGCCCCGGCTGCGCATCCATAATTGTATCGGATATTTCTTCGTTTGTCAAGGGGCGTTTCTTCTTTTTTACCCTGATACGTTTAAAAAACTCTGACAATATCTGCGAGCATTCCTGTTCCAAAACACCCTTTGTGATCGGAATCTGATGATTAAACTGCTGCATATCAAGCAAATTTATAATGGAACCCGCACACCCTGCCTTTGCATTCATTGCACCTATAACCACACGATCAAGACGTGCCTGCACGGCTGCTCCGGCACACATCTGGCATGGCTCAAGCGTCACGTACATCGTACATCCCTCCAGACGCCAATCTCCTAGCTTTTTCGATGCTTTTTTCATAGCTGCAAGCTCTGCATGACCAAGCACTGAGCTTTCTATGTTTCTTCTGTTATAGCCTCTGGCAATGACTTTTCCATCACAAACGATAACACAGCCAATTGGAACTTCATCAATAGCTGCTGCCTTTTTGGCCTGTGTAAGTGCCTGACGCATAAATTTTCGGTCTTCCTTTTCTCTAAGCCTTGCCTGTTCTTCCAAAAGCTGCTCGTTCTCTGTTGCCATTGTTTTCCCTTTCTTCTGTTTTTGATGTGTTTTTAACCAAATGCAGGATTCACCGTTTTTTGTTGATCTGCAACTGTCATCTTTGCTTCCTTTTTTTCACCCTGATCATCTGCCGGAAATACAATCGGCACACACCAGTAGCCAAAGTCTCCTGCTGACGCTTTTTTTGATTTAACGGAGCGAAAACAATAAAAGCCAAACATCTGCGCCATCAATTCCTCACTCTTTTCATAATTGCCAGGCACCCAAAGCTCATAACGTCCTTGTGTCACTTTTGCAAATACAATATAGCGGTACTTCACAAAACTGTACATCAAAAATCCATTATTGCTTAACATCCAATTTGGACGAGGAAGACGGCCAATATCTGCTGGCATTACCTTTAAACAAACTACTGTATCACCTGGAAGCGTCTCAATATGCTGATACGCTGTACTTAACTGTGCCCAAACAGCATCTGCCTTATCTTGTCCCTGTTCTATTTTGTTTGTTTCTTTGCTATCAGTCTCACAGCAAACTTCCATCGTTTGAAGTTCTTCCTGAGGCTGATTTTCCAAAACCTGTTCATCTTCAGACTGTGCTGTTTGTTTTGCTCGATCCTTCTCAAACAGTGAGAGTCCAAAATACTGGTCATCCCAGACAGTTGCATAAGCGTTTGAAAACGGCTTCTGTCTGCCTGCTACAATTCCGCTAAGCTGCTCAAATTTAATCTCACTTCCTGCAAGATAAACGCCGTTATTGATGTACTGGAGCTGTCCTTTTCCATTTTTTACAACCATACGGCCAAGCGGCACACAATCGCAGCCATCCTTTGTATGATAAAAGCCAAATACATGCAAAATTTCAGCCTGCTCATTATTTTTTACAGACAGGAAAATACGCTGTACATCTCCTCTGATTTCTATCTTTGCAAACCCGCAGTTTTCCTTTTTTTGATCACCCTCATACTCAAAAAGATATGAGAGGAAGCGCTGATACTGTGCCATATTGATACCTTCCTTTCCTTATATGTATTCTAAATAAGTACATATGAAAGAAAGGCATCGTTTAGAACAATTTAATTCGCGCTTTTTGACAATGCATCAGAAAGTGCTGCAAACTGCTCAAGTGTCAGCGTTTCTCCACGCACGTTTGCTGCTAAACCAATGCTTTCAAGCACAGCTGCAAGCTCTTCCTTTGATTTGTTTAAACCGCCTACGTTATATAGGCCATTTACTAGTGTTTTTCTTCTCTGATTAAAGGATGCTCGTATAATGTCAAACATCAGCTTTTCATTTTTTACTGCCACTGGTTTTTTATGACTTGTCAGACGGATAACAGCGCTTCCGACATTTGGTCTTGGCATAAAACAGTTTGGCGGAACATTTGCCACGATATATGGTTCTGCATAAAACTGTACAGCAAGAGACAATGCACCATAATCCTTTCCGCCAGGAAGTGCCTGCATACGCTGTGCGACCTCCTTTTGTACCATAACAGTCACACTCTCCATAGGTACATGACTCTCAAATAATCCCATTAAAATTGGTGTAGTAATATAATACGGAAGATTTGCAACTACCTTGATGCGTTTTCCCTCACACTTTTCTTCCACGAGCTTGTTAATATCAAGCTTAAGAACATCATTATGAATAACCGTAACATTATCATATGGAGACAGCGTGTCCTGTAAAATCGGAATCAGATTGTCATCGATTTCAACTGCAAATACATGTTTTGCAGATTCGCACAGATATTGGGTCAGTGTTCCAATTCCCGGTCCAATCTCAAGTACATAATCCTCTGGTGTGATCTCTGCTGCACGCACAATCTTATCAAGCACATGCGTATCAATCAGAAAGTTCTGACCAAATTTCTTTGCAAAATGAAACTGGTATTTCTGTAATACCTCTATTGTATTCTTTGGATTTCCTAATTCAGCCACAGTTTTCCTCCAATCGGTACAGTCTTTTGGCATTTGCAAGCGTTGTCGTAATAACAGTTTCCTCAGACACCTGCTTGATCTGTGCCAGTTGCTTTACTACTTCTTTTAAATACATTGAATTATTACGTTTTCCGCGATACGGCACAGGTGCCAGATATGGACTGTCTGTCTCAAGTACAATCGAAGAAAGCGGAATTTCTGATGCCACCTCTTTAATTACCCTGGCATTTTTAAAGGTAAGCACGCCTCCTATTCCAATGAAAAATCCCATTGAAATATACTCCTTTGCCATAGGCGCTGCATAAGAATAGCAATGAATTACGCCAGTATTTCCTGCCTTAGCAGCCTCCCTCATTATATCCATAGTGTCCTTTGCTGCTTCTCTGCTGTGTATAATAACCGGCAGATCAACCTCTCTTGCAAGTGCAAGCTGGCGTTCAAACCATTTCTTCTGAACTTCTCTCGGTGAGTTGTCCCAATAATAATCAAGTCCGATCTCACCAATTGCCACTACCTTTTTTTCCTGTGCAAGGCTTCGCAGCGTTTCAATATCTTCCTCTGTCATATCAGCTGTGCTGTCTGGATGAACACCAACGGCAGCATATATCTGCGGCCACTTTTTTGAAAGTGCAACCGCACTTTTTGAGGATTTCACGGACGCACCAACGTCCGTGATACAACAAATGCCGGAGGAGAAAATCTCCCCCAGCAATGTATCGCGATCCTCATCAAATGCATCATCATCATAATGCGCATGAGTATCAAAAATCATTCTATATTCCTCTCTGTTACAATCCGAAAAATTTATTCGATTGTCTCTGCAATCTCTGCTGCTGGTGCTTCCTGCACATCAGCTGCTGGTGTATCTGGCTGAGCCGGTGTATCTGGCTGAGCCGGTGTATCTGGCTGAGCCGGTGTATCTGGCTGAGCTGGTGTATCTGGCTGAGCCGGTGTATCTGGCTGAGCTGGTGTATCTGGCTGGGCCGGTGTATCTGGCTGAGCCGGTGTATCTGGCTCTGTCGGCACTGTATCTGGCTGCGCTGGTGTATCTGGCTCTGTTGGCTGCGTTGGTGCCGGCTTTGGCTGTGTCGGCTGCGTCGGTGCCGGCTTTGGCTGCGTTGGCTGCGTCGGTGCCGGCTTTGGCTGTGTCGGCTGCGGTTTTGGCTGTGTCGGCTGCGGCTTTGGCTGTGTCGGCTGCGTCGGTGCCGGTGACGTAGATGGCTGTGTTTGTACTGCTGTTGTAGTTGTCGTTGTCTCCTCTGCAGTAGTTGCCTTTGTTTTTTCCTCAGTTGTCTTTTCTTCTGTTGTTTCTGCCTCAGTACTTGTTTCTGCCTCAGAAGAAGTTTCCTCTTTTGTACTTGTCTCTTCCTCTGTAGAAGTCTCTTCCTCTGTTGTCTCCTGCGCAGTGCTTGTCTGCTCCTCAGTTGTCTGAACAATTGTCTGTGGAAGCTTCTTTTTATCCTGCTTTGTTGCAGTAAGCATCTTTGCTGTCGCAATGCCCACAACCACAATACCAGCAAGACAAATTAAAATCATTCCTCCAAGGATTTTATTTGCAATCGACTTTTTCTTTACCGGCTTCTCATCTGATTGGTCTGAAAAATAAGCTTCATTATTTTCATTATCATACGGACCACTTTCCGCCTCATATCCATCATCATACTGTTCTTCCTCGTAAGAACCATCATCGTACTCATCATCCTGATAAGTATCATCATACTGTTCCTCCTCGTAAGAACCATCATCCTGATAATCACTATCATCGTACTCATCTGATGACAGCTCATCATACTCCTGTAAATCTCTGCGCTTAAAAACAGTGCCTACGCTAGTAGCCACCAGACTCTTGCCACAAATCGGGCATACTCTGGTTCCTTCCTCAAGCTTCGCACCACATTTTGGACATATCATCCTCTGATTCCTTTCTGATTATCCTTATTTTGTAATTTCTGCAAATTCATCAGCTTTTCACTGTTCCAGCTGATTTAATGCATTCTCCACGCGTGCATAGCATGCCTGCACACCTGGCCACATAACCTTTGCCTGCTCCATATCACCCGCTCTTAAAGCCTCTGTGATATCATAGCTTACTTCAAACAACGACTTAAAACCCAGGTTTGCACAAATTCCTTTAAGTGTATGTGCCGCACGAAATGCAGTCTCAACGTCACCTGCATCCATCGCCTATGTTAACTGACTCATGCTTGGATCCTTCTTAAACATTAATGCAAATTTTTGTATTCTTGCTTCGTTCATGAGGCGCTTGAGAACGTCTTCATAATCTCCACCCATCGCCTCATAGCACTCTTTTATTGTCATGCTCTCTCCAATCTATTTATGTAACTATAGTTTCCATTTTCATTTTGTATTCTACTCTATCATTTATAAAATTTCAACATGTTTTCGTTGCTTCCTACAAATAATTAAGTTTCAACAATTTTACTTGGATTATCTCTCATAATACGACTTGTGTAAAGTCGCCCCATATGCTTCTTCAAATATTCACAGCACTCCTCCATATGAGAGGCACGTCCCCTCAAATTGTGGGCATCGCTTGCAACATAATGAAGCATATCCTCCTGCATTAGCTTTTTACAAAAACGCTGTGCACCAAGTCCATTTCTTCCAATCACAGCATCTGCATTGACCTGCATCTCGCACCCCATTTCGATAAGATCTGCGATAAAATCAAAATCTTTTCTCAGCGCACGATAACGCTCAATATGGGCAATAATCGGATAATAACCTGCTGTCAAAAGAGCATCAGCTCGTTCTTTTATAAACGCTCTTGTACTGCTACTTGAAAACTCCGTAAGCACATAGCGTGAATTTGCAAGTGTTGGACGAAGATCTCTATCTAATGTCTCTACCATCTCCATATTGGCATGAAATTCACAGCCCAAATACAGACGGATATTCTTATTTCTTGTTTCATCAACAAGCGCATCATACGCGTTCCAAATATCCTCCATGTCAGGTTCAAACATTTCTTTTCTAAAATGCGGTGTCAGAATAATTGTCTCAACACCAGCGTCTATTTCCTTTTCAATCATTGAAAGGGCCATGTCCATATCCTTCGCTCCATCGTCCACCCCCGGCAGAATATGGCAGTGAATATCGTACAAATCTCTCATAAATCACTTTCCTTATCTATTGCTTTCCCTTACATTTCAACGTTATTCTAGCATTTGTTAAGTGCCCTTGTCAACCGCTGAAAATTAGAAGAAATCATTCTTATAAAAGGGTCGGAATAAGGTGATAAATGTGCCAAAAGTGATTGTTTTTTACACATGACTTTTGTATAATAATGCTGCAATTTGAGACTGGCAAAAATCGGCAGGCCAAATAATAAAAATAAATGAATGGAGGTTTCATTATGTTAGTAAACACAAAAGCAAGAGTCGGTGTATTTTCTATCGCATTAGGCGCATACCTTCCGCAGTTCCCATCATTAGTACCGGAGTTCGAGTCACAGTATGCAGCATTCAAAAAAACTCTTCCAGATACCGTAGAGGTTATTGACGGCGGAATGGTTACCACAAAGGAGCAGGCTATGGAAGCCGGAGATAAGTTCCGTGCAGCAGATGTTGATCTGGTATTTCTCCAGATGCTGACCTACGCTACCTCCTACAACATGCTTCCGGCAATCCGTGATCTTGATGTTCCGGTTGTTTTAGTAAATGTTCAGAAGTTAAAGGCATTAGATTATGAGCATACCGATATCGCATCCTGGCTTGGTGAAGGCTATGCATGCGGCGCTGTAGGTGAGGCAGTTGCAGACCTTGAAAGAGCCGGAAAAAGACATGCTGTTATCACTGGTGTTGTTGAGGGCGGTGATCCTGGTGTTCAGGCAGAAATCGAAGACTGGTGTAAAGCAGCTCAGGTAAGAAGAAGATTCCGTGACACAAACATTGCACAGATTGGAAGACCATATCCTGGTATGATGGATCTTTACATTGATGAGACAAATCTGTATAACAGAATGTTCTTATACACAAAGCAGTTTGACTGGGAAAAAATGTGGGCTATCGCAGATGATATTACTGACGAGGATGCGATCCGCGCAAAGGCTCAGGATATTCTGGATACCTTCGAGATTGAGGGCGGCGGCACCATCGAGAAGGTTTGGGATATGGCAAAATATGTTGTTGCTTTTGAGAAGTGGGTTAAGGATGAGCACCTTGGACTGATCGCATCTCACTATGACGGATTTGCACAGGGAAAGGCCGGTGTTCTTGACAGTATGCTTATTCCTGCATTCTCTATGTTAATCAAGCAGGGAACTGCATGTGCCGTAGAGGGTGACATGAAGGTTGCCATGGCAATGAGTATCTTAAAAACAATTTCTGGAACAGGACAGCTTTCTGAAATGTACTCCATCGACTTTAACGATGACATCTGTATCATTGGTCACTCTGGAAGCGGCGATGCTGATATCTCTGCAAAGAAGCCAACCATGAAGATCGTTAAGGTATTCCACGGAAAGACAGGCGGCGGCTATCTGACACAGTTCTATCCACATACTGGTCCTGTTACCTACCTGGCAATCACACAAGATGCTGATGGTCACTTCAAGTTTGTTGTAGCAGAAGGTGTAAACGAGGACGGACCGATCCTTTCCTTTGGTGATACTAACATGAGAACACGCTTCACCTGCGGTGCAAGAGAATTTGTAAATCGTTGGAGCGAAGCTGGCCCAACTCATCATATGGCAGCAGCAACTGGAAGACATATTGATACCATCTTGAAGGTAGCAAAGATCTTAAATGTTCCTGTTGAAATTGTAACTAGATAATTACAATTCAAAGATACCAGGGTCAAAAGCTCCAAAAGCCGTTCGTGCTTGCACGATTAGGTTTTTGAGCTTGGGACCCGCAAAAACATGAGGATGCAGCGATTTTCAAGGAAAATCAGCG
>OHWC01000119.1_pt1 | contig 46801 bp, 54 predicted proteins | sample 1579541 | NCBI WGS metagenome assembly OHWC01 (sample SAMEA3882551, study PRJEB24775) | human gut metagenome | biome: human-associated habitat; feature: intestine environment; material: feces | place: Netherlands | collected 2009/2010
GCGTCGTCCGGGTAAAACCACAAAAGCATCCCAGGCTGCGGGCCTGGACGGGCCTGGTAGCTCTGCTGGTGGGCTTTGCCGCCATGGAAGCCAGCGTCTGGCTGAGCGAGCAAGCTGCCAAGCAGACCCAGAGAAACAGCCAGCTGGCCGGCCAGCTCTACCAGGCCAGCCGGACCAAGAGCCAGGAAGCTTCCAGCATCAAAAAGCGCCTGGACAAATTGGCGAGCGACAATTCCAGTTTAAAGAAGAAAAATTCCCGCCTGGCCAAGGAAAACCAGGCACTTAAGCAGGCCAAACCAAGACCTGCCAGCAGCCAGCGCGGCCGCGGGATTAAACGTCTGGGAGACAGAAGAAAAGAGCGGCAAGCTCCAGCTAAAGATCGACAACCAGACCGGGCAGGCAGTGAGTGACCTGCTGGTTTTGGCGGTAGCAGCTAACGGCCGGATTACTTTAAACAGCTTGCCTAGCTATTTCCCGGTTGGCGGGGTCAAGCCGCGCTATTTTTACCGGAAAAAAGTGGCGATTGGTGGGACGGAAGGAAGTTTGACCGGCGCTTACGCGGGTTCTGATATGGTCTGCCTCTTTGCAGACGCTAGTGGCGTTTACTGGTTCAAGGGGAACCGGGGGCAAATAGAAAAAATCGGCAGCTAAGCCCACTTCAAGAAGCTGCTTCGGCAGATCAGTTTGAACAAGCTGGAAGAGAGCCCGCTGCCGGTGAAGAAGATGAAGACGGAAAAGAAGAAAACGAGCAAGAAGAAGAAAAAGAAAACGAGCAAGAAGAAACGAGCAAGAAGAAAGCTGAATAGAGCAAAAAAGGAGCCCCAACCCGCGGTTGGGACTCCTCTTTGATGTAAAAGGTGATGGCATATGGCTTCGATACATTTTATGAATAGAAAGGAATCGGTAAAAATGCGAAAGATGTTAGAAGTGTTTGAAATGAGTCGCCCGATATGCCAACATATTGTACCATGTACAAATTAAGATGAAAGAGTATGTGTGTAAAAATGCAATAAGAAAAGAGCATGATATAAAACCTTTACAGGAAAAGGTAGGTCCACCTCTCTTGCCTTTTCCTACTGTCAATATTACACAGGCCCTTGCAAAAATACAATAAATATGCTTTAGCGCAGTGCCCGGCGGTAGCCGGCTCTTTTGGCTTCAGTTTCGGTGCGGAAGTAGACCGCGTTGGCTGAATTCATGTGGTAGCCGGCCTGGCCTGGAACGTGGTAGATCTTCTTTTTAGAAGATGTGGATTTTTTAGCAGCGGCCTTTTAACTACTGTCTTTTTGGCAGACTTTTTCGCCGCGCCGGTAACCACGCTGGTACCGTTTGAATAGTTGAGCTTGACGCCGTCCTGGACATTGAAGATGTAGACGTGGAAGCGGACAGCGTTAGAGCCAGTGGACTGGGCCTCCATCTCAACCCCGCGGGCCAGGAGCTCCCGGCCGCGGAAGATTGGCTTGACCCGGTAGCGGATGTAGTGCCGGCTGGAGGATTTGATGTAGCTGGCCACCTGGTTTTCGTACTTGAGCATGCCCGGGTCGTTTGATTGCCGGGTCCCGGTGATCAGGTTCTTGGGGTTATTGTTTTGCCCGGTCAGCTGGTAGCCGATCAGGTGGCAGCGGTTGTATAAATACTTTCCGTCCACACAATCATATTTTACAGTGTGCCAACCGGACGGTTTTACCTGTCCAATGGAGCCACGATCCTCTGTGGGCATCAGATCTGTCCCGATGCAGGCATATGCGACACCGCAGCGTCCAAGTGAATCCAAACTGCTGTATTCTTCGAAAGAAGAAGTTGTGAGATCAGCGTCCGTAAAATCTGGGATGTTATTGTTGATGGCTACATACGGTTCTCCTGAAAACGCCGGGATACTGCCGAGATCTATGGACGGGGCGGTTTCAGGAGCAGGCTGTGTCTCTTCTTGCGGGGTAGGCTCCTCAGTTGAGGTAGTTGTTGTCTGCGATGGAGGACTTAGAGTATTGTCAGCATCTGCAGTTGTTCCGTTGCATCCGGTAAAACAAAGAAGAACTGCCAGTAAGAGAGGCAGGAGTGTCTTTTGTAGTTTACGCATGGTCATATACCTCCATTGTAATCTTTTCATGGGAAGATCCGGTGAAGTCCTCTGTGCGAATTAATTTCCATTCCGGTTTTTGCACATCAATATCGAAATAGAAATCACCGGGATACTTCCGGTTCCATTTAAAGAGAATGATCTGTTCGGCCCACTTTTCAAAATGTGCGACAGATACATCCTCCACGAAACAATACTCGCCGGGAGCGGCCTCCCACATAAAGCGGTCGTCTATATTCAGTTGTGGAGCGGTACAACCATCAAACTGTTTGGCAGAGTAGTGATCCATCCACAGCAGCTTGCCAGTGGTCAGTGACAGGATTTTTTCACGTAGTACCTTGTCCTGACTCTGGCGGCGATGGTTGAACATCATGCCGTTTCTATCGTCAACGGCAGCGATTATTATCATAGTGATACCTTCTTTCTTGGCCGGATCAGATATGGATTTTTCTGAAAAACCGGCTGTCTGGATCATACGGGATATTGAAATCGTATCCCAGTTTATTCATTTCCTGCAATTTAATCAGCATGAGATTGATGTCTGATCCCATCTGCTGGGCAATCTGTACGACATCATAGCCGGAACGGGCTAGGTCATACACTTCTTCATTATCCAAAAGAATATGGGAAGCGAAAGCATTCGCCTCGTATTCCGTGGTGTCCTTCATCTGGAAAAGTGTAAATTCTTTTAATCCGTCTTTTGATTCTTTTGCCCGATCCCGGTGTTCTGCGTCATGCCCTAATTCATGGGCAATCACCATCTGACGGAGATAATGCTCCATCCGGGGATTCAGAAAAATGAGACGGTGGTTCCAGCGGAAGGTGTACATACCGAGCAGGTCTTGAAAGGATGGTTCGTCAAAAATCCATATGCCGATATCCTTTGCGATTTTTTCCGCATCTCTTGTTCCGGTCTGGCGGACAAGAGCATTTGCCTTTTGGTAAATAGCCTTTGAGTTCAATTTTACACCTCCTCAATCGTATCATACCAAAATGGGTGTCCAATAATCAGGACTCGGATTTCTGGCGATACTTCTTCGGGGTGTATTTTTTATTGTCTTCTTTGCAGGCCCAGTAGGCTTTCTGCAACGCAAGCATGACGGCATCTTTATCTTCTTCGGATAGTTCACCGCCAGCGAACATCCCGGACAGTTCCGTGACCAGCTGCTCTGCCTGATGTTTCCCTCTGGAGCCGTAGCGTTCTGCAGCGCTTGTAACAAAGTTCTCATCTTCAGTTAAAAGATAATTCTGATCCACGTCAAAAAAATCTGCCAGCCGGGAATAGACTTCTCGGTTTCTCGGATATCTTCCTTCCTGTTCATAACTTATATAAGTTCTTCTGGAAATACCACACGCCTTTGCGGTTTCTTCTTGGGACGCACCTTTATTTGTGCGGAGTTGTTTAATCTTTTCTCCGAATTTCATAATTGCCTCCTTCTTATAGTGAAAATGAATTGCACATTCGCTCTTGACAAGTGCGACCGAATTGCCTATAATCGAGTATGTGAAACTTAATTGCACATTTATTGTAATTCGATTGCACATATTTGTCAAGAGGGAGGTTTTACAAATGTCAGAAAAGATCATTTTACATAGTGATTTGAACTGTTTTTATGCCAGCGTGGAGATGATGCTGAATCCAGCACTTCGAGGAAAAGCAGTGGCTGTATGCGGAGCAACAGAAGAGCGTCATGGCATTGTGCTGGCAAAATCAGAGGCTGCCAAGAAAGTGGGAGTCAAGACAGGGATGGTCAATTGGGAAGCAAAGCAGCTTTGCCCAGATCTCATCATGGTGCCACCGCATTACGAGCAGTATCTGAAATACAGTAAATTAGCCCGTGCCATTTACCAGAGATATACAGATCAGGTAGAACCTTATGGGATGGACGAGTGCTGGCTTGATATTACAGGCAGTCAGCGTATCTGTGGTAATGGGATGGAAGTTGCGGAGGATATCCGGCGAACGATGAAACAGGAATTGGGGCTGACCGTATCCATCGGCGTTTCTTACAATAAGATTTTTGCGAAGCTGGGAAGCGATATGAAAAAGCCGGATGCGATTACGGAAATCACGAAAGAGAATTTTAAAGAGAAGGTATGGCCGCTCCCTGCCTCTGATCTGTTATATGTAGGAAGGGCTACAACAGCAAAATTGGCCCGATATGGGATTTATACGATTGGAGATATAGCGGCTGCAAATCCTGATTTCCTTCATGGTATCCTTGGCGTGAATGGTCTGGCAATCTGGAAATATGCAACTGGCCGGGATGATTCCCGTGTGATGCATAAGGACTTTGTATCACCGGTTAAATCGGTAGGGCATGGGATTACTTGCTATGCAGACTTGGAGACGCCGGAAGAGGTCTGGAAAGTCATCTTGGAGTTATCTCAGGACATCGGCCATAAACTTCGCCTCCATGAATTATCAGCTACGGGTGTTCAGATTTCTATCCGTGGGAATGATTTAGGAAACCGCCAGTTTCAGGCAAAACTGTCACATTCCACTCAAACACCGATTGTGATTGCCCGGAAAGCAAGAGACCTGTTTGAATTGAATTATAGCTGGGCTACACCTGTGCGGGCCGTTTGTGTTCGTGCGATTAACCTTGTGCCGCAGGGCCAGCCGGAGCAGATCGATCTTTTTACAGATGTGTCATACCTTGACCGACTGAATAAGCTGGATCTGGCCATTGAAGAAATACGAAGGAGATTTGGTAAACGGGCAGTGTATTCCGCTTGCCTGATGGGAGATTTAAAGATGCCGGGAGATGGGAGAGAACTGGTTGTCATGCCCGGAATGATGGGCCGTTAAGGAATAGGCATTAGGAGGTGTTGCCGATGGTAAACAGTAAAGATAAATTAAAAGGACAGATCCCTTTTCCCTGTTGTCCCAAGGAAAAGGCGATGGTGTATGAGAGTTCGCATGGGCGGGCTTCATATAAATGTCCGAATTGCGGGAAGTTTTCTATCTTCGATTTTGACGAGATGAAAGCATACCCAGCGAAAGCGGCCAAAGGTGCTGCTCATAAATTCCATATAGAAAAGCTGAGTATTGACTGAGCCAATAGGAGTCCATAGGAGACTACCGCCGAGCCGGGGTACGCAGACACAGCCGTAAGAAGCTGTTGGTTTGCCGTACCCCGGCTTTTTTTACGTTTTCGGCTGGAGTGACTCTATTAAGAAAATGAAGAGAGAAAAAGAGAATATACAATCAGGAAGTTTTGAAAAAAAGTTTTTTAAACCGGGCAAAAGGTGTCCGGTTTAACCCCTAGATTATAGACAACGAAGCGAAAGGAGGTGTGAACACGATGAGACCCAATGAACGGCGGGCGGCAATTTTGGATGCGCTTTGCATCCGAAGGCAGGATACGATAGCCAATCTGGCAGAAGAATTCGGCGTGAATGAAAAGACGATCCGCCGGGATATTGAGGAACTGTCGTGTTCATATCCCATAGAGACAGTGCGTGGCCGCTACGGTGGAGGCGTGAAGGTGATGGATTGGTACCACCAGAACCGTAAAACACTCTCCCCGGAACAGGCGGCGCTTTTGAAAAAACTGGCTCCGGGATTGGAAGGTCACGATCTCGAAGTCCTGAACAGCATTATCTCTCAGTTCGCTCCGTACTAAGACACGGGAACACCCCCGAATGAAGCAGAAAGGTAATGGTGAATGAAAATGAGAAAAGTGTTTATCTGTTCTCCTTATCGTGGAGATGTGGAAAGTAATGTTGAAAAAGCGAAAGGCCATGCTAGGTTCGCTGCACACTGTGGATATTGCCCAGTCGTGCCCCATCTGATGTTTCCACAGTTTTTGGATGATTCCAATCCGGAAGAGCGGATTCTCGGCATTACGCTGGGTGTGGAACTGATGAAGATCTGCGATGAGGTTTGGATTTTCGGAAGCACGATCAGCAATGGGATGGCATATGAGTTGGAACACGCCCGGAAGTTTGGCATTCCAATCCGTGTCTATTCCGATGACAAGAAACGGATCTATCCGGAGACCATGATGATTGATGACCGACTGACGGAAGAGTTTTGCAAAGCGATCTATTGTATGCGTTTTGTGTAAGAAAGGATGAGTTGTATGCATGACATTTATTTAACCCTCGCAGAAGGATATGAAAAGTTGGCTGCTGGTTACCGTGCTTTGGCAAAAGACCAGAAGGATGAAAATGGAGCAACGCCTGATCCGGCGGCACAGACAGAACCGGAAAGGAAGCCGATTGCCATTGAGGATGTCAGGGCAGTATTGGCTGCCAAAACACAGGCCGGAAAGCGTAGAGAAGTCAAGGAACTTCTTCTGAAATACGATTCTGGGAAACTCTCTGGTGTAAATCCGGAAAACTATGCGGCACTTTTGGCCGATGCGGAGGCGCTCTGATGGGCGCTCATGCACGGTTCTCTCCCTCGGCGGCAAACCGCCTGATCCATTGCCCGCCCTCTCTGGTGCTGGGAGAGGCGTTTCAGGAGGAAGAGAGTCCGTATGCAGCGGAAGGCTCTGCTGGCCATGCGCTGGCAGAACACTTGATAAAAAAGCACCTGAAACAACAAACTCGCCGCCCGGTATCCGATTACTATTCCGATGACCTGCTGGAAGCGGTGGACGATTACGTCAGTTTTGTGATTGGCGAGATCGAAGAGGCAAGAAGGCAGTGTGCTGATCCGGTCTTCTCCGTGGAACAGAAAGTGGACATTTCCGATTACGTGCCGGACTGTTTTGGAACGGCGGATATGGTGATCGTGACGGACAAGCTGGTACACATCATTGACCTGAAGCTGGGAAAAGGCGTTCCGGTGTATGCGGAGAAAAATCCACAGCTGATGATCTACGGGCTTGGCGTGTTGGAGATCGCAGAGATGCTGTTCCCGGTGGAGACAGTACGTCTGACTATCTTCCAACCAAGGCTCTCCAATTCCAGCATTTGGGAGATCGCCCCGGAGGAACTGAAAGCATGGGGCGATGAGGTTCTTCGGCCAGCCGGGGAACTGGCTCTGAAAGGCGAAGGGGAACTAAGTGCCGGAAGCTGGTGCCGGTTCTTTAAAGCAAGGTTTACCTGCAGGCAGAGAGCCGAGGAAAATCTGAAGCTTGCCCAGATGGAATTTAAAGAGCCTGCGCTTCTTACGGATGAGGAAATAGCGGAAGTATTGAAGCAGGCCGATGAACTTTCCAAATGGGCGGCCGATGTGTATGCCTACGCACAGGATCAGGCCATTGTCCATCACAAGCAGTGGAAAGGTTTCAAGCTGGTGATGGGAAAGAGTAACCGGAAATACACCTCGGAGGAGGAAGTGGCGGCTGCCGCCAAGGCCGCAGGCTACACCGATATTTATAAGCATACCCTGATCGGGATTACCGATATGGAGCGGCTGATGGGGAAAAAGGAATTTGCCCGCATCCTCGGCGCTCTGGTGTATAAGCCCGCTGGGAAAATCACGCTTGTGCCGGAGTCGGACAAGCGGGAAGCCATTCAAACATCAACCGCAGAAGCGGATTTTCAGAAGGAGGACTAACTTATGTCTAAAAATATGAACCCTACCAAAGTAATCGTACCATGCCGTTTTTCCTACCTGCACTGCTGGGAGCCGGATTCCGTCAATGGCGGAGATCCCAAGTACAGTGTCTCGGCGATCATTCCGAAGAGCGACACGAAAACCATCAATGCCATCAAGGCTGCCGTGGAGCAGGCCAAGAAGGACTCCATCTCCAAGTGGGGTGGGAAGATCCCGGCCAACTTGAAGATGCCGCTGCGTGACGGAGATATTGACCGTCCGGATGACGAAGCCTATGCAAACAGCTACTTCTTCAATGCGAACAGCCGTCAGGCTCCGCAGGTGGTGGACTCCCATGTACAGCCGATTCTGGATCAGAGCGAAGTGTACTCCGGCTGTTATGGAAAGATCAGCGTGACCTTCTACGGATATAACTCCAATGGAAACCGTGGGATTGCGGCCGGTCTTGGCAATATTCAGAAGCTACGGGATGGAGAGAGCCTTGGCGGACGTACCACTGCGGCAGAAGATTTCGAGACGGAAGAGGACGAGGATTTCCTTTCCTGATGGATCTCAGGCAGAGTGGGAGAAAACCTCTTCCCTCTGCCCTACATAAAAAATGCCTCCGCTCGTCCGGCTGTATTCAGCAGTGAAGCGAAAGCCGGAAGCGGAGGACTTACCATTCGATTATTTCCTGAGTCCACTGGATCTGCGACCCCTGTTAACAGGACTATTATACTACATTCTACTTGAGTATGGAATACCGTAAAAGAAAAATTTTAGCGCAAATAAGGAGGGAAATCTTATGCCTATCCTTTCGATAGATATTGAAACTTATTCGGATGTGGATTTGACCAAATGCGGCGTGTATGCCTATTCGGACAGTCCGAACTTTGAAATTTTACTCTTTGCTTATGTATTTGATGAGGAGCCAACCCAGATTGTGGATTTTGCCTGTGGAGAACAGCTTCCAGAGAGGGTACTGGCTGCTTTGGAAGATCCGGCAGTTACAAAAGTAGCGTTTAACGCTCAGTTTGAGCGTACCTGTATTTCCCGGTATCTGGGCCGGAGACTTTCTCCAAACGGATGGCAGTGTACCGCAGTCCAGTCTGCCATGCTTGCCCTTCCCCTTTCCTTGGATAACGTGGGTGAAGTCCTGAATATTCAGAGAAAAAAGCTGAAGGAAGGTACTGACCTTGTCCGGTTCTTCTCCATGCCATGTAAGCCCACGAAAGCCAACGGTGGCCGGACTCGGAACCGGCCAGAGGACGCACCGGAGAAATGGGAACGGTTCAAAACTTACTGTATCCGGGATGTGGATGCGGAGCGGGAGATCCGGCAGAAGCTGTGGAAATTTCCCATCTCAGAATCGGAAATGGAGTTGTACCGGATGGATCAGGAGATCAATGACCGTGGGATTCTGGTGGATCAGCAGCTGGTGGAGAATGCAGTTCTCTGTGATAACCAGTACCGCCAGATGGTCACGGCCAGAGCCTATGAACTGACCGGGCTTTCTAATCCCAATTCTCCGGCGCAGATTAAGGGTTGGCTTTCCGAGCATGGTGTGGAAGCGGAGAAGCTGGATAAAAAGACGGTCAAAGGGCTGATTTCGGAAACGGATGGAGAAGTACTGGAAGTATTGAAACTCCGGCTTTTGATGGCAAAGACCAGTGTAAAAAAGTATGAAGCCATTGAGCGCTCCGTCTGTTCGGATGGCCGGGTGCATGGCCTGCTCCAATTTTACGGGGCGAACCGCACGGGACGCTGGGCCGGACGCTTGGTGCAGGTGCAAAACCTACCCCAGAACCATATCCCGGATCTGGAACTTGCCCGCAGTCTGGTAAAAGAGCAGCGTTTTGAAGATCTGGATCTTCTCTATGATTCCACTCCGGAAGTATTATCGGAACTGATCCGTACTGCCTTTGTGCCAAAGCCCGGATGCCGGTTTATCGTGGCAGACTTTTCCGCAATCGAGGCAAGGGTGCTGGCGTGGTTCGCCGGGGAGCAGTGGCGTCTGGATACTTTCGCAGAGGGCAGAGATATCTATTGCGCTTCCGCATCGAAGATGTTTGGTGTCCCGGTGGTGAAGCATGGTGTGAATGGACATCTCCGTCAAAAAGGAAAAATTGCTGAGTTGGCGCTGGGATACGGCGGCGCTGTCGGGGCACTTACCTCGATGGGCGCTCTGGACATGGGACTTCAGGAGGAAGAACTGCAGCCGCTGGTGAGCCAGTGGAGAAATTCCAATCCCCATATCACAAAGTTCTGGTGGGAGGTGGATACAGCTGCAGTAAAGGCCGTGAAGGAGCGGACGGAGGTGGTACTGGGAAACCTGTGCTTTACTTACCGATCCGGCATCTTGTTTGTTACCCTCCCCTCTGGCCGGAAGCTATCCTACATCAAGCCCCGGATGACCCAGAACCGGTTCGGCCGGGAGAGCCTTTTCTATGAAGGTGTCGGGGAGAGTAAGAAATGGATGCGGATTGAAACCTACGGCCCGAAGCTGGTGGAGAACATTGTGCAGGCCACGGCCCGTGACCTTTTGGCGCAAGCCATGCTCCGGCTCAGAAATAAAGGATTTGAGATTGTGATGCATATCCATGATGAAGCAGTGCTAGAAGTCCCGGAGGGTATCTCCGGGGTAGAGGAAATCTGCCAGATCATGTCGGAGCAGCCGGACTGGGCAGCTGGCCTGCCCCTTCGTGCGGACGGTTACGAGTGTGCGTTTTATAAAAAAGATTAGAGGAGGATGCGCTATGGGGATCAGTTATAAGAATGGATCAGGTTGTCCAGATCCGACAGCTTATTATGCCGTACAGCATATGGAAGCGGAAGAAAAGAGGTTACACATCCGGTATCCGACCGGGCAGATGGTTTTGGAAATCGAGCGGTTCTTCCCCTGTACCGTTGTAAAAGCAAAGAAACTCTCTCCGTTGCTCCGGCGGTACTGTGAAAAATCAGAAAAGGAAAAGCTGCGGCAGTTTTTAACAAAACAGGAGATCAATTATCGTTCCCGGATAAAGGCATTTCAGAACCGGGAGAAAAAGTCTGAAGATACATCGGAAAAGCGGGATCTGCAGCGCTGTATCCGGGAGTGTGAAAGGATACTGCGGAGGATAAAAAGAAACATGGAAATCTTGATAGAGGAGGGAACCGTATGATCCGACTGAGTATTGGTAACTCCAGAATGGAGAAACACTGGAATCTTGTGGAGATGGAACTGTCCGAGTTTAGAGACCGGATTTCTCATACCCGACGTACCGCTGAGACGGTGGAGCAGTACCGGAAGCTGGGAAAAGCAAAGCAGGATGAGATCAAAGATGTGGGAGGCTTTGTTCTGGGAACGCTCAAAGGCGGCCGCCGGAAGAAGGACTGTGTCCTTACCCGGTCGGGCCTGTCGCTGGATATGGATTATGCGACAGAAGATATCATTGATCAGATCGAGATGTTTTTCTCCTTCCAGTGCTATGTATACTCCACCCATAAGCACACCCCGGAAAAGCCGAGGCTCCGTCTTATCATCCCTCTGTCTCGTGAGGTGACGCCGGATGAGTACTGCGCCGTCTCCAGAAAAGTAGCGGAAGAAATCGGGATTGAACTGTTTGATGATACCACCTATGAACCGAGCAGGCTCATGTACTGGCCATCCACCTCTTCCGATGGAGAATTCGTGTTCCGGGAGATCACGGGAGACCTGCTCGATCCGGATGCAGTTCTGGCAAAATATACGGATTGGCATAACACAGCGGAGTGGCCGGTTTCCAAACGGCAGCAGACCATTGTCCGCCGGGACATGAAAAAGCAGGCTGATCCGCTGGAAAAACCGGGCATGGTGGGGGCCTTCTGCCGTGCTTACTCTATCACGGAGGCAATCGACACCTTCCTGACGGATGTGTATAAACACAGCGCCATGTCCGGCCGGTACGATTACATCCCCGCTGACTCACAGGCTGGTGTCGTGATCTATGAAGACCGTTTTGCCTACAGCCACCATGCCACCGATCCGGCCTGCGGGAAGCTGATGAATGCTTTCGATGTTGTCCGTATCCATAAATTTGGAGCCTTAGATGCAAAAACAAGTGAGGATACCGATCCGGCGAAGCTGCCATCCTTTAAAGCCATGCAGGAGTTTGTCATCCAAGATCACCGGGTGAAAGAGCAGCTTGCCAAGGAGCGGACGGAGGCGGCGCAGGCAGAGTTTACTGAGGAAGATGGAGAGAACTGGCAGACCCTTCTGGAACTGGACAAGCAGGGAAAAGTGAAGGATACCATGACGAACATTGCCCTCATCCTCCGATACGATCCACAGCTGAAAAATATCGTATTCAACGAATTTAAATGTATGGTGGACGTGATCGGCCCGCTGCCGTGGCGTCAAGTGAAACCCGGATGGGGTGATACGGATCTCTCCTGTGCCAAGCTGTATTTTGAACGTGTCTATGGGATCTGGTCACCGACCAAGTTTAAGGACGCCCTGCTGGCGGTGGTGTCTGCAGAGCGGCTCTATCATCCCATCAAAGAATATTTCTCTACCCTGCAGTGGGACGGGACAGAGCGGTTGGATACGCTCCTGATCGACTATCTGGGTGCGGAAGATACACCCTATGTCCGTGCGGTCACCCGGAAAACCTTCACCGCTGCGGTAGCCAGAGTGTATGAGCCGGGGATCAAGTTCGATTCCATCCTTGTGCTGAACGGCCCGCAAGGGATCGGGAAATCCACCCTGTTTGCCCTGCTGGGAAAGGAGTGGTATTCGGACAGTCTTTCCATTTCCGATATGAAAGATAAGACGGCCGCCGAGAAGCTGCAAGGGTACTGGATTCTTGAACTGGGAGAGTTGGCTGGGATCAAGAAGGTGGATGTGGAGACCGTGAAATCTTTTGTCACCAGAACCGATGATAAGTTCCGGCAGTCCTATGGCGTGGCCGTGGAGAGCCATCCCAGATCCTGTATCATTGTGGGAAGCACAAACTCCGAGGGTGGTTTTCTGCGGGATATTACTGGAAATCGGCGTTTCTGGCCGGTACACGTTTCCGGGCATGGACGGTTCCATCCGTGGGATTTGCGGGAGGTAGATCAGGTCTGGGCCGAGGCATTGGAGCGTTATCACAATGGAGAAGAACTGTATCTGAAAGGCCGGATTGCGGCAGACGCCTATGTGATGCAGCAGGATGCGATGGAGTCCGATGACCGGGAAGGCGTGATCGCAGAGTATCTGGAGACACTGCTTCCTGCAAACTGGGATCGGATGGATTTATACCAACGGAGAAGTTTCCTTGGCGGCAGCGAGTTTGACGGTGCGCCTACGGCGGGAACCGTGCGCCGGGAGAAGGTGTGCATCATGGAGATTTGGTGTGAATGCTTTGGAAAAGAGAGACAGAATTTAAAACGAACGGATTCCTATGAAGTGGAATCCATCCTGCTGAAGATCGGAGGCTGGGAGCCGATACAGGGACTCAAAAGTGGGAAAACCCGATTCCCTCTCTACGGAACGCAGAAGACATTCGTGCGGAGTAAGGAACAAGAGGACTAACTTGGGAACGTTCCGTTGTATCCTAAGAAGCTCTAGGAACAAAGGATGGGAACAGGTACAAAGCCTTGAAAATCAAGCGTTTGGCGATAGCCTGTTCCTATGTTCCTAAGAAAAACCATATTGAGGATAAAAGATAGAGAAATATATAGAAATAGGCACACGTATATACGTGTACGCGCGTATAGGATTTTTGGTGCAGGGAACAGCACAAAGGAACAGGAGGAATTTTCGTGAAGGAAAGTGTCGTAGAAAAGAAGTTCACTGCGGAGGTAAAAAAGCGTGGTGGGCTGGCTGTCAAATTTGTCTCTCCCGGATTCAATGGGGTGCCTGACCGCTTGGTTCTTTTTCCCGGTGGAAGGATGGCCTTTGTGGAAGTAAAGGCTCCGGGAGAAACCATGCGGCCCCTGCAGCAGTACCGGGCAAGGCAGCTTGCCGCATTGGGCTTTCGTGTTTACACCGTGGATCATACAGAAATGATTGGAGGGATTTTGGATGAGATACAGACCACATAACTATCAGCAGTATGCAGCGGATTTTATTCTGGAGCATCCGATCTGCTGCTTAATGCTTGATATGGGACTTGGAAAAACGGTGATCACGCTCACGGCCCTATGGGAACTGGCGCTGGATCGTTTCGATATCGGGAAGATCTTAGTGATCGCTCCGAAGCGTGTAGCCACGGATACATGGCCAAAGGAATTACAGAAATGGGAGCATCTGACAGGACTGACCGCTTCACTGGTGACTGGAAGCCAGAAACAACGAGAAGACGCTCTCGCCCATCCAGCATTTTTATACATCATCAACCGGGAGAATGTCAGCTGGCTGGTGCAGAACTATCGCTGGGATTTTGACACAGTGGTGATTGATGAACTTTCCAGTTTCAAATCGAATCAGGCACAGCGGTTCAAAGCCATGAAAAAGGTGCGGCCGTTGGTGAACCGGGTGATTGGCCTAACCGGGACACCAGCCCCCAACTCCCTTTTAGATCTCTGGCCCCAGATGTATCTTCTGGATATGGGACAGCGGCTGGGACGGTTTATCACCGGGTACCGGGAGCGGTTCTTTACACCGGATAAACGGAACCGGGAGATTATTTATAGTTACAAACCCCGTGAGGGAGCGGAAAAAGCAATCTACTCTCTGATCTCGGATATCTGTATTTCCATGAAAGCTGTAGACTATCTGGATATGCCGGAATGTATCTATAACCGTGTGGAAGTGGAGATGAGCCGGAAAGAAAGAAAAATCTATGATGACTTCTGCCGGGATATGGTGGTGCAGATCGGAGAGGAAGAATTGGATGCAGTCAGTGCAGGTGCTTTATCCAACAAACTTCTACAGATGGCCAATGGTGCCGTGTATAACAGTGACCGGAAAGTTCTCCCGATCCATGACCGGAAGCTGGACGCTCTGGAGGATCTGGTGGAAGCAGCCAATGGGAAACCGCTTCTGGTGGCTTACTGGTACAAGCATGATCTCGCCCGCATTCAGGAGAGGTTCCCACTGGCCCGGTGCATTGACACTTCCGAGGATATCACGGATTGGAATGCCGGGAAGATTCCGCTGGCCCTGATCCATCCCGCCTCTGCCGGACATGGTTTAAATCTGCAGGAGGGCGGCTGCACGATTGTTTGGTTTGGCCTGACATGGTCACTGGAATTGTACCAACAGATGAATGCCAGACTGTGGAGACAGGGACAGAAACACACCGTGGTGATCCATCATATCATCACCAAGGATACCCATGACGAAGATGTGATGAAGGCTCTGGAGAATAAGGATATGCGGCAGTCCAGTCTGATCGAAGCTGTCCGTGCAAGGATTGGAGGGTAAGTGATGAGTGAAAGGATAGAAAAATTAATCCGGGATTATCCTAAATTGAAAAGACAGCAACGTTGCCTGTATTACCAGCTTGCAGATTTTCATGGGATCTCGGAACAGGAAACCATTGATACCATGTATTTTTCACAGCCGGAGGGAGAACGGGTACAAACCGGCGGCACTGCAAATAAGACGGCGAACATTGCCCTTAATTTCCGGGAACGCATGGAACGGATCAACGATGAGTGGTATGAACATCTCGAAAAGGAATATCTGGAATTGACAGAACAATTACGTTTTTTTGAAAGTGCGGTTCGCTCTATCTCTGGAATAGCGGGAGAGGTTTTGGCGGATCTTGTCTTTGAGCAGCTAACATGGGATCAGGTGGCAGAGAAGCATTATATCAGCCGCAGGTCTGTTGGGAATTACCGGAGAAAGGCGATTGCAGAGATGGAGAAACTGTATCAGCGCTATGAGGATGAAATTGTAGATTATATGCTTAGCTGAAAGGAGCAGAAAATGTGTAAACGTGGAGATGTTTATTATGTCGATTTTGGCCATAACATAGAATCATGTAAACAGAGCGGTATTCGTCCGGCTGTGATCGTAAGCAATAACCGAGCAAATCTTTATTCCCCAGTTATTACGGTTGTGCCATTAACTTCCCGGATTCATAAAAAAAGATCGCTCCCCACCCATGTATATATTCCACAGGGCTGCGGAACAGGTTTACCAAAAAGCAGTATGGCTCTTGCAGAACAGGTGGAGACGATTGATAAAAAATATTTGTTGGAAAAGAAAGGTACTGTGGAGAATATCGCTGTTATGGAAAAGATAACGAAGGCGCTTCAGATCCAGATCGGAGCAGTGGAGCGGTACAATGATAGCCGGTAGGAAAATTTGCACTACCCTTGCACTGACATTCCCATTTCATTGTGCTATCATTAGAATTGCCAAAATAAGACGGGGCTTGAAGTGAAAACTTCAGGCCCTTTTTTCGTGGCCGGGCGGGGCTTTATCCTTTCACCCGTCTGTACATAGAAGGGAGCGGGAGCGTATGAATACAGAGAAGATGCGGACAGCATTGTCATACCTGAAGGAGAAGAAGCCGGAGCTGACCGTGCAGCAGTACCGCACGATCAAGGGGCAGATTCTGGCCGGGGATGAGGACGGTGCGATCCGTGGCATTGACCGGGTGGTGGAACGGAACAGGAGAGGACGTGGGTACCATGCCACGTAGGCCGAACACCCCGTGTAAACATCCGGGCTGTGGCAGGCTGGTTCCCTACGGCACCATGTACTGTGAGGAACACAAGCCTCTGCACCAACACGATAGGAAGACCACCAGTGAGAAAGGATACGGGAGCCGCTGGCAGAAGGCGAGGGCTGTGTACCTGCAGTCCCATCCCCTTTGTGTTCGCTGCCTTGCCAAAGGACGTTATGTGAAGGCAACGGTTGTGGATCATATCATCCCCCACCGAGGGGATCGGAAATTGTTCTGGGATCGGGACAATTGGCAGGCTCTTTGTAAATCCTGCCACGATTCCAAAACGATGACAGAGGACAGATATGAGGAATTCCGCTACCCGGAAGGGCGGTCAAAATCTCTGTGACTTTGCTGCCAAAAGACCGGCGCCCCCTCAAACGTGCATTTTTGCGAAATTAAAGAGGGGGGATACCTGCCGGGGTGAAGAAAAAACGGAAATTATGTAGTGGGCGGCGTGTAAAGATGCAGATTTCTGGCATCTGAGCTGTCTGCCAAACAAAATAGCATTTGCCAAAACGTTTGATTTCAGGCTGGGAAACTTATCCGCAAAGGTGGGTTTTCCGGCTTTTTCTTTTGGAACTATTTAGCGAAAGGATGTGAAGCAATGACGGATTTTCAGGCAAAACAGATACGGGAATTACGGCTTAGGGGCGCTGGATATAAATCCATTGCTTCCGCTGTCGGGCTGTCGAGAGATACTGTCCGAAATTATTGTAAAAGCCACGGGCTGGATGGATATGCCTCTGCCCTTGTTTTGAACGTGAAGGAACAGATGGAAAGCGGGACGGCGTGTCTTTGCTGCGGCAAAGAATTGATTCAGCCTTCCACTGGAAGGAAGCGGAAGTTCTGCTCAGATAAATGCAGGCGGGAATGGTGGTCGGCTCATCCGGAAGCCATCAAGAGGAAGGAAAGCGCTTATTATGAAGCTACCTGTGTTTACTGTGGAAAGACTTTCCGCTCGTATGGAAATAAGAACCGCCGGTACTGTTCCCATGAATGCTATGTTCGGGATCGGTTCTGGAGGAAAGAAGAAGGACGGGAGCCTTATGTCGGCCCCGCTGATCGTAAGGAGGTACAGGCATGAGCGCAATGGAATGGAAAACCCTGCCCGTGGATGCACTGCGTCCGGCGGCATATAATCCTCGTAAAAAACTGAAAGGCGGGGATAAGGAATATGAGAAGATCAAGAATTCCATTTTGGAGTTTGGATATGTGGAGCCGATCATTGTCAATTATGATATGACGGTTATCGGAGGGCACCAGCGTCTTACGGTGCTGAAAGACTTAGGATATACAGAAGTTCAGTGTGTCGTGGTTCATATTGAAGATGAGCATAAGGTGAAGGCTCTGAACATTGCCCTGAACAAAATCACGGGTGCGTGGAACGAGCAGCTCCTCGCTGATCTTCTGGTCGATCTGCAGAGCGTGGATTTCAATACGGATCTGACGGGCTTTGAGGCTCCGGAGATTGAGCAGCTGTTTTCCAAAGTCCACAATAAGGACATCAAGGAAGATGATTTTGATGTGGAGGAAGAATTAAAGAACCCGCCGATCTCTCGGAAAGGTGACATCTGGCTCTTAGGCAGACACCGTGTGATCTGTGGAGACTCCACCCTTCCGGAGACATACACGAAACTCATGGAAGGTCGGAGAGCCAATCTGGTTTTGACCGATCCGCCCTACAATGTAAATGTGGAAGAGACAGCTGGGAAGATCCAGAACGACAATATGCCGGATGAGGATTTCTATAAATTCCTGTTTGCAGCATTTGTAAATATGGAACAGAACATGGAAAATGATGCATCCATCTATGTGTTCCATGCGGATTCCAAAGGATTGATCTTCCGGCAGGCATTTCACGATGCCGGATTCTATCTATCCGGCTGCTGTATCTGGAAAAAGAACGCTCTGGTACTGGGACGCTCCCCCTATCAGTGGCAGCACGAACCGTGCCTGTTCGGCTGGAAGGTCGGTGGGAAGCATCAGTGGTATTCTGACCGGAAGCAGACTACCATCTGGGAGTATGACCGTCCGAAGTCCAGCAAAGATCATCCGACCATGAAGCCAGTGGCGCTGATGGCCTATCCCATCCAGAATTCCTGTATGAGTAACTGCATCGTTTTAGATCCGTTCCTTGGATCTGGATCTACCCTGATCGCCTGCGAAGAAACTGGGAGGATCTGCTATGGGGTAGAGCTGGATGAAAAGTTCTGCGATGTGATTGTGAAAAGATACGTGGAGAAAACAGAGTCTGGCGATCAGGTCTATGTTCTTCGGGATGGTGAGAAGATCCCCTATGCGCAGATTTCTCAGGTCGAGAAAGAAATCCCTCGGTTTTAATATCTTCACAAAATGAAAAATAGGACTTGCTATTTTTGCCTTTTAGAGTGATTAATGTACTACCAAAACGAAGGAGGCAAAATCAATGAGGATTGAAACCAAAACAGACAACCGGAGAAAGATGGTGCAGGACATTGCAGAATTTACCGGAGAAGAACTACGCTATGTGGGGCCGCCCACTTTTTCCTACACAGTGGGCCGTCTTACCATTGACCGGGACGGCGTGATCACAAGCGAGACAGAAGAAGGTGAAGATCTCCTGACACAGTTTTTGCAGGAGAAAGGTTATCTGGAAGCCCCTGTGGATGAAGTGAAAATTGAGATCCCGGCGGATACCGGAGATGGAAAATTTCTACAAAACTTACTTGCTATGATCCATGCACGGGCTTACCTGCTCAACCAGATCACAAGGTATGAGACATTTGCGGTCAGCGATTCCCTGCTGGAAAAGCTGGAGCAGCTTCCGGAGGAGAACGCCTACGAAACTTTCCAGACACTTCTGACAGCGGACACCGAGGGATTGAAGGGTCTTATGGTGGAAGATGGAAAAGTAACCTTTGCCTTTCCCCTTTCGCCTGACAGTGCAAAGAATAAAGCATACGCTGAACTGGCAGAGAAGATCATTAAGAGAGCGAAAGAAGCCAAGAGAGTCAGCGCCACTCCAGTGGTAGAAGAAAATGAAAAATATTATCTCCGCATTTGGCTGGTACAGCTGGGAATGGCCGGTGCAGTCAATAAGGAATCGAGGAAGGCGCTGCTGGCTGGCCTGAAAGGTCACACGGCTTTCCGGACAAAAGAAGAGGCAGAAAAATTCAGTATCGCTCAGAAGGAAAAACGTGCCGCTTTAAAAGCTGCCCAGATGGCCGATCAGGAAAATGAAACGGCCGGAGGGACTGCATGATGGAAGATACTTTATCGAAAACAGCACAAGCAAATAAACTCCTGCTGGAATTTTGGAGTGATTTTCAACCACACTCTGTCCGGGAATTCCGGGATTATTTGAAGAAAAATAATATCATAACAGTTGGCAGTACGCATATCAGCAGCGCCGTTTATACAGCAAAGCATCAGGGTGTCTTGGAACGTGTGAACCGGGGAAGCTACCAAGCAGGAATTAACTTTCAGAAGGATGGGGCGGTTCCAATGAAAAAGACAGATGGTATCCAGTTTGTTCTCCAGCAAACCAAACGGGTATTATCCATCCCTATCAGCATCATGGATCTTAGTCCAAAAGAACGGGAATTGATACCAAGGCTGCAGGAACTTTATCAGGAATGTGAGAGAATGCTGGAAGAACTAGAAAGGAATAAGGATGAAAATGAAGCTTCCGAAGAAAGAGATTGTTGATCGTCTCCGAAAAGAGTATCCGGCAGGTACCCGGATTGAACTGTTGGAGATGGATGATTTTCAGGCTCCACCCATCGGAACGCAGGGTACGGTTACAGGGGTAGACGATACCGGCTCCCTGTTGGTGAGTTGGGATACGGGATCAGTACTGAATGTAATCTACGGTGTGGATCGGGTGAGAAAGATACGGGAGGAAAGTTAAATGGAAGAAGATATTATTGACCAGCTGTATTTTGGCAGAATCGTTCCTTGGGAAAGACAGGTGGAGAAGACGCCGGAGATCGAAAAGTACAGTGATCAGGTATGCGAAGATATTGAGTATCTGCAAAAGCGGCTGGATGAAGTTGGCAAAAGTGTTTTGGAACGGCTTCTGGATAACAACTCCGAAGTAGAGCGCTTTCAGGTCAAAGAGAGTTTCAAATATGGATTCCGTCTTGGAATGCAGCTTGCGGCAGCAGGTTTGGATAACAAAAACCAGCTGTAAAATACACAAATTATCCCGCAAAAGATTGTGCAGGACATCCCTCCTAATTGACTTGCTATTATCGGCCTTCAGAGCGAATATGTGTACTACCGAAAGGGAAAACACACAAAACGAAACGGAGGATTCTACGATGAATGAGAAAGTTGCAAGGCAGATTGAGGAAATGAAGAAACAGACCATCGGGGTTGAGGTGGAGATGAACAACATCACCAGAGAGAAAGCAGCAAAGGTGGCGGCCAGATATTTTGGAACCCGCCGGTATGAAAATACGGCAGGGCGCAACGGATACAGCACTTGGTCAGCTTGGGACGCACAGGGCCGGGAATGGAAATTCCAGAAGGATGTCAGCATTGAAGGTCTGGAAAGCGAAAAATGCGAAATGGTAACTCCGATCCTGACCTACTCGGATATGGAAACGCTGCAGGAACTGATCCGGCAGCTTCGCCACGCAGGAGCAAAGAGCGATGCCACCAGAGGCTGTGGTGTTCACATCCACATCGGAGCCAAGGGGCATACCCCGCAGACACTCCGCAACTTGGCAAACATCATGGCAAGCCACGAAAGCCTGATCGCAGATGCTTTGAACCTTGATCGGGGCCGGATGAGGCGCTATTGCCGAACGGTCGATCCACGGTTTTTGGAGCAACTCAACCGGAGAAAACCCACCACGATGACACAGCTTGCTGACATCTGGTACGGAAGCCACAACGCCAACTACGGCAGAAGCCATCACTACAACGACAGCCGCTATCATATGCTGAACTACCATGCGACTTTTACAAAAGGGACAGTCGAATTCCGGCTCTTCCAATTTGATGCTCCAAGCGGAGATCGCAGGGGCGGGCTTCATGCCGGACAGCTGAAAAGTTACATCCAACTTTGCCTTGCGCTGAGCCAAATGGCTAAGATGGTAAAAACCGCCAGCCCGAAACCGCAGCAGAACGAGAATCCAAAATACGCTATGCGGACTTGGCTCCTCCGGCTGGGATTTATCGGGGATGAATTTAAAACCGCAAGGGAGATCCTGACCAAGAGACTTGCAGGAGACACCGCCTTCAGGAGAGGCAGAGACGCTGCTTGAAGGAACCGCAGGAGTTAGCCTCCTGCCACCTTTTCACTGACCGCTTCGGCGGTCTTAAGGTGGTAGAAGGGTAACCCCTTCGGAAAGGACGGATACCAAAATGAAAAAAAGATATTACATTGCTTATGGCAGCAACTTGAACATTCGGCAAATGCGGATGCGTTGCCCATCCGCACGGATTATCGGTACTTCCGAGATCCCGGATTATGAATTGCTTTTTAAGGGAAGCAAGACAGGGTCTTACCTGACGATTGAGCCAAAGGAAGGCAGCCGTGTTCCGGTTGCAGCATGGGAAGTAAGCGCAGAGGACGAGTTGGCACTGGATCGCTATGAAGGTTTTCCCACTTTTTATTACAAAAAAGATATGCTGCTTCCGATCAAGGGAATACGGAGTGGTAAGATTAGGATGCGGAAAACTTTCGTGTACATCATGCACGAGGAAAGACCATTTGGAGTGCCGAGTGATTTTTATATGCAAACGTGTCTAAGCGGCTATAGAAGTTTTGGATTTGACAGTAGATACTTAGCAGAAGCGATCAGAAATAGCAGGAGGATATGTCATGAAAGAAATGAATATTACACGGATTAAAATCTGTCCACGATGCGGGAAGACTTACCATGAGCCGCCTGCTATTTCCAGAAAGGATAATCAAACGCTGATTTGTCCAGATTGTGGAACTAGAGAGGCATTAGAGAGTATAGATGTGGATGGCAAAGAACAGGAAGAGATTCTTGCAATTATCCATCGGAACAGGAGAAATATATAAAAAGGCAATATTAAGGAGATTAATCAGTAATTAGGATCAGGGACTTCGCAAGAAGTCCTTTTTTCTTGTCATTTTTAAGGAGGTGGGAGCGATGGCACAGAGAGGCAGGAAACCAAAGCCGACAGCACTGAAGATGCTGGAAGGCAATCCGGGCGGTCGGCCTTTAAATACGAAAGAACCAAAGCCAGAGAAGAAGGCTCCCCGCTGTCCTTCGTGGCTGGAGGATGAGGCGAAAAAGGAGTGGAAACGCATGGCGAAAGTGCTGGAGCAGATGGGGCTTCTGACCGAGATGGATATGGCTGCCTTTGCCGGGTACTGCCAAGCTTATGCCCGTTGGAAGGAAGCGGAGGAATTCCTGACCCAGCATGGTTCGATGGTGCGGACGCCAAATGGCTATCTGCAGCAGGTGCCGCAGGTATCTATCGCCCAGACCAATATGAAGATCATGCTGAAGTTCTGTGAACAGTTTGGCCTTACCCCATCGGCCCGGAGCCGGATCGTTGGTGGTGAAAACAGTGATGAAGAAGATGAGATGGAGAAACTACTGGAAGGGGGCGGCTGCTGATGGATTTTCAATACACACCTTCCCCTTTTATGCTCTCCACTTCCCATTACGATGCGAAGCGGGCGGATCATGCGGTCGCTTTTATACAGAACCTGAAACACACGAAGGGCAAATGGGATGGGAAACCATTTTTACTGCTCCCGTGGCAGGAGCAGATCGTCCGGGATATTTTTGGCATCGTGAAAGCGGATGGGAAGCGACAGTTTCGGAGCGCCTATGTGGAGATCCCGAAGAAAAACGGGAAGTCGGAACTGGCGGCTGCCATCGCCCTGTATCTTCTCTATGGGGATGGCGAGGCCAGTGCGGAAGTGTATGGCTGCGCCAATGACCGGAGTCAGGCGTCCATCGTTTTTGATGTGGCGAAGCGGATGGTGGAAAAGTGTCCGGCGCTCTTAAAGCGGTCGAAGATTGCAGCGGCCACCAAGCGGATCGTCAATTACCGGAATGCCGGGTTCTATCAGGTGCTTTCCGCTGAGACAGGTACGAAACACGGATTGAATATTTCCGGTCTCGTCTTTGATGAAATCCATGCCCAGCCGAACCGGAAACTCTATGACGTTATGACCAAAGGCTCCGGCGATGCCCGTGAGCAGCCGCTGTTTTTTATTATAACCACGGCCGGAACGGATAAGGAGAGCATCTGCTATGAACTGCACACCAAGGCGCTGGATATTATGAATGGACGGAAGGCGGATCATTCCTTCTACCCAGTGATTTATGGCCTGAGTGATGAGGACGATTGGAACGATGAGAAGAACTGGTACAAGGCGAATCCGTCTCTGGGATACACCATCAGCATCGACCGTGTCCGGGATGCTTACCGGGAGGCACTGGATAATCCGGCAGAGGAAAATGTATTCAAGCAGCTGCGTCTGAATATGTGGACAAACTCAGCGGTGGCATGGATACCGGAGCATATCTACGACCGGGGCAATCAGAAGATTGATTACGCCTCGCTCTTGGGCCGGGACTGCTTTGCGGGGCTTGACCTTTCCTCTACCTCGGATATCACGGCATTGGTGCTGGTCTTTCCTCCAAGGACGGAAGAAGAGAAATACACTGTTCTGCCTTTCTTCTGGCTGCCGGAGGAAACACTGGAACTGCGCTGCCGCCGGGATCATGTTCTCTATGATGTATGGGAGCGGCAGGGGTACATCCTGACCACGGAAGGAAACGTGATCCATTACGGGTTTATTGAGCGGTTCATTGAGCAGCTGGGAGAGAAGTATCACATCATCGAGATTGCCTATGACCGTTGGAATGCCACGCAGATGGTGCAGAACTTGGAGGATATGGGATTTACGATGGTTCCCTTCGGACAGGGCTTTAAAGATATGTCCCCTCCGTCCAAGGAACTGTATAAGCTGCTAATGGAAGGGAATATCATCCACGGTGGGAATCCGGTTCTCAAATGGATGGCCCAGAACGTGGTGATGCGCCAAGACCCGGCCGGGAATATCAAGCCGGATAAGGAGCGGTCGGTGGAGAAGATTGACGGTATCGTGGCCCTGATCATGGGGCTTGACCGCTGTATCCGCAGTACCCCGCCCACCAGTGTGTATGACGAGAGAGGAATCCTCTTTATATAGAAGGGAGTGTGATCTTTATGGGGATCTTATCAGGGCTGTTCCGGTCACGGGATAAGCCGAAGAACAGTACCTCCGGCAGTGCCTACCGCTTTTTCTTTGGCGGCAGCACCTCCGGGAAAAACGTGAATGAACGGTCAGCCATGCAGATGACGGCGGTGTATGCCTGTGTGCGGATACTTTCAGAATCCATTGCGGGACTGCCTGTTCATCTATACAAATACCGGGAAGACGGCAGCAAGGAAAAGGCGATTGACCATCCGCTGTACCGGATTCTGCATGACGAGCCAAACCCGGAAATGACCTCATTTGTGTTCCGGGAGACGCTGATGACGCATCTGCTCCTTTGGGGAAACGCCTATGCGCAGATCATCCGCAACGGGAAAGGGCAGGTGCTGGGGCTGTATCCCCTGATGCCGAACCGCATGACCGTGGATCGGGATGAGAAAGGGCATCTGTATTACAGCTATCTGGTGTCGGATTCTGATGCGCCCACCATGAAGAGTGGGACGGTGATCCTAAAGCCTACGGATGTGCTGCATATTCCCGGATTGGGCTTTGACGGCCTTGTGGGCTACAGCCCCATTGCGATGGCAAAAAACGCTATCGGTATGGCCATCGCCTGTGAAGAGTACGGGGCGAAATTCTTCGCCAACGGCGCAACACCCGGTGGGATCTTGGAGCATCCCGGAACAGTGAAAGATCCGGCAAAGGTACGGGACAGCTGGAATGAAGCCTTTGGAGGCAGCCGGAATTCCAATAAGGTCGCTGTTCTGGAGGAAGGGATGAAGTATACGCCGATCTCCATCTCCCCGGAACAGGCACAGTTTTTGGAAACAAGAAAATTTCAGATTGATGAGATTGCTCGAATTTTTAGGGTACCGCCACACATGGTCGGGGATCTGGAAAAGTCGAGCTTTTCTAATATTGAGCAGCAGTCTTTGGAGTTTGTGAAATACACGCTGGAACCGTGGATTGTCCGTTGGGAACAGTCCATCAACCGTGTGCTCCTCACAGAGTCGGAGAAGGCTGCTTATTTTGTCAAGTTCAACGTGGATGGCCTGCTTCGTGGGGATTACCAGAGCAGGATGAACGGCTATGCCACAGCCCGCCAGAATGGCTGGATGAGCGCCAATGACATCCGGGAACTTGAAAATCTTGACCGTATCCCGGCCGAGCAGGGTGGTGACCTGTACCTGATCAATGGGAACATGACCAAACTTGCGGATGCGGGAATATTTGCTGCCAGTGGCGGCAGCGGGAAGGAGGAAGAATCCGATGAAGAAGTTCTGGAAGTGGAAGAACCGGACGGTTCTGAATCAGGAGACACAGGAGCAGGTGCAGGAGAGGACACTGTTCCTAAACGGCACCATCGCAGAGGAAAGCTGGTTTGATGATGACGTCACGCCGCAGGTGTTTAAAGAGGAACTGACATCTGGAAGCGGGGACATCACAGTTTGGATCAACTCTCCGGGTGGGGACTGTGTGGCAGCGGCTCAGATCTATAACATGTTGATGGACTATCCCGGAAATGTGACCGTAAAGATTGACGGCATTGCGGCTTCTGCGGCAAGCGTGATCGCTATGGCCGGGACAAGGGTGCTGGTCTCCCCTGTTTCCATGATGATGATCCACAATCCGGCCACGGTTGCCTTTGGCGATACCGCTGAGATGGAAAAGGCGATCAGTATGCTCTCGGAAGTAAAGGAGAGCATCATCAACGCCTATGAGATCAAGACGGGGCTGTCCCGTGCCAAACTTTCCCATCTGATGGATGCGGAAACTTGGATGGACGCCCACAGCGCTGTGGAACTGGGCTTTGCGGATGATATTTTGAAGAGGTCATCCGAGGATGCCGAGGAGGAAGAGGACTTGGCCGTGGCAGGAGCGCCGATGATGTTCTCCCGTGCGGCGGTCACGAATTCCCTGATGGACAAGTTGGCGGCGAAAAGCCGTATCCAAAAGCAGCCAGAAGAAACCGGGCGCTCAGTCGATTCCCTGATGGAGCGGCTGAACCTGATCAAACAACATTTGTAATGGAGGTAAACGATTATGACTATTTTAGAACTGCGTGAGAAGCGGAACAAAGCGTGGGAGGCTGCAAAAGCCTTTCTGGAATCCCACCGAACGGAAAAAGGGACATTGACGGCAGAAGATGATGCCACCTATACCCAGATGGAGCAGGAGATCAACGACCTTGGCAAAGAGATCGCCCGTCTGGAGAGGCAGGAGGCGCTGGAAGCGGAACTGAACCGTCCGGTGAACCAGCCCCTGACTTCCAAACCGGGCAGCGGCAGAGGTGAGGAACCAAAGACCGGACGTGCTTCCGATGAATACCGGAAAGCCATGCTGGATGCGTTCCGCTCCAACTTTAAACGTGTGTCCAACATCCTGCAGGAAGGCGTGGACGCAGATGGCGGGTATCTGGTACCGGAAGAGTATGATCACAGGCTGATCGATACTCTGTCGGAAGAGAATATCATGCGCCGTCTGGCTACGACCATTACGACCTCCGGGGAACACAAAATCAATATCGCTGCTACGAAACCCGCCGCCAGCTGGATTGAAGAGGGCGGCGCTCTTACGTTTGGGGACGCAACCTTCAGCCAGATCCTGCTGGATGCCCATAAACTCCATGTAGCGATTAAGGTAACCGAGGAACTGCTCTATGATAACGCCTTCAATCTGGAGGGCTATATTCTGGATCAGTTCGGAAAAGCGCTGGCCAATGCGGAAGAGGACGCTTTCCTCAATGGGGACGGCACTGGCAAGCCTCTGGGCCTTTTTGCAGCGACAGGTGGTGGTACAGTGGCCGGAACCTTAACGGCGGCAATCAAGTCGGACGATATGCTGGATTTGGTGTATGCCCTGAAGCGTCCGTACCGTAAGACGGCATCCTTTATCATGAATGATAAAACCCTCGCTTCCCTGCGCAAGTTGAAGGATAATAACGGGGCCTATATCTGGCAGCCGTCCTATCAGGCCGGTGAGCCGGATCGGGTACTGGGCTATGCAGTGCATACCTCTGCTTATGCTCCGGAAGATGCGATTGCCTTTGGCGATTATAAATACTACAACATCGGTGACCGTGGCACCCGTTCTTTTGCTGAACTGCGGGAACTGTTCGCTGGCAACGGCATGATCGGTTATGTGGCAAAAGAGCGTGTGGATGGCAAGCTGATCCTGCCGGAAGCCGTGCAGATCTTGAAACTGAAGGCAAGTACACCTGCAGAGTAATCTTTTTTACGGAGGAGGTATCCCTATGACTGTAACGCTGGAGGAAATGAAACAGTATCTCCGGGTGGACTATGAAGACGATGACCAGCTGATTGCGGACTTTATCACTTCGGCGGAGCAGCTTTGCAGGGATGTTCTCAGGGTAGATAAAGAAGCTGACCTAAGTTGTGATGGCAAGATAAAAATCGCAGTTATGTATGCGGTTGCATATTTTTATGAACACCGGGAGGAAGCGGATCATCATGATTTAATCCTGACGCTCCGCTCTCTCCTTTTTGGTTCGAGGAAGGAGGCTTTCTAATGGACATTGAACTGTTGAATGTACGGATTTTTATATCCAAGAATACGGTGGTCACCGATGCCATTGGAAACCATCGGAATGAATGGCAGCCTTTCTATACCTGCTATGCGACTGTCAGTGGTGAGGCCGGGAAGGAACAGACGGATGCAGGGATGGTGGTGGATGATTCCAGCATCGACTTTACGATCCGCTGGTGTAAGAAAGCGGCGGAGATTGACTCCACCCATTTCCGGGTGGAGTTCAATGGAGAACTTTACAATATCGCCGCTGTGGATCATATGAATTTCAGGCGCAAGAGTATCAAACTGTCCTGTGAGAAAGTGAGGCGGTAGCGATGGGAAGGAAAATCCCGATCAGCCAGCTTTCCGCTGCTGTGATGGAACAGCTGAACGAGTATGCAGAATTGGCCACGGAGGACATGAAGGAAGCAGTGAAAAAGGCAGGTACGACTGTCCGGAAGGACATCGAGGCCAGCGCTCCGAGGGATACCGGGGACTATGCTAAAAGCTGGGCTGTGAAAACGACCAAGGAAAGTTCCAATGTTCTTCGGGTGACGGTACATTCCCGGAACCGGTATCAGATCGCCCATCTGCTGGAACATGGCCATGCGAAACGGGGCGGCGGCCGGGTTGCCGCAAGGCCCCATATCGCTGCTGCGGAAGAAGCCGGTATTGAGCAGCTGGAGCGTGAGATTGAAAGGAGCCTGACAAATGGATGATTTGATAAAACTCTTAGGAGAAACGGGTATTCCTTTCGCTTATGATCACTTCGCGGAATGTGAATCCCCCGATCCTCCGTTCATCTGCTACCTTTTGCCCCAGAGCGATAACTTTTCCGCAGACGGGAAGGTTTATCTGAAGGTCAGCAGTGTGAATATCGAACTGTACACAGACAGCAAGGATCTGGCTGTGGAACAGAAGCTGGAAGCCGTGCTGGATACGCACGGTATTTTTTATGACAAAACAGAGGTCTGGATCGAGAGCGAAAAGCTCTATGAAGTCCTCTACTCGTTTGAAATGGAGGTTTGATTATTATGGGAAACAAGGTCAAGTATAACTTGAAAAACGTCCATGCCGCCAAGCTGACCGAGACGGATTCCGATGGTACGACTACCTTTTCGTATGCGGAACCAAAGGCAATCCCCGGTGCGGTGAGCATCAGTCTGGATGCGGAGGGCGAAACCAGCCCGTTCTATGCGGATGGTATTGTGTATTTCCGCAGCGTGACCAACAACGGCTACAGCGGTGATCTGGAGATCGCCCTGATCCCGGAGTGGTTCCGCACGGAGATTCTTCAGGAGAAGCTGGATGCGAAAGGTGTGCTGGTCGAAAACAGTGGTGTCGGCGAGAGCGTGAAATTTGCCCTGCTCTTTGAATTTGACGGGGATGTGAACGCCATCCGACATGTGCTGTATAACTGTTCTGCCTCCCGCCCGTCTATCGAGTCGGAGACGAAGGAGGACACGATTGAGCCGGGTACAGAGACGCTGTCGATCACGGCCGATCCTCGTTCCGATGGCTTGGTGAAGGCCAGAACCGGCGATACCACAGATGCTGGGACTTATGCGAACTGGTACAAGACTGTGTATATTCCTACCGAGGAGGAACCGGAGGAAACAAGTGGTCAGGGAGGTAGCGTATGATTAAGCGTGAGATAGAAATCAGCGGGAAAAAGGTGCCGTTCCGTTCCTCCGCCACGATCCCCCGTCTTTACCGGGCAAAGTTCAAGAGGGATATTTTCAAGGATCTGTCCAAGCTGGAGAAATCCTATAAGGGCAAAACGGAAAACGGCGAGGAGCTGCAGATCGAGGATCTGGAGATTTTTGAGAACGTGGCCTATGTGATGGCTTATCATGCGGACAACAGCATTCCGGCAAAGATTGAGGACTGGCTGGATCAGTTTGATATGTTCTCCATTTATGAGGTGTTGCCGCAGATTCTGGAACTGTGGGGTGAGAACCTTGTGACGGATGTGACATCAAAAAAAAGATTGGCAGAAGTGAGCGGGAAATGACCACGCCGCTGTTCCTTCTGCGGAGTGTGGAACTGGGGATTTCCATCCGGGATCTGGATCTACTCACGATTGGGCTGGTTCTGGATATGTGGACGGAAAAAGCCAATGACGGCGTGAAATATAAAAGGCTTGCCACTCAGGAGGATTTCGATAAGTTCTGAGTCGTTGAATTTTCAGCCTTTTCTTGGTATAATCGTAGCTATGAAAAGGCTGAAATTCATTTTAGATAAGAGGTGTTAGTATGTGGATATTTTATGCCTTTCTTTCATCATTTTTAGCAGGTGTAACTGCAATTCTGGCGAAGTGCGGTATTAAAAATACAGATTCAAATGTTGCAACAGCACTTAGGACGATTGTTGTTTTAGTGTTCTCATGGATTATGGTTTTTGTTGTTGGATCGCAAGATGAAATACAGAGCATAGATGCAAAAACGTGGATATTTCTGATATTAAGCGGGCTGGCCACAGGAGCAAGCTGGCTTTGCTATTTTAGAGCATTATCGATTGGTGACATTAACAAAGTGGTTCCGGTTGATAAATCCAGTGTAATCTTTACCATGATTTTAGCTTTCCTTGTCTTAGGGGAGGAAATTTCAATCGTAAAATTCATCGCTATGATATTGCTTGGTGCTGGAACCTATATGATGATCGAAAGAAAAGACAGTGCTGTGAAAGATGTCGGTAAAGTTTGGTTTGTATATGCGCTGCTATCCGCTATTTTTGCTTCTTTAACGACAATACTTGGAAAAATTGGCATAGCAGGGGTTGAATCTAATTTAGGTACGGCATTAAGAACTGGAGTGGTTCTTATTATGGCTTGGCTTGTAGTCGGTGTTTCTGGAAAAATGCACACAGTTCGGCAAATTAAGAAACGTGAATTGGGATTTATTGTTTTGTCCGGAATAGCGACAGGTGGAAGTTGGCTATGCTATTACAAGGCATTGAAAGATGGGCTGGCGAGTGTAGTCGTACCGATAGATAAATTAAGCGTAGTAGTCACCATTGCATTTTCTTACATCGTTTTCCATGAAAAACTTTCGAAGAAAGCGGCTATTGGTTTGGCCGCAGTAATTCTTGCAACATTTATGATGATTCTGTAAAAATGATTACATAGGCATCGGTTAGAAATAATCGGTGCTTTTTTCATGCTCGGAGATGATCCGGGCTTTTTTTACACCCATTTTTTAGGAGGTGAGGGTTGTGGCAAACCGTATCAAAGGCATTACGGTGGAGATCGGCGGCGATACCACGGGTCTTGACAAAGCGTTAAAGAGCGTCAATTCTTCCATCACGAGAACGCAGTCTGCCTTAAATGACGTGAACCGTCTCTTAAAACTCGACCCTTCCAATACGGTGCTGGTAGCCCAGAAACAGGAACTGCTGGCGCAGGCGGTGAGCCAGACGGAAGAAAAGCTGTCGGCTCTGGAAGCTGCACAGGAGCAGGTGGCCGCAGCCTTTGCCCGTGGGGATATCGGGGCGGACAAGTATCGGGCGTTCCAGCGGGAGATTGAGGAAACCCGTGGAAAGTTGAATAAATATAAGGCTGACCTATCTGACCTGCAGACAGAGCAGGACGCCCTCTCCCAGAATACCGCACGGCTGGAAAAGCTGTTCGCCGCTACGGGAACAGAGGTAGACGATTATGCGGATGTCCTTGGCAGCCGGCTGACTTCTGCTATCAAAAACGGGACTGCGAATTCTGACCAGCTGCGGACAGCCCTTGAGAAGATCGGGAAGTCTGCCACAGGAGGGAAAGCCGATATCCGCCAGCTGACGGACGCTCTGGATACCGTGGATGACGGGCAGGCGATTCAAAACCTGATCCAGCAGCTGAACGAAGCCGGAGACGCTGCGGAAAATACAGCGGATGACGTAGGTCAGATTGCGGAGAACACGAAAGGTGCTGCGCTGATGCAGGCGGCGGATCAGCTGTCTGCTGTGGGCGATAAGATCCAGGAGATCGGGGATAAGGCTCTGGATGCCTATACGGATACCGAGAACGCCGTGACCAAGGTCAATGCCTACTTTGGAGAAACCGGGAAAGCCGCAGAGCAATCCGCCTCCGTGATCAAGAATGTCTATTCCTCCGGTGTCGGGGAAAGTATGGATGCCGTGGCCAATGCGGTTCTGATGGTTAAAAAGAACCTTGGCGATTTGAGTGAAACGGATCTGACCAATCTTACCCAGCAGGCGATTACGCTGGAGGAATTGTACGGGATTGATATGAATGAAACCCTCCGGGGCGTCAACTCCCTTATGCAGCAGTACGGTCTGACGGCACAGGAAGCCATGGATTATATCGTGGTGGGTACCCAGAACGGTCTGGATAAGACCAATGAGCTGGGCGATAACCTATCCGAGTATGCCGGGAAATTCGCACAGGCGGGATATTCTGCGTCTGAGTATTTCCAGCTTCTGGACAATGGCCTGAAGAATGGCGCATACAACCTGGACAAGGTCAACGATGCCATCAATGAGGTGACCACCCGTCTTGTGGACGGCACGATTGGAGAATCTATCGGGATGTTCTCCACAAAGACACAGGAGTTATTCACTTCATGGCAGAATGGTGGTGCAACGCAGAAACAGGTCATTGACTCCATCGTGGCAGATATTGCCGGATGTACAAACCAGCAGGAAGCCTTAAACCTTGCAGCTCTTGCTTTTGGAACGATGGCCGAGGATGGGAACCTGAAATTCATCACTTCCCTGACTTCGGTGGGAAGTACTTATGACAGTGTGAAAGGTTCCGCACAGGGCTTGTTCGATGCAACGACCACGCCTATGCAGGAGATGGAATCCAACACCCGGAAGCTGCAGCAATCCCTTGTTCCTCTTGGAGAGAAACTGGCTGAGATCGCCAATACAATCCTTCCTCCGCTGGTTGCGGTGATTCAGACGGTAAGCAACTGGTTTCAGCAGCTGCCGGGGCCGGTGCAGAACTTTATCATCATCCTTGGCGTTCTGCTTGCAGCTTTCACGGCGCTGACTCCGGTCATTGCGGCTTTGGCGGTTTCCGTAGGCGCGTTGAATATCTCCCTCCTACCGATCATTGCAGTGATTGCGGCGGTAGCGGCGGCTATTGCCGGGATTATTGCCATTATCCAGAACTGGGGTGCCATCACGGAGTGGTTTGGAAACCTGTGGAATACCATCTGTACCGGGATTGGCACCATGATCGAAAGTGTGAAAACGTGGTTTTCCAACCTCTGGACACACTTGCAGAATGTCTGGAACGGCATCTGCAACGTGGTGCAGACTGCCGTGATGCTGCTCGGCTCTATCATTCAGGGGGCCGTGGACATTATCACATTGCCTTTCCGGTTTATCTGGGAGAACTGCAAAGATATCGTTACTTCCGTCTGGAATGGGATTAAGGATACGGTCAGTTCTGTATTATCGGCCATCTCCGGTGTGACCTCCAGCATCATGGGAGCCATCCAGAACGTGATCAGTTCCATCTGGAACGCCATCAGCAGCAAGGTATCAGCGGTGGTCAATACCATCAAAAATACAGTGACTTCTGTCTTTAACGCCATCAAGTCGGTGGCTGCCACGGTCTGGAACGGCATTAAATCTGTCATTTCCACGGTAGTGGACGGGATCAAGAGCAAGGTTTCCAGTGTGTTTAATGCGGTAAAGAGTACGGTATCCAGCGTATTCAACGGAATCAAAAGTACCGCTACCACGGTATGGAATGGGATCAAGACCGCCATCACGAAACCGATTGAAGCGGCGAAGAATACGATCAAAGGGATCGTGGACAAGATCAGCGGCTTCTTCTCCGGCATGAAGCTGGAACTGCCGAAGATCAAGCTGCCCCATTTCAAGATTACGGGCAAGTTATCCCTTTCTCCGCCGAGTGTTCCCCACCTGTCCATTGACTGGTATAAGGAAGGCGGTATCCTAACGAAACCGACCATCTTTGGCATGAATGGCAGCAGCCTGATGGCAGGTGGTGAGGCTGGCCGGGAGGCGGTGCTTCCGCTGAAGGGATTTTATAATCAGCTGGAAAATATTTTAACCAGCAGAATGAATACCAGCGCAATGGAGAAGTATCTGGCAATCATTGCGGAAAACAGCTGTAAGGGGCTGTATCTGGATGACGGGACGCTGGTGGGGCATCTGCTCCCGGCCATTGACAGCGGCCTTGGGAAAACACAGAAACTGCAAAGGAGGCTGAGCCTATGAGACCAGATGTGAAACTCAATGACCGTTGGATGTATGCGATGGGCTGGCTCCGGGAGGAGATCGATTTTCCCACTCCGCAGTCGCAGACCAATACGGTGGTGGTGCCGGGGCGCAATGCTCCGATCCGTTTTACGGAGGCTCTTGGGCGGGTATCCTACCAGCCCCGGAGCTTTTCTATTACCTTATCCATGCTGGGGAGCAGGGAGAAGTTCAACCAGAGGAAAGACATCCTCGCCAACCTCTATGCCGGACAGCTGTGTCAGGTGATCTTAAGTGAGGAGCCGGATCTGTATGCTGTGGGTACCTTGGAACTGGAACCGGCCTATGATCCTCTGACCGGGAAAGGCCAGATAGTGCTGTCCTGCTCGGACGGAGATTCCTACCGGTATCACACGGAAGAAACGGAAGTTTCCATTACTGGAGGCGGCACGGTGATCCTGAATAATGACTATATGCCCGTGGTACCTGCAGTCATTACCACAGCGGAGACGGCGCTCAGCTGGAGCATCGGCTCCGATACCTTCCGCAAATCGGTCAGCGCCGGGACGTGGACGTTCCCGGAACTGGAACTGCAGGAAGGGCAGAATTCGCTCAGCATTACGGGAGAAGGCACGACCACCTTCCGGTATCGGGAGGGACGCCTATGAGTTTGTTTCGAGTGTTTGTGGATGGGCAGTTATTCTATCATCCTCATCTGTCCCAGCTTTCCATCACGGAGGCGAAGGTGCAGGAGGATGCGGAGAATATCGACAGTCTGACCCTCTCTGCCCCATTTAACCATCCCTATCTTTTTTCCATTCAGCCGCTGGCTTCGACCATTGTCTGCAAGAAAGATGACCTCACCGTCTTTGAGGGACGGGCTTTGGATGACGGCACGGATTTTTATAACACCCACACATGGACGTGCGAGTCCTGCCTTGCGTATCTGAAGGACACGATGCAGCCTCCATTTTCCTATCAGGGGCCGCTCCGGGGCTTACTGGAGCAGTTCCTTTCCGTGCATAACGCTGCCGTGGAAGAAAAGAAGCGGTTCACCCTTGGCACGGTGACGGTTACCGATAATAACGATTACATCAGTTACAGCAATTCCGATTATTCCGTGACGCTGGATGCGATACAGGATAAGCTGGTCAAGACCCACGGCGGCTACCTGCAGGTGCGTTATACCGATACGGGAAAATTTCTGGATTATCTGGAGAATTTCCCAGACCGCTCGCTGCAGACGGTGGAGTTTGGGAAGAACCTGACCGATGTGAAGATTACCCGTGACCATACGGAGCGGGTAACAGCCTTGATCCCGCTGGGGGCAAAACTGACGGAGACCGATGAGGAGGGCAACGAAACCGAGACGGATACCCGACTGGATATTACAGCGGTGAATGATGGCAAGAACTATGTGTACGATGAGGAAGCGGTGAAAGAGATTGGCTGGATCTGGACGACCGAGATCTGGGAAGATGTAACTCTGGCGGGAAATTTGTTGCGGAAAGCCAATGCCCGGATAACAGAACTGGCCAAAGGCGTCACCAGCATGGAACTGACCATTGTGGATGAGTCCGATACCGGTGCAGATATCGGGGATATCCGGGCAAGGATGTATGTCCGGTGTATTTCCAAACCCCACGGGATTGATGGGACGTATCTGTGTTTGAGCCGGACACGGGATTACCTTGATCCTTCCGGCAACACCATCACCATCGGGGCGGCAGGCGTCCGGCTGACTTCCCAGTCTGCCAAGCAGGAGCAGAACATCACTTCCATTGAGGATGACCTGTTGGGGCAGACTTCCAAGATCGAGGTGATCACGGGGAAAGTGGATCAGATCAATGCCCAGAAGATGTACCGGACAGAACTGGTAGTGGATGGAGTGAACATCTTCCGGGATAAGGGGCAGAAAAGCATCCTTCGCTGCCGGGTGTATTCGTGGGACAAGGAGATCACGGATACTCTACCTGCCAGCAGTTTTGTCTGGCACCGGAATTCCGGCCGGGAAGACCTCGATGTCGACTGGGACAGTTCCCATAGGGGCATGAAATCCATCACGGTCACCACGGAAGATGTGACGGACAACGCATCATTTTATTGTGAAATCACGATTTAAACAGGAGGAGACGAACATGGCAATTTTAACTTCCAGCCAGCAGACCTTTGTGGATATCACAGACCAGAGGAAACTGTCGGCCTATATCACATCCAATCTGCCCAAGTCGCAGATTGAAGATCCCAACGTGCTGCCTCATACCTATGTGCCGGACTGGGCCAGCACACCTCTGGTGCTTACGCCGGTGGTGTTCCTTGACCAGACGAATCTGGCGCTGGACGCATCGGGGCTTACGATCTCATGGAAGCGAAAAGAAGGAAATGGTGCGGAGGCGGCGCTGACCTCCGGGGAGAGCGTTTCCAAAGGCGTCCTGACGGTCAATGCAAACAAGCTGGCGGCTGCCACTTCCGGGATGTTGACCTATCTCTGCTATATCAGCTATTACGATTCGGAGACAAAGAACACGGTCAATATTTCCGCTGATATCACCTACACGCTGATCCGCAATGCGCAGAATGCCAAGCTGGCCTATTTGTCTGCAGACACCTATGTGTTTAAGTATGATTCCAACTCGGCTTTGATCGGGGCTAAGCAGGCAACGCTGACGGCGCAGGTGCAGGGTGTGACGATCACGGCATGGCAGTACAAGGACAGCACCGGGGCATGGAAGGATTATCCGACCACACCGGACAACGCCAGCATTTCCGGCGGTACCTTGGTAGTGAAACCGGATCACGCAGTGTTCTTTAACGGGGTGGCTCAGATTAAACTGGCCACCGATGATCCGGATGTGTATGATACGACTTCCCTCACGAAGATCTATGACGGTTCGCAGGGGGAACCGGGTGCGGCAGGAACCGGCGGGCTTTCCGTCATCCTTGGAAATGAGGCGCAGAATATCGCCTGTACTTCCGGTGGTCTGGTAGCAGCGGCTACCGAGGTGACCATTCCTTTTATGGGATATTTGGGGATCACACAGACCGCCTGTACCTGTACGGTGGGGACGCTCCCCTCTGGCGTGACGGTCAAAAGCAATACTGCAGCGACCGCTTCCAAGGCCGGATCGGTGGTGCTGACTTTTGCCGTCAATGCGACCCTCGGCGGTGCAACCGTCCTGAATGGCACGATTGACCTGACCTTTACAATCTCCGGGGCCTCCGTGGTAAAGAAGTTTGCATGGACGAAATCCAACAAGGGCAGTAACGGTGCCAGTGGAACCAATGCGATTGTGTTTTCTGTGTATGCGCCGGAAGGCACGGTTGTGATCAACCAGTCCGGCAGCCTTGCACTGGCGGCGGTTGGCTATGATGGAGCCTCGGAGATTACCACGGGAGCCACCTACCAATGGGCAAAATACACAGGTGGGAAGTGGGAGAATATCAGCGGAGAGACATCCTCTACCCTGTCTGTATCGGGGGCAGATATCGTGAATATCCAGTCCTACCGCTGCACCATGACCTACAAGGGCAATACCTATGAGGATGTGATCACGGTGGAAGATAAATCCGACCCTTATGTATCGGAGATGCTTTCCATCGGTGGCTTTACGGTCAAGAATAATCTCGGCGGTGTGGTTCCTTACGTGATCGTCCGTACCAACCAGAAGGAAGTCGATCCGCTGCTCGGCAGTATCTCGGAGACCGCCCCGTCCAATCCAAAGGAAGGGGATTTCTGGTATCAGGTGGATCATTCGGCGCAGACGGTCACGCTGATGAAGTATTCGGGTACCGCATGGGCGGCTGCCACAGAAAAGCAGTCTCTCACCTACACATGGTATGCGCAGGACAAGGATGGCCATGCGGCAGAATTCGATCAGACCGGGAAGGTGATCTACCTTTCCGCATCGGATATCGACAGCATCCTGACGCTGCAGTGTGATGTATCAAATTAACTGGAGGTGATCGCATGGCGCTTATCACCAGCTGTCAGGCAACCTTCCAAAACTTTTCCGGCTATGAGGATGACCTTGCCTCCTTGGAGGAAAACATCCGGGAATGCTACTCCGAGATCACGAAAACCTCGGAACAGATCAATATGTCCGTCCGGGAGGAATTCATTTCCCGCTCGGAACTGGAGACGATCCAGAAGGATTTCGAGACCAGCATTACCCAGAACAGCACAGAAATCCGGATGGATTTTACAGCGATCACAGATGAGATCAAGGAAAATGTCTCCACGAATCAGCTGCTTTTGGAAGAGTATATCCGGTTTAAGGGAGCGCTCATTGAACTGGGAAAAGTCGGAAACGCCTTCACGGCAGAACTATCCAACGAGGAGTTGGCCTTTAAAGAGAATGGGCAGAAAATCGCCTATATCTCTAACCAGAGCCTTGTGATTACCAATGCGGAGATCCGCAACAAGCTGTCCCTCGGTAATGAAAGCCGGGGGTGGTTTGATTTTATACCAAGAACTAACGGGAACCTCTCGATCAAGTGGAGAGGCCTGGTTTAAAACGCTGATGATGGGAAGGGGTGAGGACAATGGCATCCAGCGGCAGTTTTTCCGGTTCCATCCGGGACGGCCACTATAAGCTGCGGGTGGACTGGTCGCAGAGCAAGAATGTCTCTGCCAATACGTCTACGGTGACCTGTAAGCTGTATCTGGTCAATGACTGGAGTTTAAATATCAGCGGGCGAAGCGACAATACCTGCACCATTGACGGATCAGCGCAGACGTTTTCTTCTCCGGCGATCAGCAGCACGGGGACACACCTTCTGGGAACCGTGTCGAGAACGGTCAATCATGCCAGCGATGGTGGAAAGTCTTTAACGATTTCCGCAGTGTTCCAGATCCGGGCTACCTTAAGTGGTACGTACTACGGAACGATCACGGCCAGAGCCAATATTACGCTGGACAGTATCCCCCGTGCCTCCAGTGTATCCGCCGGGAACATGACGCTGGGATCTGTCGGGAAGATCAATATCAGTCGTGCTTCCTCGTCCTTTACGCATACGCTGACCTATTCCTTTGGAAATACCAGCGGAACGATTGCGACCAAGACAACGGCAACTTCCGTATCGTGGACACCGTCATTGTCGCTGGCGAACCAGATCCCGAATGCGACCAGTGGTACCTGCACGATTACCTGTACCACCTACAACGGGAATACGAATATCGGCGCCAAGACTTGTACGCTCAGTTTAAGTGTTCCTGCCAGTGTGAAGCCCACGATCTCAAGCCTTTCAGCAGCCCGGATTGACGGGGAAGTACCCAGTGCGTGGGGCATTTATGTACAGACGAAATCGAAGGTCAAGCTGACGATCAACGGGGCGGCGGGAAGCTATGGTTCCACCATCAAGTCCTACTCCATTACGGGCGGCGGGTACAGCGGCTCGGCGTCTACGCTGACCACAGGTTTTCTCAATAATTCCGGCACCATTACTTTTAAAGCAACGGTAACGGATTCCAGAGGACGGGTATCAGCGGAGGCATCCGTTTCCATCACGGTGACTGCTTATTCCCCGCCATATTTCAACTCTTCCCTGTCCCAGCGGTGTTTGAGCAACGGGACGCTGGATGATGACGGGACATACATCCATGCGCTGGTGTCCTTTGGCTATTCCACTTGTGGCGGGAAGAATACCCTAAAAACCTCTGTCCAGTACAAGCAGGTGTCTGCGGAACAGTGGACGGACGCCGGGGTAACCTTTGCCGCCAATACGGTCTTCACCTACGGCAAAGGGCAGATCTCTACGGAGACCTCCTATGATGTGCGGTACACACTGGAAGATGCTTTTTCCAGCATCTCCGTGCAGGAAATCGTCTCCACAGCTGCTGTGGTCATGGACTTTAAGAGCGGCGGCAAAGGGGTAGCCATCGGGAAGGTGTCGGAAAGGGATAATACCTTTGAGGTGGCCGAGAACTGGGATGTGAAAGTCTATGGGATGCTGCTGAAGGAATACATCCAGCAATTTGCAAAAACGATGTATCCGGTAGGTAGTATCTATATGAGTACCAAATCTACCAACCCCTCCACCTACTTTGGAGGTACATGGGTGGCTTGGGGCAGCGGCCGGGTGCCGGTGGGAATTAACACATCGGACAGCAACTTTAATACGGTGGAGAAAACCGGAGGCGCCTCTACGGTGGCATTGACCACAGCGCAGATGCCAAGCCACTCCCATGCCAAAGGTTCACTGGCTACAGCGAGTGCCGGGGCGCACACGCACAATATACAGAACCAGAAAGCCGCATGGGGTACGAACAGCGGGAACAGGGTTCTTATTGATGCCACGTCCGGGTATACGGCAGTCACCAATAAGACCACGACCTCCGGAGGGGCGCATACGCACACCATTTCCGGCTCCACTGCGGCTGCAGGTTCCGGCAGCGCCCATAATAACCTGCAGCCCTATATCGTCTGCTATATGTGGAAGCGGACAGCATAACTTTATATTTTCTGGGAATCAGCGACTACTCTTCGGAGCAGCCGCTTTTTTCATATCAACATTTCAAAGGAGGAACGCACCATGAAAGAATTCTGGAACACCATCCAACTCATCTTTTCCGCTGTGGGCGGCTGGCTGGGATATTTTCTTGGAGGCTGTGACGGTTTGCTTTATGCCCTGATTGCCTTCGTGGTAATTGACTATCTCACGGGTGTGATGTGCGCCATCATCAACCGGGAGTTATCCAGCGCAGTCGGTTTTAAGGGGATCTTCCGCAAAGTGCTGATCTTCCTGCTTGTCGGGATTGCGAACATCATTGATGTGCAGGTGATTGGTACGGGAGCAGTTTTACGGACAGCGGTGATCTTCTTCTACATTTCCAATGAAGGCGTGAGCCTGCTGGAGAATGCGGGACATCTGGGACTCCCTATCCCGGAGAAGATCAAAACGGTATTAGAGCAGCTCCATGACAGAGCAGAAAAAGAGGAGGAAAAATAATATGGCTTACACAAACAGTTCATTAGTATCTTACACAAAACTTAGTCCAAACCATTCCGGGCAGAGGACACATTCCATTGACCGGATCACGCCTCATTGCGTGGTCGGCCAGCTGACGGCGGAGAGCATCTGCGGATGCTTTACCAGTCCGTCCAGAGAAGCCAGCTGTAACTACGGCATTGGGAAAGACGGAAAGATCGCCCTTTGCGTGGAGGAGAAAAATCGTTCTTGGTGTTCTTCAAGTAACGCCAACGACCAGAGGGCGGTTACCATTGAGTGCGCCAGTGACTTAAATCATCCCTATGCAATGACCACCGCCGTTTACAATTCCCTTGTGAAATTGTGTACGGACATCTGCAAGCGGAATGGAAAGAAGAAACTGCTCTGGCTGGGGGATAAGAATAAGACCCTGAATTACTCCCCGAAGTCCGATGAGATGGTGATTACCGTCCACCGCTGGTTTGCGAACAAGTCCTGTCCGGGGGACTGGCTGTATTCCCGACTTGGGGATCTGGCCTCCAAGGTAACGGCCGCACTGGGAGGTTCTTCCTCCGGTTCCACAGGATCGGTCTTATACCGTGTCCGCAAAAGCTGGTCGGACGCCAAGAGCCAGAAGGGGGCTTTCAACAATCTGGATAACGCCAAGAGATGCGCTGACTCCAATGCTGGGTATTCTGTATTCGATGAGAGCGGGAAGGTAGTTTACACTGGAAAGCAGACTAGTTCTGGAAGTTCCACTGGTTCCTTTTTGGTACAGGTAACAGCAACCGATCTGAATATCCGCAAAGGCCCCGGCACGAATTATGCCAAGACTGGGAAGTATACCGGGAAAGGTGTATTTACGATTACCGAGGTCAAATCCGGTACGGGTTCTACTGCGGGTTGGGGTAAACTTAAGAGCGGCGCTGGCTGGATTTCCCTTGACTATGCAAAGAGAATTTGATGATTTGCCCGGTGGTGAAAGCTGCCGGGCGCTCTTTTTTACGGAAAAAAGTTCTGCGAGAAATAGCGCCGCTATTGCTTGACTAATCGGCGGTTTAGAGTGATATATAGACTACCCTAAACGAAGGAGGTACGCAGGGTGCAGATAAAAGTGATCCATCCATCGGTAGAAAGAGAACTGGAGCGTAAGAAGGTTTGCGCTTATGTGCGTGTTTCTACGGATAGCGATGAACAGGAAGATTCCTATGAGAATCAGATACGTTATTACAAAGACAAAATTGAAAGCAATCCTGACTGGAAGTTTGTTGGCATTTACTCTGATTTGGGGATTTCCGGTTATAAGGAGAAGCGTCCCGGTTTCATGAATATGATCAAAGATGCTAGAAACGGCCGTATTGATCTTATTCTTGTAAAAAGCGTATCACGGTTTGCAAGGAATACGGAGACAGTTTTGAAATATTCACGGGAATTGAAGCGACTTGGTGTAGGCATCTATTTTGAACTGCAGAAGATCAACACGCTTTCTGGAGAGGGTGAATTACTCCTGACAATTCTGGCAGCATTTGCACAGGCGGAGAGTGAGAGCAATTCCGGCAATGTGAGCATGAGTATCCGGAGAAAATTTGAAAAGGGAGAATTGAACTTTCCAATTTCAAAGATCTATGGATATACGGAGGACGCAGACGGCAATCCAATTATTGATGAGGAGAAAGCGAAAATTGTTCGCTTGATTTTTGATCTTGCAGAGAAAGGAATCTGGGTGACAAAAATAGCGGGGTATCTTAATAAGAAACAGATTCCCGGAATAGCTGCAGAAAAATGGAACTTCGGGCAAATTGGAAAAATGCTGCGGCAGGAAGCTTATATGGGAGACCGTATTTTACAGAAAACCTATCGGGACAGCCGCCGCCGGACGAGAAAGAATAAAGGACAAGCGGATCAGTGGTATGTAAAAGACACACATCCTGCAATCGTTACCAGAGAACAATGGTATCGGGTGCAGGATATTTTATTGGAAAGAAATAAGGAACTTTACGATGCCACGCCGATTAGCGAGGAAAAAAATCTCAGTACGCACAGCGCTTATCCCCTGTCTGGAAAGCTTTATTGCCCATATTGCGGAAGAGTATTGATGCATCGCTGGGAAGGGAAAAAACGCTATGAGAACTGGGTGTGCGGTCTGCACAGGAAGGTATCAAAAGACGCTTGTCCGGGGATTTGCATTCCGAACCGGATCGCCAGCAGCTGGGGCGAATTGAAAGAGCCAATGACGGTTCTGAAATATACGGATGAATATGGGATGGAGCGGTTCACCGCTATTCCAAAAGTGGAATACGAGGCTTCTGAAGATTGCCCGTATGAGGTTGTCAAGCCAGAACCAAAGCCGGAAAGGCCGAAGAAACCTTCCTATAAAAAGACTCCGAAGCCAGACAAGCCTCGCTACACTCGGACTGTTTATCCCTTGAGCGGCAAATTATTCTGTCCGAACTGTGGAAAGGTACTTACCCATAAATGGAATAAGGGCGTGGAGTATTGGGTTTGCTCTACAAACCGGAATAAACATCGGACAGAGAATTTTGAGAAATGCAAGGGTATGTATTTCCCTGCGGAAGCCGCTAAAGATTGGGGAGAGATCAATGAGCCGTTAACGGTCATTGCATATAAAAATGAATATGGACACCGCCTGTATACGGCGATGCCGAAAGAAGAATATGAGCGGTCAGCAGACTGCCCATACAGAAAGGAAGATTGAGATGGCAAGAGAAGTTGTACACATTCCGGCAAGACCACAAGTGGTCGGGACACGCACTACGCCGGAGAAGAAAATTCGATTAGCAGCATACTGCAGGGTATCCAGTGAGCAGGATGAGCAGCTGAATTCTTTTGAAAATCAGGTAACTTACTACAAAGAATATATTTCCAGCCACCCAGACTACGAATTGGCCGGAATCTACGCTGATGAAGGCATTTCTGGAACCAGCACCAAAAGACGAGAGGAGTTCAACCGTATGATTGCAGATTGCGAGGCTGGCCTGATCGACATGGTGATCACAAAGTCCATCAGCCGATTTGCGAGAAATACACAGGATTGCCTGATGTACTCACGGAGATTGAAAGACTTAGGAATTGGGATTCGGTTTGAAAAAGAAAATATCAACACGATGGATTCCACTGGAGAATTGCTTTTTACAATTTTATCGTCCCTCGCACAGGATGAGAGCCGGAGCATTTCTGAAAACTGTCAGTGGGGCATCCGATCCCTTTTTAAGAGAGGCATCCATCATCTCAACACAAATCGTTTCTATGGCTACGATTCCGATGAAAACGGCAAACTGATCATAAACCCAGAACAAGCCAAAGTGGTAAAATGGATTTACGAGTCTTTTATGGAAGGAATCAATCCAGACGTGATTGTGAAAATTCTTAATGAGAAGGAAATTCCCACGTGCATGGGCAAAAGCAAATGGACGTGCAATCAGATTAAAAGTATCCTTCGAAACGAGAAGCACATGGGAGACGCTGTTCTGCAGAAAACGTATACGCCAGATTATTTGACTCATAAATCCGTAAAAAACGAGGGGCAGCTACCACAATACTATATCAAGGAAGACCATCCTCCAATTGTTAGCCAGCAGATCTGGGAGGCTGTACAGTTGGAACTGGATCGGCGAGAGTCTTTTATGAAGAAGCATTTTTTAAAATCAATGGGACAATATACGGACGAAAATCCACTGAGTCACCGGATCATCTGCGGGATTTGCGGGCACACCTTTAGTAGGAGAACCATCACGAGGATGGAAGGACGTATCAAGGTTTGGCAATGTGGGCAGCATTATGCGAAAAAAGGAGAACACCTCTGTGATGGGAGAATGATCAGAGAAACCGAATTGTACAAAGCCTTCCAGCTGGCATGGGATCACCTTGTCGAGGAGCGGGATAACAAGGCAAAAGACTGGGAAAAGAAGATGGCAGAAGGAAACGCCTTAGAGGCATATCGTGCGGAACAATTTCTGCGATTGACAGCGAATGGCGGCCGGATAAAAGAAGGCAAGCCACTGGTCAGCGCAGTGCTGGATCACATTGTATTTGAAAAGAACGGAGATTTATCCATTTGTTTTCTGGACGGAAGCCATGTATGTGTGGAGCCATAAAAATATGGGACAGCCCATACCGGTAAAGGTGGGCTGCCCCTTCCGCTCATTATTTGTTAAGCGTACTCTTCATAAGCTGTTTCCGTTCATATGGAACAGCAGTTTTAAGGTTGAAAATAATCGCCTTGTCCTCTTTACTATAGGTGCCAGTTATGATATATTTAGTTTCACGGTTCCATTCCGGCATCATATCCCAGACTACAGCCATCATAATTTCATTCTGGATAAGGATTGCATTTTTCTGCTTATCCTTTGGCTTTGAAAATTTGTAGGTGTTGCTTTCGTTTCCACGGCCGATCTGGACTGCAAACTGCTGTCCTTTCGTGTTGGCAAGGAAACGGACATACGGCGGATAGCCCAGTGTTTCTGTGACAGCCTTTACAAAGCGGATGCGTTTTGGCTCCACAATAATGTTCAGTGGTGCTTCTTTTGGTTCTGCAACTTTTTTAATCTCAATTACTTCAAAATTTTCTAACATAATCTATTCCTTCCTATTTCTTCAGTTTGGCCAGAATATCTGGCAGGTTTTTGCGTTTCCAATGCGGATCAATGACGACAAATCCTTTGAGTTGTCCTCTTTTGGCCTGCGTCCACGCAATCGGCGGAGGCTGATGTTTATTGCGTTTGCGCCTCCTGCGGCCGGAGCCAATGATACTCTGTACGGCATCCCATTGAGTCCGGCTGATGATAGCAGGATGATGGTTACGCATAATGTACTTTCGTTCTTGCCCACGGTTCTTCACGGAACGATGTGACAAACAGTCTGGCGTGTAAGTCTTTTGCATAATGACGTCACCACAATAACGCTCATTATGGAGCATACTGTAGATGGTGCCTTCACACCAGTGATCATTTCCCTTGACCGTTGGAATTTTCCTGCGGGTGAGTTCTTCCGCAATATCTTTTACAGACATTCCATCAAGAAAATTTTCGTAAATAAAACGGACAATAGCGGCTTCGTTTTCTACGATGATCATATCGCCGTTATCGTCCGTAGTATATCCGAGTAGTGCCCATGTGGGGCAGAGCGGCAGCCCCTTTTGGAATCTACGTTTGATTGACCACTTGATGGCTTCGGATTTATTCTCTGACTCCCCTTGTGCCACGCTGCTAAGCATGGCGATAAATGCTTCGTTCCTCCGATCCAGCGTATTAAGATTTTCATTCTCAAAATAAATCGCTACGGGCGGGTCTAAAGAACGGAGCTGTCGTACATAGGAAATGCAGTCCAACGTATTACGTGCAAAGCGGCTGATGGACTTGGTGATGACAAGATCGATTTTGCCATCTTTACAGTCTTGGATCATGGTTTGAAATTGGATACGTTTGGACACGCTGGTACCAGAAATCCCTTCGTCTGCATAAACGTTGACAAAGACCCATTCCGGGTTGCGCTGGATCAGTTCCGTATAGTATTGCACCTGCAGTTCATAGCTTCCTGCCTGTGCATCCTCATCTGTACTGACTCGGCAATAGGCAGCAACTCGCAGAGTCTTTGGTTTGCCTTCCTCAAGGTCAGAGATAGCCGGGATAACTTCAACCTCGGCCTGATGCTCATATGCAGACTTGATTTTCTTCTTGGCAGCTTTTCGCCGTTCTTCCTTTGCAGATCCAGTCCATTTTGCCTGTAAGTCTAAATTCCCTTTCAATTTTATCACCTTCTTTCCCCCTTAT
>OHWC01000131.1_pt1 | contig 44734 bp, 31 predicted proteins | sample 1579541 | NCBI WGS metagenome assembly OHWC01 (sample SAMEA3882551, study PRJEB24775) | human gut metagenome | biome: human-associated habitat; feature: intestine environment; material: feces | place: Netherlands | collected 2009/2010
GTAAAACGGACATTCGCAATCCGCTTTCGCTACTTGCTCATGAACGCAGTCGCTTTTCACTGTCATCTACAATATTTCCGGCATCTATATTTTTCTTAAAAAAGTTTTCATATGCATAATCCCACAAATCCTGCGAACCTTCTGCCGTGTGTGCATTACGCTTCATGATCTGACTCATTGCGATACCGCGTTCTTTCCACGCCACACCTCCGTTAACCGTATTAAGCATGGCCGGCTGCAGGTTATCCATAGTATGTGCAAATTTTGCCTCCGGGGTCTTTGCCTCCTCAAATTCTTCCCAGATATCTCTCATTTTTTTCTGCTGATCCTCCGGAAGCAGCGCATAAATACGGTCTGCGGCCTGACTTTCCCGTTCATGTTGTGTTTTCTGTCTTTCCTCGTCATAAGCATATGTATCTCCCGCATCAATTTCCACGATATCGTGGATCAGAAGCATGATAACTGTCCGCAACACATCTATTTTTTCATTGGCATATTCTGACAGAAGCACCGTCATGATTGCCATATGCCATGCATGTTCTGCGTCATTTTCCCGGCGCGCATTATCCGACAATCTCGTCTGCCTCTGAATAAACTTTTCCTTATCAATTTCTTTTATAAAATCAAACTGACGTTCCAGTCGTTCTCTGTCCATCATATTCCTCCCTCTTTTTCACGATTCGAAACCCTCTTGCAGCAAGAATGCCGAGGGCATTCTTGAACTTTTTTATTTGGAAAACATCTTTTAAAAATTTTTTCCACAAAAATTGCTCGATTATTTTTTATTATATGTCACCCGCCCCACAATAGCAATTTTTTATTCATCCTATCTCTCAGTTCAGAATGAATGCTCCTCCCTTCACGAAAAATCTCCCCTTCATAACAAAATGCTTTTTTTGTATTTTTCTATGTGAAATAAGTATCAAATCTTGAAAAATCATAGTTAGATGATATAATAAACGATGGCTGAGTCATCCATTTTTTTTGCTCAGCGCATGACACTGAATAAATATGAACAAATAACGAGAAATGATAATAGAGGAGATTTTTATGGGTACCATTACTATTCCAAAAGGCTATAAATCTGACCTCAATCTGCATGATACTCAGATTGCGATCAAGACAGTAAAGGATTTTTTTCAGACACGTCTGGCTCAGGAGCTGAACCTTGCCCGTGTATCTGCACCGCTTTTTGTAGATCCGGCATCTGGATTGAATGACAACTTAAACGGTGTGGAGCGCCCGGTAAGTTTTGACATTGCAGAGCAGAACGGACGTATCGGAGAAGTTGTGCATTCTCTGGCAAAATGGAAACGTTACGCACTGGACAAATACGATTTTGAAGTTGGTTCCGGTCTGTATACCGACATGAATGCCATTCGCCGTGACGAGATTACAGATAACATACATTCCATCTTTGTAGATCAGTGGGACTGGGAAAAAGTCATTGATAAAAATCAGCGAAATCTGGATACATTAAAAGAAACTGTTCGTCAGGTTTACAAAGTACTACGCAAGACTGAAAAATATATGTCCATTCAGTATGACTATATCCATGAGATTTTGCCAAAAGAAATTTTCTTTGTAACAACACATGAATTGGAAGAAATGTTCCCTGATAATACACCAAAGGAGCGAGAATATTATATTGCTCAGGCAAAAGGTGCTGTCTGCATCATGCAGATCGGTGATGAACTGGAATGTGGCGAACCACATGATGGCCGCGCACCGGATTATGATGACTGGGCTCTGAACGCAGATATTGTTGTTTACTATCCGGTTCTTGATATCGCACTGGAGCTTTCTTCCATGGGTATCCGTGTAGATGAAGTTTCTCTGAAAGAGCAGCTTGACAAGGCCGGCTGCCCGGAGCGCGCAGAACTTCCGTTCCAGAAAGCAATTCTGGAGAAAAAACTTCCGTACACCATGGGTGGGGGAATCGGGCAATCCCGTATCTGTATGTTCTTCCTGCGTAAGGCACATATCGGAGAAGTACAGTGTTCTCTCTGGCCGGAAGAAATGGAAGCACAGCTGAAAGAAGCTGGCATTCAGTTACTGTAAGTTCTTGTTTAGGGTAATTTGGAACAAGCAGAAACGAAGAGAATTTCAGCTACCGCGTAGCGGCATGCCCTTGAAAGAGAAAAAAAGAACGGCTACACTGTTGCCGGCGACGGAGAAAATCTACATGTTCTTGAGTTCTTCGCCGTCGGTAACAAAGGGAAAGCCGTTCTTTTTTTCTTCTGTCAAGGGTAGCGTCCATAGCCAAGCGCTTACATGCAAGTCATCTTTCGATATGTAAATCGTGCGCATGCAACACGGCATTTATTCTTTCAAGAAATTATATGCATGCGTGTCACGCGGTGCCACGGCGTAAATAGAACAAGATGTGAGCATAAACTCCAAGGCAAGGCGGTAGACGAATTTCCGTTATCGGAGCGAGCATAGCTCGACCGCGGGAGTGTGTCTGAACCAACAGCTGCTTTTGCTGTTGGTGAGTTCGCGGAAGCGGTCGGAGATAGGCGGCGCAGCGAAGATAGGAAATCCGTCGTGCCTGCATTGGAGTTTTTGTCACATCCTGTTCTAAGATTCCCTAAACAAGAATTTATTCTTAAATTCAGCATACAATTCCGGCAATATTTCTGCCAGATGTGTATACTCTTTAACATTATGTGCCAGCAAAGCTCTTGCTGCCATCTCATCAAATGGAACATTGGGATCCTCGAACCAGAATCTGGTACGAAGTTCTGAGCCATGCTCTGTAGGTCTTAGGAAATGCACCATTCCCGGAGTACAAACGATTGTTCCCTGGAAGGCTTTTAATTTTTCCGGATCAAAGCCCATCTCTTCCGGTGGTAGAAAGTTTAATATCAGATCAACCACCGGTGCATCTTTCAGCATCGATTCTTTTACGTCATGCGTTGTATGCCAGTAACGTTCTTTCATGGTTAATTTTTCATTCAACGCAATTTCCGGATTGCGTGTTTTACAATAATAATGTTCATCTTTATTCCAAATAATATAGCGCATCGGATCAAGTCCATGCCAGGCAAACCACCAATCAAACATCTCTGGTGTCACTCCAGGCATCTGTGTACAATTTGCCACTTCATATCCACCGCTCGGCAAATGGAATACTCCAAATTCTCCCGGCAGATATCCATCCTCAAATAATTTGTTTTTGTCCACAAATAATAGCGCTTCCGAATCATCAAATTTTTCTGTCATGATCCGTTTCATTAATTTTGGTGGAACTTCTTTAATCTCACGCTCATAATATTTATAATACGGTGATTTTTTCTGTTCTTCTGTCAGTTCAACAGCCATATCTTATCCCTATCCTTTCTTTACGGAATCCTCTTTGCAAAAAACCAGCAGATTCCACCAAGCACCATTGTACCTGCCAACAGGTAGATTGCAATTTCATACCCAAGACATTGAATAATATATCCAAGCACAATGGTAAATACTACCGTTCCCACCTGTGTCACTTCATTTTTCAGTGAATTAACAACCGGTACATCAGAAGGTACTTCTGCTATATCTGTCGCTGATGCGGTAGACAGACCGGCAATAGATCTAGGCAGTGTTCCGTACACAATTACATACACCATGATCATACTTGCCGGCAGATTTACCAAGCAAATCAGCGCCACTGCCCCTGCAAAAAATCCGGCCATAACTATTTTTCGTTTTGTTCCAAGTTTATCTGAAATCAATCCAAATACAAACATGGATGCCATACCGATCAATGTTGTGTAACTGTAAACACTTGCCGCCTGCCCTGGTTCCAGTCCCTTGATGATCATATATTTTACGACATATGCGCTAAATGATACTGATACAAGACTGAAAAAAATGTATGCGATATTGACCAGCCAATTGGACTTGTTTTTGAACACACGCAACGTCTGCTCTCTGGTCGGCTTTTCATCTGCAGCAACTCCATTTGCCTTTATGGATACAGGAATGTTAATCATACATACAACAATGGCCAGTGTATACATCACCGCGATTCCTGCAAAAATCTGTAAAAATGACATACCTGCTTTCAGCATCAAAACCGAACCGCCTTTTGTGATCAGAATCTGCGGAGCAACTGCGCACAAAATGGATACACTGCTCCAGATTCCAACCTTATCTCTCGGAACCATATTCAGCAACAGGCTGGTAACTGCCAGTGTCGCCAGTCCAAGTCCGCCACCTTCTATTGCACGTCCAGCCACAAAAAGTGGGAATTTCGGAGCAAACAGCTGCATTCCCATACCAGCCAGCGCGACTGCAAATCCAAGAATTATGCTTCGCTTACTCGGCCACTTCCTGATCAGAAATCCCATCTGCACAGACAGTATGATCACTGCCCAGTTTGTTGCTGAATTCAGATATCCGTATGCCCCCTCGTTTACACCAAAGTGAGAAGTGATTGCATCCTGCATCGGAATAAATTTAAACATTCCAAAGCCATACACCACACTACAGAAGATCATGGTTGCAAGCATGATTTTTATTTTTCTATCACTGTAATTTTCCCGTACGTTCTCTTTACTCATAACCGAATCTTCTTTTCCTTCCCTGACTTAGAATAATGTATAGCTCTTTTTCAGCCATTCCTTCCATTCTTCAGTAAAATCAACAATCCAGGTTTTTACCGGTCTGATTTCATGAATTAATCCTGCAACAGGGCCTGCAAGAACTGCTCCTTTTTCTTTTACTTCTCCTTCCAGGGAAGCAATTCGTAAGGATCCCTGAGATATCTCGCGAATCATATCTGCTGCTTCTGCTTTTGTATGTGTTGCTTCGATTTCAAGCATTTCATCTGCCAGTTTATTCCGGACCTGCCAGCTTGGTTCACCGGTGGATGCGCCACAGGCAACAATATCACGATCAATCGCATGTACCACTGCTTCTTTTACATTCGGATGTACCGGGCACTCCTCAGATGCCATAAATGCAGTACCCATCTCAACGCCTTCTGCACCTGCCACGGTAACTGCTGCTGCCTGTCTGGCCGTTGCAATTCCACCGGATGCTACAACTGGAATACTGACATGCTCTACTACCTCTGACAGCAATACACGTCCACTGACTTTTGTACAGTGTCCGCCTCCTTCTACACCTTTTGCAATAATTACATCAGCACCTGCTTTTTCTGCAACAATGGCATCTTCCAGATAATTAATTTTTGCAATTACTTTACAGCCTGCATCATGCAATCTCTTATAGTATTCCGTTGCCATATCCAGATTCAACAAATTTAAACTGTCGATATAAGCTACCGGAACTTTTCCCTCAATAATCGCAGATACACCAACCTCCAATTGCGGTCCCGGATCAAGGAACAGATTTGCCGCAAATGGTTTTTTCGTCATAGAACGAACAATTTCTACCTGCTGTAATATGATTTCTTTTGGCATAAATCCACTTCCCAGTACACCAAGTCCTCCATTTTCTGATACTGCTGCTACCAGTGGTGCCATAGATGTCCATGCCATCGCCCCCTGAATAATCGGATATTCAATCCCCAATATTTCACACACTCTGTTTGCCATGTTATCAATCTCCTTTTCACACTATCTTCACTAATATTTAAGCTTTTTTCAATTTGATTTCAAAAATGTCTTACTGCCTTTCTACACTCCGTTTCGGGCAGCGCAACAACAGCGTACTTCTCAATTTCATCAATATTTCGGTGGCTGGACGTCATATTCCTCCACAGGAACTCTTTCTGTATGGAATGTCATCTCACCCTCTTTGTTCTGTACAATGATCCATTTCAGCCAGTTTTCATTATCCATATCCGGATAATCCTCACGAATGAACCATCCTCTGGACTCTTTTCTCATGGAAGCTGCTCTCAACTGCATCTCACAGCACAAAACCATCGCATCAGCCTCATGGCAGGTCAACAATCCGTGCAGATCATCTGCTTTCATATATTTTGCTTTTTCTTTCACTTTCTCAAGCTTCCGCAGTAATACATCCAAACGATGTTGTGACATATAGATACTGTTTTCAACCGGACAGAGGATCTGCTGGATTGCATCAATAATCTCGATTGGATCCACACCTTCCTCACGCTCTAACGGTTTATATGCATCCTCTTTGTATGCTTCTGCCTGTGCTTTACAGATATGAGACTCCCCTATTGTCTTTACATACTCTGCTGCTGATTCTCCACTGATAATTCCTGCAAATACTGCATTTAAAATTCCAGAACCGCGGTTTCTTCCCGGAGGAGCCGGAACTGCACCCGGTGCACCGGAACCACAATAACATACGTCTCCGGCTGCATACATACCTGCAATAGAAGTCTGCATGTCATCTCCTACACGAACCGGTGACTGTTCACCAACAAAACCAGGTGCTACTTCCAGCTCCGGATCCAGACCTCTTGCTTTTCCATGATCTGCATCCCAGAACGGAACACCATATGGTCGATCCCAGATTTTCGCCAGTGGATTATCATCCACATCCGGCACATGCAGATAAATCGGACCTTTTCCTGCGGACATCTGCTCATACCACTCTCGAAGAGCCGTAGAACTTACATCAGCTTCCGGGAAACGTCGGAAATTCTGTGTTACGTTTTCATTTAATGCATTGAACATATTGTTTTCGCCAAATACAAGTTCCTGAAAACTATTAACCTTATACAACTGCGCGAAATTTCCAAATTCTGTATTTCTCATCTGTGCACCTGCACGGTAAGCTGCCGCAATACCGTCTCCGCGACCATTGCTCCACATCGGTGCTACACGATAGTTCTGACTTCCGGTTGCAAGAATTACAGATTTTGCCACAAATACATAAAACGTACCATCAATAATACTGTATCCCACCGCTCCGGCAATCCTGTCTTCTTCTGTCAGAAGATCAGATACCGTTACTTTATCAATTATTTTTACCCCCAGTTTCTGTGCTGTCTTCCTCATCTGAATCGTGACATTTAAGTCAATGCCAACCATATAGGTCATCGGACCGGTTGGAATCCTCAACTTTGGAATGGTGACCCCCCATCCTTCCATGCGATCAAGCATTTCATTATTCATTGCCACATATCTTTTCAACATATTCTGGTTTCCCAGATAACAGCCTACTGAATTTGCATGATATTCTACAAACATTTCAGGTGTAGTGTGCTCCAGATCAAAATACTGTAATACTCCACCACCTTTATTTGCTTTTCCACCATATCCTGTAGTCTGTTTTTCAACAATCATAACCTCTGCATCCGGATTTTTTTCTTTCGCAGAAACAGCTGCTGTCAGGCCTGCAATGCCACCGCCGATGACCAGCACATCAATGTTATGTTCTACTGTCTGTGTCTCAATCTTTGCCATAAAGTAACCTCCTCCCTAGTGATACTGATCAAAACTCTGTCTGAACTTCTGGCTCTTAAAATCCGGAATTACCTGAATACATCCGCGTTTACAGGATATCTCACAGTAATTACAATGTTCACAGTCCTCGACATATTTAAATACTGGCTGCTTTTTTTCTGCATCCCAACGGATAACATCGATAAAACATGCCTTATAACATAACTGACATCCCACACAATTTGCAGGATCAAATTTAATTTTATGATTTGTATGAATCATCTTTGCTCCTCCTTATTCCCCATGCTCTTCTGCATAAAGTTGCGGAAGAATTGTTGCTAAATTTGCCCATTCTTTCACATTCTGCAAAAATACACCCATTGCAAATACCGGCGGCATAAAGAATCCGTCTGGAAGCTGCTTATAATCTTTTCCATATCTCACAGTCCAGCCAATCCAGCATTTGGTACGCACTTCCACACCATCCTCTTTTTCAATCACCTGATGGCAGATCAGATAATCCGGTCCTGCTGCAGGTGGCTGACCATGTGCATAGCCTCTTGCACAGATAAGCGATGCTGTGTTAGATGATTTTAGCACCTCCATATCAAACCCAACATCCGACGGACATTTAAAATTCACTGCCTCTTTTGCCGGACCCATATCGGACATTTTTATCACCATCTGTGTCGTATCCCAGTACTTCTCAGCACCGATCAGATCTTCATCTGCAAATTTTGATGTCTGCATGCTCATGGCCGACATATTGTTCTCCGGGTTTGCAATCACAAAACGAAGTGGATCCAATCCTCTCCATGCCATATACCAGTCCAGCATGTCTGCTGTAACCCCCGGCATAAAAGTAACATCTGCCATATATCCGGTGCCATCCGGCATAACGGTATATCCAATCCTGGTTCCGATACCTTCATCCGTCAGAATTCTGGCACGATCTGTGAACGGTACGGCATCCATCGGAGTCATCGGTCCTCCAAATGCAAACGACATTTTTTCCGGAACCATTGAGATCACATCACGCTCATAATATTTAAAATAAGGTTTTTTTCGGTCTTCATCTGTTACCGGCACTTTTGCCATTCCTTCTTTTTCCATAAAAAACATCCCCCTTTCTTTTCTTACCTATACAGTAACAAACGAAAGAAGAATGTTGAAATGCTTAATATTTATGAGCTCATGATTCTTCGAACATAGAATAAAAAATTGCAATGGCCGGATTATAATTATCCTTCTGCCAGATCATGGAGTATCCATCCATGCGGATTTCCTTCACTTTTACAAAATCCACATAAGGACTGTTTTTCATAAAGTGCTCTTTGGAATTAATCCCGATTCCTTTTCCAATTTCCACCCACAGCATTTTTGTATCGTAATCCGGTGCCATTTTTGTCTTTGGTTCAAACCCGGCTTCCCGGCACTTTTCTATTAACAGATGATTCAGTTCCGGTGAATCCTCTGACAGTAAAAAATATTGTTCCCGAAAATCTTTCAATGAATACATTTTTTCCGAATCACAATGTAGAGAGGCCGGAACAATCAAATAATTTTCAATCTCAAACACATCCTCATGCAACAAATTTTCTCTGCCTTCTACAGCACCGCAGACAGAAAAACACATATCACTTTCCCCATTTTCCACACTCTGCAGCAACCGTTTTAACGGATAACTGATCAATTTAATATCCACCTGCGGATACCGTTCCTGGAACCGGTGAACAGTCTCCATCGTTTTGCTGTCCAGACACATTCCGTTCAATATACCAATTACAAGCTCTCCTTCTTCCCCGCGATTGATTCTGGCCGCCTGTTCCCGCAGCATTCCATACTCTGTATTCAGTTTTACCAGACCGTTATACATCGCCAGTCCGGCCGGTGTCACCCGGAGTCCGCTTTGTTTGCTCCGTAAAAAAAGTGAAAAGCCAAGTTCATCCTCCATGGCTGCAATATTTCTGCTGAATGCTGGCTGCGTCATATGAATGTTCTGCGCTGCAACCGTAAAATTCAAAGTTTTTACAGCTTCCATAAAACATTCAAACATTGTTAATGTCATTTTCATTCCCCCTGATGTGCAAAATTCTCTCTTATCACATATTGTAACAGATTTTCTTTTGTTAGGTATATATAACACGCAAAAAGCACAGCTATTCTGGGCTGTGCCTTTCACGTTTTTGCTTATACTAACTTTTTTATCAGAAGATCTGATTATTTACGTCCTACCAAAGCATCATCCAGCGTTTTTCCTGCTGCCTTGCGGTATTTATCATCCACTTCTTTTACATGTGATGGTTTGAAGAGCAACAGTAGAATCAGAGAAATTACACCTACAATCGCTGTTGTAATAAAAATCGTACGATATCCCCCTGCGGAATACATCAGCATTGCAATCAGCATCGGACCGGAAGAACAGATGATATTTCCAATCGGGCTTGCTGCTGCAAACACACGGCTAAAATCCTCTCTGCGCCAGTACTGGGCTGCCATGGACACTCCAAAGTTTGAGGATGCTCCCATAAACAGCGCCAGGCAGATCATGGAAATCAACAGTGTGATCGCATTTGGAATTGTTCCTAAAATACCGGAAATGATCATAATTACTACCGAAATAATCATAGCAAATTTTGTTCCAAAACGGGTATCCAATACACCAAGAATAAAACTTCCGATACAACCAAAAATCATGATCATAGCCATAACACCGGTATATCCACCCACAAATGCCAGTTCATTTTCAAAGTTTCCAATAATTGCTGCAGATTGTGTCATCATACCTACGGAAAACATTAACAATGTTCCTACCGGAATTGTGATCAGCCAGAAATCGCGACAGGCCAGTGTATGCGGTAATGTCCATACAGAAGTCTTTTTGTTTTCGATTTCTTCCAGCATCATCTTTTCTGCAATTTCCGGTGTCAGATTCTTATCATTATCCCTGTACGCTCCACACTGTTCCGGATAGTCTTTGATAAAGATCAGCCCAATAATCCATCCGATCACAAATACGATAAAAAATGGTAAAAATGCACCGGTAACATCCGGAAAACCTTTTGCAAACACACTTGCGGCAAACGGTCCAATCAAGCCGTTTGCAATCGGAAATGCAAACGTTGCAATCCCCATGATGGTTCCTTTTCTGGTAGGGAACCACTGTCCAACCAGAATACCGATAGAGAATGTTGCATACAGAACAGAAACAACATTTTCAACAGCATAACACAGCATCCAGATTGGTCCTGCAGGGAGTAACATAATTCCAAGTCCTAATAATAATGTAACCGCACCAAGAATACTTCCGAACCTCTTGATACTTTTCAGCTTTGAAATCAATCCGGCCATGGCCAGCTGAGCCAGTACACCAATAATTGCACAGATAGAGTATACTTTTGATAATACCTGCGCCCCGCCATACATATCAGCCAGAATATTCAATGGATAGTTTGTAAAAACCTGATATGTAACAAATGCGATTGCCTGATAGATAATCAGCATCCATCCCCTGAATCCAAAATTGACTGTCTTTTTTTGATTCATAACCTTCTCCTCCTTTTTCCTGACACAACAACCTTATCTTGTCCTTTGTGTTGTATACATTATAGCTTTTGAAAGTTAAAGAATGAAATGCTATTAAAACATGAGCTCATGCATTGCATTACTTTTATTTTTGAATGACTACCGCATTTTTTATTTCTGCATTCATATTGGTGACAGACGTATTCCCCTTTCAGCTTTCCTTGACATTTCTTATATGATATGATAAATCTGTTCTGTTGTTGTTTTTGCAAATATCCAAAAATGACACTACGATACACAGAATCTTTCATGGATACCAATGCTTCCTTTATTTAAGTATAAAATTGCATAAATTATTTTTTGGGGGAATATATGAAACTTAAGAACATGAACTGGTCTGAACTGAGACCGGAAGTCAAACAAGTCTGGCAGTTAAGTCTGCCCGCAATTTTAACACAAATCACAACCATTGCCATGCAATACATCGACTCTGCCATGGTCGGTGCTCTGGGTGCCGCCGCTTCTGCCGCTATCGGTCTGGTCGTTGCTATGACCTGGCTATATAACGGTGTGCTCTCCGCAGTTTCTGCCGGTTTTTCTGTGCAGGTAGCCCATCACATCGGAGCCAATCAGGATATGGAAGCCCGAAATGTTATCCGGCACGGTCTGATCAGTGCCCTGAGCATTTCCGGCCTCTTAGCTTTCAGCGGTCTTTTGCTCAGTCGTCCGCTGCCAATCCTGCTAGGCGGTGATCCGGCAATCTGTCCGGACGCAACTGCATACTTTTTTGTATATTCACTGATGATCCCATTTTCACAGTTGAATTCCCTAACATCGGCATTTTTGCAATGCAGCGGTGATATGGTGACACCAAGTATTTTAAATGCCGTCATGTGTGTACTGGATGTAGTATTCAATGCCTTGTTTATCCCACGCTTCGGTGTCCTTGGTGCCGGTATAGGAACAGCACTCGCCTGTGCCATCATCAGTCTGATCATGACATGGCGTTGCTGCATCTGCAACAAGCAGCTGCACCTCAGACGTACTGACAAACATCATTTTGACCGTAACATTCTGCGCAAAGCATTTCAGATTGGAATGCCGGTGGCCGTTCAGGAAATCGCCATGAACAGTGCTATGGTCGTATCCACCCGGATCATTGCCCCACTGGGAGCCGCTGCCATCGCTGCAAATTCTTTCGCCGTTACCGCAGAAAGTCTGTGCTACATGCCAGGCTATGGTCTTGGTATGGCTGCAACCACACTGGTTGGACGCAACATCGGTGCCAGAGAATTTAAAACAGCAAAACGTTTCGGTAACATCAGTACCGCCATGGGTGCCATTTTCATGGGCTGCACCGGTGCCATTATGATGTTCGCCTGCCCGCTGGTCTTCCGGCTTCTGACACCGGATGTCACTGTGCAGGCAATGTCCGTTCATATCCTGCGCATTGAGCTGCTTGCGGAACCGCTCTTTGGCGTGTCCATCGTTGCCGCCGGTGCACTGCGCGGCACCGGAGACACCTTCGTACCGAGTCTGATGAACCTTGGCAGTATCTGGATCGTGCGCATCGGCCTGGCACTGATTCTTGTCAGCCGCCTTGGTCTCACCGGCATGTGGATCGCAATGCCGATTGAACTGTGTGTCCGCGGACTGCTCATGCTATACCGCCAGCACACTACAAAGTATTACCGTTCGCACCTTTAATAATTCTCTTTACAGTTACTATTTTCATAACTGAAATGGCAAAATCGGAGAAAATTATCTCAGTGAGCGATTAAGTAAACGACTGAGTTTCACAAGTTTTTGCGCGAGTGGGAACGACCTCTTTTTCAGGCGTGGGAACGAGCGCGATGAAAACGCAGTGAAACGAAGGTAGTGCACGTCTAGCGAACGAGATAATTTTCTCCGATTTTGCTTTCATATATTAAATTTTAAGCATTGTTTTTATTCCGCGAACTGGCTGTTATACAGATCCGCATAAAAACCACCCTGTTCCAGCAGTTCCTCATGGGAGCCCTGCTCGATGATATCTCCATCTTTCATAACGAGAATAATATCCGCATTTTTGATCGTGGACAGGCGGTGCGCGATCACGAAACTGGTCCGTCCTTTCATCAGGTTATCCATGGCACTCTGGATCAGTTCTTCCGTTCTGGTATCCACAGAAGAAGTCGCCTCATCCAGAATCAGAATGCGGTTATCTGCCAGAATCGCTCTTGCAATTGTCAACAACTGCTTTTGTCCCTGCGAAATATTGCTGGCATCTTCATTCAATTCCATCTCATAGCCACCAGGCAGTGTCCGGATAAAATGATCCGCATGAGCTGCTTTTGCGGCTGCTACAACTTCTTCATCCGTAGCATCCAAACGTCCATAACGGATATTTTCCATGATACTTCCTTTAAAAAGCCATGTATCCTGCAATACCATTCCAAATGCATCTCTCAGTTCCCGGCGATTGAACTCCCGGATATCGTGTCCGTCAATACGGATAGATCCGCTGTTGACATCATAGAAACGCATCAGCAGTTTCACCATGGTAGTCTTGCCGGCTCCCGTCGGACCAACAATGGCAATCTTCTGTCCGGCAGCCACCTGTGCACTGAAATCATGCACAATGAGCTGGTTCGGATTATAACCAAAACTTACATGATCAAACGCTACATTTCCAATCACTTTTGTCACATCTGCCGGATGCTCCACTACCTGATCTTCTTCCTCTTCCTCCAGGAATTCAAACACACGCTCTGCTGCCGCTGCCATAGACTGCACCTGATTTGTTACCTGTGCGATCTGCTGGATCGGCTGCGTAAAACTCTTCACATACTGGATAAATGCCTGGATATCACCGATGGTGATCACGCCTCGAATGGCCAGCATACCACCACTGAGTGCCACTGCCGCATACCCCAGATTTCCGACAAACTGCATGATTGGCATCATGATTCCGGAAAGGAACTGGGATTTCCATGCAGAAGTATATAATACATCATTTGTCCGATTAAACCGGGCAATCATTTCATCTTCTTTGTTGTAAGCTTTGATGACCAGATGACCACCATAGCTTTCTTCTACCTGTCCATTGATATGTCCCAGGTACTCCTGCTGTGTAATGAAATGCTTCTGGGATTTTTTCACCACCAGAGAAACACACAACCCCGAAACCGGCAGTACCACCAGCGCGATCAGTGTCATCAGCGGAGAAATACTGAGCATCATCACCAGCACACCGATGATGGTGGCCGTAGATGTAATGATCTGGGTCACACTCTGGTTTAACCCCATCCCCAGCGTATCCACATCATTCGTAATTCTGGATAACACTTCACCGTAAGTACGGCTCTCAAAATATTTCATCGGCATGCGGTTTATTTTTTCTGTAATTTCTTTTCGCATTCGGTAACAGATTTTCTGTGTGATACCGGTCATGATCCATCCCTGCATAAAACTCAGGACAGAGCTGACCAGATATAAACCAAGTACAAACAGCAGCACTTTTCCTATATAGGAAAAATCAATGCCGCCGGTTCCGGCTACTTTTGCCATCAGACCTTCTGCCAGGCCTGTCGTCGCCTTACCAAGTACCTTCGGACCAAGCACACTGAATACTGTGGAACATGCCGCGATGATCATGACAAACACAACGGCGATCTTATATTTTCCCATATAGCGGAGAATTTTTCCAAGGGCACCTTTCAGATCTTTTGCCTTTTCACCCGGGACCATCCCTCTGCCCGGTCCCATTCTGCGTCTCGGTCGGGAAGCAGAATGTATATTTCTTTCATTACTCATGGTACTCACCCTCCTCTCCGTCTGTCAGGCCAAGTTCTTTTGCGGACATCTGAGATTTTGCAATCTCTTGATATACCGTACAGTGTTTCATCAATTCCTCATGGGTTCCTTTTCCAACAATCTCCCCTTCATCCAGCACAAGGATCTGATCTGCATGCAAAATTGTACTGATACGCTGTGCCACGATGATCACCGTGCTTTCCTGAACGGTATCTGAGAGTGCTTTCCTCAGTTTTGCATCTGTCTTCAGATCCAGTGCGGAAAAGCTGTCATCAAACACAAAGATTCTCGGATGTTTTGCGATGGCACGGGCAATGGCAAGACGCTGCTTCTGTCCTCCGGACACGTTCGTTCCGCCCTGAGCGATCGGAGATTCATATTTCTCCGGTTTTTCTTCGATAAATTCTTCCGCCTGGGCAATCTGTGCTGCCTGAACTACCTGGGCATCCGTTGCTTCGGCGTTTCCAAAACGCAGGTTGGACGCAATCGTTCCGGAAAACAACACACCTTTTTGCGGTACAAATCCAATCTGCTGACGCAGGTCTTTCATAGAAAGTTCCCGGATATCAATACCGTCCAGTGTTATGCTTCCCTTCGTCACATCATACAGACGCGGAATCAGATTCACGATCGTAGATTTTCCACAACCGGTACTTCCGATGATCGCCGTAGTCTGCCCCGGATAAGCAGTGAAGTCAATGTCGTGAATCGCCGGCTCCCTGCTGCCCGGATATGTGAAATCCACATGGTCAAATTTCAACACACCCTCTGATGTTTCGATATGTTTCGGTTCTGTTGCTTCCCGGATTGTAAAATCTGTATGCAATACTTCATCAATACGGTCTGCTGCCACACCGGCACGCGGAAGCATAACAGACATCATTGTCAGCATCAGGAATGCCATAACGATCAGCATCGCATACGTGATAAATGCAGTCATGGAACCAACCTGCATCACTCCAAGATCTATTTTTTTAGCTGCCACCCAGACGATGGCTACGGTCAGGGCATACATGATCAGCATCATACCGGGCATCATCAGCGTCATGACACGGTTTGTGAAAAGCATGGTCTTTGTCAGTTCACGGTTCACACCGTCAAACCGTTCTTCCTCTTTATCCTCACGACGGAATGCACGGATAACCGGAAGACCGGTAAGAATCTCTCTGGAAACCAGATTGACACCATCCACTTTTTCCTGCATTTGCCTGAACTTCGGCAGTGTCACACTCATCAGGATCATGACAAATGCAAAGATCACGATGACCGCCGCTACGATCAGCCAGCCCATGCCGGATCTTGTCTGTATTACTTTGATGATACCGCCGATACCAAGGATCGGTGCGTAGGCAAGCATCCGCAGAAAGATTGCTGTCACCATCTGGATCTGCTGTACATCATTGGTACTTCGAGTGATCAGAGATGCTGTGGAGAAATGCTCCATCTCCGCATTGGAAAAATGCATGACTTTCTCATACAGGCGACCGCGCAGAGAACGTCCCACACCGGCTCCCACTTTGGATGCCAGATAGGATATAAAAATAGCGCAGGCCATCATAATTGCAGCCAGACCAGCCATCTGCAATCCTTTTTTCCACAGATAGGATGTCTGGATCTGTGCCAGGTTCAGACCGGCTGCTTCATCGCAGGATGCCGCATAAGCTGCTTTGCTGGCCGTGATCATGGAATCTCCCATGGCATCCACCATTTTCTGCATGGAATCCCGCATGGAAAGCACTGCATCCTCATCCATCTGCCCGCTCTTGATCATTGCTTCAAACATCGGACGGATATCCACACAGGTTACCGTCTGTGTACTTCCATCCTCCTGTTCCACTTCTTTTTCTGATACTTTCAACTCTGTTCCCATCATCTGGCCAATCTGCTCCAGACTCATCTGTTCATATACCGATACGTCCCCGCCGGTCTGCTCTGCAAGCAGTTTTTTGAACTGTGCTTCTTCCATCCGGGACATCTGATAATTCAGGATCAGTGGTATGGCAAATTCGGAATCCAGCTCACCCAGCGTCTCTTTGTCTGTCACTGAACGCTCATATGTCTCATGCTGTGTCGCTTCATAGCTGGATGCCCACAGCGTTTTTTCTTCTTTTGTCATAAAAAGCTGTGCATCTTCATATTCCTCCGCTGTTATCTCCTCTGGAAGACTGTACTCGATACCCTTGTTCTGAATTCCCACATCGATGATATCTGCAGTATAAGTCGGCAATGCCAGATCACAGTATGCCTGGAGCACAAGCACTGCCACGATCACAAGAATCGTCTTCCAGTACGGAATCATGTTCTTAAAAATCTTCTTCATTTCCGTGATTTCCTTTCTGTTTACTACTACTACGCTAAGCGTTTCCAAATTCAGCTGTCTGTAAAGTGGACATTCGCACTATGATTTGCACCGGTATGCTTATCAGCTGCTTTCTTCTGGCTCTGCCGGATTTTTTCCAGTTCTTCTTTGGCCAGATCATATTGCTGGTGAATATAACTCACCAGCCGCGCCATTTCTTCTTTATCCGTTTTTTCAAATACCCGGCGGATAAATTCATTCGTAATCTCATTGGATTCATCCAGAACCTCCTGCCCGGATTTTGTAATCTCCACCAGTGTATTTCTTCGGTCTTTCTGATCCACAAAACGTCTGACATATCCTTTTTCTTCCAATGCTTTGATACTGCGTGACACTGCCGGTGGCAGTGCATGCGTATATTCCGCCAGATCAGACATCTTTACACCAGGCCCGGAACCGATTTTCTTCTGCACATGGTAAATGCCGTTCATCAATACAAACTCGCCTTTATTCAGATGTGGAAGAATACTTCCGATATTCAGTTTTCGGAACATATGCAGTGCCTCCCACACGTTCTGCTCCATATCTTCCATCGAGTCTATGGCCTTTATCCGTTCCATATATCCGGCACAGCTGCATCCCATCTCACGCGCTGCAGAAGTATCCGCATTCTTTGTCTGTTCCTCTTTCTTATCCTTTGCATTTTCCATAACTCCCGGATAGTCCTCCTTTCCTTATGCTCCAAAACACCCCACTGCTCTTATCATTCCATATGCTCTTCAGTGAGAACGCTTTTCTCGTCCCAATATTTAACAGTGTTAACAATTAACTGTCGCTAAATATTAACACCGTTAATCATTATTGTCAACAAAAAGAGGAAGCAGCAATTCTAAAATAAATATAAAATTAGCTGATTCCTCTTTCGAATCTCATTATTCTGTTTTTCAGAACTTCTCCACCAGCATACCACTTCGATACGCCTGCAGCAGTTCTTCCAGTTCCGCAATATTCTCCCGCAATACCTTTCCGGTATCGGTATCGTTTACGGTTTTCCGTTTCACCACATTCTGTTCCATGACGATATGGGAATGGATGCAAGTCTCATTCAGCACCGTATCTTCCATAGAAGTAAATGGCTCATGTGCTGCCAATACCAGACCGTAGGAGTTGTAGATCAGCGTGTAGCCGGCGATGCCGGTCTTCGGCTGATATGCCTTGGAAAATCCACCGTCAATGACCAACAGCTTGCCGCCGCATTTTACCGGTGATTCACCTTTTTTCACAATGACCGGAATATGACCGTTAATGATATGTGCCCCCTGCACCGGAAGTCCGAATTCCTTCAGAATCTTATCTACGATCTCTTCCTTCTCAAAGAGACGGTAGTAAGCATTTTTTGGCTCTTCGTGCGTTTCCGTGGCATCAATAAAGTAACGCTCAAACGTCGCCATACGTTCTTTTCCAAACACCGGTGAATGTTTGTTTTTCCAGATAAACCACAGGATATCCTCACCTCGTTGCTTCTCCTGCGGATCAATGGAATAATATCCTTTTCTGGCATAATGCTCCAGAATATCGTACAACGCCTTTCCACTGTAAGTTTTGTCAAAAATCCTGACTTTCATAAAACTGCCATCCTCATTCAACGGCACGCATCCATGATACAGCAGGTTTCCATTATATACTTTATAGAGGCTTCCTTTTGTATACAGGAACCGGATATGACGCTGCAGACGCTCACTGCCGAGAAAGCTGTTTTTCAATCGTTCCACTACGTCTTCCTCTTCATGAGTCAGTTTATATGGATCCTTTGGATCAATGGTCGGAAAATAGGTGTCATTCAACGGATATTCTTTGCCGCCCAGTTTGATGGTTCCCTGCTTATAATCAATCTTGTCCAGCAGCAGACGTTCCTTCATATTCCACTCCGGATGCTTCTTGATCAGCTGCCCTTCCACCTTGAACTGAATGATGGTGATGGCTTTGTGCATCATGGCATCCATCTCTGCATAATCCCTGTCGTATTCCTTATCATCATCCCGCACATGAACATTGAATGTCTTACTTGTATGTCCCTGATAGCAATCAATGGCAAGCCGCATCAGTGGGATCATATTGATCCCGTACGCATCCTCCAGAATCGCCAGGTTGCCGTAACGGGCGGAAATACGCAGCATATTGCACATACATGGTACGGAACCGGCCGCTGCTCCCATCCACAGGATATCGTGGTTTCCCCATTGGATGTCCACAGAATGATGAGTCATCAGATCATCCATGATCAGATGCGGGTATGGACCTCGGTCAAAAATATCGCCTACCACATGCAGATGATCTACGGTAAATCTACGCACCAGATAGCAGAAATCAATGATCAGCTGTGCGGCTCTGCCGGTGTGGATGACAGAGTTGATGATTTCATTATAATATGCTTCCTGATCTGCCACATCCGGTCTTCCTGTCATCAGTTCCTCAATAATATATGCAAAATCTTTTGGCAATGATTTCCGCACTTTGGAACGGGTATACTTGGATGATGCATTTTTACATACGCGGATCAGACGGAAGATTGTCACTTTATACCAGTCTTCCAGATTTTCCCGCTGTGTCAGTTTTCCCTCAATCTGTTTGATCTTCAATTCCGGATAATAGATCAGTGTCGCCAGGGTACGTTTCTCCGGAATTCCAAGAGAACTTCCGAATTCGTCTTCAATCTTGCGCTGTACGGCTCCGGAACCGTTGCACATAACATGCCGAAACTGTTCATATTCCCCGTGAACGTCTGTAATAAAATGCTCTGTGGCTTTCGGCAGACTTAAGATTGCCTTCAGATTGACGATTTCTGTCGCTGCTGCTGCAATGTTTGGATATTGTGTTGCCAGTACCTTCAAATACTTGATATCTGCATTTTCCATGCCTGGTTATCCCCCTTATTAAATCGTTCGTGTTTTAGGATGCGCTCTTGATCACATCTGCCATTCCGTAAAATCCGGCCGGTTTTCCTGCCAGATATTTTGCTGCCTCAATGGCTCCCTTGCCAAAGATGGCTTTGGAATATGCAGTATGTTTGAATGTGATCACTTCATCCGTTCCTGCAAAGATTACTTCATGTTCACCGACGATATTACCGCCGCGGACCGCCTGAATGCCGATCTCATATTTGTCACGTTTCTTACGTTCCTGAGAACGGTCATATTTGTAGGAATATGCCTCATCCAGTGCTTCATTCATGGAATCAGCCAGCGCAATGGCAGTTCCGCTCGGAGCATCCAGCTTCTGATTGTGATGTTTCTCCACGATCTCCATGTCAAATCCTGCCGGAGCCAGCACCTTTGCAGCCGTCTGAAGCAATTCCATCAAAGTATTCACACCCAGAGACATATTTGCTGATTTCAATACAGCGACTTTCTCGCTGGATGTTTTTAACAGAGCGTCCTGCTCACCGGAAAGACCTGTGGTACATACAACCACCGGAATCTGACGGGATACGCAATATGCCATAAGAGCATCAATACAGCTGACATGTGAAAAATCAATAATGGCATCAGCTGCCACATCGCAGTCTCCAATATTTGCAAATACCGGATAGCCGTAATGCTGCTCCGTGTTGATGTCAATACCTGCCACGATCTCAATCTCAGGATCTTTTTCACACAGATCACTGATCACATGACCCATATGTCCGTTGCATCCATTCATAATTACTTTTGTCATAATTTATCTTCCTCCGTAATCTTTCTATTTAATAATACCCCCGCACATCATGCGGGGGCAAGACAATTTATTGTATTTATTTTAATAAACCGTATCTGATCATTTCCTGACGGAGCATCTCCTTGTGTGCATCTTCCATCTCACACAGTGGTGCTCTCAGCGGACCTGCTTCCCAGCCAAGCATGTTCATGGCTGTTTTTACCGGAATCGGGTTTACTTCACAGAATAATGCGTTGATCAGTGGAATTGCATCCAGCTGTAATTTTGCTGCTTTCTTATAATCTCCCTCCAGAAACTCCATCACGATATCATGGGTCTGGCGCGGTGCGATATTGGATAATACAGAAATCACACCCAGACCGCCCAGTGATAACAGCGGAACTACCTGATCATCATTTCCGGAATACAGTTCCAGTTTTCCGTCACACAGATTCATGGTTTTTGCTGCGTGAGACAGATCTCCGGTGGCATCTTTCAGACCTACGATATTATCTACATTTTTTACCAGATGTGCGATGGTCTCCGGATTCAGTCCACAGCCTGTTCTGGACGGAACATTGTACATGATCACCGGCACTTTGATAGAATTTGCAACGCTGGTATAATGTGCAATAAGACCTTTCTGTGTTGCTTTGTTATAGTAAGGTGTTACGATCAGAACAGCATCTGCACCGTCTTTGTCAGCTTCCTGAGAAAGCTCGATGGCTGTCTGCGTACTGTTAGAACCGGTTCCTGCAATAACCGGAACACGGTGTTTTGTAAACTCAATGGCTGCTTTTACAACTTTTTTATGTTCTTCTTCGGATAAAGTTGCACTCTCACCGGTTGTACCGGCAATAATAATGGCATCTGTACCGTTATCAATCTGATAATTGATGTTTCTCTCCAGCAGTTCATAGTTAACTTCTAAATTCTCTTTCATCGGTGTAACAATTGCAACACCTGCTCCTTTGAAAATTGGCATTTCAAACTCCTCCTACCTATATACTTTCAACAAACGAAACGAATTACTGCTTTTTCTGAATAGATTGACAAAAAAATGAACCAGCTCACGCGCTGGTTCCTGAAACTGATTCATGTCTTAAATACACAAACGAATTAAACGTCCTATTTCAGTGATAGCGCACCATCGTTTCCGATGACAGTTACAATGTTCTTCACATTGCCCCCAAGCAATATACAGCCGTTCCCATATATTCTTTCGGCGTGTCTTCCTTTCCTCTGCCCTCATCTGTGAATCGGAACATACGGCAGATTACTCTTAATCCACGCAACCTCTATCTGTTAATGTTTTGTTGGTGCTCAATATAACACTTTGAAACAGAATTGTCAACCTTCGGTTTGTATTTTTATACAGACTTTTCACATATTTATTATAGTTCACAGAAGGATTTCTTCTATCCTTCCTTTTTGATGCAGATTTCATACACCTCATCTGCATGAGTAATGATACCGTCGCTGATGATCTGTCCGGTCATGATCAGATCCATATCATCGGATTTCAGTTCCATCAACTGAACAATCTCCTCTTCTGACACAATCTGCTCATTCAGGAGTCCCAGTACCTCATCCAGGATCAGAATATTGCACTCCCCTGTCTGCAGTACCTTTCTGGCATAATTGATGCCGTTTTTCATATTCATCTGCTCTTCTAACTGTCCTTCTTCCGGCAGTTCATTGTAATATTTCTCTGATTTCTGAAAACGAAACAGACGGATCTCCGGTTCGAGACGTCCGAGAAAGCTGATCTCATCTTCATCTTTCCGTTTTAAAAACTGAATTACAATGACGGATTCTCCCTTGCTTGCCTCATGAATGGCATATCCTAATGCCGCCGATGTCTTTCCCCTGCCGGCACCATAATATACCTGTATTTTTCCTGTACTCATAGTCTCCTCCTTTGAAGTCACATATGCTTCTTTGCAGCCTGCATATTCTGTATCGGATGCTTTATTTCTACATTTGCAGCATCAGAACGATCCTCAAACCGGATTTAAGATAGCACATTTATCCAAAAAATGCAAATATTTCTATTCGTCTTCCAACAGATCCACCTTACTCACAGATACTTCGTATGCCACCCGGTGCTCCACTTCTTCCTCACTGATCCGTTTGACATATTCCCGGCTCTGCACCCTGCCAACGATCTGAATGTGGCATCCCACTGTGAACCCGGAGGCAAACCGTGCATTTCTGCCCCAGCAGATGCATGGTATGTAATCTGACTTTCCATAAGACCGGTTCACTGCCAGCAGCACATCGGCAATCTCCCTTCCCAGAGGCGTTTTTCGGTAAATCGGTTCTTTGCAGATATAGCCATCCAGAAAGATCTGGTTTGTTTTCTCATTTTCATCTATCTCATCCAAAAACTCCAGTTCTCTGACAAACACCGACAGCACAAGACGATTTTTCTTTTCTTCATGGCGGTTATAAGACCGGAACTGTCCGCTGATCCGGATGAACTGCCCGGTGTAATCCTGTTCAGTATCGATCAGGCGTTCTGAAACCATCAGCGGGATATAATCGGAGTAATTACTCAGACGGCTCACCGCCAGTTCCACCATGTAAAAACCTTCTCCAAATACTTCATGACTGAATTGAAACGCTGAAACAATCTCACCCATCATTGTCACCTGGTTGTTTTCAAACAATTTATCTGTCATAATTGTGCTCCCTTCTTCACATGTATCTTTCTACATGTACTTCCTTGTGTTTTTAATTTATTCTTTTTTTTCGCGTTTAGAACCTGAACTTCAGCAGAAACGCTCCCCTCTGTGGTCTGGGTTTTCTGCAGCAGCTTTTGTCTTCCGGCTCCCATAATGTATCATTCAGTGAATGAATATTATAGTTATTTTTGTCGATAACATTTTTTATTCTTCCTCTTGTCAAATTCTCATTTTGTGATAAAATAAATTGGTTGCACTGATATAAAGACTACATTTTCTATCATTTCGATAGACGAAACTATAAACAACTGATTTATTCAGAAGGAAGGATACATGTAATGAAAACAAAAAGAGAGGACATTCGTAATATTGCTATCATCGCTCACGTAGACCACGGTAAAACAACACTGGTAGACGAGCTGCTGAAACAATCCGGCGTCTTCCGTCAGAATCAGGAAGTGCAGGAACGTGTCATGGATTCCAATGACATCGAGCGTGAACGAGGAATCACGATTCTGTCTAAAAATACTGCAGTATTTTACAAAGATACAAAAATCAACATCATTGATACTCCGGGTCATGCTGATTTCGGAGGAGAGGTAGAGCGTGTCCTGAAAATGGTAAATGGCGTTATCCTTGTGGTTGACGCATTTGAGGGTGCTATGCCTCAGACAAAATTCGTTCTGATGAAAGCACTGGAACTGAATCTTCCGGTTATCGTCTGCATTAACAAAATCGATCGTCCTGAGGCAAGACCGGATGAAGTCATCGACGAAGTTCTGGAACTGTTCATGGATCTGGATGCTTCCGATGAGCAGCTTGACTGCCCATTCGTTTACGCATCTGCAAAGAACGGTTATGCAACCCTGAGTCTTGACGACGAGCCGAAAGATATGATGCCGCTGTTCGAGACAATCTTAAACTACATTCCGGCTCCGGAAGGTGATCCGGATGCAAACACACAGGTTCTGATCAGTACCATCGACTACAATGAGTACGTTGGACGTATCGGTGTCGGCAAAGTCGACAACGGCTGCCTGCGTGTGAACCAGGATGCCATCATGCTGAACGCACACGATCCGGAAAAACAGAAAAAAGTCCGCATCAGCAAACTGTATGAGTTTGACGGATTAAATAAAGTAGAAGTAAAAGAAGCAAAGATCGGATCCATCGTAGCGATCTCCGGTATCGCTGATATCCATATCGGTGATACGATCTGTGATCCGGAAAATCCGGTAGCGATCCCGTTCCAGAAGATTTCCGAGCCGACCATCTCCATGAATTTCATCGTAAATGACAGCCCGCTGGCAGGTCAGGAAGGAAAATACATTACTTCCCGTCATATCCGTGACCGTCTCTTCAAAGAGCTGAACACAGATGTTTCCCTCCGTGTAGAGGAAACCGACAGTGCCGACAGCTTCAAAGTATCCGGTCGTGGCGAGTTGCATCTGTCTGTTCTGATCGAGAACATGCGTCGTGAAGGTTATGAATTTGCAGTAAGTAAAGCAGAAGTTCTGTACCATACAGATGAGAATGGCAAAAAAACAGAGCCAATGGAGCAGGCTTACATCGATGTACCGGATGAGTTCACCGGTGTTGTTATCGAGAAACTGAGCCAGCGTAAAGGTGAGCTGCAGAATATGGGAAGCATCAGCGGCGGTTATACCCGTCTGGAATTCAAGATTCCGTCCCGTGGTCTCATCGGTTACCGTGGTGACTTTATGACAGACACAAAAGGTAACGGCATCATCAATACCATTTTCTGTGGCTATGAACCATACCGTGGAGATATCCAGTATCGTAAACTTGGTTCCCTGATTGCTTTCGAGTCCGGTGAGTCCGTAGCATACGGTCTGTTCTCCGCACAGGAGCGTGGTTCCCTGTTTATCGGACCTGGTGAAAAAGTATACTCCGGCATGGTCATCGGACAGTGTTCCCGTGGTGAGGATATTGAATTAAATGTCTGCAAAAAGAAACATCTGACCAATACACGTTCCTCTTCTGCTGACGAGGCACTGACATTGACACCGCCGAGAATTCTGAGTCTGGAGCAGGCACTTGACTTCATTGATACCGATGAGCTTCTGGAAGTAACTCCGGAAAGCCTGAGAATCCGTAAGAAGATCCTTGATCCGACTTTAAGAAAACGTGCATCTTTCAAGAAATAAATGCAAGAAAACACAAGAGACAGACTAAGACGTCTTTTCTCTTGTGTTTTCTTTTGCCACGCATTAAAATGCGCATGTTCAAACCACTATTTACAATGAAAGCAAATAGATTTTCTTAATTTAAAAAAACTGCCGCACCGAAATGCGACAGTTTTTTATCATAATTTCCTATAACGCTTTGATGCGCTCCAGAGCAGCAAGTGTATTCTCATACGTTCCAAATGCTGTCAGTCTGAAATATCCCTCTCCACTCGGTCCGAATCCGGATCCCGGTGTACCTACAACATTTGCCTTTTCAAGCAGGTAATCGAAAAACTCCCAGGATGTCATCTGATCCGGTGTCTTTAACCAGATATATGGTGCGTTCACACCGCCAAATACCTCAAAGCCTGCGTTCTGCAGTCCGCCTTTGATGGCTGCTGCATTTTTCATATAATATGCAACCTGTTCTTTTAACTGTGCTTTGCCTGCCTCGCTGTATACAGCCTCACCGGCACGCTGTACGATGTACGGAGCTCCGTTGAATTTGGTTCCGTGACGTCTTGCCCACATCTGATGCAAGGATACCTCGCCGCATTTCAAGTCTTTCGGAACAACGGCATATCCGAGACGGACACCTGTAAATCCAGCATTTTTTGAAAAACTCTTCAGCTCGATGGCACAAGTTCTTGCGCCTTCGCACTCATAGATCGTATGAGCTACATTATCCTCGGAAATGTATGCTTCGTATGCACCGTCATAAATGATCACTGCACCGATCCGGTTGGCATAGTCAACCCATTCCTGCAGCTGGTCTTTTGTGATGGTAGTACCTGTCGGATTATTTGGCAGACACAGATAAATGATGTCCGGATCTTCCTTCGGGAACTCCGGAACGAAATTGTTCTCTTTTGTGCATGGCATGTAGATGACATTGCTCCACATCTCAGTCTTCGGATCGTAAGTACCGGTTCTGCCTGCCATAACATTGGAATCCACATAAACCGGGTAAACCGGATCACATACAGCGATGCGGTTATCTACGGAAAAAATCTCCTGGATATTTCCGGAATCACTCTTTGCTCCGTCGGATACAAAAATCTCATCTGCGCTGATGTCGCATCCTCTTGCTTTATAGTCATTGTCCGCAATGGCAGTGCGCAGGAACTCATATCCGAGATCCGGTGCATAACCGTGGAAGGTCTCTGCATTTCCCATTTCTGTAACTGCACCATGCATTGCATCGATAATTGCAGGTGCCAGTGGCTGGGTAACATCACCTATTCCAAGACGAATCAATGTTTTCTCCGGATTTGCAGCCTGGTATGCACTTACTTTTTTTGCAATCGTGCTGAACAGATAGCTGCCCGGAAGTTTCTGATAGTTGTCATTCACTTTAAACATCTTCTCAACTCCTCACTAAACAATCTCTTTAAATTTTCTTCGGATTCTGTGTAGTAACAAAAATCTAAGTCCGCTTACATAAATAAACGCATATATGTACTGCGTTTTATGTAAGCGGACTTAGTATAACATAACCTCTATCAAAAAAGCAACTGTATTAAAAAATCCCATGCTTCGTCTGCACACGATTCAGCTTCTCACCCAACGGTTTTAATCCAATCATCAAAAAGACCACATTGGATGACATATAGGCAATAATATATGGTACAGCTGTGCTCAGTGCCATCAGATACCGTTTCCAGGACCACACACCTGTCAGATCCAGCACTGTCCAGATATCCATAATACCGGAATACAGCATTCCCATCAGCATGCCCCAGATTATCAGCGGTATGCGGTTGCGCAGCACTTTTCGCATCCCCGGAAGTCCGGACAGAAATCCGATGATTCCCCATGTCAGCATCTGAAACGGAGTCCATGGCCCCTGTCCAAAGAAAATATTCGAAGTCAGTGCAGAGAGGGATCCTACCAGAAACCCACACTCCGGCCCCATAAAAATACCGGTCAGAATGATAATGGCTGACATCGGTTTGAAGCCGGGCACTACACCGAAGATCAGTCTGCTGATGACCGTGATGGTCGTCATAACTGCAATCATGACCATCCGGCGGATACTGCCTTCTTTCTTCTCATAAGTCAGATAGAAAAAGAAGCATGCCAGAAATGCAATCATCATGGACACCAGCGTATACCTCCGGTCAGAAAACAACCGCACGCCAAGAACAATCAACGCCACTATGCTGCCGATCATGATCACATCATTCCTGATTCGTCGTTTTTCACTGCTCATATGCTACCTCCGCTCCTGCATCTGTACAGAAGTATCCGTTTTTTTTCCGTTCTGCCTGCACAAAGCAATGACTTCCTCACAGGTAATGGTGTTATCAAAAGCCTTGCGGGAAATACGGTTGGCTGCCGTCGTATAATAGTTATTATTACAGAAAAATTCCTCCGGTACATCCAGAGATGTGATCTCATGATCAAAAAACAGTCCGCAGCGGTCAGAAACTTCTGCTGCAAACTCCACATCATGGGTTACCATGATAATGGTAATGCCCTGTTGTTTCAACTGTTTCAGAAGCATTCCAAGCTGCCGTTTGGACCAGGCATCAATGCCTTTCGTCGGCTCATCTAACAGAAGCAGTTTCGGCTGCAGCAGCAGAATTTTTCCAATGGCTGCTTTCTGCTGCTCGCCGCCGCTGAGATCGTACGGATGGCGGTCCAGCAGGTGTTCGATGTGCAGCGTCGCAGCAATCTCCTCTGTCTTTTGTGCCATCTGTTCTTTGCTGTATCCCATCGTTCTTCGCACTTCTGCATAATCTTCCCGCACAGTCATTTTTAAGAATACAGTCTGTGGGTTCTGTGGCAGAAATGCCAGTTTGTTCACATACAGCTCTTTTCCGGAATATTTCTGCAGACGCTTCCCAAATACTTCAATTTTGCCGCGGTACGGTTTGCAGGTTCCGGAGATGATTTTCAACAGTGTTGTCTTGCCTGCACCGTTTCCACCCAGAAGGCTGATAATCTCGCCCTGGCGTACGGACAGTGCTACCCCATCCAGCACATCCGGCAGATCCTTCGCATACCGGAAGCAGATATCCTTCATGCGCATGACAAACGGTGCATCCTCGGAAACAGTCTCATTCTTCCGTTCAAAATGGCGGATTTCATTGCGGTAATTCTTTTCCAGAAACATCCGCCCGTCACGGACAGTCAGCGGACACTCTTCCTCTTCCACATCCAGTCCATGATAAATCCGCAGGGCGCTTGGCATACCAACCAGCATCTTGTGATTTGAATTCAGTTTTTTCAGATCTTTACCGGCCTGCCGCGGCGGCTCCATCAACAAGACTCTGCCCTGGTCCATGATCAGCGCCTGATCTGCCACCGGGAAAACATCCTCCAGACGATGTTCTGTCATAATGATGGTCAGGCCAAGTTCCTTGTTGATTTTTCGCAGTGTATTGATAAAGTCAGAAGCTGCGATCGGATCCAACTGGCTTGTCGGTTCATCCAATATCAGCAGTTTTGGCTGCATGACCATGACAGCTGCAAGGTTCAGCAGCTGTTTCTGACCCCCGGAAAGTTCTGTGGTTTTTTTCCGGAACCAGTCATCAATTCCAAAAAAACATGCCATCTCTGCCACTCGACGACGAATGACCGGGGTCGGTACCCCCATATTTTCCAGCCCAAACGCAAGTTCATGCCAGACTTTATCTGTTACTGTCTGATTCTCCGGATTCTGTAAAACAAATCCAATCTCACAGGCAGCTTCCCGTTCCGTCAACGCTGCCTGTTCCACGCCGTGAAACCAGATGTTTCCGGAACGTTCTCCTGCCGGGGCAAGCTCTCGCTTCAGCAGTTTCAGCAACGTGGTCTTGCCACATCCGGATTCTCCGCAAACCACCACAAACGCTCCTTCCTGCACCTGAAAAGATACATTCTGAAGCGTCGGTTCTGGCTCAGCCGCATCCGGATTCTGCTTCGGATATGTAAAAGTCAGATTTTCGACTTTAAGTAACTCCATAACACTTTCTCCTTCAATTCCAAAATACCCGGAATACACATAAATATTAAAACACTTACATATCCGACAACAGCCAGATGGTCTGTTTTGATATCAGCTACATACGGATAATAATACATTTCAAAAGATCCTTTCAGGAAACAAAACAGTGTGATCACTGCCAGCACACCCATGATCCCCATTACAATGGCATCTCTGGTCTGAAACTTAAACAGTGTAAAACTGGTTCTTCCCGGCAGACCATATCCTCTTGCTTTCATTGAATCCGCCGTGTCAATGGAGTTTTCCATCGACCAGGCAAGCAGACTGTCAAAAACACGCATACCGCCGCCGATTTTGTCCGGAATACTGTCTGTGGCATAAAGTCCCATGGTCTTCTGAGCCTGATTGATCTTATGGATCTGCAGTTTAAACAGCGGAATAAACCGGAATACCATAGACAGGATCAGTCCCATCTTTGGAATGATTTTTCCAAACAGATACAGGAATTTGTCTGTAGTCAGAATTGTCGTATAACATTTACACCAGAGCAGCACGCCCACCAGCATACCGGCCGAAACTGTTCCATAGATCAGTGCTTCCAGCGTCACAGGATTATCATTCATAAAAAACAAAATGGTCTCACCGCTGTGAATAAATATCGGATTCATCACTGCCAGCATAAAAAACAGACAGAAGAAAAAAAACAATTCTTCTACAATTTTGCGAGGAGTATTTCGGATGCTGAACAACAGCATTCCGCCAATTATGGATGCCGCGATCACCACCGGATGCATGCTGACCATGGAAAATCCGACAGCCAGTGCATAGTACAGAAACTGTACGGCAGGATGATAACTTTCATACCCATTCATTTTGCATCCCCCTCTCCTGCTGATTCTTTCTCTGTGTCTTGTTTCTCAGAATCTGTTTTGTTTCCATTCTTTTTGTTTTTCTGATTTTTTATCTTTTCATAATAGTCGTCTCCGACATCTCTGCCAAGATCACAGGTATATACCCACTCGATCGTATCTTTGTCCTTCAGCTTATAAGCACTTGGTCCCTTCCCCGGGAAACTGCCGTTTACCTTATACATCCAGCCGGACAGTTCTCCACAGGAATAGTCCGTGACATGATTAATGCCGCGGATAAACACCGTGCTGTACTTGTTCGTGTCCGGACCGTTGTATTCCATGGAAATTTTGTTGTACTGGCAGGCGCGTTTCAAAATATCAAATGCCGTATCGCCTTTTCGCAGTACATAGGTCGTTTCCGGAAGAATGACACCATCGTTCGGAACATATTTTTCGTCCTTCAACTGTTTGTTTAGTTTTTCCCAGTTCTCAGGCTGACGCAGAGTATCACATTTGATACTGATCGTAACGGTCTCGGAATCTTCCTGAATATCCTCCATATGCGTCAGATAGTATTCGTCCACGGACTGAATTTTGGTTCCTCTTATCAGAACCAGTGCCAGTACCAGCATGATTCCGATCATTACAATATTTTTTTTCATGCCATCATCCTGTCCTTACCACTCGTCATCATCATCGTCGTCAAGCTGCGCATTCTGTGCCGACGCTTTTTTCTTTTTGCTCTCTTTTAATACCAGAACAAGGAAAATCACAACCACCACAACGATCACAACGGCAATACCAGCAGTCAGATATAAGGTTCTGTTGCTGACATCCGCCTCCACTTCCTCACTGCTGCGTGTATCTGTTGTATCTGTATCGCTCAGTGCCGGAAGCTTCTTGTCTGCTGCCGCAATGGCATCTGCAGAAACCGTCTGTGCATCTGTCATCTCGAACAGTCTCGTCTGTCCTTCCCAGAGACGGCGCACTGCCTCCAGACCGTAAAGCGTCTGATAACCGGCCATGTTATTGCCCTCAGTTTCTTTCTCATCGCTATCCAGGCTATGGATGATACCACCATCTGCCAGACAAAATGCCTGCATACCGTCGATGAGTGTTTTACCATTTTTTATAAAGGCACCATCCTGCTCCGGATCTCTGCCCCAGGATGCCAGCGCGATCATCGCCCATGCGGTACTCTCGGAAGTACGTTCATCGTAAGTCAGCATGCTTCCGTCATCTGCCTGCAGCTCGCTTAAGCGTGCAAACGCTTTCTCTGCCACCGCATCCACAGTGGATGTCTCTTCCTGCCCGGAAATGATTCCGGTATAAGTATATGTCTTGTCCTGTCCCCGATAAGGCGCCAATGCCGTCAGTACCATGGAAGTCAAATCCACATCAGAAGGGTCTGTCTTGATCAGTCCGAAACCGCCATCTGCCAGCTGTCGGGATAACAGTTCACTGATCAGTTTTTCTCTGGTCCACTCAGCGCCTTCCGGCTCCTGATAATTCTTTGCGTCAATGGTCAACAGTGCCCAGATATAACCGTTGATCCCCTGATCCCCCGGGTCTCCCCAGCAGCTGTTGCTGTTCCATACGGTATCATGAATGAGATTGATGGGATTTCCATCCGGATCCGTACCGAAATTTTCCGGATCCCCACCACATGCAATGACAGTCAGTGCCATACGGTGAATATCGGAAATCCGTAATCTCATCATACTGTCTTCTTTGTTTGCATACACCGCCTCCACTGCATCCTGCAATCTGGCCAGGTATGCTGCCCGTTGTTCTTCCGTAGCACTTCCCATGCGCGCCACATCAAACGCAAACCAGTCACTGCCGGCGCTCCCGGCCTGATCACGCAGTTCTCCTGTCAGCAGTTCCTTCTCACCTTCCGAACTGCTCTTCCATGACACGATGCCTTCCTCCATCTGCTTTACATCCGGTAACCGATCTGCGGCCCATACCTGCCGCGGCATGGCAGTCAGCCAGACTGCCACAAGGAGCAGCAGGAGAAATCCTGCGCTCCACCTGTTTTTTGCTTTGTAGCCCTTTCTCATGTCTCTCTCCTCATATGATCTCATTCTATACCTTGTATCTCATATCAGACTTACGCCGGATGCTTCTCTTATCGCTTATTATCCATCCGCCCCGGGTCTGCTGTCTAATAATGAACCTGTGTTGCTTTTCGTTTTTTTGCTGCCTCAGCCAGTGCCACCGCAAAACCGATCGTCACAATGCCGCAGGTTGTAAATACGATCACCAGTACCGACAGAAGTGTCCGGTATGTTCCATCCTTTCCGGTCGTCTTTACCGCTGTACTGTCCTCTGCTGCCCCCTCATCCAGCTGACTGGCCAGCCAGTCCGGAAGTTGCGTATCTTCCACCGGAATCTGTGTCTGATCCTGCGCCTGTGCATCATGGGCTTCTTCCGGCAGCACTCCTTCTATCGTTCCTGCCACTTCCCCGGTCATATTCTGGCCGTTCTGTGCCAGATCACTGAGTCCGAACGTATTGCCTCCGTTTCGCAGGCTCTCCAGTGTCTCCTGATTTCCTTCTCCCGTTCCCGGCCGTGCATTTGCGCCATTCTGTGTCAATGCCGCATAGGCTGCTTCCGCATGCTCCAGCACCGACAGGTTCCGGATCTGTTTCTGCTCATCCAGCGTCAGTGCATCATACGCTGCCCTTGCTTCCTGAATCTGTGAACCGCTTGCGCTGCTCACCGCTCCAATACTGTCAATGAGCCGCGTTACACGATCAATGGCCGCTTTCGAATCATAGACTCTGATCAGCATTTCCAGTACATCATAATTTGTCACCAGTTCCTGCTGTTCACCGGTCAGGGCATTGTACATGTTAATGGCTGCCATGATGGCTGTTCCACTCTCCAGTGTGATACTCTCCACTCCGCCCAGCTCATGGATCTGCTGGATTACCGGCTGTACTACCACCAGATTCTGATATCTGCGGATTGCCTGCACCAGTACGTTATAATCCGTCACCAGTTTTTTCTGTATTTCCGTCAGTGTCTCATACTGCGCCTGAACAGCAAAAATCTGTTCTTTCTTCTCCAGCGTCACTTCTCCGATTCCGGCAATGGCTGCCACGACTTTTGAAGCTTTCAGCTGGTTATAGGTCTGCTCCGCCTGTATCAGTACTTCCGGATGTGAAACAATCGTTTTTATTTTTTCCGGGAGACTGTCATAGGCATAACGTGCTTTTTCAATTGCCTCTCCGCTGTCCTCGGTTACGCTTCCGATTGCATCGATCAGTTTATCCACCTCTGCCACCAGTGCCAGATCTTCGTCTGTATAACTGTTTTCTGCTTCCAGAATCTCCCACTGTTTCTCAGCATCCAATAAGATCTGATATGCCGTTACCATATTTTTCTGTCTCTCCGTCAGACTGTCATATGCCGTTCTCGCAATCTGAATGGACATTTTGACATATGGTGTATAAATAACTTCACCGATATTCATTATATAGCTGTCCACCTGGGTTGCCGCTGCCATATCCAGCTGATGCTCATACTGCCATGCATCCGGAATCCGGTCAATCTTGCTTCTTGTCTCACTGCTGTGCCGTTCTACTTCCGCAATCGTATCTGCCAGCAGAATGTATTTCTTCGCATTGGCGATCAGAGACTGAATCTCGCTCTTTTCCTCATCCCGGTAGCTTTCCAGATCCACATAGTTTTCCAGCAGGTGGATGGCTTCCTCTTTCGCCTCCTGCAGCTTCCGCTCCTGTGCACCTGCAAGTGTCTCAATCGCTTTTAAAGCTGTCTGTGTTTCTGTTCGAATGGCATCTACTGCCTCCATATCCGCTGCCTGATGAATCCGGTCTGCTGCATCCGCCAGAATCTTCTGCACCTGTTTCCAGTTTTCTGCGGTGTAATCTGCTTCGCTGACACTGCTGTTCAGTGACGAGATAGAACCGGCCTGAAAATCTTCCAATGTCATTTCCCAGGCAAGGATGGGATAACCGTTCTGGAATCCGAGATAATCGTGGATATACTGGTTACCGCCTGCATTCAGATTGTTTAACATATCATCGCTTTTCAGTTCTTTTTCACTGACAAATTTACCGCAGGCAGAGAAATCACCGGAGCTTCCCACCAGAGTACGTCCGATATTGTCCGCACGCTTCAGTGCAAACAGAATCATCTCCTTACTTCCGGTGATCCTGCCAAACAGTGCACCCAGTGCCAGACCGGAATCCTTTGCATTGACAGTACCGGACGTATAGCACCGGTTAAATTCTGCGGTATCATTCAGCATAACTCCACAGATTCCTCCTGCATAGTAAAGTCCGGAAATATCTCCTGCATTATAGCTGGAACGACAGGATATATCCGATGTCAGAATACCACCGATCAGTCCGCCTGCCGCATGTGCAGACCAGACCGTTCCTTTATTCGTGCAAGCCTCGATCTGACAGCCGGTTCGTGCCACGCCCACAATACCTCCAGCGTAATACGTCAGACCACCCCGTCCTGCCGATACGATTTCTACTGTCGCTTCATTTGAGCAGTTGGTGATTTTTGCATTTGTACTGTATCCGGCTACACCCGCCACACCGGCGTCCAGTGTACGGATCCCGGTTACCGTAATGCTGACTTTGCTGTGACAGTCTGTGATTTGTGCCTTTGCATCACTGTTCTTCCCTGCCACATAACCCGCAATTCCTGCCACATAGGTAACTCTTCCACCGAGTTTGATATTACCGGATACCGTCAGATGGCTGACAGATGCTCCGGCTCCCCGGACAGCGCCGAACAGCCCTGTAAAATCACTTTCCACATCCTGATAGAGACCGCGGATTACATGTCCCTGCCCGTCAAAGGTTCCGGAAAACGTCTTATCCGCACTCTTTCCAATCGGTGTCCAGTATTTTCCACCGAGACTGATATCGTTACAGAGCACGGCATTCAGGCTTCCTTTTCCCTGGTTGACCTGATCTGCAAACCATGCCAGCTCATCACCGCTGGTGATCTGGTAAACTCCGTTTTCATCGGCCTTCGGCTCTGTCTTTGTCACACCATCCCAGGCTCCGGTCTCCGGAATCTGGTCGATGATGGCGTCGATCTCATTTTTCGCCTGCTCCAGCAGCTTGTTCAGTTCTACCACTGTCTGTGCTTTCTGCAGATCACGGATAAATCCATCCCGAACCAGTTTGATCTTGTGCATCCATACCACATCGTAAGTCTCAGACGCACGGTAATCTGTCAGTACCTGTACCGCATTGGCACGGACTTCTTCCAGTTTCTTATCTGCAGTAAATGATGCAATCTCATCTTCCAATGCATCTTTTCCGTCACGCACCAGAAGCCGCACATCATCCTCAGACTCTGCTGTCTCCAGTTTTTCTTTCCATGCTGTCAGCACATTCTCCAGCTGCAGCTTCTGGTCATCTGTCAGATCCGGATTTTCTTTCACCAGACGCTTGTGATACTCTTCCAGGGCGATAATACCATTGTCAATGGCATCCGCCAGATCCGTATCCTGTCCGACCCCCGGCTTGATGGCGGTCAGTTTCTCTCTGGCTTCCTTCATGACCTGATCCAGTTCTTCCTCAGAGGCTACCGCTGACAGTTTTTCTTTGTATGTTTTGACCAGAGATTCAATCTTGACATAATTCTTTCCATATTTCTTGCGGTTGTTCTCTGTGAGCCAGCCACTCAGTTCCAACTGTACCGCATCAATACGGTCCAGCAGTTCTGTCGGAAGACTCTGCCATGCCAGCTTCGGATACCCTTTGTTCTCCGTATCATAGGCATTGGATGCGGTAAAAGCGCTGCCGAGTTTTTCCAGCACCACTTCACTCTTCATCTCATCTTCCGTCACTTTCCGTGCTTCCCCGAGAATCTTCACCGCACGGTTGTTGGTGGCTCCCACCACATTCGGTCCGTAACTGGAAGAACTGATGGCATATACCGTTCCATAACATCCGCTCAGCAGATAACCGATGATGCCGCCGTTTCTGGCCACACCACTGCTGATCGGCACGGAATAGGCCCGCTCAATCACCGGCATCGGAGGCAGTGCCTCCTGCTTCCAGTTCTCATATCCGGCTTCGCCCACGATACCGCCCATCTCACTTCCGGCAGTGGTTCCATAGCCACTGACCAGACCTAAGTTATAGACATCGTAAACCGCACATTCTTTTGCGGTACCATTGCTGTACATACCGGTGGTGGACACCCGTCCTGCCACACCGCCGATGATACCGTTACCCTTGACATCGCCGTAATTGGCACTCAGGTGTACTTCCGCTCCGGCTTTTACCGCTCCGGCAATACCGCCCACACAATAATATCCCTGCACATTGGCATGGTTGACACTGGTGGTTACTTCCGCATTGGCACCGGACACCAGACCCACGATACCACCTACATGGTTCTGCGCGATCACTACCGTGGTGGATATCTTTCCATAGTTTTCACACCGGGAGATCACGCCCTCGCTGATACCGGCGATACCGCCCGCATTTCGATACAGGGCATCTCCCTCCATGGTGGTTCTCGTATAGTTTACACAGTTTACGATACTTCCGTTTTTCAGATAACCGGCCACACCGCCGCTTCCGGAGTAAAACTGGTCGTTGGCCCCGTCGGTGGTATAGCTTGCATAGTTACTCATGACTTTTCCAAGCACTGTCAGGTTGCGGACACTTCCGCCGTCGATGACGCCAAACAGACCCGCATAGCGTTTTTCCGGCATATTCCCATTGATCTCCACATTCATGTACACAATTTTCTGTCCGTTTCCGTCAAAGGTTCCCTTGTACGGATGCTCCTGGCTGTCTCCGATGATCACCCATTTGTGGGAGGTATTATACTTATTCAGATAAATATAATCTTCCAGTCTCGCGTTGATCTCACCATTTCCGCTGTTGACCTGATCTGCAAACCAGGCAAGCTGCGCACCGTTATGGATCAGATAAGTACCGTCTTCATCCGTCTCCGGTACTTCCCTGCTGCTTCCGTCCCAGGGATTGGATACTCCCGCCGCCCGGACTTCCGTTTGAAACAGGGGCACAGAAGTAATGGTCATCGCCGCGATCATGATACATGCCACCAGGCACGTTCCTATTCTCTTCACTTTTGAAATCTTCTGTTTTTTCCTCATTGCTGTCTCCCGCTTCCTGTTCCCTATAAGAAATAAATATATTTCAACTGCAGTTTCTGTATCAGAGTTCCATTTGTGTAGATCCGCTTCCAAATTTTCTCCTTGAAGGCCATCATCTGCGCCTTCTGCTCCGGCGTCATCTCATTGCTGCTGTACACCGCTTCCTGACGGATATCTACAATATGATGATACTCCGCTGCGGTTTCTTCGTCAAACATCTTTGCGATCTGCTTCTCATACCGATACAGGGAAGTATTCCGGATATTCAGTCCTGCCGCCGCCAGAATATTCATCGTATATTCAAACATGGCTCTGACCGCCTCTCTGGCATTCTCATCATCAAACTTCCGTTTCAGCACCCTGCTCTTGTGCCGCTGTACCAGCACCCAGATCAGGAATGCGATCATCACAAGGATCAGCAGACAGATACCGATCACCAGAAGGATCAGCAGAACCTGTACCCAGTCGATCTTCTCATCCTGGTCTTCTTCCTCCTGCTGCTCCTCGTCCTGCTGCTCCATATCCTGTTCATCCTGGGAACTTCCGCCGGACACGCCGCTGATATTCTGATAATCCTCCGCCTTGTTCATAATATCCAGATAGGACGGTGTCGTCTCAAACGGCAGCCAGCCCACACCATCCTGATAATATTCTACCCAGGCATGTGCATGCGTATCATCCACCACATACGGTTCTCCGGCTGTCATCGCCTGTGCATCCTCCGGCGTGATCAGATATCCTTCCACATATCGTGCCGGTATTCCGTAATAACGAAACATCATGGTCGCTGCACTTGCAAAATGAACGGAATATCCTTTCTGTGAAATCTGCAGAAAATCAAAGATAAAATCATCTCCTGTCCAGCGCTCATCCAGCTGATTGCTATCCGTATAAGCCGATGTCAGAAGATACAGGATATTCTCCTTTGCCTCTGAATAGTCCACATGTTTCTCGCCCTCCGGAATCTTGGCTTCCCCGAGCAGAGAAGAAAGTGTGCGTTGGATCCGCTCCGGCATATCCAGGTAAGTATGATATACAAATTCATTATAATAAGATTCCAGATTCTGATAATTTTTACCTGCCTCATCCAGTGCGTCTGCATCCAGCAATGCTGTGGTATAGACCGGATATTTTGTAATCTGTGGCAGCAGTGCCTGGTATGTATATTGCCGCTGTCCCCGCAGTCCGTCTGCTATGATGGTGCTGTCTCCGATTTTCTGTTCGCCCAGTGCTGCCTGTACACCGGAATCTGCACTGCTATCCAGCTCATACGGCACATAATAGTATCTGGAGTTGCCACCGGTGTTTTTCACGGTTATGTTATTCTTCTGCGTCCGGTCTTCCTCACTGCCAAAAATCAAGGCCGCATCTGACAATGTCTCCTGTCCGTAAAAACCGTCCCGATGGAGCCAGTAAAATAAATCCCTGCTTTTCCAGAGTTTCACCGCATCCGTATCTTTCCAACCATCCCCGGTGTAATCACTTCCGATAAAGCCTCGCAGATAATAAGATTCCGGCTGGCTCATCGTCACCGTCAGCACTGCATCCCCCTTCGGCTGAAAGGAACCCAGTCCGGAAAAACTTCCGTCCGGAAGCACTTCATTACTGCCTCCGTAGCGAAGATCCCGGATTTTTTCCACGGCTGCTGCTTTCCAATCCGACAATACCGTCCCATCCTGTGGCACCAGTTTTCCTAATGCCAGACTGCCAGCTGCCAGAACGATAACCGCCAGAACAGCCAGTCCGATAACATTCTGCAATGCCGCCAGACGCTGTCTGCCTGCGGCAATCTGTTCTCCATGCCCCCGCATCCACACAGCGATCAGACAGCACAACACCGGGACAAAGCTGCGGATCTGCACCGGACCAATACCTGCCACCAGCTGCAAAACCAGCATACAGACAATCTGCATACCAAGCAGTATCCGGTTTCCACTGCGCACCAGATACCCGCCTGCCAGTGCCAGCAAAAACATCACCCAGAGCACTGCCAGATACCGTGCGGCAGAAGTGTCCACGGTCACAGCATAGGATGAAAACAGGTACGGAAAACGATGCCCCAGCATGTCAACTGCATGATTGCAGATCTGATGGATACCACTGAGCCACATCTGATGTGCCACCAGGGCGATCACCGCCAGGGCACCACACCAGCTCAGAATTCCAAGCCATCGTCTTCCGGCACCATTCTCTGACCATCCACCGGCTGCCAGCTGCTGAAGCAGGGCTGCAGCCAGCGCCGCCAGCAGACAGATTCCAATAGAGATATCAAGCTGCAGGGAACTCTCCAGCCAGAAAGTCATACCTGCCAGGTAGAGCCATACAAAGCAGACATCTGTCAGAAATGCCGTCAGCCGGTTTTTCCTTCCATTCTGCACCTGTACCGGGCGCAGTAAAAACGCGCCTTTCTTTTTATTACTGTTTCTGTTATTCTTCATAATCATTTATCTTTCCATGATGTCTCTTGCATCCATTGCAATTTTCCCTATCTGATTTTTTTGCATTCTTCTCTAAATTTCAAGATACGACAGTGTCTCGGGCAGATTCTCCGGTGTTCCGCCCAAAATCGCAATGCCATCCTGCTGATCATACCCGGCTGCCTCTCCGGAACAGATCACTTCCGTCAGAATACACTGACTTGCCAATCCGCCCAGGCTCGCCTGATGCGCCTGTGAAAAAATCACCATATGTGCAAATTCCAGCTGCTCCCGGCTTTCCATATAATGATCGGCAACACTCATGCCATCTCTGCCCGGTACGGCCCCCAGCAATTCCGGCAGCAGTGCGTTCAAATCTTCCTCTGTTTCCACTTCCACACACTGAAAAGTATTTTCCTCGTGATTCTGCCAGCCGATGCTGTGAATGATCTGCTGACTCAACAGTTCCTGTGAGACAGAATACAATGCCTCTGCCAGTGCATCCAGACAATCCGCATCTGCTTCCTCTGTACCATATCCGGTCTCCAACAATAGAAGAATCGTATTCTGAATTGGCAGTCCATAATCCCGCACCATGAGATTGTCAAACTTCTCCGTCAGTTTCCAGTGGATCTGACGGATCCGGTCTCCGGGCTGATATTCACGAATTGCAAACGTCTCAGATGGATCGTAGCCCGCCTTTTTCATGGAATACTCATCACTATCCATATTTGTACTCTCTCCATAAGCAATCTGTGTCTCCAGAGAAAAACTCTCCGGCACCACCAGTGCAAATGCAGAAATCTCCCGGGATGGCACTGTCTTTACCGGAAACAGACCAAAGGAGTCATAACAGATCATTTTTTGAAGGGAAAGGCGTACCTTGCCCGCATGTCGGCTCTTTAGCAGAAACTCTGTATCTGTATTGCTTCTGGACGGTGCTGCCATATGAATGGAGATCACCTCTTTCTCACCGGTCAAAAGATTCTCGCAGCTGACACGGCAAAGAATCCGGTCTGCGGGAAACAGGCTTTTATTTGTCAGCAGGATTTTTCCTGCAAATGCTGTGCCTTTCTCTCCATAAGCTGAAATTGTCAGTTCTGTCTCTAACCTTTTCGCAGCCCGGCGTACCGGAAGAGCCGCCAGCAACGGAACGATTACAGAAAGAAGCACCAGGAGATATCCTGCCATACTGTCAGTCGCCATACAAAAAATCACCGACATCAATAACCACAGTCCCCATAATACTCTGGACTTTTTCATAGTCTCCTCCTGTTACCGGCCCATATCCGGTGATTTTGTCTGTTTCATGACCTGTCTGAGAATATCATCCGCAGACAACTCAGAAACTCTTGCTTTCGGGTTCAAAATAATTCGATGGGCACACACATCGGTAAAAATCTGCTGTACATCTTCCGGAATGACATACGTTCTGCCTTCCAGATACGCATGTGCCTTTGCCATACGCACAATTGCCAGGGCACCTCGCGGACTGACTCCGAGACGGATCAGTTCATGCTCTCTGGTGGCTGTGGCCAGGGCAGTGACATATTCCAGAATGGAATCCTCCACATGGATATCACGCACTTCCTGCTGCATGGCAATGATATCTTCCCCTGAGATCACTTTGCTGATATGATCCAGCGGATTTACTTTCTGTCTGTCTCTGAGGATTTCCACCTGACTCTTGAAATCCGGATATCCCATCTGCAGACGGATCACGAATCGGTCCAGCTGAGCCTGCGGCAGCAGCTGTGTTCCCGCAGAACCAACCGGGTTCTGAGTTGCAATCACTACAAACGGTTTTGGCAGCTGATGTGTCACACCATCCACGGTCACCTGTCCTTCTTCCATAACCTCCAGCAACGCCGACTGGGTCTTACTGGACGTACGGTTGATCTCATCTGCCAGCAGGAGGTTGGTCATAACTACACCCGGTTTGTAATCAAACCCGCCGGTTGCCTTGTTATACACGGAAAATCCAACGATATCCGACGGCACAACATCCGGTGTAAACTGCATACGCTGATACTGTACCCCCATGACCACAGAGCACGTCAGTGCCAGTGTGGTCTTACCGGTTCCCGGCACATCATCCAGAAGGATATGCCCCTCTGATAAGATTGCCATCAGCACACGCTCCACAACATTTCTTTTTCCGATAATTACTTTTTCAATCTCATTTATGATCGCATCTGTACGACTGTTCATTCTGTCTGCCTCCCTTATAAACCTGTTATTCTGTCATTATTTTTACAGATGTCCTGCGATCACCTGTGAAAAACATGATCCTCCTGTTTAATCATAGATACTTGAACTTGTATCCACTCCAATATCCTTACCCACACTCAGCGTGTAGATCAGATGGATTTCATCTCCGTCACGGATTGGCCGTGTTCCCATGGTCTGCGCAATATAATAGTGATTCAGCGTCACCATCCAACCGGAACCAGCGGTAAAGTCTCGTTCTCCCAGACTGTTCGGATTCTTCGGACCTTCTGCAATATCATACCCCAGCATCTCCAGAAGTGACCGTTCCTCAGCAGAAATGCTCCATCCGTCTGTGATACCGGTCTTCATGACATGGCGCAGGAAATAGCTGTCCGCATCCGCCACACCGTCATGAATCGTACTGTAACCATGTGCTGCCAGACGATCTTCCACGATCTGTGCCACCGTCTGATCGGATTTCGCCGTAATTGTCTCATCGATCATAGTACCAAGTCCCAGCACCTCACCGGATACGATCACACGCACCCTTGCCTCTTCCGCCACCGGATTGTAAGTAACCGTCAGCGTCTTCTCTGCCGTGTATCCCTCATTGTCCACAGCTTTGATCACCACAGTATTCGGTCCTTCTGTCAGAACCAGATTGTACTCATATGTACCATCCGTCTCACGGCTGTGATAGTCCTGATATGCTCCGTTCAGATAGAGTGTAAAATTCTGATTTGCCTTTAACTCATTTCCGTTATAATCGAATACCTTGATCGGAATGATAAACGGATTCTTGTTTACCGTCTCATTTGTAACATCAGCACGGATGACCGGTGCCTTTCTCTGGTTTTCTGCAGGATCCAGTACCCGTTCATAGGTGACAGACCAGGTGTACCACTGTGGTTCCCCATCAGAATCCGTACAATATACTTTAATGTCGGTGCTTCTTGACGCATCCAGAGTAATTTGGATGTATCCGTCCGCTCCCGCCAGATCTGTGATATCCAGTGTACCGTAACGATTTGTCATCTGGATCTTGTCAATCTTCTCCACACCGGTTACCGTGGAATTGCGTACCCGGAAAGAAAAATCACCGGATGTGGAGGCATATTTCAGCTTCGTGATTCCCTTGAATACTTTATCGCCGATACCCGGATTGTTAGATATCTTCTCTGTCCGGATCGAACTTTCAAAGCTTATCATAAAGTTATCGATCTTATAATTCACTGTACAGGAAAGGGTCTTCTGCGTGTTGCCCCCTTCTCCGGCAGTTACTTTCAGTTGGTTATTTCCCAGTGTCAGACCCATCCGGTAGATACCGTCAGAATCTGCTTTCTGTATCTTGTTATTCAGACGCACCCGGGCTGCCACATCATTGATGACACCACCGGAAGCCTTTCTCGCCCGGACTTCGATCCAGAAAGAATCCTGCATCACCGTCAGTGCATCCTGATCATTGATGTACTCACCTGTCCTTGCATTTCTTACTACCAGTTCCACCTCGTTTTCCGGGTAGTAATAGATCGTATATATTTTAGTCGATGCATCAATCTGGTTATATTTACTGTCACGGAAACGCACTGTGACATAGACCGAGTTTGCACCTTCCTTTAACGTCAGCGAATCCCTGCTCCTGCAGATCCGCCCGCTTCCATTCAAATTCACAGTCATGCTGACCAATGTCAGCTGTTTTCCCTTTTCGGTCAGATCCACGGTAAACGGATACTCCGGATCTGTCACCTCATCTCCGTCCTTCAGGCTTGTAGTAAATAACGCCGCAGACTGTGACGGATTCAATGTGGTCTGCTGACCACCATCGGATGGAATTCCGGAATTGCCCCCGTTAGTTCCATCGCCTGAACCATTGCCCTGATCATCGCCCGGCTGATCGGAACTTCCGTTTCCGCTGCCGCCGCTCTGGTTTTTCTGGATCAGATTCATCAGACTGCCTGGAATATCGGCAGCCACTGCATTCTGGATATTCGGATCGCTTATATTCTGATCCTGATTCTGTGTATCCTGGTTCTGTTGCTGCTCCTGCTGAGGAGTATCCTGATTTTGTTCCTGTTGCTCTTCTTCCTGTTGCTGTTCTTCCTGTTCTGCCTGATTGGCGGAATCACCTGCATTAATATTTGCATTTCCGATATTCGCCAGCTGATCCATGTCCATATCCAGCGTAGAGGAAAGCAGATACATCCGTGATGCATCCGCACGGTTCCTGTCCATGGGATTTTCCGGGGCTGTCTTTCCAAAAGAAATCATCAGCGCCAGAACCAGAGCCACAATTCCGGCTCCCGCCAGTGCTCCTCTTATTTTCTTTTTATTTTTTCTGTTTCTACTTCCCGGTCTGTTCATGAAATTCCCCTGTTTTTTTGACAAAAGCAGGTTTGTTCCGGTTGCAAAGTCCGAAACAAACCTGTTTTTTACTTCCTTGTGTCCATCTAAATGATGTGTATGCAATAATTGTCAGATAATTATTCGCAATCTGCCCACGCTACTTGCTTATTCACGTTAGAATCTGACTGCTCCTCCAACTACATTCCATACACCGTATGCATTTCTTACAGTTCCTGTATACCCAAAGTTGATGGCACCGTTCTCTACATACCACCAGCCACAGTTGCTGTCGTATACCAGTCCTGTGTAACCGAAGTTGATCGCACCGTTCTCTACATACCACCAGCC